>Ga0214473_10002613_pt1 | contig 22107 bp, 17 predicted proteins | sample RVTome_7_FD_203509 | JGI IMG/M metagenome (GOLD analysis project Ga0214473, IMG submission 203509) | Soil microbial communities from uranium-contaminated site in the Upper Colorado River Basin, Wyoming, United States - RVT98D197 | ecosystem: Environmental > Terrestrial > Soil > Contaminated >... | reverse complement strand
GGGTCATTGGTGGTTGACAGCCTGAGGCAGCCGGTTGGATTGCTCTTCGCAGGAAGCGATACGCAAACCATCATCAACCGCATCGACCTCGTCTTGAATCGGTTTGGGGTCGCCGTTGATGGAGGCACTGTCGTCGAACCTACGATCGACGTGGCCGTGACTGGCATCGATGTTCCCACCCCTGTGAGGACAAGCGAGACCGCGACGGTCAGAGTGACTGTCGAGAACCGTGGCCAGGAGCCCGTCACGGGGGTTATGGTGGGGCTTGACGACCTAACGGAAGGAGGAACAGTGGGAACACTGCCGGTGAATACGGATTTTGAACCGGGCGAGTCGAAGCTCCTTGAGTTCTTTTGGATGCCGACAACGGGCGGTTTGCACACCCTGGAGGCCAGCCATCAGCTTACGGATGATAATCCCGGCAACAATACCTATAGAGAGGATGTCCATGTCCTGCTGCCACCAAGTGGTCCGCAACTCCAGCTCTGGAACGGGTTGGCTTACACGGACCGATGGACAACCGTTCAGCTTGATTATGAGTACGGCGATGAAATGGTTGTGGTCTGCAGCCCGAACTATGACCTTTCGGCCCCCGGACCTGCGATTGCCAGGGTAAGGAACGCACAGGGTTCGAGCTTCGAGGTCGGTCTCGGTCGACCGTGGTATGGGACTTTCGGAGGAGAGGATTTTTCGGCCAAGGTGTACTGTATGGTTCTGCGTCAAGGTGTCTATACCGTAGCTGAGGACGGCGTGAAGATGGAAGCGGTGAAGCTGCCGGGTTTCACGTTAACGGACTACGCTGGTTCGTGGTCCGGTCAGCGTCAGGCTTATCAAAATTCATACAGTGGTCCAGTGGTGATTGGTCAAGTCGTGAGTCCGGACACGGGAAACCCACCCAGTTACTGTCCGGGATTGATATGTGAGCCGGATTGGTCCGTTTTCTGGAGCCGGGGTACAGCCGTTACCAATCCGCCTTCGAGCGGCGCCCTTCACGTCGGTCGTCACACCGGGGAGGATCCAAGCGGTCGAGCACCCGAAACACTTGCTTACCTGGTCATTGAGACTGGTACGGGCACCATAGAAGGCCGGAAATATGCGGCTGCCCTGGGGACGGATAAAGTGCGTGGTATGCAAAACAAACCACCATACACCTACAGCATTTCAGGACTGTCATCAGCTTCAATGGCCGTTGTGAGTCAGGCCGGCATGGATGGGGCCGATGGTGGATGGGCATTGCTTTTCGGGCAAAACGCCGTAAGTGCAACACGGATCAGGCTTTCCATCGATGAGGACTGGTACCTTTACTCCGAGCGTAATCACACCACAGAACAAGTCTCTTACATCGTATTCGAATAAATTATATGGGATGGGCCCGAACAGTCGGGTCCATCCCGGCTAACATCGACTCTTGGGGTCAGGCAACGGTAATTCGGTATTGACAGTGTGATCGTTCTTTGATAAAGAATTGTCATGGCACGGAAACCTCGAATCCATTTTTCAGGAGCTTTGTATCATGTCATCACAAGAGGGAATCGAAGACAGGGTATCTTTCTGGATGAAAAAGATCTGCAGCGTTTCCTGACCTACCTTGTGGACTGCAAGAACAGATTTTCTTTCCGTCTTTATGCCTACGCTTTAATGAAAAACCATCTACACCTTCTTATGGAGATCGAAGAGACTCCGTTGAGCAGGATCATGCAATCGCTTTTATTCGGGTACGCAGGTTACTTTAATAGGCGATACGGGGAGGTCGGGCATCTATTTCAGGGGCGGTACAAGGCGATCCTGTGTGACAAGGATGCGTATCTGTTAGAGTTGGTTCGCTATATTCATTTGAATCCGGTGAGAGCAAAGATTGTGGAAAAGCCGGAGGACTATGTGTGGAGCGGTCACGTCGGTTACCTTGGAAGAGGGATGGAGCCTCTGATTGATGAAGGCTTTGTGTTGGATCAATTTAGTGATAACAGATCCACAGCGAGGCGAAGATATCGCCAATTTGTCTGGGAAGGGATTTCGGGTGAGCATGACGAGAGATACTACCAAGTGAAGGATCAGCGTTACCTTGGGGATGAGAGTTTCATTGATCGTGTCGAGAACCAGAGGAAAGAGCCGAAAAGTTGGGTTTATGACATACCGCTGGAAGCCATTTCTCATGAAGTAAGCCGAGCCTTGGGGGTTACAAAGGATAAGATGCACAGTGCGACGAGAGATCGGAAAGGAGCGCATGGAAGGAGTGTGGTGGGGTACTTGGCGAGGAAAATAGCGGGGTATACGGTGAAAGAGATCGCTGATCACTTTAAACGGAGTGCGGTGACGATGGGTGAGGGGATCATCAAAGTCGAAGATCTTGTGCGGGGAGATAAATCATTTGAAAGGGCATTAGAACAGATGGCAGAAAATGTGGTCAAGGGGCGGAAGAGAAGATACCGAGTTTCCGTTGCCTGACCCCAATTATGAACATTACAACCGTAAATGAAAACTCTACATGAAACTCTTTAGAACGATCTTTTTGAGGAAAAATAGCATGAAATTCAACCCCTTTTGAGCAGAAAAGGCCTTGATGGTTTAAGATTTAACTAAAACATAGAATCAGCTTAGAAAATAAGTTAGACATTTTCGAATCCAGGATTACTGTAGGCACTTTCTATCTACCAGTTGAGGAGGAGGCAAGTGAAGATTTTGAAGTGGATTCTTCTATGTATTTGCGCCATCATCGTAGCGGCATGCCTTTACCTTGCGGCTGTCGCTGTTCTCCCGGGTTTTGAAGTACCGGAGCAACCCCTTAGAAAAACTACACGAGTGGCTCAGGTACCCCACGAAAGGCCGCCTGTCCCCAGAAAAGATGTGAGCTTCGATGTCAAAGGAACAGTACTCAGCGCGTGGTTGTATCTGCCCCTGGGAACCTCCGCACCAGTACCGTGCATCGTCATGGCCTCCGGTCTGGGAGGCACCAAGGATATGGGGCTGGAAGATTATGCATTGCGCTTTCAAGAAGCTGGCTTTGCGGTGCTCGTTTTCGACTACCGGTATTTCGGGGAAAGCGAAGGTGAACCACGTCAGCTCATATGGATCCCTCACCAGCTTGAGGATTGGGCCGCGGCAATTGAGCACGCCCAAAGCCTCACCGCGATTGATCTTGCACGGATTGCCTTGTGGGGGACCTCCCTGAGCGGCGGGCACGTCATTACCATCGCAGCGAGAGATAACCGGATTGCCTGTGTTGTGGCCCAGTGTCCAGGGGTGGATGGTCGCTCATCCGCGGAGATGACTTTTGAAAGATACCCCATCGGATACAATCTGCGAATGCTCATGCACGGTCAGCGTGACCTGGTAAGATCATGGCTCGGTCTTTCCCCCCATAAGGTACCAATTGTGGGGAAGCCGGGAAGTATTGCCTTGATGACAGCCTCAAACGCATACGATGCATTCGTGCAGCTGGCCCCTGATAGTTTTATTAACGAGGCATGCGCCAGGATCATAATAAGAGGAGACAAGTACAGGCCCATCAAGTACGCCCACGATGTCCGTTGCCCGGTTCTTCTGCAAATATGCCAGAAGGATGAGTTGCTCTCTGTCGAGAGTATTGAAGAAACAGGAAGAATTTTAGGTCGGTATGCGGAAATCAGAAGGTATCCAATTGGACACTTTGACGTCTACTTTGGGAAAAATTGTGAAAATAGCATTAATGATCAGATCGAGTTCTACAGGAAACACCTTCGACCTAGCACACCTGGAAATCAGACGAGACCAAATCCCAACGAGTCGCATCACCAGGTCACCGATAAATCCGGCTCTTAGTGATTTCTCGCACGAAACTCTCTTTCTAACGGAAATCATCAAACTCTAATGTAGACTGCTCCTCACGGTTTGTAGGTGTTATTGTTACCTGGGGGAATGAGCTTGATTTCCTTTTTTACAGGCTATCAATTACGATATCGCGGAGGTCTCGATAGCTGCTATATAGTCGCTGGTTCCACCAACTCCAAAAAGTCACGGTATGATTTTTAAATATTCAATTCATTTGAGCTGTCTGAAAAGAAGGTGGAAATTCGATTACTCCAGAGGCGCCCTAATTCAATAGGGAAGCCAGGGTCTTTTGGTATGGCTACTACGTTTCGGGGGTGAAACGGGATTGCGTGAACCATAAAAAAGGTCTGACAAACTAATACACTTCTCTTGATTACACGGATTCTAAGAAATGATTACACATGTTTTCCAAAGACTTCGGAATTTCTTCAAAGATCCATAAGGTGAGGAGGGGTATACAACGGCAAAGCTCTGTAGTGAGTCCCTTGAATTGTATGGATTGACAATATGGAATTTATTGCTTATGATATTACCATACAATCTTAGATTTCGTTCCAGAAAGGGGCTACCATGGGCAACAAACTGAAGGTAACTGTGACAATTGAAGAATCTATTGTCAGGGAGATCGATCGCGCCTCGAATGAGCGGGGAGAAAGCCGAAGTCGTGTGATAGAAACAGCTATCCAGCAATGGAGGAAGAGAGAGTTGGATAAGCAACTTATCGACGGATACCTTGCAATGTCGAAGGAGGATGTAGAAACAGCTGAAGCCAATCTTGCGGCTGGTGTGGAGGCCCTGACATGAACACATGCAAACGGGGAGAGGTGTGGATGGTGAATTTTAGTCCCGGGAGAGGGAGTGAACAAAAGGGGAACAGACCCGCACTTGTTGTCCAGAATGACGTGGGAAACCAATATGCCTCAACTACGATTGTCGCCGCCATTACCACAACTATAAAGAAGTATCCTGTCACCGTGTTGATTCCTGAAGGGAAAGGAGGGCTGAAAGAGAATTCCATGGTGAACTTGGCCCAGATTCTGACAGTAGACAAAGAAAGGCTTACAAAGAAATTGGGGCATCTGGGAGAAGAAAGAATGGCTGAAGTAGACGAGGCGATAAGGATAAGTATGGGGATCAACAAGTAAATAAGATCCCAATCTCCATGCTCACTCCACATTCCTTCTTCATCCCTTCATTCCCTTTTACTTTTCACCTTTCCGCCTTAGACCCCTTTTGCTCTCCATCCTTCGTGTAGGACTCGGTAGTTCCAAGGCAAAAGATACAAACGGAGCCTTCATTTTGTCCTGCGATTGCGCGGGATTCAGGATCTCTGCCAAGATTTCCGATCAGTCCCGTGATACACTGGATTCTAGCCGTTCTTTCCCATTTCGTTCGGCCCTTTGTTTACAAAATCACTTTTGTTATGGTACTTTATAAAACTGTAGTCCGTTAATCAGAGAGTAATTTCTGTGGAAAATGAAGTAAAAAATAAGCAAAGGGCCTTCCTGGGGGACATGCTCGTTCTTGATCTGGCGGACGAGCAGGGAAGTTTCTGTTCCAAGCTTCTCGCCGATTTAGGAGCCCGTGTCATCAAGGTTGAAAAACCGGAAGGCGATCCTTCGAGGAAAACAGCCCCCCTCCCCTTTTCCTACCGCAATACAAACAAGCTCAGTATCACCCTTGACCCGGAAAGGCGGGAGGGCCGGAGGATTTTCCGAAAGCTGGTGAAGAAGGCCGATGTGCTGATAGAAACTTTCCAAACGGGGCATCTCCGTAAACTTCGTTTGAGTTTTGGATTCCTGAAGCGCATCAATCCCGCCCTGATCCATGTCTCGATTACCGGTTTCGGCCAGACGGGCCCCAGGCGTCATTATCGTTCCTGCGATACTATCGCTTCTGCTTTTGGAGGTCAGATGTATGTTTCCGGCAGTCCTTCAGGGCCACCCGTTAAACCATTCGGTCAGCAATCCTGCTACACAGTTTCACTGTTTGGCGCTGTTGCCATTTTCCTGGCCCTCCGGGAGCGGCGACTTACGGGGAAAGGGCGGCATATCGACCTTTCAGCCCAGGAAGCGGTTGCTTCCACATTGGATCATGTCATGGTCGACTACTTCTATAATAAGACCATAACCAGAAGACAAGGGAACGTTTACGGGAACAAGGGCTTCTGCATTCTTCCCTGCAAGGACGGCTTTATCCAGATCACCATCCTGCAGAACTGGGAGACCCTGTTGGAATTGATGACCTCTGAGGAAAAGGCAGAGGATCTCCTTGAAGAAAAGTGGAAGCAGCAGTCCTGCCGGGAAGAACACTTCGATCACATCATGGAAGTGGTGGGACACTGGACCAAGAATTATACAAGAGCCGAGCTTTTTGAACTAGGCCAGGCGATGCGCTTTCCCTGGGCCCCCATATATTCTCCTGAGGAGGTCCTCAACAGTCCCCAGCTTGCTGCCCGACAATTCTTCGGCCAGACAGAACGACCTGGGAAGAGCTCGTCAAATATTTTTCCCGGCCTTCCCTACAAGTTCAGCTCATTTTCACCTCCTCCGCCAAAGGCAGCGCCCTCACAGGGCGAACATACGAGGCAAATCTTGGAGGAGCTGGGTGTCAGTAGTAAAAGAATCGAGGACCTCTTAAAAATGAAGGTGATTTGATGAACACCAACATGGAAAGATGAAGCGAGCCCTTCGACAAGCTCAGGGCGAACGGAGAATGAAGGTGATTTGATGGATAAACCAATTTTGGGCGGAATACGAGTCCTTGATTTCACGTGGATACTCGCCGGACCTTATGCGACACGGGTTCTCGCCGATTTTGGTGCGGGAGTGATAAAAATACAGTCAAAGAAGACGGCGCAAGATGTGGAGCAGAACAATACAGGGTATTTCAACACATGGAATCGGAACAAACGGAGTGTCACGCTCAACCTGGGCCATCCGGAGGCAAGAGAAATTCTGCTGAAGTTGGCGGCGATCAGCGATGTGGTCGTGGAGAGTTTCTCACCCCGGGTCATGACCAACTGGGGATTAACCTATGATCGGTTGAGAAAGGTAAAACCGGACCTTGTTATGGCCAGTCTTTCAGCGATGGGACAGGCGGAACCCTGGAAAGATTTCGTCGGGTACGGAGCTACGTTCCACGCTCTTTCAGGGCTTACTTCGGCGATGTCATGTGGGCTCGATGTGCCGATCTGTTTGGGCCACGCATATGGGGACACGATCGTAGGGCTCTATGCAGCACTGGCCATCCTCGCCGCCCTGGAACATAGAGATAAGACTGGTAAAGGTCAATATATTGATCTTTCAGGATATGAGGCTGTATGTACGCTCCTTGGCCCTGCCCTTCTGGAAGCTGCCATGGAAGGGGAGGGAAAAGGGGGGTTGAGTGATATGTTAATAAAAGAAGGACAGGGAGGATTTGAGGGCTGCTACCGGTGTCTCGGTGATGATAGGTGGTGTGTCATCGCCATCTTCAACGAAGAGGAGTGGCGGGCGTTCTGCGGCGTTGTCGATCAGCCCGAGCTGGAAGGCGAGAAATTTTCAACGGTCGTAAAAAGGAAAGAGAATCAGTCCGAGCTGGATGACGTAATCAGCCGATGGACGATGAGTCATACCGCAGAACGGATCGTGGAATCCCTTCAGAAAGCAGGGGTTCCCGCAGGCATCGTGCAGAATGCGAAGGATTTGGCAAGAGATGAGCAGTTGGCAGCGCGCCGCTTTTTTATACCCCTCGAACATCCGGTGCTCGGAAAAACTATTTCGGATCGAACACCTCTGGCTTTCGGGAGACAAGAAATAAAGGACTGGAAGGCTGGACCCCTCTTGGGAGAGGACAATGATTATGTTTTCTCTGAGCTCCTTGGCCTTTCCGAGGCGGAGATCCGTTCCTATGTTGAGAAAGGGGTTGTCGGTTAATGATGCAACCCTTCCCGGCCCCTGGACTACTGCAGCAACTTTAACTGAGCGTTACACTTAGTCGAAATTTGCTGCAAGGCTGGGGATAACCAGCGCACGAAAGATGGCATTAATCGTTTTGGGAGGAAGAGGATCCTTATGGTCAAGCCACCAGGACATGACCGAACCAAAAGCCGATGCTATGAAATGCACAAAAAGCTCGAAAGGGATTTCGGAACCCTTTTTTCTTCGTTTCTCGAATTCAACCTTAGACTCGTCCCTGACGAGATCCACGAGCACATCCAGGATGTGTTGTAGAACGACAGCCCCGGATTGAGAGCCAATCAATGCCTTATAGACATGACGGTATTCGAAGGCATGCTCAAACATCATTAAGCTAAATCCAATGATTTTTTCATAAGGTCTTGTTGAAGCGACCGGTGTTTTCACCTGAGCAGTCCGGAGCATCTCCCGCAATTCACCCATCTCCCTATGAAGAAGGTCGTCTTTATCCTTAAAATGGGTATAGAAGGTGGACCGGCCCACGTTGGCCCGATCAATGATTTGCTGAATCGTAATGGATCTGTAGTCCTTTTTAAGCATTAGAGAAATGAGCGCCTCGTGGAGAAGTTTCTGTGTTTTCTGAATGCGGCGGTCCTTTATCTTTTCCTTCAAATGGATGCTCCTTTCCGGTGATCATCATGAACAATAGAGCCTTTTTTGTTCGGTAGCGAACATCGGGCTCTCCTCTGTTCTTCCAATATCTCGCTTTCCATTATATATTGGGAATAGACATTTGTCCATTTTCATACTTTTGTTCAAGGAGGTTGTCCATGAAGAGATTGCAAGGTCTATCCGGATACAGAACAGACAGTCCAACAGAACCCCTCATAGACATAAAGGATGTGACCAAAACGTTTGATACCGCCTATGGGAAGTTTACCGCCTTGAAAGGAATTTCACTTCAGATCAAGAAAGGTCAGCTCATTGCCTTGACGGGAAAATCGGGAAGTGGGAAATCGACACTTCTTAACATGATGTCAGGAATAGACCGGCCCACCCAGGGCCAAGTATCTATCGCAGGAGTTTCCATTGAGTCTCTTCCGGAGGGGCCTCTTGCCGCATGGAGGGGGAAAAACATCGGCGTGGTGTTCCAGTTTTTTCAACTTCTTCCAACCCTAACAATCCTTGAAAATGTTATTTTGCCCATGGACTTTTGTAACACGTTTCCAAAAAAGGAGAGAAAGGAGAGGGCCCTTTCTCTTCTTGAAAAAATAGATATTCTGGATCAGGCCGGTAAGCTTCCCGCAGCCCTTTCCGGGGGGCAGCAACAAAGAGCGGCCATTGCCAGGGCCCTGGCGAATGATCCCCCCATCATCGTCGCCGATGAACCCACGGGCAATCTGGACTCACGAACGGCCGTGTCGATCTTTGAACTGTTTGTGGAGCTTGCGGGGTCGGGTAAGACGGTTGTCGTCGTCACCCACGAAAAAGAATTTTCGAAATATTTTGAGAGGTCCCTTACCCTCTCTGATGGAACCCTCGTCAATGGTGTTGGAGTGGTGACGCCTGAACAACCGAAGTAAAGGAGTCCCTATGTTAAGACCGAGGTTTGCTAAAATCATTCGCGATCTCAAGACGGATTTCACAAAAAGTGTGCTGCTGGTGATGGCCATAGCCATTGGAGTCTTTGGCATCGGTTCGATTCTGGGTGCTTATGCCGTCCTCAAGAGGGAAATGGCCCGTAACTACCTGGGTACCGAACCGGCTTCAACAACAATCAAAATTGAAAATGGCGCCCTCGATCAAAGCCTGCTGGATGGGGTCAGGAAGATTCCCGGGGTTCTCCAGACAGAGAGACATTCAACGATTCTTGCTCGAATGAAAATCGGAGAGGATGGGTACCCCTTGCTTCTCTTTGTCATTGACGATTTTGAGAATATGAAGACGAATAAATTCACTAAGATCTCGGGGGCCTGGCCTCCCCCTACCGGAACAATGCTCGTTGAACGGACCGCATTGACGGTCATGAAATCAGAAGAAGGGGGGGCCCTGATGATCAAAACCCCTCATGGGGAGCGGAAATTAGTCTCTATTTCCGGAATCGTCCACGATCCCGGCCTAGCCCCCTCCTGGCAAGAGCAAACCGGATATGCCTATATCACCCTTCCCACCTTGCACTGGCTTGGCGAAAAGCAGGGTTTTGATGAGTTAAGGGTTCTCCTGGCAGATGGAAAAAGTTCGCTAAAACCGATCGAAGAAAGAAGCAATATCATTGCTGATTGGATTGAAGGCCAGGGGTATGAGGTTCATGAGGTTCAGATCCCTCCGCCTAGGAGACACCCGCATCAGGCCCAGATGAACACGGTTCTCACACTCTTTATCATTTTCAGCTTCATGACATTGATTCTCAGCGCAAGCTTAGTATCGACCTCTCTTTCGAATCTTATGACGAAACAGGTACGGGAGATTGGAGTCATGAAGACCATCGGGGCAAACTCCATTCAGATTTCCGGTCTATATCTTTTGATGCTTTTGATGATATGTATTTCTGCCGTTGTGCTGGGAACTCCTCTGAGCAAAATGTCCGCAGGTCTTCTCATAAAACAGATTTCAATACTGCTCAACCTCAACCTCTTTGACGCCTCCATCCCCTATTGGGTTTCTGTCGTTCAAGCCATGGCCGGGATTCTCATCCCCCTATCGGCTGCCGCTATCCCCGTCTTCCGCGGGAGTCGAATAACCGTTCAAGACGCCCTCAACAACTACGGAGTGTCTCAAAAGGAGTTCGGCAAAGGAGGCTTCGAATCCTTCCTCGCAAGGCTCCGTATTTTAGGCGACACTTTTACCCTCTCGCTGAGAAATGTTTTCCGAAATCGCTCAAGACTTGTGTTGACATTGGGGCTCCTGGCTGCCGGGGGAGGCCTGTTTATGACCGCTCTCAACATATCCAAAGCCTGGAATGTGAATTTACAGAAAATCTATAAGTATCGGTACTACGATTTGGAAGTCAGATTGAATGAGGCCTTTCCTTCAGACAAACTCATCTCAAGAGTACGTGCAATACCCGGCGTCAAAGAAGTTGAAGCCTGGGGAAACTCTCCAACCTCTTTTATGAAAGAAGCGCGTCATGACATTATTCATACGTATCCGGATAAGGGACATGGGAGTTTTACAATGGTTGCATCCCCCCCTGCCACAAGAATGGTCAAATTCCCCATCCTTGGGGGGCGCTGGCTTGGCCCGGGCAATGGCAACGAGGTCGTTCTTAACCACATGGCTCTTGCCCAGGCCAATCATCTTAAAGTTTCCGAACTTGTTTCACTGTCTGTTGATGGCCGTCCTTCAGAATGGAAGATTATCGGGTTTGTGGAGGACTTGGGTTCACCTGCAACCGCCTATGTGTCTTCAAGTGCGTTTGCCAGGATTTCAAACACTGAAGGATTGACGAACATGCTCCGCGTTTCATTGTCGAGCCGGGATCGGGATACGATTTTACTTAAGACCCGTGAAATCGAGAAGGCGATAGAGAAGGAAGGAGGTTCTATCAGTATAACCGTAACTATTTCACTGCTGCGCAGTGCCGTAGGAGAACATATGAAGGTCCTGGTGGGTTCTCTCCTGGCAATGGCGTTTCTCATGGCCGCCGTCGGAGTGCTTGGCTTGATGTCAACGATGGGTATGAATCTATTTGAGCGCACTCGCGAGTTGGGAGTCATGCGAGCGATTGGCGCAACTCCACGGGCTATCGGTCAACTCATAGTCATGGAAGGGTTAATCATTGTTGCCCTAAGTCTTGTGTTTGCGTTTATTCTGTCTTTGCTATTATCATGGTCGATCGGGAATCTGATTGGAAATATGTCCTTCCGGACCCCATTGCCCCTCTCGATTTCCCCTTTTGCCCTTCTCGGATGGACTGGACTTGTTTTCCTGGGATCTATCCTTGCAACGATCTATCCAGCCTGGAGAGTGAGCCGCATTACAACACGAGAAGCCTTATCCTACTAATGGTTCATGATGGATATTTTCTGACTCTCTCGGCTCCAGACGATTTCACCGCCCCGGATCGTCATCTCCACCCTGATATCTTTGATTCGACTGACCTCAACCCGGAGTGGGTCTTCACTCAGCATGACAAGATCCGCGACTTTGCCGGGACTTACTGACCCTTTGATCTCTTCTTCGAAACTCGAGGCTGCGGCAGCTAATGTGTACATCCGGAGCGCCTCGGACGGCTCCATCCCCTTCCCCGGGAGGACCGCAATTCCATCTTCAATCCTCCGGGTCACTGCAGAATAGATGCCTACCATTGGGTTTGGATCGGTGATTGGGCAATCGGAGCTTGAAGCAACCAGCAGACCATTTTTTACCATCGTGCCAATCGGATATAGATGCTGCAATTGACTGTCGGGCACAGTTTCCAGATATCGATCTCCGTTGTAATAGATGAATGAGGGTTGTGTCACCACTGCCACCCCAAGGTCACGAAGTCGATGCAATGGAGATGGGGGACAGACGGAGCAGTGCTCAATGCGATGCCGGTGATCCTGGCGAGGAGATGTTCGTAGGGCGTGGTCGATTGCATTGCAGGCAGCCTCGATCACCCGTTCCTCCACCGCATGGATGATTGCCTGGAATCCTGCTTCGTGGATTGCCAAAACCATTTCGTTCAGCTCTTTTTGGCCTGGATGGAGGCTCCCCGTGACTTCATCGAGAATGATCTTCACACCACCGAGTCTGAGCTGATTATGCTCGACATTTGATGAATACGATTCGGAGTTCGATTCTAAGAATCCCTTTACGCCCATCATCATGGATATGCGGGGCTTAAAGATTCCCCTCGCCTTCCATTCTTCAAACCGCCTCCATTGCCGCAGACCATTATGGGAGGAGGCATCCTGAACGGAGGTAATGCCATAGGAGAGGAGCTTCTGGTTTGCGAGCGCCAACCCTTGCTCCATCTCGCTCTCATCGATAGCCGGTATTTTCAGTGCAAGATAATCCCTCATGCCAAAAAGGATCCCGGTAGGCTCCCCTGTCTCCGGATCACGATCGACCACCCCTCCGGGAGGATCGCCTGTTTCTGCAATAATCCCTACCCATTTCAATGCGAGACTGTTCAGGACGTGGGCATGGCCCGAGCGGTGTGTCAGCTTGACCGGATGGAGAGAAGCGGCTTCGTCCAGGTCCCAGCGGTTCGGATGACGTTTTTCAGCGAGATAGAACTCGTTATAACCTTTACCCCTAATCCAAGTACCCGGCGCACGGTCTTTGCAGAAGTTGCGGATCCTGTGTTGAATCTCTGAGATAGAAAAAACTTCTTTGCGGGGAGAAAGGTTGAGGCTAATGAGGCTTTCGGCATAAGCAACGACATGGCAGTGGGCATCAATAAAACCGGGCAGTATGGTTCTCCCCTTGCAGTCGATCGTCCGGGTGTTCTTTTCTATCAGGGAAGGAAGCAGTTCATTGCGTGTAACCTGAAAGACGGTGCCGTTGCGAATGACAACCAGTTCCGCCCTTGGCAAATCCGGGTCCATGGTAATCACGTTTGCATTAAAGAGAACCAGGTCATCCATGACATACTTCAACAAAGGTCAGCTACTTTAACAAAAAGCCACCGTCCACCGGGATTATCGCACCGGTCACAAAGGAAGCCTCATCAGAGCATAACCAAAGCACCAGATTGGAGACTTCTTTGGGCTCTCCGATTCGGCCAATAGGATGCATGGATATGGCCCGGGCTCTCATTTCTTCACTAAAAAGCATCCCGGTCTCAGCCAGAGGGGTCCGGATGATACCAGGACACACAGCATTGACTCGAATCCCTTTGGCAGCATACTCAATAGCGGCGGTCTGGGTCAGTCCGACCACGCCATGTTTACTTGAAACGTAGGCGACACCCACCACAGGGCTGGCTTTCTTAGATGCCACAGCTCCCATGTTGACAATCGATCCACCGCCTCGCTTGAGCATCTCGGCAATCTCATATTTCATACAAAGAAACATGCCCGTTAGATTTACAGCAATCACTTTGTTCCATGTTTGTAAAGTGTAATCGCTCAGCGGAGTCCGTATCGTCCCATCAATGCCAGCATTATTGTAGGCAAAGTCCAACCCACCATAGATCCTTGTGCAGGCTTTGACCATTGCCTCGACATCCCCGGGATCGGATAGGTCGGCTTGAACGAATGTGGCCTCACCCCCTGCCTTTCTGGCTATCTCAACGGTTTCTTCGCCCTCCTTTTTTCGCCGCCCCGTTACAACGACTTTTGCCCCCTCCCTGGCAAATGCAATAGCAGCATCACGGCCCAAACCGGATGTGCCGCCTGTCACCAAAGCCACTTTTGATTCAAATCGCTTACCCATAATTTCCCTCCCTTAATCATTACCAGCCATACCAAGCTACCAATAATAGGCTAAAGTGTTACACAATCATGACATCTTGTCTACAGCCCAAAGAGCCCATGCCCTTGATCTTCTTACTCCTTTATGATAGAGTCCACTCGGAATGTGCCAATGAATCAAATGATAATGTCAAAAAAGTTATGAAAAAAATATTCCGAGAAATAAGGAAAGACAAGAAAACCCTCCCCCTGAGGGGGGAGGGCGAGGGTGGGGGTGAAGGACTGGCGGTCACAGAAGAAGGCTCATGAAATGCCCTGGAGATACCCCTCACCCTAACCCTCTCCCCCAAGGGGAGAGGGGAGAACCTTTTGACAATAACAATCAAATTGAAAGGAGGAGAACATGGATTTACAGGAGTGTATCAAATTTGCGACTGAACAGAGGACCGCTTACTTTGCGACGGACGATAAGGGTCAGCCCAGGATTAGGCCACTGGGGCTTTGGTTCGCCAATGAAAAAGGTTTCTATTTTCAGATCGGAGCCGCTAAGGCTATGTACAAGCAGCTCCAGAATAACCCGAGGGTGGAGATCTGCTTCTATGCGCCTGAACCCGGCGGCGGACTCGGCAAAATGCTGAGAGTTGCCGGAAAAATCGAGTTTGTCGACGAATTAGCCCTGAAAAAAAAGATTCTTGAAGACAGGCCTTTCCTGAAGAATATGGGCATCACGAGTCCTGACGATCCCCGTATCGTGATATTCAGGATATCTACAGGCGAAGCCTATTTCTGGACGTTTGAATTTAGCGGGCGGGAATCCGAGATCAAGAGAATCAAATTTTAGGTCCAACCATCAATATCTCTCGCTGAGATCACAGAGACCATCGAGAGGTATTTTTTTGTTTGTCGGGAGATGCCGACAAACAAAAGGTTTCTGCACTTTTTAGGTCTTTATTGGCCGAAGGCCACAGGATCTTATGGAGAATCGGTGTAACCCTGAATCTCACGTGGTTCGGGGTATCTCTCCGATTCTCCTTAAACAAACACTTCTCAGTACTCTCTGCGGGCTCTGCGAGAGTTAAAATCTTTTTGTTGAAGTGTCATTGGGTTGCGGCTATGCTGCATTGTGTGCTCCATGAGAAACATACAATTCATCAGAGCTTTCTAAATCTCCCGGAGGGCCTTGACCAATAGACAGGAAAGGGTCGTCAGCACACCCATCATCAGAATCCCTACCTGGAAATTCCACGCATCAGCGATTAAACCCAGTATAAAAGGAGAGAGCCCGGGGCCAACAATACTGGAAATGCCCATGAGCATTCCTGTGAACATGGTTCGTTCACTCAAGTGCGTCAACCTGGAAATGGCTACAATACCGGCGGGGAAGAAGACGACACTGAAGGTCGCTTGAGCCAAGAGCATCGTTGCAAGAACCCAGAAAGCCTGAGCCATGGCAATTCCTATGGTGAAAAGACCTGTGGCTAATAGGGTAAATAAGAGGATTCTTTTTAAGTTAAACCGATCCATGACAAATCCAATGAAAATAATTCCAAGGAAGCCCCCTACCCTCGAAAACCCAAAAATGGTATTGGCTGCTTCCATGGGGATACCCCTCTCTTTGATGAGATAGAGAGGAATGATGTTGTATATCCCCAAGCTGCCTATCGCACAAAAGATCCACAGAACGGTCATGATCCAAAAGTCTTTTCGACGCAGGATGGATGTCAAGCGTACTTGTTCTTCTTTCGTTGAACGAGGATCCGGAGAGAATGCCATTAAGAAAAGGGTGACGATAAGGCAGGCGCCACCCATTAGGGTAAAAAGGGATCTCCAGTGAAAAAACCTCAATGCGAAAACCGTAATAATGGGAATTGCGAGAATACTGAAACTTGCAGCGGTTTCATGAAAGGAGATGACCTTCCCCCAATATTCGCGTTCGAAAATAGTTGTAATAAGAGGGATGGCGCAGGGCAAATAGATGCCGGCGCCAAGGCCAAGAAAGAATAAGACACCGGCGAATGAGTAATAGGTGACTGCGAATTTAAGGGCGAAAAAGCTTGCAGCCAGAAGGAGGAAACTGAAAAAAATGGAACGTTTGCAGCCGATTCGAAAGGATAGGAAGCCGGACGAAAACACGGCAATCGTATTGCCCACAAAGAAAGAGAGAAAAAGCCCTCCCGCTAAAGTATGGGAAATGCCGAAATCATCCTCAATCAGTGGGAGAATGGGCGATAGGATCGTTCGGCTGGAGAAACTTAGAAACCAGAGCGCCCAGAATAGAAAGAGAAGAAAGATTTTCAACGGGGCAGATGCACCCCCTGCTTGATGAGATTATCCTGCAACGCTTTGTAATCTACGTTTCTGGGCTGGAGGCCGCTCTTCGCTGCCATCGCCGCGGCTGTGCCCGCTGCCTGCCCATAGCAGATGCAGTGCGGGATGATGTTGAAGTGCTGGTTGATGCGATCATCCGAGGAGAAAGCCCGGCAGGCGACAAGCAACCCGTCCACCTTTCGTGGCACCAGACAGCGATAAGGAACGCAAAGCGTGGGGTGTTTGGCCGATATTTCACCATTGTCATTATTCGCCAACACCGCGATGGTGTCATCGAATATCTCATCAGACTCCATATCCTTCGGAGTGAGGGTATATTCTCCAATGACTCGCCGGCCGCCTTGAGTGCCGAGTTGCGGGGCAGAAAGCATGATGAAGCTCTTCTCAAAACCGGGAATATGCTTCTTCATGAAGTCATAAGTAATGAGCGCCCTCTTTCGAGCCCTGATATCCACACGCGTCAGCTCTCCCACATCTTTGGCATCCGAGGCCTCAGCCTGCGGCTGAAAGCAGTGGTACCACACGACCCCTTCTTGATTTTCTAATACGCCATTGAAGTAGTAAGGGTAGCCGCCCAACCTCGCAAGCTCCTGCATGAGTTCTGAATGTTTCTCTGGGTGGGATGCTTTGAACTCGTCAGCCTTCCGGATATCCACATTAACCAGCCAAAAGACAAGAGCGAGCCAGGCTGTCCTGAGTTTGTTGTCCAATTGATCATCATACTCCGCCCCAGCAGCCACAAATAGATCGCCGTCACCGGTAGAGTCAATAATGACTTTCCCCAGGATGGCCTGCCTGCCAGACTTACTCTCAAAGATGACTCCTCTCACTTTATTCCCATCCATGATGGGCTGAGTTCCCCACGAATGGAGGAATAGATCCACTCCCGCTTCCACCACCATGGTATTGAGTTCGTCCTTTAGAATCTCGGGATCAACCACTGCGGTATAGAGCACCCGCTCCTTCCCGATGTTCAAATCCTTTCGGATATAAAACCAACCGAGATTCGCATTCAGGTAATAATCGACAACCTTTCTATCCGTTGTCCCCCAGTCTTTCTTTTTCGGGTAGGATGCCCCGCCCCTGGCCTCCAGCCTGTCAATCAATTCCTGGTTGAGTCCGAATAGGTGCTGCTTACCACTGATGTCGCTCAGGTTCGGGATAATGTTCACCAATCCCCCGGTGGCCATTCCTCCCAGATGCCCATACCGTTCGATAAGAACCGTCTTCGCGCCGCTCCGGGCTGCCGAGATTGCGGATCCGATCCCTCCTGGCCCGCCGCCCACCACGACCACATCGGCCTCCTGGCATACCCTGATTTCTCTGGCAGGCTCTGTAATCGTTTTCGTAGACAGAGCTGTTGTCATCATTCCACCTCCTTTTCGATGCGGGCTTGGTCTACCATAACTCACAAACTGGACAAAAGCATAAACACAGATTAAACTTTTAGTCAAGCTTAAAAGGGAGGCTTGAATGAATTGGGTTTCTATCGATTATGACGAATGTACCCGTTGCAGCATTTGTGTACAGGGGTGTCCAAGGTGTTTTCGGAAAAATGGAGAAGAAATCGTTGTAGAGGCCAATGAAAACTCCTGTGCCCTCTGCGGCCATTGTGTCGCCCTTTGCCCTGCGGGCGCCATCACACACGATAAAATGGATATGAATAACTTCACAGCCATTCGTGGGAAGGAGATCATTGGGACCGATGATCTTATCCAATTTATCAGAGAGCGCCGAACCCACCGGCATTTCACCAGTCAAAAGATCCCCAAGAAGGATTTGGACGTATTGATCGATACGGCCCGCTACGCCCCCACGGGCGGCAACGACCAGACCGTCGAGATCATGCTCGTTCAAGACCCGGAGAGAAGGAAAAGGGTATCCGATCTTACGGTGGATTATATGGCAACTGTTGGCGCTGACTTCGCCAAGAAATTACAGGAACTCAAGGCAGGCGGGAAGGGAACCCCGAATGAAATCATGCAGACTGAGAGAATGGTAAGATTTCCTGAGTTCCTGGTTCAAGCCAGAAATGCAGGACGGGATCCCGTCTTTTACGAGGCCCCTGCCGTGGCAATTTTTCATTCCACGGTTCAGACTGTCACGCCTAAGGACAACTGCGTTATCGCATCCACCACCGTGGGTCTGCTGGCACGGACCATGGGATTGGAAACAACCTACATCGCGCTTTTTGAAAATGCGGCTAAAGCTTACCCACCGATCATGGACGAGCTGAACCTTCCAAAAGAGAACCAGGTCTTCAGTGTACTCGTGATCGGCTATCCTAAATTCAAATACTTCCACACGGTTGATCGAAAGCCCATCAGAACGAAATGGGAATAAAAGAGATTTCTAAAAAGTTTAGAAATCTCTGATTACATCGATTATGACCCGATTACACCGATTAGATATGGTTTGGAAGCAAGGGAAAATCTGTGTAATCTTTTTTTGAAATCAATGTAATCAAAAGAGCGAAAGGTGGTTTCCAGAGCTCTTTGATTTTCCCTCTTGACAAAATTCTCCCTGTAGCTATATCCTGAATCCCGCGTGCAAAAACAAATTCGAAAGGAGGTGATTGACAGCAAGGCAAAGGAAGTGAAGGAGACCATATAAGACCAGAAAGGAGGTCAAGAAACAATGAAAAAGCTTCTAATAATAGGTTTAATTGTCCTTGTTTCAACGGTCGGTCTGGTTATAAACAGTTTCGGTGCACAGGAACCGCAGCATGGCGGCATCCTGAGAATAATTACTCCCGCCAGCCATCGTACTTTTTATATGCCTGAGGGGGGACCCCAGGATTTGGGCGCAATGTTTCCTGCTGTAGAAGCGCTCATGGAATATACTTCCCGGCGGGAGTTAAAGCCTTTCCTGGCGGAATCCGTGGATATTAATGAAAAGAACCTGACCATTACGTTCAAGCTGAGAAAAGGCATCAAGTTCCATGATGGCTCGGATTTAAATGCCGAGAATGTCGCCTGGGGCTTCAATTTTGCAAAGGAAATGAAACGGCTCCAGTATGGTGACAAGCTCAAGTCCGTCGAGATTCTCGACCCTTACACGGTCCGCCTTCATTTAACAGAATACAATAATCAGCTCATCCACAGCTTTGGCTGGCAGTTCCAGATGTCCAAGAAGGCTTACACCACCAAAGACAAGGATTGGCTACGGTCCAACATTGTTGGGACGGGACCGTTTAAGCTGGTGGAGTGGAAGCGGGACAGCCACATCAAATGGGAAAAGAACAAAGACTACTGGCAAAAAGGCAAACCCTACCTTGACGGTATTGAGATTCGCTACATTCCTGACCCTGTGACGGCCTCAGCCAAGATGCAAGCGAAAGAGGCGGATATGTGGACTAATCTTCCGGTAAAAGACCAGGCCGATCTGGAAAAGAAGGGCTTTAAGAGACGATATGGATACGCTGCCTTACCCGTCTTAATTTACTTAAATACCACGGACCCAAACAAGCCCTTGGGCAAGCTCCAGGTACGTGAAGCCATTGAGTACGGGCTTGACAAGGCGCCCATGGCCAAAGCGCTCGGGTTCGGGTATTTTACTCCCCTGAAGATGACGGCGCCTGAAGGTGAGTGGGGATACGACCCGAATTATAAAGGCCGGCCTTATGACCCGGCAAAGGCCAAGAAGTTGTTGGCCGAAGCAGGGTTCTCCGATGGCCTCAAACTCAAGCTGCTGGCCGTGAATACGCCACCGGGGCCTGACCAAGCTAGCGCGATAAAACGTTATCTCGACGAAGCAGGCTTTAATATCGACATCGATTTGGCCGATCCAGGAAGGTTTTTTGGTAGTGTTTTTGGCACCGGATGGGATGATATGGCCCTTTTCTTCACCGGCCTTGACCCGAACTACCTCGTAACCTTCCAGCGCTGGCTCAGCCATGACCCCGCCACCAACCTCACCAGCTTCAAGAGGTCTCCTGAGCTGATCGCTCTCTCCAAAGAATCGATAACGCACAGCAAAGAAGCTGACCAGATAGCCATAACCAAGAAGTTAGTCAGGCAGATAGCAGATGAAGCCTGTGTCATTCCGCTCTGGAATGCGCCGGCCGCATACATGGTACAACCCTATGTGCACTGTAGTTATTTTGACGAGGGCTTTATCCGCTGGAGGACCTTTGACGACTGGATGGAGAAGCATTAGAAAAGATCAATGCAAAGTGATCAATTAGCAATGCAAAGTTAGTCCCGCGAAGCGCGGGATTAATTTTGTCCTGCGAAGCGCAGGATTAACTTTACAATTTACATTTATGGTTTCGTGAAAAGTCGTCTCACCGGTGAAAACCGGTGTCCAGGATTTTCGGTGAAAGCCGGAAGCCAGTGCTAATAATGGTTTCCGACTTTCGCCGGAGCCATGGTCACTGACATTTTTTGCCTATTACGACTTCATCAAACTAACACTTACACTCACAGCCCTTCCTTATTTATATATCCCGTATTCCTTGGCGGCCTCCATCATGGCCCGGAGGTTGTCCGGGTTCCCCTCATTCATGCTTGCCCCTGCAGTCAGGATGTAGCCGCCCCCAGGAGCACATGTCTCAATGAGCCGGCGGCAGCCCTCTTTGACCTCCCGGGGCGTTCCTGTACAAAGCACAGAGACTGGCAGATTGCCAGCGATGCAGGCATTGTCGCCGAGGACTTTCTTGGCTTTAGTCATATCCATGGCCTCAAAATACCAGATTACCTTGCCCCTGGGCATATCCTTGATAATCTCCAGGCGGGGCATATAGTCCCCTTCAGCAAAGGGCATTGGCACGAGACCCTCTTCAATCAAACCCATCATCACCTTTTTGAGCGTGGGCCAGTAAAAGGTCTCAAACTGCTTGCCGGACATAAAACCCCCAGGTCCTTTATGCAGCGGCATAAAAACCACCGGACACCCCGTGGCATTGGTTGCACCCACAGCCTCATCAATGACGATGGGCGCTATTCTCTCCATGGCTTCTTGAAGCTTGTCCGGGCGCTGGTACATATCCAGCATGATCCCCTTCGTCCCCCTCATCATATCCCCTATCAAGTCGAAGGGCGCCCCGCACAGGCCTCCCCAGAGAGAGGGAACCCCCACTTCCTGCGCAGCCTTGTTCACATCCAGGACGGCTGCCCGCCACTTCATCCCTTCCAGGCCGGCCTCCAAAAGGGCCTGGGTCGCTGCCCGGACTTCCGGGTCTCCAAACTGCGTGATGAAAAAAACCGGTATCCCGATAAAAGGGGTCAGGGGTCCCAGCTTTCGAAAGCCCTCAAAGGCCCCCACGGAGCGGGGCAAATAGGCCCTCAAAATGAAATCGGCCGGGTCTCGAATGAAGGCATCGTATTCCTCTGCCTTCATATACTCGCCTTCGATATATTGATAGAGTGCGATATCATCGCCAAGGCCATGCCCCGGCCAGTGGTGTAATTTATAGTCAATGTTGTCAAGCATCCTTCCAGGAAGGACGAGACCGGGCCCCATAAAAGAATCCATTTCAAAGTCATTGAGGAATTTCAGCCAGGACCGGCGGAGCTCATTGTAATCGTACATGACTTTCTTGAGCGTCCCCCCTGCATAATAGGCCGGATAAAAGCCTGCCGGCAGCATGACCGGCACACGGTCGGGCTCCTCCAGCTTGATCGTTTTGATAAACCTTGTGATCCGTGCCTTGTACCCTTTTTCAGCTTCCGGACTGGAGAACCTAACACCAGGCGGCGAAAGCCACCGGTTGAATCGCTCTTCCCGTTTTT
>Ga0214473_10002612_pt1 | contig 22112 bp, 19 predicted proteins | sample RVTome_7_FD_203509 | JGI IMG/M metagenome (GOLD analysis project Ga0214473, IMG submission 203509) | Soil microbial communities from uranium-contaminated site in the Upper Colorado River Basin, Wyoming, United States - RVT98D197 | ecosystem: Environmental > Terrestrial > Soil > Contaminated >... | reverse complement strand
AACCACGCGCACGGGGTCAGGCGACGTGCCCGCGCTGTGGCTGATCGGCGGGCTCCTGTTCGGACTGGTGCTGGCGGTTGGGCTCCAGGTCTCCGTTTTCGCGATCGTCTGGTGGGCGGCGCTGCTGGGCGTCGTCCTGTCATTCTTCTTCGCGGCAGTAGCGGCTCGGGTCTCGGGCGAAACCGGCATGACCCCGGCCGGCCCGATGGGCAAACTCACTCAGCTCGTATTCGGGTTTCTTCTGCCCGCCAGCCCGGCCGCGAATCTGATGACGGCGAACGTCACCGGCGGGGCCGCCAGCCAGTGCGCCGAATTGCTGCACGACCTGAAATGCGGCTGGCTGGTCGGCGCGTCGGCAAAATGGCAGGTGCTCGCACAGACCCTGGGAGCGCTGGCCGGCGCGATGGTCGGCTCGGCGACGTACCTGCTGCTGGTGCCGGACCCATCGGCGCTGTTACTGACCTCGGACTGGCCGGCTCCGGCCGTCGCGACATGGAAGGCCGTAGCCGAGCTTTTCCAGCGCGGTGCGCGCGCCATGCCACCCGGCGCGGACTACGCCATGGGCATCGCCGCCGCCGTCGGCATCCTGCTGCCGGTGCTCGAGAAACTTCTGCCGGTGCGCGGACGCCGGCTGGTACCCAGCGCGGCGAGCCTCGGGTTGGCGTTCGTGCTGCCGGGATTCTTCGTGATCTCGATCTTCGTCGGGGCAGTGCTTTCCGTGGGGCTGCGCCGCTGGCTCCCGCGGTGGAGCGGTCGTTTCCTGCTCGTCGGGGCAGCGGGCATCGTAGCGGGAGAGAGTCTCACCGACGTGGTCCAACGGCTCGTTCTGTTAGTCAAAGTGCATCCGTAACGGATCATTGCTCCGTGAGCGCTTACGGAAAACCGGTCTCCTTTAGTTAATCGCATCGCGGCGCCCATTGACGTGTGTGAGTCGACGCGCTAACCTACGCGGAGTTTCGGCGACGTTACTCCGCTGAGGTGGCGCGGTAATGGTTTGGAGTCGCCGAGGACCCCCGGCAGGCGCGGTGGGGGTCCGGTAACTGCTACATGGAGGAAGCAAATGTCCAAAAGACTTCGTCTCGCATTGTTGCTGTTTGTCGCGGCCCCGACGCTATTCGCTTCAGGCTGCGCGGGGACGCTGCAGAGCATCTTCGTCCGGGCTAACGAGATCACCCAATTCGTTGGCGCCCTCGATCAGTTGGGCATCATCAACGTTGGGCAGTGAGCTGCGGTCATAAGGCGCGGCACTGCCCCCTGTACCGAGTCGCAGAGTCAGACCGGGGCAGGCGACGTGTCTGCCCCGGCCGTTCTTTTTTCTGGTCTGACGCCCGTCTCATACGGCTTGGCGTTGCACTCCAACGCCGCGGGCCCGCCCCGCTTAGCCCCTATCGCGACCGACGTTACGTGAATTGCCCCGGCTAGGGCTCGAACCTAGGACCCGCTGATTAAGAGTCAGCTGCTCTACCAACTGAGCTACCGAGGCCCGGCGACACACGTCGCGAATGCGAAGCCGGATTCTAGCAGGAGCTGACCGTCGAGCAAGCGCCGCGTGCCACGGTGGCCCGCCAGTGGGCGTAGCGGGGATGCCGTCCGCGATGACGCAACGGCGTTATGGGCCCTCACTTACCGGCGGCGCGGGCGGTTGGCCTTCCTCCGGTGCCAAACGAGCGACGTCCGGTGGCGGCCCCAGGGGGAACGTTTCGGCGTTCTGGCGCTGCGCCCGCGTCGGCAGGCGTGCGAGGCGGCGCTCGAGCTGGTCGAACCAGCGGCGCAACGCGGTGGCGCGCTCGGTTTCGACCGCGTGCGGCGCGTCCTGGGCGTTTTCGTCGCGGACGATGGCCGCGCGGCGCTGCGCGGCGTCAAGCCGCTCCGCATACAGCGCCCGGCACTTGTCCGCGCGCGGTTTGACATCGCGATAGAACCGCCAGGCCCGTTCCTGTTGCGACTCGTCGAGCTTGTACTTTTGGATGAATTGCCGGACGTACAGCGCCCACGGGTCGGCATCTACGACGGCGGGCTGTGAGGCGGCGTGCCCCCGCGGCAAGCGGCGGCGGGGCGGCGGGGCCACGTCATCGTGCGCGCCAATCGGCGCCGACCCAGGTGAATTCGCTGCCCCGACCGACGCAGTACCGGAGTTCGCTGGCACATCGCTGCCTTCGGACGCATCGACCGAGGGCTGCTCCTCGACGCGACGCGGTGTGGCCTTACTCAGCAGGTCCGTTGCCGCGATCCCACGCCCCGCGGCGGCGAGTTGGATGGGGTCGTCCTCCAGGCCCCAGTCGCTCGGTTGCCAGTCCCCGCGGACCCAGCGCTGGCTGAGTTGCTCGATCCCCGCTAGGCGGCGATTCAAGGCATCCAGATCGCTTTGGGCGAGGTGCCGCTGGTCGTCGTTGAGTTCGCTCATGAACTCGCGGGCCGTCTCGTTCACGCGACGACGCACGTCCTGAAATACCGGCGCGGACAGTTGCACCCAGCGGGCCACACGCTCGGGCGTGAACGCGTCGCCCGAAACACGCGTCTGAACCGCGTCGCCGACGTATTCGACGATCCGCCCGGCGTGGCGCGTGAGGATTTCCGCCACATCGCGGGTCAGCGCGGCACGGAAGTGTGCTTCCTGCTCCGGATCCAGCAGATACCGGTCGCCAACAACCTCCACCAATTTGTCCAGGCGTTGCAGCGGCGACCAGGGTGGGATCGCATTCACTTCGCGCAGCAGGTCGAGTGAAAAGGCGTCCGGCTCGGCGTCCCAGCCGTTGCGGGCGTAGACCTTCTCGAGCGACGCCATCAGCAACTCGTAATGCACGTCCCAGTCGCCCAGCGCGCGGGTGCTCGTCAGCAGGCGGGCCAGCGGCGGCTGCATCAGCGCGAGGGGACGCTCCAGGCCGCCACCATCCAGGACGTCATTGCCAACAGCCGCGACGGAAATGCAACCCGCCACGACGACCGCCCATACGTGCTTCATGAGCCTCAACCTCTCCACAAGACGGACCTCGCCTTCCCCAGTATGATTCTTGGCGCCGCCGGGCTGTAATTCAAGGCGGCAATCCGGATTTGACGGGACCGGATAACGAGCCGCGTCTCGCGAAAAGGAGCCATGGCACAGGTCCGCGTCCTGATATTGCGTGCGGCGGGGACCAATTGCGACCTGGAAACGCAGTACGCGTGGGAGCTGGCCGGCGCGGTCGCCGAGCGCGTGCACATTCGCCGGCTCATCGAGCGGCCCGCGCAGCTCGCAGATTATCAGATCCTGACGATCCCCGGCGGTTTCAGCTATGGCGACGACATCGCCGCGGGTCGTATTCTCGCCGCCCAACTCGAACGTCATTTGCTGGCGGACATTCTTCGGTTCGTCGCCGACGGGAAGCTGGTGTTGGGGATCTGCAACGGCTTCCAGGTGCTCGTGCGGGCGGGGTTGCTACCGTGGCAAAACGGACAGGCGGGCCGCGAATGCACGATCACGTACAACGATCCGCCGGGATTCCAGGATCGTTGGGTGACGCTCCGGGCCCGGGTTGCACACTGTGCCTTCCTGGAGCAGGATCGCGAGTACGAAATGCCCATCGCGCACGGGGAGGGGCGCGTCCTGCTGGCCTCGCCGACGGGGCTGGACCGCGTGACGCAGCAGGGTCATCTCGCGCTCACCTACACGCCGCCACACACCAGCGCGGGCGTTACGCCCGGGGCACCCTACAACCCAAATGGCAGCGTGGCGGACATCGCAGGGCTGTGCGATGAAACGGGCCGCATCCTCGGCCTGATGCCGCATCCGGAGCGCTTCGTCGCGCCGACCCAGCATCCCTGCTGGACCGCGCGCCCGCCGCGCGACGAGGGCGACGGTCTGGCCCTGTTTCGGCGCGCCGTCGCGCAGGTGCGCTGAGCGGTCCGAGTGCCGCCGCGACCTGTTGACGGCAGATCTGAATCTTGGCAGGGGCCTGCCGAGGGAACGAGACGAACCAAGGGGGGCGCGTCACGACCACAGACCGCCAACACGGGATGGGGCGCACTCTGAGCTCAGCACGTGCCCCGCTATCGGCCCCACTGCCGCGCGACCAGCTCATTCAGTTGCCTGACCAAGGCCGCCTCGTCGCACATAGTCAGGTGGCCATCGCGCACGGCTTCGCGGCCGGCTACGTAGACGTGTGTGGCGCGCGGCGCGTCGCACAGGACGAGTGCCGCGAGCGGGTCGTGAACCACGGCGCCGGCCAGGGCGATGTCGTCCATCGGAAACACGGCGAAATCCGCCGCGGCGCCGGGGTTCAGGTGCCCAAGCTCCGGTCGGTTCAGACAGGCCGCGCTGCCGACGGTGGCCAGCGTGAAGGCCTCGGAGACGGTGAAAAGCTCCACGGCTTCGGACGGGTGCGGGTGACCTGCGGCGTACGCGGCGGCCTGTTCTATGGCGGGGCGCACCCGCGCGGCGAGCACGGCTTGTTTGATTTCCGCCAGCAGGTTGCCGCCGTCCTGATTGCTCGAGCCAGCCGCGCCGGCGTATTGCTCTTCGTCGCGCAGGAAGGCGTACGCGCGGCCGGCGCGGCTCCGCGCGCGGGCCGCCCGTGTCACCGGGAAACGGAGAGGGGGGGATTCGAACCCCCGGTACCCTTGCGGGCACACCGGTTTTCGAAACCGGCCCGATCGACCACTCCGGCACCTCTCCCGGCATGGCCAGCGCGCCGGCGGGTGTGCGGTTTCCGCTTCGTCTTCGGAAATGCGCGAGCCTGGCTCGGCACCGCGCGCAGCCGCCAGCCGACCAACCGAGTCTACTGAGCTGGCGCGGCGCCGTCCAGCATGCGCTTGGCAGGGCGTACCCAACCGAGACCGAACGAACGCGGCATGCTCCCACGGGGCGGTTGGAGACGGAGCTCACCCGTGGGGCGGGCCGCGCTCGTCACGCGGGCGGTGGCCGGCGTTTTGCTCCAGAACCCAGCGTACGGCGTCGCGGACCGTGCGGGCGTCGAGGGGTTTTTCGAGGAACAGGTCAGCCGCCAGCGCGACCGGGCACAGTTCCTTCGCGTAACCCGCGCCCAGGGACTCATCCATCGCGGTCATGAAAACGATCGGAATATCCTGCAAGCGCTCGTCCTGGCGCATCTGGCAGGCGACTTGCAAGCCTTCGGTGGGTTGGGTGAGCATGATGTCGAGCAGCACCAGGTCGGGCCGCTCGCGGCGCATCGCCGCCAGGCCGGCGGCGCCGGTGCGACAGCAGGTGAGTTGATAGCCCGCGGGGGCCAAGATCATCTCAATGACCAGGTGCATATCCGGGTCGTCTTCAATCAACAGGATTTTCGGCCGCGCCGCGGTCATGGGTGAGCCGAGGCCTAGCTGCCTGCGGCTAACTGGACCAGCGCGCCCTGGAGGCGACGGCTCAGCACCTCGGTGAGCGCCTTGAGCAGGTGATACCCCAGCGTCGGGTCGCGTTCGCACAAAGTGCGAATGCCGGTGGCTTCAATCCAGACCGCGCTGCCGGCGTCGCGGGCGACGGCCGTCGCGGTGCTGCGAAATGGGTCCACCAGCGACGACCAGCCGATCAGGTCGCCGCCGCCGACGGTGTCCACGACGCGTCCCTCGCCGCCGCGCAGGCGATAGACGATGTCCACCTGACCCTGGCGCACAATGTACAGTCCGCGCGACGGGTCGCTCTCCTTGAACAGAATCGCGCCCTGCTTGAAGTGACGCTCTTCCGCGATGCCCGCCACGGCGTGCAGGCACTCGTTGCCGACACCGGCGAAGTAGTGGAAGGAGCGCAGGGTTTCGATGGAGACCATGGCGTTTACCTCCAGGCGGACGGCGCGACGGCCCGCGGCCCAGAATGCCTACGTCGCAGGCGGTCCAGCACGACCGACGCGCTGGAGCACCGTTCCATCCGCCGCGCGAATTATAACGGTCAACGGCATCTGGCCAGGCAGGTAGTGTGTCGCGCAGCCGAAACAGGGGTCGTACGCGCGGAACGCCATCTCGACCCGGTTGAGCAGCGCCTCGGTCACGACGGTGCCCCGGCGGATCAGGTTCTGCGCGGCCTTCTTGATCGACAGGCTGATCGGCGCGTAGTTGTTGGTCGTGCCAACGACAAGGTTCATGCGGGTCAGGATGCCGCGCGCATCGGTCCAGTAGTGATGGGTCAGCGTGCCGCGCGGGGCCTCCACACAACCGACCCCCTCGTCGGGCGTCTGCGTCGGCAGCACGCGGTAGTCCGGGCCAGTGATCTCGGGGTCGGTCGCCAGCTCGACCCAGCGCTCGGCGGCGTACAACATCTCGATCAGGCGCGCCCAGTGCGTGGCCAGCGTGTAATGGACTGGCTTGCCGCCCAGCGCGTCGTACATTCGTTCATATTCTTCCTGTGCCAGCGGCGTCGCCATCCCATCCGCCGCATTCAGGCGCGACAAGGGTGTCGCCTTGTAGACGCCGGACTCCTCGCCGTCCACAAAGCCTTTCCAACCGATCTTCTTGAGATAGGGGAACTTCAGGTAGGACCACGGCTCGACATGCTCGGCGACGTGGTCGGCGTAGTCCTTGGCCGGGTAGCGCGCATACTCGCGCCCGTCGGGCCCCACGATGCGGATCGTGCCATCGTAGAAGTTGACCCGATTGCGAACGTCCACCATGCCCATGTTATACGTGCGGTGCGTATAGGCATCGCTGGTGACCAGGTTGACGTACTCACGATTGCCGAGCACGATCTGGTTGAACAGTTGCATCGAGAACCTGGCGAATTCGACCGCCTCGCGCCCGCGGGCTTCTATCTCCTGGCGCTGCTCTTCGGTAAGGCCACGACTGACGCCGCCCGGCAGGGCCCAGTTGGGGTGCACCTTGCGCCCGCCGATCATTTCGATCAGGTGGTGCCCCTCCGCGCGCATCTTGAGCACACGGCCGGCAATCTCCATCCCGACCTTCTTAATGACGCCGAGGATGTTGCGCTCCTCCTTCGGGGCGTCGGGTCCCACGACGAAATCCGGCCCACCCAGGGCGTAGAAATGGGTGGTGTGGTCGGTGGCGTAGAAGATGCAGTAGAACAGCTCGCGGAGCTTCTTGGCCGTGGGCGGCGGATCGACGTGGAACAGGGCGTCGAGGGCCTTGGCCGACGCCAGGTGGTGGGCTTCCGGACAGACGCCACAGATGCGCGAGGTCAGATTGGGCATGTCCTCCGCCGGCCGTCCCACGCAGAAGCGTTCGAAGCCGCGTAGCTCGGGAATCTGGAGGAACGCTTCGGCGACGTCGCCTTCGTCGGTCAGGAAGATGTCAATCTTGCCGTGGCCCTCAAGGCGGGTGACCGGGTCGATACTGATGCGCCGGGTGGACACGCTGAGAGTCTCCTTTACTGAGCCGGCTTGGGCAGGGGGAGCTCATGTCGCTCGGCATCCGGCACGCGTGCCGCGCGACGCAGCAGGCTGTGCGGCAGGCTGAAGCGATAGAACGTGCCGACCGGATCGGGGATGCCTTCCTGAATGATGCGCTCGATTTCTTCCGGCTCGTTGGCGTCGATTACCGACGCCAGCGCGGACATCAGCCGCGCGCCGAAGTCCTCGACGCCGGCGTTGGGCCCGTAGCATCCGATGCACGGGGAGTGAACCTGCGGGCAGCGCGCCTCGCAGCCCGCCCGGGTGGCCGGGCCGCTGCACACGAGCCCCTGCTCGAGCAGACACGTGTCCGCATCCGGAATGATCTGCCAGGTGCGCTTGAAGCTTCTGATCTTCTTCTCGTTGCGCGTGCGCGGGCACTCGTCGCAGACCGTCGTTTGGGCGCCGATCACGGAACCCGGCGGGGGCAGCTTGTTCTCCAGAATCGCGACGACGGCGTCCCAGATGCGCGGCGCCTCCGGCGGACAGCCCGGCAGGTAGTAGTCGACCGCGACGGTCTGCCCCAGCGTTCGCACCGTGTCATAGAACACCGGGAGCGTGAGGTGAAACCCGTTGACCCTGGTCTCCGGCAGAGGGATGACGCGGCCGCGATTGTCCGTTGACACGCTGTCGCAGTACACCGTCTCGAAAACCTCCTGCCGGTTCGTCAGGTTTGCCAAACCCGGAATGCAGCCCTCGTGCGCACAGGAGCCGAATGCCACCAGCACCTTGGATTTCTGCCGCAGCAGCTTGGCCATGTACTCCTGCTCGCTGGTGCGGATGGCGCCGTTGAAGAGGCATACATCAATCGTCCCGTCCGGCAGCGCCTCGATGTCGCGCACCTTGGTGTCCATCAGGCACGGACAGAAAACGATGTCGAACGCCGCAGCAACGTCGAGGATCTTCTCGTTGAGCGTCAGGATCGAGATCTCGCACCCGCCGCACGACGCGGCCCAGTAAATCGCCAGCTTGCCTTGGGCGCTCATCGCGACACCTCCAGCGCCTGCTGGTGCTCCAGCAAGATCCGCTCGACCGCATCGAGATGACCGCTGTCCTCCGCCAGATTGGCGGACCAGTTCAGCGGCCCCAGCGTGCGGATCTCCTCGACCATCTCGTCGATGGCCTCGGTCAGGTGGGCCGCCTCCGCCGCCGAGGCCCACACCAGCCGCACGCGGCGCTCGCTGATGCCAAGCTGGTGCAGCAGGTGTTTGAGCAGCGTGTACCGCCGGATCGTCTTGTAGTTCTGTTCGATGTAGTGACATTCGCCGGGATGACAGCCGGCGATCAGCACGCCGTCCGCGCCCCGCGCGAGCGCCTTGAGGACGAAGCACGGATCGACCCGCCCACTGCACATCAGGCGGATGACCCGCACGTTTGGCGAGTGCTTCATGCGGGCCGTGCCGGCGCCGTCCGCCGCCCGGTACGAGCACCAGTTGCAGAAGAAACCGACGATCTTGGGCTCAAACAACTCGCGTTGCACGATGACGCTCCCAAAAGAAGCTCTCAGCGATCAGCTTTCAGCTCTGAAGTCACAACTCGTTGTTCGGTACTCCTGCCGGCGCCAGCTCCTCACCCTCCGCCCACGAACCGTTCCCGTGCGCATCCCACAACAAGCCCTCGATCTCCGCCTCGACCTGCTCATTGGCGAAGTGGCTGCCGGCGATCGCGCCGGCGGGGCATGCGGCAACGCACGTACCACAACCCTTGCACAGCACGGCGTTGATGCGGCTGACCGCGTCATCTGCGACGAAGGCAATCGCGTTGAACGGGCACAAGTTGTTGCAGATACGGCAACCGGAGCAGCGCTGCTCATCGACCGTGGCCACAACCGGTTCGATCATCACCGTACCTTTGGTGATCAAGCCCTGGACCCGCGCGGCGGCGGCGGCTCCCTGGGCGACGGAATCGGGTATGTCCTTCGGCCCCTGGCAGGCGCCGGCGATGAAGACGCCGTCGGTCATGGTAGCCACCGGGTCGAGCTTGGGATGCCGCTCGATGAACCAGCCGGCCGCACCGCACGAGATGCCGGCCTTCAACCCAATTTCGCGGGCGTCGTGGCGCGGCTCCAGCGCCCCCATCAACACCACCATGTCCACGGGGATCCGCCGCTGCTTGCCCAAGAGCGTGTCCTCCACCTGCACGATGAGTTTGCCCTCCTCGTGCGGGAAGCGGGCGACGTCGGTCACCTCGGCCACTTTGCCGCGCACAAAAAGCATGCCCTCCTCGAGCAGCCGCTGGTAAAACTCCTCGTAGTCCTTCTTGTTCGGCCGCATGTCGATGTAGCACGCGTACACCTTGGCCTGGGTCTTCTCCATCACCAGGTGACCCAGCTTGAGCGACAACATGCAGCAGATGCTTGAGCAGTACTGGTTGTAATGCGCGTCGCGGCTCCCGACACAGTGCACAATGCAGACGGACTTGGGTTCCGTCACCCCGTCCCGCAGGACGATCCGCCCGCCGGTCGGACCGGAGGCGTTGCACATGCGCTCGAATTCCAGGCTGGTGAACACGTTGGGGAGCCGGCCGTAACCGTACTGCGGGATGCGCCGGCAATCGAACAGGTCCCACCCGGTGGCCAGGATGATGTTGCCCACCTCGATCTCACGAATCTCATCCTGCATGGCGTGGTTGATGGCCTGAACTTCGCAGTTGTCCTCACAGACGTTGCAGCCGCCGGTTTTGAAATGCGTGCAATGCACCGGATCAATCACCGGCACGTTGGGAACCGCCTGAGGGAAGGGAACGTAAATAGGTTTGCGCGAAGTCAGACCCTCTTCGAACTCTGAGGGGATCGGCTGAGGTTCACGGGGACGGATACGGTGGTGCTCAATGGCATGGGTCGGGCAGATCGAACTGCACGCACCACAGACCATGCAAACCTCGGTCATCTCGCGGAAAGGCGTGGTTACCTGGCGGTTCGCACCCCGGCCCTCAAAAGCCAGCGCACCGATTTTCAGAACGTCGTCGCAAAGGCGGACGCACATTCCACAAAGAATGCATCCGGCCTCGCCGACGATGGTGCTCAACCCGTTTCTTCGCCTTTCGCACGCCCCGCAGGCCTGACACACCGCATCACTCAGCGCGCGGAAGCGGCTCTTCTTGACCCCGACGTCGGCGGCAATCGCCCTGACCGTCCTGGAAGCCGGGCACCGGGCCAGCATCAGTTCCGCCAACATCCGGCGAATCCGCATGACCTTTTCGGTCGCGGTCTGAATTTCCTGGCCTTGGCTGACGGGCAGCGTACAGGATGTCATCAGCCTGGTTTTCCCCCGCTGCGTCACTTCCACGATGCAAAACCGACAGGCACCGTAAGGAGCCAGCGACTCATGATGACAGAGAGTCGGAATGTGAATGCCTGCCCGGCGAGCTGCTTCCAGGACCGTCAGGCCTTCCTCCGCCGCGATTCGCTTGCCATCAATCACCACGTTCACCATAAAGCACCTCTAAAGCTCTAATCGCGGACGACCGCGCCGGGTTTGCACACGTCGTAGCAGATCCCGCACTTCGTGCACTTTTCCGGCAGAATGCGGTGCGGCTGCTTCGCCTCCCCCTCGACCGCATCGCTCGGACAGCTTTTCGCGCAGAGGGTGCACCCCGTACACTTGTCGGCATCGATCGTGAAGGTGATGAGCCGCTTACATACCCCCGCGGGGCACTTGTGATTGCGCACGTGGGCTTCGTACTCCTCGGGGAAATACTGCATAGTCGTCAGCACCGGGTTGGGGGCGGTTGTGCCCAACTGGCACAACGATGCCTCCTGGACGACCTCCGCCAGTTCCTTCAGAAGCGACAGATCGGCCTCGCTGGCCTCCCCCTGGCAAATGCAGTTCAGAATCTGCAGCATCCGCGCAATCCCTTCCCGACAGGGTGTGCACTTGCCGCAGGACTCGTCCTCCAGAAATCCAAGGAAGAACCGGGCAAAATCCACCATGCAGGTGTTCTCGTCCATCACGATCATGCCGCCCGACCCCATCATCGAGCCGACCTCGACCAACTGGTCATAGTCGATGGGCATATCAAGATGTTTCTCGCTCAGCACCCCTCCGGAGGGACCGCCGGTCTGAACGCCCTTGAACTTCTTTCCATCCGCCACTCCTCCGCCGATGCCGAAGATGACCTCCCGCAAGCTGATCCCCATCGGGACTTCGACGAGTCCGGTCCGATTTACCTTCCCCACGAGTGAAAATATCTTCGTTCCCTTGCTGCCGCCCCAGGGATTCTGGGAAACATCGCCTGTTCCGATCTGCGCGAACCAGTCGGCGCCCCGGTTGATGATCAAGGGGATGTTCGCCCAGGTCTCCACATTGTTCAGCGTGGAAGGACGATCCCACAGTCCTTTTTCGACCGTGTGGATGTGTTTGGCGCGTGGCTCACCCGGCCGACCCTCAATCGACGCCATCAGGGCAGTCGATTCGCCGCAGACAAAGGCGCCTCCACCCCGGTTCACCTTAATGTCAAAACTGAAACCTGTATCGAGAATGTTCTTCCCCAGCAGACCGATCCTCCGCGCCTCGCCGATGGCCTTGGCTACAAGCTCCACCGCCAGCGGATACTCGGTCCGGACGTAGACATAACCCTCATCAGCCCCAATGCCATAGGCGCCGATAATCATGCCCTCGATCACGCTGTGCGGGTTGCCCTCCAGCAGCCCACGGTTCGCGTACGCGCCGGGATCGCCTTCATCCGCGTTGCAGATGACATACTTGGACTCACCCTGGGCCTTTCGGCAGGAGGCCCACTTGACACCCGTGGGGAAGCCGGCTCCCCCGCGCCCGCGAAGCCCTGATCGCGTCACCTCCTCGATCACCTGCTCCGGCTTCATCTCCCGGAAAACCTTGACCAAGGCGCTGTAACCCCCGATGCGAATGTAATCCTCGATGCTGGTAGGGTCGATCTCGAAGTTTGACTCAAAAAGAATCCGGATCTGGTTCTGGTAAAAGGGAACCTCGTTTTCGGTGCGAACGATCTGACCCGTGACAACGTCCTTCATGAACAGTCGTTCGACCGGCTCCCCGCGCATCACGCTCTTGTCCACGATCTCCGGGATATCCTCATCCTTCGGCCGGGGATAGAAGTAGCCCCTGGGACGAATGATTACGATCGGCTCACAATCGCAATAACCCAGGCACCCGGTGATCCGCAGCCGAACACGGCCGTTGGATTCCGTTCGGGCAATCTCCTTCTCCAGAGTCCGAATGAGACTGTCAGCCCCGCGCGCCCGCCCGCAAGTGCCCCGTGAAACCAGCACCACCGTCTCCGGTTGGCGTTGGCACAGTTCGGCCCGGAATCTCGCCACATCCTCAAGAATAGAAAGGTATCCGGCGGACAGCTCAAGGTCCTGTCGGTAATGTCCGCTGAATCTTGCCACATCCTCAGGTGTGGAAACGCGTGTCATCGTCGTCTCCCAAAAGTCTACGTGGGCTTTCACTCATTGCCGGCTCAGATTACCTACCAGCCGGTCCACGTCCTTGGGCCGAGCGGTCACATATTCCTCATCGACCACCACCAGCGGGCCCATCGCGCAGGCCCCCAGACAGTTCACGGTCTCCAGGGTAAACTGCATATCCTTGGTGGTATCACCGGCACGAACTTCCAGCCGGCTTTCCAGAGTTTCCAGGAGACGGGCCGATCCCCGCACGTGGCAGGCTGTTCCCACGCAAACCTTCAGAATGTGCTGGCCGCGAGGGGTCAGGCTGAAAGCCGTGTAAAAGGTGGCCACGTGGTACACGAGGGAAAGAGGAATCTGCAGCCGCTGACTCACATATCGCAGTGCATCGGGAGGAAGATAGCGTAGATCGATGTTGATGTCCTGAAGCACGGAAACCAGGGGTCCGCGCTCATGCCGGTGAAGGTTAGTGGCCCGATCGACTACCGTTTTCATCTCGGGTGGAAGATCAACTTTCGGATAGAAAGCGGCGTCCACCGGCTTGAACTGGACAGGGCACCGCTCCACGCATCGCCGGCAACCGGTACACTTGTCCTCGTCCACGTAGCGGGCCTTGCGCCGGACGTTCACCTTGAAGTTGCCGACCGAACCCGACACGCTCTCCAATTCCGAATACGTCCATATGGTGATTTTCTCGTGCTGGGCGACGTCGGACATTTTCGGCGTCAGGATGCAGGCGGCGCAGTCCAGTGTCGGGAAGGTCTTGTCGTACTGGGCCATATGCCCGCCGATGGTCGGCTCGCGCTCCACCAGGTAGACGTGATACCCGGCATCCGCCAGTTCCAGGGCCGCCTGGATGCCGGCGATCCCGGCGCCGATCACCAGCGTGTTGGGGTTGACCTTTACCGGCATGGGCTCGAGCGGCCGGTGATGCCGAACTCGGGCCACGGCACCCGCCAACAGCGCCTTGACCTTGTGGGTGGCGGCCTGCCCATCGCGGGTCACCCACGACACGTGCTCGCGGACGTTCGCCATCTGAAGCAGGAACGGATTCAGGCCGGCGCTGGCGCAGGCGCGGCGAAAAGTCCTCTCATGCAGGTGCGGCGAGCACGCCGCCACCACCACCCGCGTCAGGCCCTGCTGCTGGATGTCCTCCTGGATCATGGCCTGCCCGAGCGACGAGCAGAGGAACTTGTAATCCCGCGACACGACCACGCCGTCGAGCGCTTCACCCGCCCAACGGGTCACCGCTTCGACGTCCACCGTGCCAGCGATGTTGCTGCCGCAGTGGCAAACGTAAACGCCAATCCTTTCGGGCATCGGCTGGGTCTCCCTACGTCGGACTCTCCCGCGGGCCGCCGGCTGCCGCACCGGCCATCGCCGGCGATTCAGCCACGGCGGTCGCGGCGCACTCTTCCCGCGAAGCCTCATCCGCCAGCTCGGCGAGGTCTTTCACCTCCAGCTTGCCCTCCAGCCCGGCGGTCTTGATCGCGTCGCGATACATGGTGAGGTCTTTGGGGCAGGCGACGACGAGGTACTGCACGCCCGGCAGCCGCGCGGCTTCCCGCACACGACTTTCGCTCGGGCGCTCGCGCACCTTGCCCTCTTCCATCCAGATGCGCCCGCCGCCGGCTCCGCAACACAGGGCGCGGTCGCGATGGCGTGGCATCTCGACGAGCCGACAACCGAGCGCGCGGATCACGCGACGCGGGGGTTCGTAGATGTCGTTGTAGCGACCCAGGTAGCACGGGTCGTGATACGTCACGGTGTAGTCTAGACTTCGGCGCAGCGCGAGCCGTCCGTCTGCGATGGCGCGATCGAGTAGCTCGGAGTAGTGGTAGACCGGAACAACTCGGGACGCCTTTCCTTCGTGCCTTCGTGCCTCCGTGCCTGTGTGCCTTTCGTCTCCGTTCCCCGACCAGCGATACTCATTCTTCAACGTGTTGTACGTGTGCGGGTCGGTGGTGACGATCTCCTCGCACGCACACTTCTCGATCGTGGCGCGATTCTTGTGCAGGAGGAGCCCAAAGAGACCCTCTTCGCCGACACGGCGGACGTCATTTCCGGCGTTCCGCTCCGCGTCGTAGAGCAGCCCGAAGTCCAGGCCCGCACGCTGGAACACCCGGGCCGTCACCTGCGTGATCTCCGTCAGGGCCGGGCTGTACGAGGCGTAGTCGCCGACGTACCAGAGCGTCTGGGCCGGCTGCTTGCGGATGTCCTTGATCTTGAAATCCAGGCCGGCGGTCCACTTGGCCCGCTGCCTGTCGGACTTGCCGAACGAGTTGCCGTACCGGCGCAGGCCTTCGAGAGCGGCCGTCAGCGTCTTGTCGGCACGCTGCTGAAACAACAAGTAACGCCGCACATCCACGATCGGCTGGACATGCTCGATGAACAGTGGGCATTCCTCGTCGCAGGCATAGCACGTCGCGCACGACCAGAATACTTCGTCGGCAAACACGTCGCCCGCCAGCCGCTGCTCGAGAACCGCCGGCTTGCCGGCCGGCGCGGCGCGGCGCGCGCCAAGCGCCCGGCCGCGCTCGAACAGATGGGCGCGCAACCCCATAATCAGCAGTTTGGGCGACAGGGCCGCGCCGCTACTGTATGCTGGGCACACGTCCTGGCAGCGCCCGCACTCGGTGCAGCCGTACCAGTCCAGCATCCGGCGCCAGGTAAACTGCTCGATCCGCCCGACGCCCTCCGACCCGTCTTCCCGCAGCGCCGGCGCCAGCCGGCCCCGAGGCGCGAGGTTGCGCAGCAGAACATTGAAGATCGAAGTGACCACGTGGAAGTGCTTGCCCACCGGCAGCAGCGGGAGAAAGACCAGCACCGTGCCCAGGTGAATCCACCAGCAGATCCGCTCGCTGACCTGCTGCCTGGTCTGCGCCAGACCGGCAAAGATCCACCCGGTCAGGGCGGACATGGGCTGCCAGCCGGACGCGACCTGCGACTGCCCGAGATTCTGCCGAATCCCTGCGCCGCAGAGCAACGTCACCATGATGATCAGAATGAAGCACAGTACCAGCGTGCCTTCGCCCTGGTGACTGCCCTGGTACCGATCCGGGCGGGCGACCAGACGGTAATAGAGTCCGTACACGACCGCCAGGATGACCGCGACGGTGACCAGGTCCTGGATCAGCAACAGCGGTCCGAACGTGCCGAACAGCGGGATGACGAAGCCGGGGATCAGACCCTCCAGGATCGCTTGCAGGATGGTCGGCACCAGCAGTACGAATCCCCAGAAGATGAAGAAGTGCGCCAAACCCGTGTCGCGGAACCGAAACAGTCGCGCCTGGCCGGCCACGAACACCAGAACCGACTTCAGCCGTTCCCCCCAGTTTCCGAACGGCTCCGCCGGCTGGCCCAGGCGCAGGTGCTGTAGCCTCCCGTACACGCGGTACCCGAAGGTGCCGAGTGATGCCAGAAGCCCGAGCGCCACCAGTATGCTTGTCACCGGCATGCGGGGCCTACCTCGAACGCTACGGCGCGTCCGCACACGCGCCGCGCTGGCGCCAGTCGGAGCGCGGCTCGAGCACTACTGACCGAGTTTCTGCGCCAGCAGCGGCATCAGCTCCAGTGCATTGCACGTGGCGCCGTAGTGCGCCACGTCGAAAATGGGCGCCTTCTCGTCGGTATTGATGGCGATCATCGTTTCCGCTTCCGGCACGCCTTCCAGGTGCTCCGGCGCACCGCTGATGCCGATCGCCAGGTACAGTTTCGGTTTCACCTGCTTACCGGATTTCCCGACCAGGCGTGTGACCGGCAGCCATTCCTGGTCGATGACCGGCCGCGAAGCGCAAACGACGCCGCCCAGCGCCTGGGCCAGCTCCTCGGCCAGCGCGAGGTTGTCCTTGCTCTGGATGCCCCGCCCCACCGAGATCAGAATCGGTTGCTTGGCGATGTCCACATCGCCCGCCGGCGGCTCAATGTACTGCTTGAACCGGGTGCGCGCGGCGTCAAGCCTCGCGGGCACGGGCCGTGTCTCGATCGCCGGCGTTTTCTCTACCTTGCCGTCCTCCGTGCGATAGCCGCCGGACATCACCGTAGCCACGCAGCTTGGGGCCGGCAGCCGGCCGGTGGCGATGATCTTTCCGCCGCAGGTGAGCGCGGAGTACCGCAGCTCCGCATGCTCGACGCTGAAGGTGCGGCACGACGTGACCACGGGGATGTTCAAGCGGCGCCCGGCGCCGCACGCCAGATCGGTTCCCAGCGCGGTATGGCCGAACAGGACCACGCGCGGCGGATGCGGCTCGAATATGGTGGTAATGACGCGCAGATAGGCGTCGGGATTGAAGTCCGCCAGGCTGGCGTCTTCCACACAGACGACACGCTCCGCCTTCCCCAGCGTGCGCGCCAGCGCCTGGACCTCATGCCCGATCAACACGGCGGTCAACCGGGTCTTCAGTCCGTCGGCTAACTGGCGACCCGCGGCGAGCAGGGTGTACGTGATGTCCGTGACCTCGCCGCGCAGCGTTTCGACGACCACGCAAACTTCCCCGCACATCTTCGTTTCTCCCGCTTACGTAACGACGCCGCGCTCTCGCAACAGCTTCGTCAGTTTCTCCGCGATCTCAACGGCGCTCCCGGCGATCATCTCGGCGTGGGTCCCGGATTCGGGCAGCGACATGGCGGTAACGCGTATCTCGGCATCCGCTGCCGCGTCGCCCGCTTCGATTTCTTCGATGGACGCCGTCTTCATGGCCTCCATGATCTTGCTCGTGACCACGTACCGCGGAGGCCTTTCGGCGGCTTGAATCCCCAGCACCACCCGGCCGGTCACCTCGATGTCCGCGTTCAACCCTCCCGGGTACTCCTTGCGGGCCACGTACTTGCCATTCTCCGGCACGATCCTCGTGACGTAGCCGACATAAGGCAGGCCCAGCCGCTCCGCCAACAGCGCGCCAACGAAACCGTCCAGATCATCCACCGCCTGCGTGCCGGTCAGGATCAGATCGAAGGGTACGTCCGCCAGGGCCTCCTGGAAGAGCGCTGCCAGCCTCTGGTTGCCCACGCCCTGGTCAAAACCCGCGCCGGTGATCTTGGCGACCCGGTCGGTCCCTTTGGCGACGGCCGTGAACAGGGCTTCGTCTACATCGCCGACATCGAGCGCCAGCGCCGTGACCGTGCCGCCGTGGCGCTCCTTGAGCAACAGGGCCGCCTCGAGCGCATGCTCGTCGAGCTCATTGGGCACCAGCCGCAGGAAGCTGCGGTCGAGCAGTCCAGAGTCGGCGTCGATCTCCAGGTCCTCGACCAGGTCAGGCACCAATTTCATCAGCACCACGATGTCCATAGCGGACGCTCCTCGCGCAGACCGGTTGCAGACCGGTCCCACATGCACTATCCGAACATGGACTCCGCCAGCAACTCCACGATGTCCTTCACCACGAGCTTGCCTTCGTTGCCGGTGCTCTTGACCGCGTCCTCGAACCGCGGCGTCTCGTAAGGGCACGCGACCGCCAGCACCTGGGCCCCGGCGACAATGGCCTCCTTGACCCGCCAGTCGGTGGTGCGAGTGCCGGCCTTCTCCCACGAAAAGCCGTCCAGCCACATGCCCCCGCCGCCCCCGCCGCAGCAAATGGCCAGGGTCCGGTTGTGCGACATCTCCACGAGCTTGACGCCAGGGATGGCCCGCAAGAGCTCGCGAGGCTCCTCGTAGATGTTGTTGTCGTTGACCCGTCCGAGGCAACACGGGTCATGGAAGGTGACCCGCATGGGCAGCGGGGTCTTCAGCAGGGCCTTCAGTCGCCCGAGGCGCTCAACGAGAAACTGGACGTAGTGCTTGACAGGGTGCCGTAACCCGAGGCGCGGGTACTCGTGCTTGAGGGCGTTGAACGCGTGCGGATCGGCGGTGACGATCTCCTTGAACGAGTACTTGCCCATCGCCCGCAGGTTCTTGCGAGCCAGCAGCGCCAGCAGGCCACCCTCGCCGGCGGACGCTTGGGCGTCGCCGTCGCTGACCTCCTCCGCGCCCAGGATGCCGAACTTGACCTCCAGCGCGTGCAGGATTCTGGCCATCGCCTGGCTGACAAGCTGCACGCGCGGGTGATACGAGCCGTAGTCGCCGACGAACCATAGCACGTCCGTTTGTTCCTTGCGGCCGGTCAAGACCGGGACCGGTACCGGAGAGCCCTTCACCCACTCGGCCCGCCTGCTGGGTGCTTCTCCCAGGGCGTTGCCGTACCGCCGGGAATTACCCAGTGCGACCTGCAACTCCTGCGGGATGCTCCCGCCGACGAGCATCTCGGTCTTGAGTGTCGCCAGCAGTCCGCGCGTGAGCGGAATCTTCGCCGGACACACGTTCGCGCACGCGAAGCACGACACGCACAGCCAGATCGTGTCGCTTTCCAGGAGCCCCAGCCAATCATCGGCGCGCAGGGCCGCGATCAGCGACCGCGGCGGGTAATCCATGGCAAAGCCGTACGGACAGATGCCGCTGCACGTCCCGCATTGGAGGCACTTGCGGATTTTTTCGCCGTCCGGTGTGGCGTGGATCACTTTGTCCAGGAATTCGTAAGACGTGGCGACCGCCATGGCGGGTACCTCACCACTACCCCGATGCGTATCCGGTCCGTTCCACCGCAAATCCGTTCCGTCGAAGGCCGCGGCGCACGTCGATGCCGATCGCGCGCGTCGCCGCAAGGGGTCCCGGCAACTCGCGTGCCAGCCAACCGTGCCGCTCAGCGCGGCGGTTGTGGTTCGCATCTCGCCCCTGCGTGAAGCGGCAGCGGCGCAAGCTCGCTCCCGCAAAACCACTTACCGACGTCGCGCTAGGAGTCCGTTGAAAAAGGGGACTGGCTCCGAGCCGGACGGCCCTGGCACCCGCAAGAACGCGCTCCCGCGAGGTGCCTGTCCCCTTTTTCAACGGACAGCTAGGCCAGTTCGCGCCCCCCAACGACCGCCGCACTGGCGGACCGGCGTGGCTCCTGGCCCGTGGGCGAAATGGTCTGGCGCCGACGTTTCCGTGGCGTGCGAGAAAAAAAAGGTTCATCCGGGAAAACCGGGGCGACCAATAAGCTCGCGCCGGCGGCGCAGCACAACCCGCAGAGTGGCGCTGGCCGTCCGCTGCCCTTGGACTCGAGCACACCCCACGGCGTAAGCCCCGCGCAGGCCGTCGGATCGCGTGCCGTAGGCACGCACCGATCGTAGCCCAGCACGCCGTGCTGGGGTTCTTGCCAGTACAGGGCGGTCGTCCCGTAGGGACGCCGTGACGCTCACCGCGTCCCTTCGGGACGCGAAACGATCGTTGATCGAGACCACCCACCACTGCGTGGTGGGCTATTCCCACGCCGTCCCTACCGGGACGCAGGCGCGCTGCGGCTTGCTCGACACGGGTGGCTCCCAGAATTCCCGGATGGACCAAAAAAACGGAGCGGCCACGAACCACTTGCCGCGCACTTTCCCTCATGCTATAATGGCAATATGGCCATGAAACCAAAGCGCAGGCACCCGTGGCAGCGGTACCAGGCGCGGGCCCGAATCGCCAAAGCTCTGGCGCACCCCAGCCGGCAGCTCATGCTCGACGCGCTCGCCGACGGCGAGCGGTGCGTGTGCGAGCTGACCGAGCTGGTCGGCGCAGACCAGTCCACCGTCTCCAAGCACCTGGCGCTCCTCAAGCAGGCGGGTATCGTCGAGGACCGCAGGCAAGGGGCGCTGACGTACTACCGCCTCAAGGTGTGCTGCCTGCCAGAGTTTTGGGAGTGCATCGAAACCGTCTTGCGCGAAAACCTACGGCAACAGCAGGCGGCGATGGGTGCGTAGGTCCGTAGGCGGTTCTTTCGAGCGGCTCAGCACGGCGACTGGGCGATTTGGAAATGGAGTTCTCGGCTACACGATGAGAGAGTGGAAGGTATTCACGGCGTTTGTGGCGTTATTTTTGGCGGCCTATTACCTCCCGCTGGCCGACCCGCGAATTCACCGCGCCATCCTCGAGGCCTTCAAGCTACTCCAGTGGTACGTCCGCAACCATACGCTCGCATGCGTAGTCCCCGCCCTTTTCATCGCCGGCGGGATCATTACGTTCCTGTCGCCAGCCGCGGTGATGCGCTACCTCGGACCGAAATCGAACAAGCTGGCGGCCTATTCCGTCGCGTCCGTCGCCGGAACGGTGCTCGCCGTTTGCTCGTGCAGCGTGCTGCCGATGTTCGCGGGCATCTGGAAGATGGGCGCCGGCCTCGGGCCGGCCTCCGCGTTCCTGTACTCCGGCCCGGCGATCAACATCCTGGCGATCTTCCTCACGGCCCGCGTACTCGGGCTCGACATCGGCTTGTGGCGTGCCCTGGGGGCGATCGGATTCTCCTTCCTGGTCGGCCTGGGCATGGCCGTCCTGTTCCGGCGCGAAGAACGACAGAAGTTGGAAGTGGCGACGCAGATGCCCGACTCGCCGGCGGCGCGGCGTCGCGGCTGGCAGAGCGGGTTGCTGCTCGCGGGCATGGTCGGGTTCCTGATCTTCAGCGACTGGTTCAATCCGGGCGATGCGATCGTAAAGCGTACGGATGGCACGGCGGTTCGTGCCGTGGTGCTTCAGGAGATGCGCCACGAGGTCATGATCCAGGTACAGGAGTCGGTCGGGTCCATCCGGGCGGGGGACCGGCTGACGCTCGCGAAGAGCGAGATCCACGGCATTGAAGAAGCCAAGAGCTGGGTCATGGACGTGTTCCACATCCGCTGGTACCTGGCCGGCGCGATGCTCGTGGCCGTGGCGCTGATGACCTGGGGCTGGGTAGATCGGACCGAATTCAAAGCCTGGATGTCGAGTACGTGGGGGTTTGCGAAGCTGCTCATTCCGCTGCTGTTCGGCGGCGTGTTCGTGGTCGGCTTCGTCTCGGCCCTGCTGCCGGACAAGCAGATCGGGCAGCTCGTGGGCGACAACGGGCTGCGGGCCAACTTTGTCGCGTCCCTGGTAGGGGCTCTGTTCTACTTTGCGACGCTGACCGAAGTGCCGATCACGCAGGCGCTGATGGAGCACGGGATGGCCAAGGGACCGGTGGTCGCGCTGCTGCTGGCTGGCCCGGCCCTGTCGCTGCCGAACATGCTCGTGCTGGGCAAGGTCATGGGCATCAAGAAGACGGTCGCGTTCTGCGGCCTAATCGTGGTAATGGCGACCATCACCGGCATGATCTCCGGGCGGTTTCTGTAGGACCCTATCAACGTGCCAGATGCGAAAACGAGGTTCACAATGACAACGGGTTGCTGTGGCGGAAGCGGCGAAACCATGAAAATCGAGATCCTCGGACCTGGCTGTTCCAAATGCAATCTGCTGGAAGCGACGGCCAAGAAGGCGGCCGACCGGCTCGGCGTTCAATACGAGTTGGTCCACGTCAAGGACCTCGGCAAGATCGCTTCCTATGGCGTGATGATGACGCCGGCGCTGGCGATCGACGGCAAGGTGAGGGTCGTCGGCA
>Ga0214473_10002611_pt1 | contig 22120 bp, 22 predicted proteins | sample RVTome_7_FD_203509 | JGI IMG/M metagenome (GOLD analysis project Ga0214473, IMG submission 203509) | Soil microbial communities from uranium-contaminated site in the Upper Colorado River Basin, Wyoming, United States - RVT98D197 | ecosystem: Environmental > Terrestrial > Soil > Contaminated >... | reverse complement strand
CCTACGGCAACAGCTGCAACGCCGCGGGGGCGGGCCAGTCCGTGCGCCACACCGGCGAGTGCGCGACGACCGCCGACTGCCGCACGGAGGGCTGTGCGGACGGATCATCCTGCGAGCCCTGTCGCGGAGTGGGCGGCCTCATCTACGTGTGCCTGCCCACCGGAACGGTTTGCTGAGAGGGTTGACACACATCGAGCCCTGGCTCCTCCGGGGCGAGGCCGCGCCGGAGGGCTCGTCGAACACGGACGCGGAAGCGGAGAGCACCGATCCGGAGCGCGGGCCGATCATCCGCTGCGCCTCCTGCGGCCACCACGTCACGCGCGCCGGCGCTAAGACCGCGATCCGCGGACAGCACGAGCACGTGTGCGTGAACCCGAGCGGCATTCCCTTCCACATCGGCTGCTTCTCCGCCGCGCCGGGCTGCACGGATCACGGACCCGAGGAGAGCTACTGGTCCTGGTTCGAAGGCTACCGCTGGCAGATCGCGCTCTGCACCGCATGCCGCCGCCACCTCGGCTGGGCCTTTCGCAGCACCGACGGCGGCTTCCACGGCCTCATCCTCGCCCGCCTGCGCGAGGATCCACAGGCCGAAGCCTGATCCGCCGGGCCTGGTTTGTGCGCCAGCATTCCCAATGGTACGATTTCCGCGTTCCTACGGATCGCAACGGGAGGGGGCCATCACCATGAGGCAGCAAAGAGAAGCGTTGGTTGGTTGGTTGGTTGGTTGGTTGGTTGGTTGGTTGGTTGTGGGGGATTGACCACGCTGGCGCTCCTGTCGATGGCGTCGGGCTGCGTCGACGCTGAGCACCCGATGCCGCACCGCGAGTCGCTCGTGTCCGAGCTGGGTGAGAGACACGCGGTGGTGGGCGATCCGGGAACGGGCGTCACCCGGCTGACCTCCGGAATCGGAGAGGGCGGAGAGGCGCCACCCGACGCGCCCGCGGACGCCGCACCGTCACGCTTGCGACCGCCGGCGGCCACGCTGGCCGCGCCCAGGTCGCGGCCCGGCGAGGACCTGCGCGAGCTCGCGGCCCGCTCTCCCGACGATGCACGCCTCCGAATCGGCGTGGTCCTTCCCGACCTGCCCTTCGCGTGGGAGCGGGTCGGCGACGACACCGTCACGACCGCGGAGCGCGACGCGCTCGTCGAGACGCGCCGTCGAGACGTGGACGCGGAGCTCGAACCGCTGCTTCGCCTGCTGGCTTCGCTGGGCGCCACGGACGTGCACACGCACTGGCTCAGCACGAGCGTCAGCGCCACGGTCGAGGCCCGCCACGTCGAGACGATCCTGGCGTTCCCGAGCCTGGTCAGCGCCGACCTCGACGAGCGCGACAGTGGTGTGCTTTCGTTCAACGGGGACGAGGGTCGAAACGCGATGCGCCTCAACGGCTTCATCAGCGGGGGCCTGCGCGGCCAGGACGGCGGGCGTGTCTTCGGCACGAATCCCGTGCGCGTGGGCGTCCTCGAGAATCTGGTGGGCACTTCGGGCCCGAACAACTTCCTCAACCGCGACCACTTCGGGTACTGGCGAGACGACTCCGGCACGAGCGACCGGATTCTGGGCACGCACTACTGCGGCTCCTCGTCGTGCCTGCTCCCGCCCGGCTACTCGGCGTGGGAACATGGCGTGTGGGTCACCAAGATCCTCGCGGGCAGCATCGAGGACGCGCAGGATCCCGCGATCACGAACCCGACGGAGCGCCGGCGCCGGAGCGGCATGGCGCCCGACACGGAGATCCACTTCTACAGCGTGGGCGCCACATGTAGCGCCTGGAAGAATGGGGTCGAGGATGCGCTGCTCCGGGGCGTGGACGTCCTCAACATCTCGGCATGGATCAGCTGCTCCCCCGGAGGCTACTGCCCGCCGACTTGTGATTGCAGCGGGCTCAACGCGACGCTCCAGAACGCCACCGACGCAGGCATGCTCGTCGTGGAGGGGGTAGGGAACACCCAGTTCGGGGACCCCGGGGTCGGCAACTGCAACGCCTTCTATCCGGCGCTCCGACGCGAAGTGCTCGTCGTCGGCGGTGTGGACACGCAGTACCTGGACACGCCCGCGCAGTACGACGCTGCACCGATCGCCAACTGGTCCAATCGTGGCGGAATGGACTCCCGCATCGGCGGGTACACCATTCCGGACTCCCTGGCGGTCGTGGACGTGGCCGCCCCCGGATGCTGGGACCAGTGGTACAAGGGAGCAACAGGATACCAGGTCGGCAACGCGTGCGGGACATCCTTCGCCTCACCTGCCACGGCCGGTGCCGCGGCCCTCTTGCGCCAGGCCTTCTACCGCTACATGAGCCCGCCCACTGCGCGGCTTTTGCTGACCAACATGCTCCTGATGGGTGACGGCTACCACAGCGACATCGGGATGAAGAGCGCGGTCGGCATGGATCCGCGCTCGGGCGCCGGCCGAGTGCACATGCACTACCCGTCGAGCGCGAGCCTGATCTCGCCCTGGGGCTGGGGCTGGCATTCGTTCCGGCTCGATCCGGGGCAGGAGCGCTGGTTCTCGATGTGGGACGACGGGGCCGAGAGCCCGTCGATCACACAGTGGAAGGTGGCGATGACGTGGCGGGAGGACGACTACACCAACATGGCCGACATCGTCCTCGAGGTCTGGGACCATTGCGAGGGCCAGCCGTGGGTCCAGGTGTCCGAGGACTGGTCCTACGACATCCGCAAGCGCATCACGCTCCCGGGATCCTCCATCGGGGGCCGCTGCCTCTGGTACCGAGTGCGGTGCTTCTCGGCGCCCGCGGGGCGGAGCGTGTACGTGGCTGACTACTTCCACTCCGGCGATCCGGCTGAACACTGACGAGACCCTATGGGAGCTCCAGCAATGCACATGACACGGCAACAGATGATCGCGTGGCCGCTGCTCCTGGCCGCGGCCGCCGGCGTGGCGGCGTGCACGTCGGAGCCTGAAGATCCCTGCTACTTCACCGAGGAGGGAGAGTGTCTGTCCCACGTCGAACGCGTGTGGTGCCAGGCGTGGTCCGCGGACCTCGCGGACCTACAGCGCGAGTGCTGGCTCGAACGCGCCGAAATGAAATGCGCCGAGCCCGACATGACTGGCATATCCGTTGTGGCGTGCTACGAACGGCCGCGATTGGACGGCGCCAGGGACCTCATCAGGGCGTGGGCGCCGTTCCCTTCACGGCTCGTCGAACGGGAGGGGCTGCGGCACTGCAGCGCCGAGCTCTGGGGCGAGGTGGGGCTCTGGCCGTCGTGCCCCGCGGCACCGTGAGGGCAGCGATGTATCCCGCGCCCGCGGGGCGGAGCGTGTACGTGGCTGACTACTTCCACTCCGGCGATCCGGCGGGGCACTGAGGACGCGGCATGGGAGGTGACACGATGAGCGCGACCAAGCAGCACAGTGTGTTGTGGCCGCTCCTGTTCGCGGCTGGAGTGGGCCTGGGAGCCTGTACGTCGGAGCCGGAGGCTCCCTGCTACTTCACAGACGAGGGAGTGTGCGTCTCCCGGGTCGAGAGCGTGTGGTGTCGCACGTGGCCCGCAGACCTGGCGGACGTGCAGCGCGCCTGCTGGATCGAGGGCGCGGCAACGGCATGTGCCGAGCCTGACTTCGCCGGTCTCCCGATCGACGCTTGCTACGAGCGACCGCGGGGGGACGGCACGAGTGATGTCATCCACGCCTGGACGGTCTTCCCTTCACGCGTCGGCGAGCGGGAGGCGCTCCGGCCGTGCAGCGCCGAGCTCTGGGCCGAGGTGCAGCCCTGGCCGCTCTGCCCCACGGGTCCGTGAGACCGGCCAGGTGTCCGGCGCCCGCGGGGCGGAGCGTGTACGTGGCTGACTACTTCCACTCCGGCGATCCGGCTGGACACAGAGGAGACCCCATGGGAGCTCCAGCAATGCAGATGACACTGCAACAGATGATCGCGTGGCCGCTGCTCCTGGCCGCGGCCGCCGGCGTGGCGGCCTGCACCTCGGAGCCCGAGGATCCCTGCTACACCGACGAGGGAGAGTGTCTGTCCCGCGTTGAGGGCGTGTGGTGCCGGACGTTCCACGGAGACCTGGCGGACGTGCAGCGCGCATGCTGGCTCGACGGGGCGGCAACCGAATGCGCGCAGGGCGACACTACGGGCGTCATGGTCGTCACATGCTATTACCAACGGCCCTTTGGCGAGCCTGAGAGCGGTGAGATCATCAGAGCGTGGCAGGAGTTCCCGTCGCGCGTGGTCGAACGCGAGGGCCTCCGGCACTGCAGCGCCGAGCTCTGGGCCGAGGTGGGCCCCTGGCCGCTCTGCCCCGCGGCACCGTGAGGGCGGCGATGTAGCCAGCGCCCGCGGCATGCCGGCGGCGCTGCTACCGTCGCCAGTACCCAGGCCGTCGGTGGAGATGCATCACGGCCACCACCTGCACCTCCTCACCCGCGATGCGGAGCTTCCAGCGGGCCATCGGCTACTCGCGGGCGAAAATGCGTCGCCTGGCTTCGTCCCAGGTCGCGAGCTTCGTGCGCCCGGCGTCGATGTCATCGAGCCGCCGCCGCACCTCATCGCGCCACGCGCGCTCGATCTCGGCTTCGGGCTCGCCCACGCTGTCGAGCAACTGGAGCGCGAGGACGGCGCGCTCCTCGGCCGGAAGCGCTTGCGCATCCTCAAAGAGCCGGTCGGCGCGCTGACTCATGTCGAAACCATACCACGGGCCGGCCGCGGTGTCGGGCGTGGGCCTGGGCATCGTCGCCTCGACCGCGTCGGCGCCGGGCAGTCACGGAGGTGATCCGCGTGTGGGGCGCATCTGGCTCGCCGGGCCCGCGGTCCGCGCGGAGAGCTGGCGAAGTGGCGGCGCACCGGCGGCGGCCGCCACCCCACGGTGCGCGCGATCGTTGGCGAATCGCGTGACGCGAGCCCGGCACGCCGTGTGCTCTGCTCTCGCCCATGCCCGAAGGCGTTCCCATGCGACCCGTGGGGTGTGTCCTCCGTGCCTACGCAGCGACCGCTCCCTGCTCTGCGAAGGCGCCGGGAGCGGAGCGCACACCGGCCGTCGCATGGGGACGCCCGAGGGGCTCGCCGGGGCGGCTCGACGGGGGTGAGGAGAGGCCGGACGGGTGGTCCGCGGAGAGTTGTGACGGAGGAAGATCCCGGGGCTCATGCCCCGAATGGTATCCGCGGTCCCTACGGGGACGGCGCGCGCGACGCGCGAGCACGTGAGCGAACAGAACAGCGACCTCGAGGCCGCCGGTCGGCACGACCGGGAGCGGCGCGCCGACCAGCCCGCCGCGCTCACACCTCCACGCCGCGCCAGCGCCCCGCGGCGAAGAACAGCCCGAGCAGCACCGAGCGTACGGCCCAGTCGCACGTGGAGCCGATCCACACGCCGACCAGCCCGAAGTCCATGTGGAACGCGAAGAGCCACGTCGCGCCGAGGCGCACTCCCACGCCGCCCACGAGCGCCACCACGAGCGCGATGCGTGTGGCCCCTGCGCCCCGGAGCGCTTCGGCGAGCACGATCGAGACCGACATGAAAGGCTGGGCGGCGGCCGCGACGTAGAGACACGGCACACCGAGCGCCACGATGGCCGCGTCGTCCGAGAAGGCGCCGAGGAGCGCCGCGGGGAAGATCAGAAAGAGCAGCGCGAACGAGCCCAGAAGCGCGAGCGCCATCGCGACCGCGACGCGGGCGCCCAGGGCGGCCTCGTTCGCTCGGCCCGCGCCGAGGCGCTGAGAGACCACTGCGGCCGCTGCGATGCCGAAGCCGTCGGCGGACAGGAAGCACACCGATTCGATGCTGATGAGCGCCTGGTTGGCCGCCATGGCGGCATCGCCCAGGGCACCGATCATGGCGACGAAGCCCATGAAACCCACGTGCGCCACGACACGCTCGCCGAATGCGGGTAGCGCCACGCGCCAGATGCGCTTCATGGCGTCGCGCTCACCGCCGCCGCCCCACACGCGCACGGGCGCTCCGCCCCGCCCGAGCACGACGAGGAGGATCGCCACCGAGACGGCCATGGCAGCCACGCTCGCGATCGCCGCGCCCACGGCACCGAGCTCGGGCGCGCCGAGGTTGCCGAAGATCAGGACCCAGTTGAGCGCCACGTTGACGACGTTGCCCGCGGCCGCGGCGAGGAAGGGAATGCGGGTGTTGCCTGCGGCCTGCATGACCGAGCCGGCTGCAATGGACACGATGAAGAGCGGCATGCCCGGGAAGACCACGCCGAGGTAGCCCACCGCAGCGGTGCGCACGCCGGGCCCGGCCGCCGGGAAGATCGCGAGAATCCCGTCGAGCCCCAGAACCCCGACGACGGCGGCGCCCGTGCCCGTGAGCACCGCGAGGAGCAGGCTCGCGCGCGCGGCCGCCGTCGCCAATCGCGCGTCGCCGGCGCCGACCGCGCGACCCACGAGCGCCACCGTGCCCACGGCGAAGGCCGAAAGAATCGAGTAGCAGGACCAGGCCACGGGGCCGCTGATCTGCATGGAGGCGAGCGCATCGGCGCTGTAGCGGCCGAGCATGGCCCGGTCCACCAGGAACACGAGCGTGTGCAGCAGCGACTGCGCGATCACCGGAAGCGCCAACCGGCCGACGGCCGCAATCGTGCCGCGGACGTCCATCGGGCCCGTACCGATCACCGAAGTCGCCACTGTCGAGCCGACGCGGCGCTAGCGCCGCAGCATCTTGACCTTCTGCTTGGGAATCGCGCCCGCGGACTGAAGAACCTGACGCGCCATCTTGGCCAGCTCGGGGTTGCTCGCCTTCACGGCGAAGGCTGCCACCATGTTCGGGTCGAGGGCGCCGAGCTTCTGCATCGCGCTCTTGGCGAGGCCACGGTTCTTCGTGGACATGTATGTGAACACTTGCGCGCGGTAGAGCATGGCGCGCATCTCGCCATACTCCGGATCCTCCGAGTCGTAGGTCTCGAGGAGCTTCTTCGCCTCGTCGGAATTGCCCGTGCGCGCGAAGCTCTCGGCCACGACCGCGGCGTACATGGCCTTGGCCTTCGGCTGCGGCTGACGGTCGAGACGAATCTCGTCGGCGAGCTCGCGCGCGTCCCGCGTCCGGTTGTTCATCAGGTACATGAGGGCGAGGTTGGCGCGCACGTCGTCCTGCACGACGGCGGGTGCCTTCTTCAGATCGATGCTCTCGAGGACGCGGATGGCCTCCGGCGGATCGTCGCGTGCTAGGAGTTGGGCGCGGGCGAGGTTCTTCATGGCGTCGCCGGCCTTGCCCTCGCCGAGCTTCGCGAGAGCGGCCATGCGCCCTTCGTCGTCCGTCGCGTTCTTCAGGATGTCGACGATGGCCTGCGACTTTCGCGTCAGCCGCCAGATGTAGATGCCGAAGCCGATGGCCACGAGGGACAGGATCCCCGTAGCGCCGACGCCCCAATAGCTGATCCAGGGGACGAGCCCGAGGGACAGGCCCCACAGCACCACGAACACGCCGCCGACCTGGGCGACGACCTTCCACTTGACCGCCGGTCGCTCCATTTGTTGGAGCGCCTCGGACGGGTCCTTGGGCTTGAGGGCAGCCGCCCTCTCGCGTCTGGTCTTAGCCACGGGGTCGTCGGCTTACCCCGTTCGCGGCCTCCGGGCAAGGGCGGCCCGGAGCCCAGCAGGGCGCACGCGCTTGAGACGGTGCCAGGCGAGCCCCACGCAGGCGCTCGCGGCGATGATGATGGCAGCCAGGGCGACGGCCGGCCCGAGCGCAACGGTGGGCCCCACGGTGTGGGCCAGGCCCCAACCCGCTCCGTATAGGAAAAGCACGTGCGATGCATAGATGATGAGCGTCTCGCCGGCGAGGATCTCGAGGGCACGCGGCAAGCGGGCGATGGACCGGGCCGCGAGCCCGAGGAGGCCTGCCACGGTCACGACGACGCCGAGCTTGAGGATGCCTGGGCCAACAGCCGGGGCTCCGAGCGCGGCCGGGCCTTGCGTGGCGGCGAGCAGCAGGCCCGCGACCGCGAGAGCAACGCCGCCGGTGAGGAGCACGAGCGCGGGACGGAGCGTGGAGCGGCCGGGGCGGGGCACGGCGACGGCGGCCGCCACGACGCCGGCGAAGACGTAGCCGGCCCAGGGGAGCATCGGGAAGATCGACCCGGCGCGGGGCGACAGGTAGTTGAGCAGCGGGGTGAGCGGGCCGGCGGGCTCGACTGCGGCGGCGAGGGGTGCGAGGGCGATGGCCGCGACGGCCAGGAGCGCGGCGGCCGTGATGACACGCACGGTCTTGCGGAGCAAGAGCGCGAGCCCCTCGAGGACCAGGATCGAGAGCCCGATGCACTGCAGCACATCGACGATGACCGCCTCCGATAGCGCTGCGCGGGCGACCGTCGGATCCGCGCCCAGGGCGGCGACCGGCAAGTGCAGGGCGTAGCCGAGCACGATCAGCAACAGTCCGCGACGCAGCCGCCGGCGCACGGCAACAGGGTCGGCGAGGTGGCGATCGAGGCGGGCCAGGGTGGCGAGGTGAAACGAGAATCCCGCGGCGAAGAGGAAGGCGACGGAGGTCAGGCCGCGCGTCCAGATCCAGACATCAAACGCCCCACCGTGGCGGACGGACTGGTCGAGCACGGCGTCGAGGGTGTGCCCCTGAACCATTTGGAACGTGGCGAAGAGCCGCAGCAGATCGACGAGTACGACCCGCCGCGGTGATTGGCCAACCTGGAGTCCCCGGCTGTTCACGGCGGGCAAGGATAGCCCGCTTCGGCCCGCTGGCCAGACCATGTCAACTAAGCGGAGTGTGCCCCCGGAGCCAGGCGATGGTGGGACGGTCGTCCGGGCGCTCGCGCTGACACGCCTGGGCAAGCTCGAGCCACACGGGAGCGATGTCGCCGCTCGCTTGGGCGAGGGCGTCGCGCAGGGTAGCCCCGAAGGCGTACACGTCCGTGGATGGATGGGCCGGCGCACCGGCGCGCTGCTCGGGCGGCATGTACGCGAGGGTGCCCTCCCCCGCGCCGACGTGGTGGGGCGTCTCCCCGATGCGCACTGCGAGACCGAAATCGGTCAGCACCGTACTGTCGTCCTCTCGCAGCAGCAGGTTGCTTGGCTTGAAATCGCGGTGAACGAAGCCTCGCCCGTGGACGAAGCTGAGCGCATCGAGCGCCGACCGCACCCAACCTGCAACGCGTCCAATGGGCACGGCGCCCTTGCGCAGCTCATGGCGAACCGACCCTCCGCGCACCCACTCCATCACGAGGGCGCCCAGCTCCTCGTCCAGATCGAACACGCGGATCACGCCCGGGTGCTCGAGGCCCGCTGGAGTGCGCCCTTCCACCACGAGCCGCTCCCGCTCGGCCCGACCCCGGCGGTGATACACCTTGAGCGCCACGTGCCGGCCCAGCTCCGTGTCGCTCGCCGCAAACACGGCCCCGGCTCCACCGCGGCCGAGCTCCCGCTCCACCTGGTAACGCCCCCGCGCGAGCGCCCCGTCCGTCATGAGGGTGGCGCCGGCGAGTCCCGCGTCCCGCGGCCCCGCCTCCCGCAGTCGCCGCACCCGCTCGCGCGCCTGGGCGAAGTCGAGGTCCCGGGCCAGCACCCGCTCGTAGTAGATGAGGGCCTGCTGATCGTCCCCTCGCCGCTCGGCGACTTCGCCCAGGAGCATGAGGGCCTGGAGGGGCGCTCGCGGCTTCGCGGCCACGGCCTCGAGGACCTGGGCCGCCGCCGCGTCATCGCCGCGGTAGGCCAGGAGCTCGGCGACCCGCAGGCTCACCGGATCGAGCTCCGGGCACCGCCGCAGCACGCGCCGCGCGAGATCGATCGCGCGCGCCTCCGCGCCGCGCTCCCGAAGGTCCTCGATCCATTGCAGGACCTCGTCGGCACCCGCGGTCGCCCGACCGTCCGCCAATGCCGCGAGACGCTCCTCGGGACTGGCAGCCGGCACCTCGGCGGGGGGCGCCTGGCTTGCCACGGGCTCCGACCCGGCCGCGGCCTCGCCCGGCTGCGGATCGGGCCGCCTGCCGAGCAGCCGCCGCCACAGCGTCATGCGCACACCTCGAGGACGTGCTCGCCGATGGCGATCCGGTCATCGCGCAGCAACACGATGGGCAACACGCAGGGCTGATCGCCGAGCATCATGGTCACTCCGGGGCCGTTGTGCAGCACCGCGCACCCGTCGTCGAAGGAGATGGTGGCCGGCACGCCGGGCACGGCCAGGGCACCTCGCCCAGCGACGACCACGAGCCCCCGGTCGAGACCGGATCGCACCTCGAGCTCCGCCGCGTCCGGAGAGAGGGGCCGCACCCGTACCGTCACGTCGTCGCCGAGGCCGATCTCGGTCTCGCCGGTCAGCACGACCTCGCGAGCCACCGGCACACCACGAATGAGCGTCCCGTTGCGACTGTCGAGGTCGCGTACCAGGACGCCGCCGTCACGCAGCCCCACCTCCGTGTGGCAGCGCGACACGGACGCACCCCGCACGAGCACGTCGGCTTCGGAGCGGCCGAGGGTCAGGGGCAGCCGGCCGCAGAAGCGAACGGTCCGCCCGTCGACTCGCAAGTCCACGCTGACGCCTCGCGGCATCCGCTCCTCGAGCCGCCGGAGCAGGTCAGCCACTGCGCCGTCGCCGGGTGCGAGCCCGACCGCTCGGCGCAGCGCGGCCCGCGCCTCGCCCCGCGCGCCCGCCTTCATCGCCATCTCGTAGTCGCCCACCGCCCGCCGGAGACCCCGATCGAGGCCGTCCTGCTCGCCCTGCCGTTCGAGGAGGCGCTCGAGCCGCTCGATGTCGCCCGCCTGCTCGAGACACCGGGCCATGTCGTCCTCTCGGCCCAGCAACTCAAAAGCGGTGGCCGCCTCGGACGGTCTGCCGGCGGTCTCGAGCCGTCGCGCGGCATCCTCGAGCGTCCGCTTTTCCTCGGCGCCGAGCGCGCCGCGACGCTGCGCATCCTCGAGGACCGTGAGCCCGATGCGCGCCTGGACCTCCTGCCTTCGCGGATGGCCCTCGGGCAACCAGCGCAAGGCGTCCTGGAGCGCGCTGAGGCGCTCCTCCATGGCCGTCGCCCGCGCCGCGTGGAACAGGAGCGCATTGGCCGCCTCCTCGGGGGCCTCCGCCTGCGCGTACAGGACCGCAGCGCGTCGGTAGTCACCGGCCCCTTCCGCTGCGCGAGCCTGGCGAAAGGGCCGATTGAAGATCCGGCGAAGAACGCCCATCGGCTGCGACGATACCACCGTGCTATGCTCCCGGGTCACCGTCTCCACCCAAGGGACGGTTCTGCCGTGAGGAGCCCGGATCCATGAGCAATCGCCTCGGCGAGCTACTCGTCCGACAGAAGCTGATCAGCCTCCAGCAGCTGCGGTCCGCCCAGGAGGAGCAGAACAAGTCCGGCGCGAGCCTGGGCTTCGCCCTCGCCAAGATGGGGTACATCTCCGACCAGGAGATCACCGACTTCCTGAGCCAGCAGTACCGGGTCCAGGCCATCGACCTCAACGAGTACGAGATCGACGCCGAGGTCCTCAAGCTGATCTCCAACGAGGTCTGCGAGCGTCACAAGATCATCCCGGTCTCGCGGGCCGGATCATCGCTGATCGTGGCGATGGCGGACCCCTCTAACCTCCACGCCATCGACGACATCAAGTTCCTCACCGGCTACAACGTCGAGCCGGTGGTCGCCTCCGAGGCCGCGATCCTGCAGGCCGTCGAGCGCTATTACGCCGCTCCCGAGATCTCCTACGACGACATCATGGACGGCTTCGAGGAGGCCGACATCCAGGTGGCCGCCGACGAGGAGGACCTGAACCTCGTCGACCTCGAGCGCGCCTCCGAGGACGCGCCGGTCATCCGACTGTGCAATGCAATCCTGCTCAACGCGATCAAGCAGCGTTCCTCCGACATCCACGTCGAGCCCTACGAGAAGGTCCTGCGCGTTCGATACCGCGTCGACGGCGTGCTCCACGAGGAGATGCACCCGCCGCTGAAGCTCAAGAACGCAATCGCCTCGCGCCTCAAGATCATGGCGTCCCTGGACATTGCCGAACGGCGCCTGCCCCAGGACGGCCGCATCAAGCTCAAGCTCGGGCGCGGCAGGGAGATGGACTTCCGCGTGTCGGTCCTGCCCACGATCTGGGGCGAGAAGGTCGTCCTCCGGCTCCTGGACAAGTCGAACCTCCAGCTCGACATGATGCGTCTAGGCTTCGACGCGGCGCCCCTGGCTGCCTTCCAGAAGGCCATCCACGAGCCCTACGGCATGGTGCTCGTGACGGGCCCGACCGGCTCGGGCAAGACGACGACCCTGTATTCGGCCCTCACCGAGCTCAACTCGCCCGTGACGAACATCAGCACGGCCGAGGATCCCGTGGAGTACAACCTCGCCGGCATCAACCAGGTGCAGATGCACGAGGAGATCGGCCTCAACTTCGCCGCCTCCCTGCGGAGCTTCCTGCGCCAGGACCCGGACATCATCATGGTCGGCGAGGTTCGCGACTTCGAGACCGCGGAAATCGCGGTCAAGGCCGCCCTCACGGGCCACCTCGTGCTCTCCACGCTTCACACGAACGACGCCCCGAGCACCGTGACCCGCCTGCTGAACATGGGCGTGGAGCCCTTCCTCGTGACCGCGTCCGTGAACCTCGTCCTCGCCCAGCGCCTCGCGCGCCAGATCTGCGAGGACTGCCGAGTCGAGGTTCAGGCTGATCCCGTAACGCTGATCGACGTCGGCTTCACTCCGGAGCAGTCCGAGACGGCCCGCGTCTGCAAGGGGTCTGGCTGCCGCTCCTGCGGTGATACGGGCTACCGGGGCCGCATCGCCCTCTACGAGGTCATGCCGTTCACGGAGCGCCTCAAGGAGATGGTGCTCCAGGGGTGCTCCACGGCCGAGCTCAAGGGTGAAGCGATCCGGGAAGGGGTCCGAACCCTGCGCATGAGCGGAATCTCGAAGGTCATGGAGGGAGTGACGACCCTCGACGAAATCCTTCGCGTCACCGCTGCCGACGCGTTCTGACCCGCGTTCCGTCGATGCCGAGCACCCGCGCCGGCCGCGTCAATTGCTGTCAACCGATCGACCCTTCGGGGTGCCGATCGCGATCGCGATCGCCGCGGCCGATCGCATTTTTCTGCGATTTCATGGCGTTAGTGATCTCATGAACTTGCCAGGAGATCTTGCGGATGACATTACATTTCATGGCCCTACACCGCAGGTCACCAATTGTCACGCCCGGGGTCGAGTGGTAGATCGTGACCCATGCGCATCAGCAACAGTTTCTCCGACGGCGAGGTGCAAGTCCTCGAGTTCATCCTCCAGACCATCCTGCGAGGAGGCACGCCGACCATGGCTGCACGGCACAAGGACTTCGCGTCCGTTTACCGCAAGGTCATCTCGATGAAGTCCCGAATCGAGAAGCAGCGGACGACGAAGTCCTCGGTCGGCACGATCGCATCTCCGGATGGCGATCGCGACGACGCGTTGACAGGGTGAGCGCGCTCGCGTAATCGCGGGCTCATGCTCGTTCTGCGAGGGGGCCGAGTTCTGGATCCTCTGTCCGGCCACGACGCGGAAGCGGACGTGGTCGTGGACGGGGCGCGCATCGCGCGCGTCGGGCGTGACGCGGGAGCGGACCTGCATGACGAGGGCGTGCGGGTCGTGGATGTGTCGGGAAAGTGGGTCCTGCCGGGGCTCATCGACATCCACGTGCACCTCCGCGAGCCCGGCCAGGAATACAAGGAAGACATCGCCTCGGGCCTCGCAGCCGCGGCCCACGGGGGATTCACGGGCATCTGCTGCATGCCCAACACGCGGCCCGTGAACGACAACCGGGCGGTCACCGAGACGATCGTGGCCCGGGCTCGCGAAGTGGGAGGCCCGTGGCTCCGCCCCTTTGGCGCGATCACGGTGGGCCTCGGGGGCACCCAGCTCGCCGAGATGGCCGACATGAAGGCCGCGGGGGCCATCGGGGTCACGGACGACGGCCGCTGCATCATGGACGCCGCCGTGATGCGCAGCGCCCTCCAGTACGCCCGCACGTTCGATCTCGTCCTCTCCCAGCACTGCGAGGACCACCACCTCACGCAGGGCGCCCAGATGCACGAGGGTGCCGTCTCCACTCGCCTCGGGCTGCGCGGATGGCCCCGGGAGGCGGAGGACGCCATCATCGCCCGGGATCTCATCCTGGCCGAGCAGACCGGCGCTCGCTACCACGTGGCCCACATCTCCTCGAAGGGCGCGGTGCGGCTGGTGCGCGAGGCGAAGGCCCGCGGCATCCGCGTCACGGCGGAGGTGACCCCGCATCACCTGACACTGACCCACGAGGCGCTCGTCACCTACGATACCGACCACAAGGTCAACCCCCCCCTGCGCACCGCCGAGGACCGCGAGGCCCTGCGCGAGGCCCTGCGCGACGGCACCATCGACTGCGTCGCAACCGACCACGCGCCTCACACCAGCATCGAGAAGGACTGCGAGTTCCAGGCCGCGTCCGTCGGCATCAACGGCCTCGAGACGGCCCTGCCCCTCCTGCTCGCCCTGGTACACGACGGGAGCCTCTCGCCGCTGCGCATGGCCGAGGCCATGTCCACCGGAGCCGCCCGCGTCATCGGCGACGCGGAGCGGGGCGCGCTGCGGCCGGGGGCGCCGGCGGACATCACGGTCGTCGATCCCGAGCACCGCTGGACCGTGGAGCCGGCGTCGCTCCGGTCGAAGAGCCACAACACGCCCTGGCTCGGTCGCGAGGTCCGGGGCGGCGCGACCATGACTGTCGTCGCCGGCCGACCTGTCTTCGAGGCGCCATGAGCCGCAGTGCCCACGTGGTCCTCGCCGACGGGACCCGTTTCGAGGGCGAAGCGGTGGGTGCCCCGGGAGTCACCACGGGCGAGGTCGTGTTCACCACGGGGATGACCGGATACCAGGAGGTCCTGACCGATCCGTCGTACTGCGGCCAGATCGTCACCATGACCGCGCCGATGATGGGCAACACGGGGACCAACGCCGAGGACGACGAGGCTCACCGTTCCTTCGTCTCCGGGCTCGTGGTGCGGGAGCTGTCCCGCGTCAGCAGCAACTGGCGATCCAGCGAAACCCTGGCGGACTACCTCACACGCAGGGGGATCGTCGCCCTGTCGGGCGTGGACACGCGCACGCTCACCCGCCACATCCGGACCGCAGGCGCCCAGATGGCTGCCATGGGGACCGAGGACGTGGCCACGCTCCACGATCGGGCGCTGGCCGCGCCGCCCATGGCCGGCCGGAACCTCACGGACGAGGTCACGACCGATCGGGTTCACGAGTGGAGCGAGGGCAGCGGACGATTCTGGCCAGGGGCGCGGCGGGCGGCGGGCGCCCGCGTCGTCGCGGTCGACCTCGGGGTCAAACGAAACATCCTCCGATGCCTGCACGACGAGGGGCTCGAGGTGACGGTGGTACCGGCCCGCACCACCGCGGCGCAGATCCTCTCGCACCGCCCCGACGGGGTCTTCCTGTCCAACGGTCCTGGCGATCCGGCCGCGGTGGACCACGCGGTCGTGTCCGTGCGCGATCTGCTCGGCACGCTGCCGATCTTCGGGATCTGCCTGGGCCACCAGATCTTGGCGCTCGCGCTCGGGGGCTCCACGTCCAAGCTCAAGTTCGGCCACCGCGGGCTCAATCAGCCGGTCAAGGACCTGGCCACGGGGCGGATCGAGGTGACCACGCAGAACCACGGATTCGTCGTGGACGTGGCGTCCCTCGGACCCGCGTGCCGCATGACCCACGTGCACCTGAACGACGGAACATGCGAGGGGATCGCCCACGCCGAGGCCCGTGCTTTCGGCGTGCAGCACCACCCGGAGGCGAGCGCGGGTCCGCACGACTCCCGCCACCTCTTCGCCCGCTTCGCGGAGGCCATAGCCGGCGGAGCGCCGTCCGCGCACGCTGGCCGTTGACAGCCTGGCGGCAAGGCGCATAGCGTTCGCCGCCATGCAGGGGCCGTCGAGTGGGGTGCTCGGGGCTGCGGCGTTGCTTGGGCTGAGCCTCGTCGCAACGGCCGCTCGAGCCCAGCCCAGCGAGGCCGCCCTGGCCGGGGCGGGCGCCGACCGAGAGACCGTGGCGCGCGACAGGGAGCAGGGCGAGGACCCGGGCTTCGATACGGGCGGCGAGCTCGGCTACGCGTATCTCGACGAGCTGAACTACCTCGCTCCGACCCTCTCGGCCGATGCGCGCGTGGACTTCTTCCAGGGCGCGCTCCGCGTTCCGCTGCGCCTCGACACGGCGAGCGGCGACCTGCGCAAGAAGGACTGGGACGAAACGAGCGATTTCTTCCGCATCGGCCAGTGCCTCCGCATGGACTGGAGCTCGGACGGGGCCTTCGAGCGCGAGCACGGCCTGTGTCTGCCCTGGGACGTGCACCGCGACGACTACTACATCAGCGCGCGCATGGGGCCCGTGTACGACCTGGACCTCGCCCACGGCACGATCCTTCGCGCCTATTCGAACAACCTGGACCCCGACCACTTCCAGTCCGGTGTCGTGGCCAACATGCAGTTCCACCAGTTCGTCGTCGGCGAGATGCTGCTGGACAACGTCACGCGGCCCGAGCTCATCGGCGGGACCGTGGCCCTGCAGCCCTTCGCCTACGAGGTGGACGAGACGCCCGAGATCTACGAATACCGCCACCACTTCCACGTGGCCGCCACCGCGGTGAGTGATCTCGGGGCCCCCACCGAAGTGCGAACGGCTTTCGGACGCGCTCTGACCGACGACGCGGGCAACCTGCTCTACCGGCGCGACCCGGTGACCGTCGTCGGCGCGGACCTGCAGTACCGGTTCGTCTTCGGGCAGCAGATCGAGCTCGAGGCGCGGGCCGACTGGAACTACATCACGGACCACGGCATGGGCACGCACGTGCAGGTCTGGGGGATCTACAACCACCCGGACTGGCTCTACACCGTGCGCGGCATCGGCGAGTTCCGCTATATCCAAGAGAACTACATACCCAACTACTTCGACAGCTACTACTTCATCCAACGTCAGCAGTACGGCCTGAGCGCGGGCGCGCAGGAGCAGCTCGACGCGATCCTCACCGGCCCGGACAGCACGTTCGCGACCAAGGGGGAGTACCTGGCGGCGCTGCCCAACGAGGGATGGAACGCGGGCTACCTCGGGGGCATCAGCTTCGAGATGTACCGCGGCGAGGGCGAGGCGCGGCGCACGGCCCTGAGGGCCCGTCTGTACATCTCGGACGTCTTCGGGCGCGACAGCGACGGGCAGTTCCTGGTGACCCTCGAGCTCCCGCGCCTGATGGACAAGATCGACGTGTACGCGCTCTACTCGCGGCAGAACTTCGGGGAGCTGCTCGACATCTTCGAGCTCAACCACACGCTGGTGAAGCTGCAGGTCCGCTGGGACCTGAACGAGCAGTTCTACGTCCAGATGAACTACGGGCGCATCTGGCAGATCGGCGTGGACGCGGTCACGGGCACCACAGACGGGTTCAGCTCCAACAACGAGTTCGGCATCTCGCTGGGCTTCGCCGAGGAGCTGGCGGCCGCGGTGGCGGGGGGCGAGACGTGAGTCGGGCGTGCCTCGCGATGGTGTGGGTGCTCGGGCTCGCGGCCTGCGCGCCGACCGAGGTGGAGATGTGCCCGGCGCCGGCCGGATCGAGCGCCACCTGCGAGCAGGCGTGCCAGAACCTCTTCGCGATTCACTGCCGGGTCGGCGAATCGGAAGAGGAGTGCAGAAGGTTGTGCGCGGAAAGTACGAGCGGGCTCGACGGCAGCGTCGTCAACGCCGTACTCGCCTGCTACGCGGGGGCGTCGGACTGCGTCGAGGTCGATGGCTGCGGCAAGACCTGCGGGCCGAGCGGGGGCCTGGTGCCCTTCGTGAAGCCCGACGTGGACGCGGGCGGCCCTCCGTGCACCGACGACGGCTTCGAGGAGAACGACGACCTGGCGAGCGCCGAGCCCGTGGGGCTCCCGTCGAGCACGCCCGCCACGCTGTGCCCCGCGGACGACGACCACTACAGCTTCGCCCTCGGCATGGGCGTTTCGGTCACGGCCACGGCCACCTTCGCCGCTGGCGAGGCGGACGTGCAGATCCTCGCCGCCGATGGTTCCTCGCTCTCCGCGTCGGGCCCCGGCCCGAGCCCGAGGACCGCGAGCCACACTGCTCTAGCGGACGGAACCTTCTTCGTTCGCATCACGCCGATCTCCACCGAGGTCGGCGCCTACACGTTGGATCTGCGGTCCCCTTAAGGAGCTGACAATGAACTCCCGACTTTCATCCGTGTTCCTGGCCCTGGGTCTGGTCTTCGTCCTCGACGCGTGCATCATCCGCTCCGGCTCCGGATCCACCTCCGCGCCGTCGTCCGGTGATCTCTCGACCGTCAGCGGCGGCACGGACCCGGCCCTCGTAGTGCGCAACGCCTCGTCCGACACCATCTGCTTCGTGCGCCTGTCGCCGGCGTCTTCCGACAGCTGGGGCCCGGACCAGCTCGGCGCCTCCGAGACCATCGCCCCGGGTCAGACCCGCGGCTGGCGCATGGCCCCGAACCACTACGACGTGCGCCTCGAGGACTGCAGCAACAACGTGCTCCTCGACCAGCGCAACGTGCCCATCGCCGGCGACGGCATCCTTCTGACCTACCAGTAGCCGCGATCCGCGGCCTTGCCCTGCGGCGTGGGGCGGTGCTACTCCTCGCCGCCATGGACAAGGTCGTCAAGAACGCGGCAGAGGCCGTGGCCGACATCCCCGACGGTGCCACCGTGCTCGCGGGGGGCTTTGGGCTCTGTGGAATTCCCGAGCTGTGTATCGCGGCCCTGCGGGACAGGGGCGTGAAGAACCTCACCGTCGTCTCCAACAACTGCGGCGTGGACGAGTTCGGACTCGGGCTCCTGCTGCAGACCCGGCAGATCCGAAAGATGGTCTCGAGCTACGTCGGCGAGAACAAGGAGTTCGAGCGCCAGTTCCTGTCGGGAGAGCTCGAGGTCGAGCTCTCGCCCCAGGGCACGCTCGCCGAACGGCTCAAGGCTGGCGGCTCCGGCATCCCTGCGTTCTACACGCCGGCCGGATTCGGCACGCCGATCGCGGAGGGCAAGGAGACGCGCGAGTTCGACGGGCGCATGTACGTGCTCGAGCGCGGCATCACCGGCGACTTCGCCATCGTGAAGGCCTGGAAGGGCGACAGGATGGGCAACCTGGTCTTCCGCAAGACGGGACGCAACTTCAACCCGCTGTGCGCCATGGCGGGCCGGATCACCATCGCCGAGGTCGAGGAGATCGTCGACGTGGGCGCGCTCGACCCCGACCACGTGCACCTGCCTGGCATCTTCGTCCAGCGCGTGGTCACCGGGAAGCACGAGAAGCGAATCGAGTTCCGCACCGTCCGCGGGAAGGAGGCCTGAGATGCTGACCCGAGACCAGATCGCGCAGCGCGCGGCTCAGGAGCTCCAGGACGGCGACTACGTCAACCTCGGCATCGGCATGCCCACGCTCGTCGCGAACTACATCCCCGAGGGCATCGAGGTGATGCTCCAGAGCGAGAATGGGTTGCTCGGCATCGGCCCCTTCCCGCTCGGGGGCGAGGAAGACGCAGACCTCATCAACGCCGGCAAGCAGACCGTCACGGAGGTCCCGGGCGCGAGCTACTTCGACAGCGCCACGTCATTCTCGATGATCCGCGGCGGGCACGTGGACGTGGCCATCCTCGGCGCCATGGAGATCGCGCAGAACGGCGACCTCGCCAACTGGATGATCCCCGGCAAGATGGTCAAGGGGATGGGGGGCGCCATGGACCTCGTCCACGGGGCCAAGCGCGTGATCATCATCATGGAGCACTGCTCGAAGAAGGGTGCCCCGAAGATCCTCGAGCAGTGCACGCTTCCGCTCACGGGCAAGGGCGTCGTCCATCGGATCATCACCGACCTGGCCGTCATCGACGTCACGCCGGAGGGCCTCGTGCTGAGGGAGCTCGCGCCGGGGCTGAGCGCTCGGGAGGTTCAGGAGAAGACCGGCGCGCCCCTCAAGGCGGCGCCCGACCTCGCCGAGATGAAGCTCTAGCGCGCTGCGCGCCCGCGGACGGGAACGCATGACCAGATCGTGGATCGGCCTATCGGTGCTCCTGATGGTCGCCTGCAACTCGACCGATGACCGGCGTGGCGACGCGGGGCGGACCGACGCGGGTGGCGATCGGGATGCGGGGCAGGCACTAGACGCCCCGACGACCGGAGACGCTGCTGGGACGGACGCGGGAATGCTGGAGTGCTTTGGATTCTCGCTCGACCCCGATCTCCCCGACGCCATCGACGGCACGTTCGACGCGTTGCCCCCTCGGTGGCGCCGGCCGCACGACGACCCCGCGGTCTGTCCAGCCACCATGCTCACGCCCATGACCGCAGCCGATGTCCCTTACGTGGTCTACGCGTTCTGCAACAACGACTCGATCGCGCACACGTTCGACTTCGAGATGCTCGCCCAGGACGGACCCACGGGCGAGACCCCGCTCGACGACCCCTATCTCTTTCTGTACACAGGCGTCGGAATTCCGACGGATCCGCTTCAGTGCCTGGCGGCGAATGACGACATCCCGGACGCGATCGGCGTCTCCGACTCCGAGATCACCGGCATCCTCGTCCCGCCAGGCGGCGCCATCACCGTGGTCGGAACGACCTTCACCTTCGACCCCAGCGACGGCACGGGCACCGGCTACTACATCCTGGTGGCCACGAACGCCGACTGAGGCGTTCGCGGGCCGCGGCGATCACCAGTAGAGCACGCTCGCCGCGTCGCCGCTGATCTCGAGCGCCTCCACGTCGCCGCCGTAGTGCGCGGATAGCCCCACATCGACGCGAAACAGTCGTTCGTCACACGCAGAGGTGATGCCGCCTTCCTGGACCGTGTGTCCGATGACCATGCGCCGTGCATTTGCGCGCTCGAGCGTCTCCGCGAGGATGTCGCAGTCCACTGTCTCGTCCTCACCGTAGCCCCGATACCACACGGGACCATCCTCCGAATCGAGCACCGCGGGCAGCTCGACATCTTCCCAGAGAACGAACGCCCGCGCTTCGTGGTTGATCAGCTCGAGCCCGTCGCCCACGGGACCTGGCAATAGCCCGCCGTGCACGAACAGAGTGTCGCCGACAATGACGGTCACGTTCTGGTCCGCGAGCTCCTCAGCGAGGGGCCCTCCCCGGCGGAACGCGGCAGCGCGGCCCCGCTGGGGGGGCTCGAAGTCTTCGAGGTAAGCCTCGTCCGCACCGATCGCGTATCCGGCGAAGTCGGAGAAGCCGACGCCGGTCACGTACCTGAAGTCACCGACCAGGTTCATGATCTCGTGGTTGCCCAAGAGGCGGATCAGCGCGCCGCCGGCCTCCGACGCCTCGCGTGTCAGTCGCGAGAACAGCTCCAGCAAGGCGAGCTCTCCGTCACCGCGATCGAGTACGTCGCCCACTTGCACGACGACGAGGTCCCCACCGACCCAGCGGTCCTCATCGTCGATGGCGCCGACGAGGAGCAGGGCACTCCGGGCCGCCTCGAGGTCGCCGTGCACGTCGCCGATCGCGACGACGCGCGGCGCGCCCGGCCGCCGCAGGAGCCACTGGGGGACGAGACCTTGCATGTCCGCGTGGCGCAGCAGGGTGCGCACCGTCATCGGCCCTACCCCGCGCACAGCCAGGAGCGCGCGCATGCTCGCGATGCTCTCGTCGTCGTCGGTACCGAGTCGACCGTCGTCGCCAACGCGCGCGGCCACGATCGCCTCCGCCGCGTCGCGCCGGATACCCACATCGTCAACCAGCTCGTCGAGCTCGAGCCCGTTGACCAGATCGAGGATCGCCGGGGCGGCCGAGGAATCGTCCGAGATGCCCGCGCCGTCCGCCTTGCCGCCATTCGGCGACGCGAATTCCGGGCTCGTCGGTGTGGGTTCGGAAACGGCGCAGCCGAGCGTGACCAGAGCGGCGAAGAGGCAGAGAGGTATGCACAAGACCCGCACGCGGCGGGTTTCGCAAGCCACGGACCACGCGGGAGGCGCTGAGATCCTTGGCCTATTGGGCGCAGCGACCGGCCACGTGACCAGCCGCCTGACCGACCCCGGCGCCACGTCGCGGCATGGGCTGCTCAGGCCGTCGACCGATCAGAGCAGAGGCCTTCGGCGCCTCCGGCGTAGGACGAGCAGCAACCCGAGCGCCACGAGTCCGAGCGGCGCGCCAGCCTGCGGGCGCGCGATACGGCAGCCGCATCCGCCCGACGTGTCGCCGCCCCCGCCGGGGCCGC
>Ga0214473_10002610_pt1 | contig 22124 bp, 20 predicted proteins | sample RVTome_7_FD_203509 | JGI IMG/M metagenome (GOLD analysis project Ga0214473, IMG submission 203509) | Soil microbial communities from uranium-contaminated site in the Upper Colorado River Basin, Wyoming, United States - RVT98D197 | ecosystem: Environmental > Terrestrial > Soil > Contaminated >... | reverse complement strand
TGGCGCCTCGGCGCCACTCTCACCCCAAAATCCGGGTATGTACCACGGAAATTCCCAGAGAGCCAAAAAAGATAATACGGCATCCAAAGCTGATTAAGGTAGCATCTTCACCCATACAGTCTTAATTTCATTTTCGAAAGGGAGGGTACTTTGATAGTTTCTGAGAGTCTCACGGGATAGAATTAGCATCGAGAAAGGAACTAACTTATGGAAATTCCGAGACATTGGAGACTCAAGAAACAACGCTACGGCCTGGTTGGGGAGGTCTGCCCGCACTGCGATTACAAGATTTTTCCGCCTCGCGACGTTTGTCCGAACTGCGGCGATGAAGCGAAAGAGCTCTATACATTCAGCGGCAAGGGCGAAGTGTATTCCTACACCACGATCTATGAAGCTCCCAGCGGATATGACAGTAATGCGCCTTACACAGTGGCGCTCGTAAAATTGGATGAGGGTCCCATGGTCACCGCACAATTGACCGATGTAGACACAGATTCTGTGGAAATCGGGATGCCCGTTGAAATGGTTACCCGCAAGATGCGTGATGATGGCGATGAACGGGGTTTGATTGTATACGGGTATAAATTCAGGCCAGCAGGGCTAAATTAACCCAATTGTCTGTGTAAGAAGATACAGGCGGAAAAGCTCCGCCCGTTTTGTTTCTACACAACATCATATCCTTATGTGGTCTGCAACGCCAATATACGCGTCGGAGAGATACGGCAATTTTGCCGATTGCAGGCTTGTCCTGAGCACTGCCGAAGGGATGAAGGTCGAAGCCTGATGCGGGCGGCGATGACTCAGCTCAATTTATCAGCGCGCGCCTATCACCACATCCTGAAACTGGCGCACACAATTGTGGATTTGGCCGGGTGTGAGGAAATCCAGTACGCACATTTAGCCGAAGCATTGCAATACAGGCCAAAGTTGATGATGACAGGATAAACTCTTCTCGTTAGAAGCATCACTTCAACTGACTGCTATCCTGGTGTCGCGTCTTCCTAAACCCAATACACCGTTCAGGCTGTTGTGGTGAAGCGTTACTCGGAAGGATCGCTCAATTATTCTCCGCGAATCCGTCAGGATGTTTCTTGCGGAAGGCTCTCCATGTCGGCGACCATTTGTCTGGGTTGGTCAGGAACTCCCCGTGAGTCATCTGGTGAATAGGCGCATTATACGGCGCATCGCGGACGATTTCCGGCTGGCGGTAGGCTTCGTCTGCAATGCGCGCCCAGGCAGCTACGTATTCATCCATATCGCGCTGGGAATATGATTCGGTTGGCTCCAGTGTGGCGGGGTCTTCCACCAGGTAGGGATGGTGGCTATGAAAAAAGTGCATCGCGAAATCAACGGAGCGGTTGGAAATATCTGTAATCTTCAAGCCTGTCTCGCGGGTCAATTTCTGCCAACTGTAGCGTGTCTGGTCAACGCGCAATTGTTCCGCGGCGTAAGGTGCGGAGACGCCGGGTATTCCAAGAATTTTTTCCATTAAATAGTTGTTGTTGAGTGTGGCAATTTGGGCAACTTCGCGCAAACCATCTGCGCCGTGCGCCATGATCCAGGCATAGGCGCGGACGAAGTTGGCGGCCACACCATAGAAACTTGCGACTTTGCCGATAGAGTCCGGGCGATCAAAATCGAAATAATATTTTTCGCCGTCGAACTCGATTGTCGGAGTTGGCAGGAAATCTGCCAAAGCATTGGTCACACAACTTGCGCCGGTGGCAGGCCCGCCCGACGCGTGAGGCGTGGAAAACGTTTTGTGCAGATTAAATTGACACAAGTCGAATCCCGATTCGCGGGCACGCACGATTCCCAATAATCCATTGGCGTTGGCCTGGTCATACGCACACAAACCGCCCGCGGCGTGAACCGTCTCCACAAACTCCCGAATCAGCGGGTTGAAAATCCCGGTGTCGTCGGGGTTTGTGATGAACAGCCCGGCGGTCCGCTCGGAGACTGCCGCCTTAAGCGCCTCCAGGGAGGGATAGCCATTGGCCTGCGGGTAAAGCGTTATGACCTTGAAGCCTGCCGCGCTCGGCACGGCGGCATCGGACGGATGTGAAAAAATGGTGGTGATAATCTCGTTACGCTGCGCCTGTTCGCCGCGTTTGGCATGATAGGCGCGTATCATGGCGATGTTGGCGTAGATGGCCTGCGATCCGCCGCGCGGCTGGAGCGAGACCCGGTCCAATCCCGAAATTTCTTTGAGGAACTGCTCTAGTTGATACATAATTTCCAGGATGCCCTGGACGGTGGCCTCATCCTGGAGCGGATGCAGTTCAGTCAGTTTGGGGTTACGCGTCAACTGCTCGTTGATCGGCGGGTTGTATTTCATGGTGGAGGTGGCCATTCCAAAATCGGGAATGAGGCCTGCACCGAGATTTTCCTGCGAAAGGCGAAGGTAATGACGCAGGACTTCCACTTGCGAGATTTCAGGAAGAGATGGAAGAGACGACCGCCGTATCGTTTCGGGAATATCCGCTATCCTCTCGGACCCCCGGCCTGTTTCTGTTTCAAAGGGCGGGATCAAAATCCCGCGCTCGCCGCTGCTCCCCATCTCACAGATGATAGGCTCGTTCCAGCGCGCCTGGTGATAGTGTCGCTCTCTCATGCCAACACCTCCGCCAGGTTTTGCGCCAGCGTATCAATGTCATCTTTCGCGTGAACCTCTGTGACGCAATACGCTGCATGGTTTTGGAATTTGGGAAATATTCCGCTGACGTCATAGCCACCGAAGATATCGCGCTCCAGCAAAGCGCGATTGATTTCAGCCACTGACTTTGTGCCCCGCGAGAAATCCACGACAAACTCCCTGAAGTGCGCGGCGCGCGGAAATTGAATGGAAACATCCTTGATTTTGGACAGTGCTTGAATGGCGTAGTGCACTCTTTGTGTGATCGCCCGCCCCACCTCCACCATCCCCTGCGGGCCCATCAGCGCGAGATAAATCCCGGCAGTGATTGCCCACAGGTTTGCCATTGTTCCGAGCCATTCCTTGCCGCTCTCGCGCGCGAGGAAAGACGTGCGTTCAAAGGCTACTTCACCAAAGCCATATTCACCCGCCGCGCGGGTCGGGAGGATGCCAACGATGCGGTTGGGATACTCCCTTACGAATTTTTCTTCATCGCGGGTTGCAATGTAGCCCGCATGTCCCCCGCCAAACTGCATGTGGATTCCAAGGGATTGAATGTCGCCGCAGGCAATATCCGCGCCATAATCAGCGGGCGGCTTGAGAATGCCCAGCGATATGGGATCTGCGCCGACAATACACAGCGCCCCATGCCGATGCGCGAGATCGCAGATTTGCTGTCCGTTCGCTTCGATCACGCCGAAGAAATTCGGGTTGTCAAAATAGATGGCGGCTGTGGCAGGGGAGATGGCCTGCTCCAGCTGGGATAAATCCATCTCGCCTGTGTGAGGGTCAAAGTCATTGGGTTTGAAGGTCAGGAGGTGGCGGTTATATTCCAGCGCTTTTGAAAATTTGTCGGGGTGAATGGCTTTAGCGACAATGATTTCATTTCGCCGCGTAATATTCGCAGCCATTCTCATTGCGGTTGCCGCGGCTTGCAAGCCATCGTAGGTCGGAAGGTTGACCACATCCATGTTCAGCAATTCGCCCATCAAGCTGGTGTACTCGAACAACGCCTGCCAGCGTCCGTGGTCTTCGTAGGCTTTACCGGAATAGGCAGTAAGGAATTCGTTGCGCGAGTTAATTTCATCGCACACGGCGGGAACGTAATGCTGATAGCATCCGCTTCCCAAAAAACTGATACGCTCGTTCGCAGAAGTGTTTTTATCCAGGATTTTTGTGACCCTCTTTCGGAGTTCAAATTCAGACAGGCACGGCTCAGGCAGATTGAGTGGGCGGTTGAGTTTTAGCTCTGGTGGGATGGCGGAGAAGAGAGAGTCGATATCTTCGACGCCGATTCCCCTGAGCATTTCTTCTTTTGCCCTCGCCGTTGAATTTGGAATATAGGGATAAGCTATCGAGTGGCATTTTGACATGGCGCCTCTCCTGAAATACTAATCCCAACGGTCCGCAGCTTGCCGTCACGGCTGACTTTTTCCGAGCGACCTGCGTGCGGGCCGATGCCTATGGTTGGGTAACGATCAATACCCGTGGACATCCCTCAACACGTGCAGAATGATGTCAAGGGCCTCGTCTGCAGCGGACTGGGTGATGGATAAGGCCGGGGCAACGCGCAACGCGCTCTGACCACATTTGGTCATCACTACACCTTTCACTCCCAGTTCCTTGATGATGTGTTTGACCTGCTCTACCTTTAAAGACTCACCCTGACGATCAACCAACTCCACGCCGACCATCAATCCTTTGCCGCGCACATCGCCAATGATGGGCATATCCTTTTGCGCGGCATTGAAACGCGCCTGGATATGATCACCCACGCGCGTCGCATTTTCCAGCAGATGGTCTTCTTCGAGGATGGCAATGCTCTCCAGCCCAGCGCGGCAAGCCAGCGGATTCCCCCCAAACGTGGAGCCATGCGCGGCGGGCCACCAGGCATCCATCAGGTCTGCTCGTGCGAGCGTCGCGCCTAGGGGCAAACCGCCGCCGATGGCTTTTCCAAGGGCGATAATGTCTGGCGAAACGTTCCAGTGTTCCATGGCGTACCATTTGCCGGTGCGGCCCATTCCTGTTTGCACTTCATCAGCAATCAGGAGTGCGCCGGTTTTATCGCAGATCTCGCGCAGGGTTTGTAAGAAATCATTGGGCGGTACGATGTATCCGCCTTCGCCAATGATTGGCTCGACGATGATCGCGGCGAGGTCATCGGGATGCACGACTTTGTCGAGCGTCATCTGGATGAAGCTGCGCCAGTGCCCGCAGCAATCTTCCTTTGTGTGATTCCTGTGCCCAAACGGGCAGCGGAAGCAATTTGGGTAGGGCACATGCTCGACACCGCTCAGAAGCGGTGCCAGGTGTTTGCGATAAGCACTGTTGCTGGCCGTCAGCGACAGCGCTCCCATCGGGCGTCCATGAAAACTATCCATGAAGGCCAGCACCATCGAGCGGCCTGAAACAGCGCGGGCAAGTTTGATGGCCGTCTCGACCGCCTCACTGCCGCTATTGGATAACATGCCCTTGCCCTCATTGATCGGCGGGGGCGCGAGGCTGAGAAGTTTTTCCAGGATCTCAACATAGGGCCGCATATACCCCACGTGTGCTGCGCCGTGCAGAAGTTTGCCGGCCTGGTCGATGATCGCGGCCACCACGCGCGGATGATTATGTCCCACGCTCATAGTGGCAATGCCTGCCACAAAATCGTAATAGCGTTTGCCTTCGAAGTCGTACAGGTAAACACCTTCGCCTCTTTCGAAGGCAATATCGGTATAACGGTAGATAGCCGGCGTGACCACCTTTTTGTCGCGTGCGATCAGATCGGCAGATGAGATTTTTTCCTTGACTGTTTCCATGATCACCTCAATTCATGAAGCATCAGATGTTCTCCCGAGGTTCAAATTCCCAAATACGCTTTTCGGGTGTGGTCGTTCTCCAGCACCTCGCGGCCGGTACCTTTGAGAACGACGCGTCCGGTTTCCAACACGTAAGCATAGTCGGAGATTTGCAAGCTCTGGCGGACGTTCTGTTCCACCAGCATGATCGTCATGCCTGCGGATTTCAATTGCAGGATGACTTCAAAGATGTTCTGGACGATCATCGGCGCAAGGCCAAGAGAGGGTTCGTCGAACATCATCAGACGCGGACTCATCATCACCGCGCGGCCGATAGCAAGCATCTGTTGTTCCCCGCCCGAAAGCGTGCGTGCGAATTGGTTTCTGCGCGATTTCAGGATGGGGAACAATTCAAATACCATTTCCAGTGACTGCTCGCGGTCAGATTTGGCGCGGCTGGAGTAACTCCCCATGAGCAGATTTTCGTACACGGTCATATCAGTAAATAGCTTGCGCCCCTCGGGCACCTGCGCGACCCCCATACTTGCAATGGCATGACCTTCGAGACGAAGCAGGTCTTTGTCCTCGAATATAATCTGTCCCGAGGCCGGGCGCAGCAAACCTGAAATGGTATTGATCAACGTCGTCTTGCCGGCGCCGTTCGCGCCCACAATGCTGACCACCTGTCCTTCGGTGATTGAGAGGGACACATCCTGCAACGCGGCGAAAACGCCATACTGCACTCGGAGGTTTTTTACGGTGAGCATGTCACTCTTCTTCCTTTCCGAGGTATGCGGCTAAAACAGCCGGGTTTCTGCTGACCTCTTGCGGCGTACCCTGCCCGATCATCTGGCCAAAGTCAAGCACGATCACGCGTTGTGAGAGATTCATGATCACTTTCATCAGATGCTCCACGATCAGAAAGGTGATGCCCTCCTTGTTCAATTGGCGCACAAGCACAAGGATATTATCTACTTCAGCATCTTTCAGGCCGGACGCCACCTCATCGAGCAGAAGCAGGCTCGGTTCCGTTGCGAGCGCTTTTCCGATCTCGAGGCGTTTGAGTTCGATCAGAGTCAAGTTTTTTCCCAGCGTATCGGCCTTGTGCAAGAGGTTGACGCGTTCTAGCACTTCCATTGCTTTATGTTTTGCGTCCGTTGTATTCGGGTAGCGGACATACGCGCCGACCATGATATTTTCGAGCGCGGTCATATCGGGAAAGGGCTGTACGATTTGGAATGTGCGCGTTAGTCCCAACTTGCAGACTTGATGTGGTTTGAGGTTGTTGATCCTTTTTCCCTGAAAGAGGATTTCGCCCGAAGTAGGGGTCAGGAATCCTGCCAGCATGGCAAACGTGGTGGTTTTGCCTGCGCCGTTTGGCCCGATCATTCCAACGATTTCGCCGGGTTCCACTGTGAAGGAGAGATCGTGTACGGCAGTCAAGCCGTCAAAATCGCGTCTGAGGTCTGAAACAACAAGCATGCTCATGAAGCCTCGCTTCCCTGATTGCTGGAACGGTAAGACTTCATCTTTCCTCGGAGCTTTTCGTACAAGCCCACGATTCCATTCGGCATGAATAACATGACCAGCACCAGGACTGTACCGTAAAGCAGTATATGCGCGCCTGCAAATGATCCGCCTAACCAGCCACGGGATAATTCCGCGACGGGTACAAGCACAAGCGCCCCAACAACCGGCCCCCACACGGTTCCCAATCCGCCGATGATGGCAAAGAGCAGTATCTGTATTGAAGGCCCTTCGCCGAACACATTGCGCGGATTGATGTAGGTGAAGTATTGGGCAAAGAAAGTCCCGCCCAGCGCGGTCATGATGGCACTGATGATCGAAGCCTGGATCTTGACACGCAGGGTATCCACGCCGAGGGCCTCAGCCGCGTCCTCGTTCTCACGCACCGACACAAGTTGATACCCGAAACGGCGTTTGATAAGCCAGGAGGAAAGCCAGACCGCGAGGATGGACATGACAAGGATTACGTAGTAGTAACCGGATTTGCCATCGAATTGCATTAGCAGAGGAGCACTGCCCGTCCAAGCCACTTCCAATCCTTGCGCGCCTCCCACCGCCGTTATGTTGTTGACGAGATACACAGCCGCCTCCGCCATTGCTATCGTCACCAACGCAAAGTATGGACCTTTCAAACCATAGCGGAAGCAGAGATAACCCACAAACCAACCTGTCAACCCTGCCAGTGCGCCACCCAGCCACATGCCAATCCAGGGCGTTAGTCCCAGCCGCGTAAAGAGGTAGGTGGACGTATAGGCGCCGATCCCCATGAAAAGGGCGTGACCGAGAGAGTGTTGCCCCGCGTAGCCTCCCAGGATATTCCAGGCAACGGCCATGTAGGCATAAAACAGGACGAGTACGCCAATGTGGATGAGATATTCACCAGCAAAGAGCGGCAGGACAAATGCCATCAGCAATAGCAAAGCCAGTAGGGTGGAAGAATTCTTCAATGGTGTTTTCATTTTTGCTTTCCTCCAAATATCCCTTGAGGCCGCAATAAAAGCACGATGATGAAAATGCCGAAAGTGAGGACGCGCGCCAATGAACCAGGAAGTAGGGACGCACCGATGGATTCGGTCAGGCCAATGATCAACCCGGCGACCAGCGCGCCCGGGAAATTGCCCAATCCTCCGAGCACCACCACCACATAGGCGATTAGCCCGAAGAAAAGCCCGACTGTTGGGGATGTGTAATAGAAGGGGATCATCAGCGACGCAGCCACGCCGAGGGAAGCCGACCCGATTCCGAATGCGAGCAAATACGTGTTCCGCACATTGATGCCCACCAGCGTGGCTGCATCCCGGTTTATGGACGCAGCGCGTATGGCGCGCCCAGTTTCCGTTTTTTGCAGGAACCAGTAGAGCAGAAAAGCCGCCAATCCTGACCCAACGAAGGCGATCAGTTGCGAGCCTCTCACCACGACCGGCCCGAGGAAAAAGTTAAGCCGCGTATAGGCAGTGTTCGCGGTTAACACATCTGCTTTGAAAAATACGAGGGCGAGATTTTGCAGGATGAGCGACAACCCAACCGTGAGCATGATCTGGTTCATGGATGGGTCCTTGAGGATCGGACGGATCGTGGATTGGAAGATGAGGACTCCGATCAGGAACAGAGCAGGGGCAGTGACGAAGATGGTCAGATATGGATCCCAGCCGCCTTTCACCACCAGGAAATAAGCGATGTACATCGCGATCATCAGGAATTCGCCATGCGCGAAGTTGATAATGCGCATCACGCCCCAAATCAGACTCAAGCCAACAGAGATCAACGCAAAGATCCCACCGATCAAAATTCCTGTAACCAATGCCTGGCCGAAAAGTTCAAATGAAAATACCATGCGACCTCCGTCAGCTTGAATGTAGAACGGACATAATGTTGTAAATAAAAACTATCCAGAGGCGTAAAAGATGCGCCTCTGGATAGTTTACTCAAAGTCTATGGGGACAACTGAACAGGTTTGGCGGCATATGCAGCGGGCCAAACCGGAATCAACTCGCCGTTCTGGACTTGCACGATGAACAACGGAGCGTTCGGGTTCTGTCCATCCTCACCAAAGAAGATATGATCAGTCGGCAGCACCATCTTCGGGCCGGCGGCCATATCGGTTTCGGCAATCGCACCGCGTACAGCATCGCGGTCAGTGGAAGCGGCGCGTTCGAGCGCGTCAGCGATCACGTAACCGGCCTGGTACGCATACGCCCCGTTGCCGGTGATGTCGTCTCCGAACTTGGCGTTGTAAGCATTGTTCAAAACATCCGCACCGGCGGCATACTTGGTGAACTCGATCTCGGTGAACCAGCCTTCAGCGGTGGCACCCAATTGTTTGATGAACTCGGGATCCACTGTACCGCCAGCCGCGTCGATGAACGGGATGTTGGTCATGCCCAAGGCTTCGCGCGAGCGGGCGATCAAAACGGAGTCGTTCAAATAGGTAACGGTCAAAACAGCATCCGGGTTGGCAGCTTTGACCTTGGCAACCTCGGTCGTCAGGTCAGCGGCGCTGGCCGAATATTTCACTTCCAGGACCATCTCAATGCCTGCTTCCTTGAGATATTGCTTCTGCCCAGCGGCTGTCGATTCGCCGAAGTCAGTGTCTTCGTGCAGGAGGGCAACTTTCTTGATGTCGAGTCCGGCCAGGTCTTTCAGGTCCTTCACAAAGCTAACCTGATCCTTGGCATACCAGCTTGCCTTCGGGCAAATGCGGAATGTGTATTTGAAACCCCGCTCAGTGATCTTGTCCGACACAGCCATGCTGACGATGAAAGGAACACCCAGGCGTTCGGCTTCCTGGGTAGCCGGAGTTGTCACGCCGGATTGATACGCGCCGATGATGTTAACCACCTTCTCCTGTTCTGCAAGGCGCGTCACTTCGCTGATGCCAACCTCAGGTTTGCCCTGTGAATCGGCCCAGACCAATTCGATCTGCGCTCCGCCCATGGATGCAATACCACCGGCGGCGTTGATCTCGTCAATGGCGAGCTGAAGACCGTTCTTGTTCTCTTCGCCAAGTTTTGCCAGGTCGCCAGTCAGCGGGTAGAGCGCGCCGATCTTGATCGTTTCGCCAGCGGGGGCGGCTGGCGCTTCGGTCGCGGCGGATGGAGCTTCTGTCGCGGGTGCAGGGCCGCAGGCAGACAGAACAACAGACATCGCTATGAGCAACCCCAACAATACGAATTTCAGATTGTGTTTCATTCTTCCTCCAATGGTTTTTTTAGATTGAGTTTAGGTGCTTTTATCGAATGGTTGTCTTATTTATGTCTTGAGCCTCCTTTCCATTTCTTATTTAGGAAGTAATAGCCCTGAGAAATACTCGCTCAGAGGCCTGTTTTCCCGGAGTATTTGTAAAGCGATCTGCGCGTGTCCGGGGATATACCCATTACCGATGATCATTTCAACCGGCTTGCCCGCGCCCTCCGCGCCGAGGGCTGCGCGGCTGAAATCCGTTGCCATACTGAAGAAAATGACTCTGCCTTCATCACGTGTGGATAGTATGGCCGACATTTCTGTGTTTGGAAGACTGACGCAATTGAAACTGACATCAGCAAGCGCGCCATCTGTGACATTCTCGACCTGCCGCATCACTTCCAACCCGTTTCCTGCATCCGCTATGATGAGGTTGTCTGCCAGCCCAAGCGACCGCGCCACCTGTCCGCGCGCTTCATCCTTTTCCACGAGGATGACCTGCCCGTTTTCCCCAACCTGCTTCTTCGCCTCGTGCATGCAAAGCAGACCGGCCTTTCCTCCGCCGATGATAAGAATACGTTGACCAGGCTTGACGTAGCGACTTGCATACGCGGGCGCACCCGCCACATCCAAAGCCATCATTGCCAGTTCACGCGGCATGTCATCCGGCAATCTTGCCCACAAGCCGGTCTCGAACAGGATGGCGTATCCATCCACTTCAACCTGGCCGAGGGCTGGGTTAATTTTTTTTACGCGCTCAAGCCTGAGGGGAGTCAGCGCGAGGGATACCATCGTGACAATCGGTTCCTGAGGGAGCAGGTCAATTTTCAAGGCAGGTCCTATAAAATCAACGGAACCAAGCAAAACCCCGCCTGAACCGGTGGCTGGATCCTGAAATTTTCCCTGACGATTCACGATGCCCATCAACGTGGTTGCGAATCGTTCTTCATTCTTTTCGGCTTCCTGCCAGAGGCGCGTAAAGCTCGTTGAGGTAATGTGCAAGGCCTCGACGCGAATCCCGATCTCGTTATCGAGAGGCGGCGATTGATTATTCAAACGCTGTGCCGCTTTTGGCAGTGCGTTTGGCGGCTCAATCACACGATGTGCACCAAACCGATTTCCCAAATTCATGTTTATGCTCTTGGTTTCAGGTGAAGGATGCGGCGCGCTTCATCCGGGGTTGCCAGGGGACGGCCGAGTTCTTTTGCAAGCCGCGCGGCGCGTGCCACCAGCGGTGCGTTGCCTTCGCTGAGCACACCGCGCGAATAATAAATATTGTCTTCCAGTCCAACACGAACGTTTCCCCCAAGCAAAATTGCAGTGGTGGTAAGGGGCAGCTGCGCCGCGCCGATTCCGCTGGCGGTCCAGGTGCTATCCGCCGGCAGGCATTCGACCATGTGCATTAGGTTTTTGAGTGTGCCTGCCGCGCCTCCCAGCACACCGAGAACAAGGTTGAAATGTAATGGCTCGGATATCAATCCCTCTTTTACCAGCCGCATGGCTGAGGCGATCATGCCGCTGTCGAAGATCTCCAGCTCGGGGCGAATGCCGCGCGCTTGCATGGCTTTTGCAAACTCGCGCACCATCGGCATGTCATTGTAAAAAACTTCCTCGCCAAAATTCACCGTGCCTGTTGTCAGGCTGGCCATTTCCGGCTGTAACGCGAGGGGCTGTAATCTTTCTTCTGCCGTCATGCCCACGGCTCCGCCGGTGGAAACCTGAATGATGATCTCCGGTACGAGCGCCCGCACGGCTTCAATAATGTCACGATAGGCATCTGCATCCTGAGTGGGCGAGCCATCTCGGGCGCGTGCATGCAGGTGAACCATGGCCACGCCCGCTTCGTGAGCTGCGCACGCCTCCCGGGCGATCTCGTCCGGCGTGAGAGGCAGGAAGGGAGTATTCTGGCGTGTCAGTTCTGCGCCAACCAGCGCCGCAGTAATGATGAGTGGATCTGACATTAATCCTGCTTTCTGCGTTGCTTTTCCAGTGGGACAACGCACGTGCCTTCTGCCCGCGCGACTAATTCCGGCTCATCGAGCACATCCGCAGCCGAATCGTTTTCAGGGTTGGCTGCAGGTTTGATGATCCGATGGACAGAAAAGCGCATCTGCCGCGAAGTTCTTCCAACACTGAGAAGTTCGGCAGTCACTTCGAGAAAATCTCCAGCGTGAACGGGTGCAAGAAATTCCACATTTTGATAGGCGCGGAACAAGCCTTCATCGCCATCGTTGCGAATACATAACTCCGTGGCGGCATCGCCAAACAACGCCATCAGCCGCGCTCCGTCTACCAGGCCCCCGGCATAATGGACATCCTGTTCGGAGATACGCAGGTGCAATCTGGTAGTCAGCAACGGGTCACTCATATGCGGGCCTCCTAGTAATCCAGATAGACGGATTTGGAGCGACTGAAGAAATCAATGGCGGTTTTGCCTTGTTCACGGAATGTGTTGCTGCTGCTCTTCTTAATCCCACCAAAGGGCGCCTGGATGGCAACGCCGCCTGTTGTTTGGTTAATCTTAACCACGCCGGCCTCAATCCGTTCTGCAAAGATCATGGCGCTGCGCAGATTTGTGGTTACCAAGCCGGCAGAAAGTCCAAACTCGGCGTTATTTGCGTATTCAATTGCCTGATCCAGATCCTCCACATCCATAATGCCAACCACCGGGCCAAAAATCTCTTCCTGGGCAATGCGCATGCCGGGGGTCACATCGCTGAAAATCGTCGGAGTGAGGAAGAAACCTGGTTTACTGGCCGGGATCTGCCTGCCGCCGCTGAGCAGTTTTGCGCCTTCTTGCTGGGCAAGCTGGATATATTCCATGTCGATGTTGAACTGATCTTGATCCACTGCGGGGCCCATCTGAGCGCCTTCCATGCCATTTCCCACTTTTAGGGCTTCGGCGCGCTCCACCAGTAAATGAGAGAACTCGGCCAAAATACCGCGTTGCACAATCAGCCGACTGGTAGCGGTGCATGCCTGCCCGGTTAGCCCAAAGCCGCCGGCGATGGCCAGGTTTACCGCCAGGTTCAAGTCGGCATCATCCAGAACGATCAACGGGTTTTTGCCGCCCATCTCCAATTGCGTGCGGGCCATATGGTCTGCTGCCAGGTGATGGATGTGATTGCCTATGATATACGAACCAGTAAAAGAAATTCCCTTCACCAGGGGGTTGCCCACCAGCTCCTCGCCAACGTCCCGTCCGGCACCGGTTACAAAGTTGAGCACGCCCGCGGGTAGACCGGCTTCGTGAAAGATTTCAACCAGGCGCAGACCGCATAGAGGCACCAGTGAGGCCGGTTTGAACACCACAGCGCAGCCGGAGATCAAGGCGGGGCCCAGTTTCCAGGCGGGAATGGCCATGGGAAAGTTCCATGGGGTGATAATAGATACCACGCCCAGTGGCTCCCGGCGGGTGAACAAAAGCGAATTCGGTTTATCAGCCGGCAGGGTCTCTCCGCTCATACGCCGGCCCTCCGCTGCATAGAAGCGAAAAATATCGCGGGCCCGGACCACTTCGGCCCGAGATTCGCTGAGCATCTTGCCTTCTTCGCGAGTCATCAATTCGGATAGCTCTTGCAAGCCGCTGTCGATCAGCTCCGCGGCGCGGAACAGGATCTCGCCGCGGGCCGGTGGTGGGATCGCGGCCCATTTAGGCTGCGCCAGCGCCGCGGCTTCGACAGCGGCTTGAGCAATTTTGGCTGTGCCCTTGGGAAACAGGCCGATCACTTCATCCGTGTTGGCGGGGTTTCGCCGTTCAATCCAGTCTTCTCCGCCAATTTTTTCGCCGTTGATCAGGTGGTAATATTTTTGTGCCATGTTCACCCCTCAGTGGAGCCGGGTACCATTACGACTCTTTGCTCATGCAATTCATGAATCTCCCGGCTGGACAAGTGCAGTTCCTGTTCGAGAATCTCATGAGTGTGTTCACCCAGCCTGGGCGGTGGAGCATGGATACCGGCAGGCGTTTTGGATAATTTGGCTACGGGGCCAACCATCTTCATGGGAAGGCCATCTGCACGCTTCACATCATGCACCATCTGGCGGGCTATCGCCTGAGGATGACTCAGCGCCGACGGGATATCGTTGATCGGGCCGGCGGGGATTCCAAGTTTGTTGAGGGAGGCGATCCACTCGGTGGTGGAATGAGCGAGGAAAACATCCTGCAACAGCGGAATCAGCTCACGGCGGTGTGTGACGCGTCCGGGATTGGTCTGGAAGCGTTCATCGGCCCAAAGATCTCGCCGGTTGACCGCCTCGCACAGCATCTGATACTGGCGATCGTTGCCAACACCGAGCGCCAGGTATCCATCGGCTGTTTGAAATATTTCGTAGGGGACAATGTTGGCGTGCGCATTCCCGTAGCGCGCGGGGGGCCCTTCAGAGACCAGATAATTCTGTCCCACGTTGGCCAGCCAGCCAAGCTGGGAATCAAACAGCGAAATATCAATGAATTGACCTTCGCCTGTTTTTTCGCGGTGATGAAGCGCAGCCAGAATGGCATGGCTGGCGTACATGCCAGCCGTAATATCTACGATGGCCACACCCACTTTGTAAGGAGGCCCATCCCGCGGTCCCGTGATGGACATCAATCCGCCTTCCGCCTGTATGATGAAATCATAGCCCGGGAGCGATTGATACGGGCCGGTCTGCCCGTAACCGGTGATACTGCAATAAATGAGGCCGGGATTTATTTTGGAAAGCGATTCGTAATCCAACCCGAACTTTGCCATGCCGCCGACTTTGAAATTTTCCACAAGCACGTCAGCTTTTTCCGAGAGGCGGCGCGCGATGGCCTGACCTTTAGGATTTTTTAGATCAAGCGTGAGACTGCGTTTGTTTCGATTGACACTCAGGTAGTAGGCACTCTGACCGTCGAGCCAAGGCGGTCCCCACTGGCGCGTATCGTCACCTGTGAGGCTTTCAATCTTGATGACGTCGGCTCCAAAATCGGCAAGAAGCATGGTGCAGTATGGGCCTGCCAGCACTCTTGAAAAATCCACGACCTGTACGCCTGCCAGAGCGGATTCGGACATCTCAGCGCCTATGATGAATGTCACACATTCTCAAATACGTAGTTTGCAGCGCGGCCCTGCATTGTTATTTCAGGGTTTCTTCTAGCACCTGACCAAACGCCTTCAAGCCATCGTTGATCTGCGTCTCGGTCACATTCAGCGGCGGAATCCAGCGGATGGTATTATCATGCGTGCCGCAGGTGAGTAAAAGCAAACCAAGTTCTTCAGCAGCATGAATGATGGCTTTCGCCATGGTCTTGTCGGGTTTGCCTTTTTTATCGACGAATTCCGTACCGATCATCAAACCCAGGCCGCGCACATCACCGATCGGTGGATATTCTTCCTGAAACTTGCGCAAGCCGGTCATCAATTGCACGCCGCGTCCAGCCGCGTTCTCGATCATCTTTTCATCCCGCATGGCACGGATGGTCGCCACTCCAGCCGCGCAGGCAATGGCATTACCGCCATAGGTCCCGCCGTGCGATCCAACCTCCCACTTTTTCATCAAATCGAGGCGGCTGAATACGCCCGAAATCGGCAGGCCGGAGGCAATGCCCTTGGCAACTGTCATAATGTCTGGGACTACCCCGAAGTGTTCCTGAGCGAACCATTTGCCGGTGCGGCCAAAACCAGACTGAATTTCGTCAAAAATAAGTAGGATGCCATTCTTATTGGCGATCTCGCGCAAACCCTTCATAAACGATGCCGAAGGGACAACATAGCCGCCCTCCCCAAGCACGGGCTCAATTAGAATTGCTGCGGTCTCTTTCGGCGCGGTCTGTGAAAGTAAAAGTTCCTCCAGCGCGGCGAGTGCATACTGGCTGGCCTGTTCTTCTGTCAGACCAAGGTGGAACGCATACGGGAAAGGCGCGACAAACACACCGGAAGGCAGAGGGCCATAGCCCGCTCGATAAATCGTCTTGGAAGTGGTCAGCGCCATCGTCCCGACGGTGCGGCCATGGAAGGAGCCACTGAACACAATAACGTTCTGTTTGCCGGTTGCGGCGCGCGCCAGTTTCACAGCGCCCTCAATCGCCTCCGCCCCCGAGTTGCTGAAGAAGAAGCCATCTATCGAAGGAGGCACAACTTTGCGGACTTCTTCAATGAGTTGCAGCATCGGCTGATGAATGAGGATGTTGGCTTGGGCGTGGATGATGAGTCCCGCCTGCTCGCGGATGGCCTCTACCACCTTCGGATGGCAGTGGCCAGTGTTGGTCACACCGATGCCGCAGGTGAAATCAAGATATCGTCTGCCGTCGGTGGCGTAAATGTAGCTCCCCTCGGCGCGCTCCGCCTCGATGGAGAAAATACGCGTCCAGACCGGGGACATGTACGGAAAGTTAGTTTCATAGATTTTAGTTTTCATTCTTTCCTCTGGCACTCTGGAAATTAATGAACGTCTTCTTCGCTTCAATAACAATCAACGCATTTAATTTCATTATCAAAAGCCCCTATCACCAGGTGATCAACATTTCACTTCTAGACATGGAATAATCAGTCCTTCACGGAAAAATGACCTTTGTATATTGGTCATACTCAAGACACCTCCGTTCGTGGAAGTTATCCCCTTTGGGTATCGCCAGAAAAAATACAGCACTGGTTATTAAATACGGATCGTCCGGTTTCAATCGTACCGGTTGTCAACCGAGAAGTAGCTCAGTACCTCTGACGATCTTGTGTCTCAAGGGTTGCCCAGGATCCAAAATGCTTGTGAACACCATTATAGTTGTGAGCGTATTAAAATTCAATGGACGATTGTCATATTATTACATTTACGCGGGCGAGGTACTCATCCACGTTGTGCCTGGATTTGGAATCGCGACCGGAGTCGCGGCGCTAACATTGCTTTTATCAAAATTGGGGCAATCCTAATGCAAGTTGCGCACTCAGGATTCTGGGGCACATGAGAGAAACTGATACTTGGAAAACCGGTAGTTTCATCGTTGGTTCCCCGGCATACCAAATCTCAATCCCAAATACAAGAAGAAAAAAGCAAACCAAACTGAAGAAACGAACATCGATATGCCCAAAGAAGGATGGGTGTTAACAAACAAAATCGAACTTTCTCCTGAGCAAGCGGCTGAACTCCTAGAGTTCTTGACTACCGAAGAAGATATGTTGAAGCAGATAGCCGCGGATGAAAACCGAGAAGCGCGAGAAGATCATGAAATTCGATGGTTGTTATCACGGTCATGCGGACATGCTGCTGGTGCAGGCTGGCTCAGGTGTGGCGACATTGGGTCTGCCCGATTCACCTGGCGTGCCTAGCGCGGTTGCGTCTGATACGCTGGTTGCCAATTACAACGATCTTGAATCCGTTGAGGCATTGTTCAAAAAATATCCCGATCAAATTGCAGGCATCATCGTTGAGCCCGTTGCAGGGAATATGGGTGTCATCCCGCCTGTGGATGGTTTTCTTGAAGGTTTACGGAGCATCACCGAACGCGAAGGCGCGGTTTTGATCTTTGATGAAGTGATGACTGGCCTCCGTGTTCACAAGGGCGGCGCACAGACGCTTTACAACATCAAGCCTGATTTAACGACGCTGGGCAAGGTCATTGGTGGCGGGCTTCCCGTTGGTGCGTATGGCGGGAAAAAGGAGATCATGCAACTCGTCGCACCTGCAGGTCCGATGTATCAGGCGGGGACACTGTCAGGCAATCCGCTGGCGATGAGTGCGGGAATCGCGGCGTTGAGTCTGATTCGGGAAGATGAATGCTGGGAGAAGTTGGAGCAAGCCGCAGTGAAGTTGGAGGCGGGTGTTTCATCTGCGGCGAAACATGTAGGGATTCCCATCCAGCAAACGAGGGTTGGCACCATGTTCACAACTTTCTTTAGCGAAACAAAGCCCGTTGACTGGAACACAGTCAAGGTGGCAGATAAAGTTCGCTTCGGAAAATTTTTCCAAAAGATGCTGGGGAATGGAGTGTATCTCGCGCCGTCGCAATTCGAAGCGGGATTTCTTTCCATCATGCACACTGATAAAATAATCGAAAAAACACTTGAGGCAGTTACGGAGGCTTTCCGCACATGGTAACGGATGAAAAGATTTACAGCGCGGCGTTGATACGGTATCGTCTTGGAAATTTATTGATCGTGCTGGGTGTGCTGACGTGGCTTCCATTTATCGCTTTGCGGATTGCAGGGGAAAAACCCTCGCTGTTTTGGTATTTGCCGTTTCATCTCCTTGGCGTGATCGGCGGGTCGCGCCTGCGCGCGTATGCCCGCAAGGAGATGGGCGTGCCGCTTCCAAAAAAGAGGCAACTGCGTGTGATCGGTCATGGATTGATTTATATCGGCATTTTGGTCTGGGCACCATACTTTTACTTGAAGGTAACTACACAGGCATCGGTGGATGTGATGAATTTTCTGCCATACCACTTGACGGGTGTGTTGGGCGGCATCATGCTTTTGGTGATAAATTTTTTGATTTCCCGAAAAGACGACGTGAAAGTTTGAAGCATTTTTACTCAAAATGGCTCACTTTTGACTTTATAGCTGTACAAAGATCTGTCCCACGCGGCATATATCTGGTATACGGATATAAGTTTCGTAAAAGAACGTAGGCGGCACGTGGGCGGCGGAAAAGCACGAAAGTTTTGTGCAGTTTCGACTAAAACCTTTAAAACCGTGTCAATGAAATTTAAAACAAAAGCAGCGGAGATTGATTTCCGCTGCTTTTGTTTTATGTTCCCTCACCAACCTTCAATCTGATAGGGGCACTGCATGCTTTGCAACTGCCCCAAGTTGATGCACAGCACTGTGTGTTGAGCTAACCATTCCCCATCTCAAAGGGTAAGAGCGGAAAAATCTACTTAATCAGTTGCCAGGCTGATGCTTTCCCTGGCGGTTCCCCGAAGTCGTTCCATGTCACGCATCGGCGGTAGGCCGAAGAGACTTTTATATTCCCGGTTGAAGTGTGAGGCATCGTGATAACCGACACGGTAGGCCACGCTTGTGGCGTCAAGTCGCTCAGCGAGCATGAGACGGCGGGCTTCCTGAAGACGCAATCGCTTCTGGAACTGTAACGGACTCATGGCGGTGACAGCTTTGAAGTGATGATGGAATCCCGAGACGCTCATGCCAAGCTCGCGTGCGATGCTGTCAATTCGAAGCTGTTGGTCAAAATCCTGGTGGAGGCGTTCAATGGCTCTGGCGATGTGGGGAGTGTAGCCCCCTGAAGCCGCTATGTGGCGGAGCCGCTCGCGCTGTTCGCTCATCCAGAGTCGATAGACGATCTCACGCGTAATCAACGGAGCGAGGAAGGGAGTTTCAGCAGGGGCTTCCAAAAGTCGAATCAGCCGTACCACAGCGTCCAGCAGTCCAGCATCCAACAAACTTACGTTGACGGCCTTCACATCAGTATGTTTTGTTGAAATGACATCACCGGCTTCGACCATGACCGAACCGACGAGGATGGGGTCGAGTTCCAGACGCAGGGCAAGATACGGCTGATCTCTCGATGCTTCCAACAGGTGACTGACAAGGGGCAGCTCGGCGGTGACGAGAAAGTAGTGTGATGAATCGTACACGTAGCGCTCGTTCCTGAGAAAGACTTCCTTACTGCCCTGGGCAATCACGCAAAAGACGGGGCTGTACACACTGTGCAGTGGCTCCATGACTGAAGAGGCGCGGTTCAGGTACAAGCCTTTCAGCGGCTCAACCTCACCATCCTCGCGGAGTGCATGTGTAAGAAGCTCAACCAGCTCGTTACGGCTGGCATCTACCTTGTGATTCTTATGCTCTGTCTGATGGTGGGGTATCGAATTCATAGTGACTTTTCTAATCTTTCTAACACGTCACTGCTTAAAGTTTGCAGAATTTTACAACTATCTTCGAGAATTATTATACCAGTCTGGGCTTTTGGGCCCTAAAATACTTGAAACAAAGGAATTGATCTCGATTCCTGCCAAACAATCTCTTAATTCAAAAACCACTGTAAGGAAAGGAAAGAATGATATGAATAACAAAAAGGTCTGGTTTATTACTGGTGCTGGTCGCGGTATGGGTGTGGACATCGCCAAGGCAGCCTTAGCTGCCGGCCACGCAGTCATCGCCACCGGTCGAAATACGGACACCGTATCCAGGGCCTTGGGACAGTCGAACGACCTACTGATCGTCAAGCTGGATGTCACCAGCCCGACCGATGCTAAGGCGGTAACGCAAGCCGCTGTTGAACGGTTTGGTCGCATCGATGTGTTGGTCAACAACGCTGGCAACTTCTACGCCGGGTTCTTCGAGGAGATCACTCCTGAGGACTTCCGGGCACAGGTCGAGACCAACCTGTTCGGCCCGGTGAACGTCACCCGCGCCGTACTGCCTGTCATGCGCGCCCAGCGCTCGGGACTCGTCGTGCAGCTCTCATCGACCGCCGGCATTTCGGGACAGGAGTTCGTCTCGGCCTACGCAGCGTCAAAATTCGGCGTCGAAGGTTGGATTGAATCATTGACTCCCGAAGTAGCGCCATTCGGCATCCGCACGATGCTGGTCGAGCCTGGCTTCTTCCGCACGGAGCTCCTCACGCCGGAGTCGACGAGCTACGCCAAGCCTTCGATTGACGACTATGCCGAGAAAACCAGGCAGACCATTACGGCCTGGAACGGCATGAACGGCCTGCAAGGCGGCGACCCCGCCAAGCTCGCCAAGGCGCTGATCCAACTCGCAAGCCAGGACGAGCCTCCACTGCGTTGGGCCGCTGGCGCAGACGCTGTCGGGGCCTTGGAACAGAAGGCCCAGCGTTTGCTCGCCGAGGCCAATGCGTATCGGGAGCTATCCTCCTCCCTCGCCCACGAGGACGCCTAACCGAACAGCCTCACTGAGCAGGCGGGCTCTGACCGGCAACAGGTCGAGCCCACCTGCCATCGCTGAAGTAAGTGTCCACTGAATTTATAAAGAGAAAGTACTATGTACAATTTTGATTTCTATAACCCAACACGAATTCTATTTGGAAAAGACAGACTGGATGGTATTGACAAATTGGTACCATCCGAAGCAAAAGTATTGATCACCTTTGGAGGTGGCAGTGCAAAGAAATACGGTTTGATTGATAAGGTAAAAGCTAGCCTTAGTGGCAGAAAGGTTTTTGAATTCGGCGGTATTGAACCCAATCCGCGTTATGAAACCCTTATGAAAGCAGTAGAAGTGGTCCGTAGTGAGAAGATCGATTTCATTCTGGCCGTTGGTGGCGGTTCTGTAATTGACGGGACTAAATTCATCTGTCTGGCCAGTCATTACACAGGCGATGCACACGATTTGTTGAAATTTGGCTTCACTCTGATTACTTCCGATGTTGTAAAAGAAGTAGTTCCCTTTGGAACTGTATTAACATTGCCGGCCACCGGGTCAGAAATGAATAAAGGGGCCGCAATCAGTTATGAAGATGGAAAATTCACGGTTATGAGCGAGATGGTATTCCCTAAATTTTCCATACTCGACCCGACAAATACGTTTACACTTCCTGAAATCCAGGTGGCCAATGGTGTCGTAGATGCGTTTTCACATGTCGCAGAACAGTATATAACCTATCCTGTTGATGCAAGGGTGCAGGACAGAATCGCAGAAGGTCTTTTACAGACCTTGATTGAAATTGGAACCACTACCGTGGATGAACCGGAGAATCATGATGCCAGGGCAAACCTTGTCTGGAGCGCAACAATGGCATTGAATGGCATTATTGGTGCTGGTGTTCCACAAGATTGGGCAGCCCATATGATAGGTATGGAGCTTACCGCTTTGTTTGGTATCGATCACGGTCAGACTTTGGCAATTTTGTATCCGGCTATGCTCGAAATAAGAAAAGAAAAAAAACGAGCCAAATTATTACAATACGCTGAAAGGGTTTGGCACATTGACGTTGGTACCGATGAAGAAAAAATCGATTTAGCCATTCAAAAAACAAGGGAATTTTTTGAAAGCGTTGGTGTAAAAACCCGTCTTTCAGAATATGGAGTTACAGCCGATAAAATACCAGTTGTGATTGAACAG
>Ga0214473_10002609_pt1 | contig 22124 bp, 13 predicted proteins | sample RVTome_7_FD_203509 | JGI IMG/M metagenome (GOLD analysis project Ga0214473, IMG submission 203509) | Soil microbial communities from uranium-contaminated site in the Upper Colorado River Basin, Wyoming, United States - RVT98D197 | ecosystem: Environmental > Terrestrial > Soil > Contaminated >... | reverse complement strand
CTCGCGGACCCGGGCAAGGAACTCGATCCCGTTCATCCCCGGCATACGGAGGTCGGAGACGACGGCCGCATAAGGTCCCAATTCCCTGATTGCTACGATGCCTTCCTCGCCGCCGAGGGCGAGATCAAGCTCAAAATATTTGCGCAGCCCACGCTTATGCGCAGCCAGAATATTGGGATCATCATCCACAAACAAGATCTTTTTGCTCACTTCTTTGCCTTTCAACCTCGCGACATATTGTCCGCCAGTTATCAAGCCGTCCGCTCAGACCGGTCTTGTCAAGGTATTCGGCGCTGACTTTTGGCGCCGGGCCGGTTGCCGTGTCCGGGTTTTGCTCATGTTCGAGGATATCGGCAATGTGAACAGCGGTAAGAACGCCAAATTCCGCCTGCGAGCAGGTCTCCGGGTGATGGTGGAGCGCAATTGCCTCGACGACGGATTCCGGCAGCCCCCACAATCCCAGAAGGAATGCTCCGACCTCGGCATGCGTGGCTCCGAAGACTTCTTTTTCTGCTTTCCAAACGGGCACACTGTGCTCGCGTGCTGTCGCGGCTGCCTGTCTGCACTGATCAGGAAGGTGAGAGGCAAGGATGATTTTGCCGACATCATGCAGTAAGCCGGCTTTCAAAGCACCGCTGACGATTTCCCGGTCTTCCGTCTCGCTGCAGGCAATTTTCTTGGCGATATCGCCGGCGATCTCGCTGTGCAACATCATCTCGTCCACGTCAAAATCGTCGTCGGCCTCCTTGCCGTACGGCGCAAAAGCTTGCTCGGACTGTATCAACGCCTTTAGTGTGCCGGCGCCGAGTATGTTAGCCGCCTCCTTCGGACCGGATACATGACGATAGAAACCAAAGAAAGCTGAGTTTACCAGGTGTAGAACCTTAGCGCTCATCCCCACGTCGCAAGATATGATCTTGGCAATCCGGGAAACCGAGGGAACCGGTGAGTCCAATTCTTCCGCGAGCGATTGATGGTTCGAACGGGAGCTCGGCACCGAAGTGAGCCCGGAGATTAGCCGTCTGAGTTCAGGATGGTCCAGGAAAGACCGCGCTGCCATCAAGCGTTCTATTTTGGCCTTCAGCAATTCGCCGTCACATGGTTTTGAGAGCAGCTGATGGGTTTGGCCGACGCATCGCATGATCTTTGCCTCGTCCGACTGGCCGGAGAGGATGAAACGCGCAACCGCCGGGTGTTTTGTCATTACTTCGTTGAGAAGCTCCGCGCCGTCCATTCCCGGCATGCGCATGTCGGCAACGACCAAATCAAAGGAATCCCCGGCGAGGATATCAAGGGCTTCTCGCCCGCTCTCGGCAAATTCCATCTCCCAATCGTTACGCATATGTCTTAGCATACGGCGTAGGCCAAGCAGCACATTGGATTCATCATCGACAAAGAGAATTCGATACGTCATCTTTTGTCTCCTATTAGGTCGGGTTTGCGGGAAGTGGCAGGCGGATAATGAACGTGGTTCCTTTTCCAACCTCCGTCTCGAAGTTGATGGCTCCTCCATGTTTGTTAACGATAGTTGAGTGGATTATGGAAAGTCCCTGTCCCGTGCCTTTGCCTACTTCTTTTGTCGTAAAGAAGGGATCAAATATATTGTCTCTTATTTCCGGGGGAATCCCCGTTCCGGTGTCGCTGATTCTAATCTCCGCCCATTTGCCGTTTCTTTTTGTGCTGATTGTTATGGTTCCCCTTTCATCTGACCCGCTGCCCGGCACATCTTCGATTGCCTGAGCCGCATTTGTGATCATGTTGAGGATTACCTGGTTGAAATCACTTGGCACACAAGGCACAAGCGGCAGTTCGGGATCGAGATCGGTTTCGACATCGGCAACATACTTCCACTCATTTCTCGCAACCGTGATTGTATTCTCAATGGCTTTGTTTACGTTAATATTGGTCTTCTCCTCAGTACCGGGATGTGAAAACTCCTTCATGGCCCGCACGATTCTGGAAACGCGATCCACGCCTTCAAGTGATTGCCGGATGGCATTCGGCACATCTTCCATCAGATATTCAAGATCGGCCTCTTCGATAGCCGACTCGACCTCTTCTATCAATCCCGATGGAACATTGTCTGCTTTGGCTGCTGCAAGGAGCTTCTGATATTTTTCGAGCAAGTCATTGATATCCGCCATGGCTTCCTGTAAGAAGCGAGTGTTATCGCCGACGTATTGAATGGGGGTATTTATTTCGTGGGCTATCCCCGCGGCAAGCCTGCCGATTGCTTCGAGTTTTTGAACTTGAGCTATCTCGCTTTCCAGAAGCTTGCGAGCTGTTATATCCTTGATTACCATAATGAGTGACGTGGGCCTGCCGGATGAGTCCATGACGACACTTGAGGAGAGCTCGCCCAGCAACTGGGAGTTTTCCTTGGTCGAGAGAGCGTAGACCAAATTCCGTGATGAGCTTTGCTCCAGACTTCTCTCTACAACCGCTCTCGCACTCTCCTGGTCCCTGGGGGCGATATGATCAAGTAAACTCTTGTTTATAAGCTCCTCCTTGGCGGGGTAGCCAAGCAAGTTCAGAGTTGCGGGATTGCAATCGATTATGTTTCCGTTTAGATCGGTTACTACAATCGCATCAGGCGACGCATCAACGACATTTCTGAGCTTTTCCTCGGATTCCCTTAGTGATTCCTCTGCGTGGTTGCGCTCAATGATTCCCGCCAGGATATCAGCTGCTGAACTTAGGAGCTCAATATCTTTTTGACCGCGCGGACATTCACTGTTGGCGTAGAAGCTGACAACTCCGAGCGTCCTGCTGTTTGATCTAATCGGTATGCAGAAGTGGCAATGCTCTGTTTTCTTCTGACATCTATCGCTGCATTCCTTGTGAGCATCGTCCACAAACTCAATCCGACCGGACGAGGCAGCCCGGCCGCAGACACATTTGCCAAAAGGCACCCGTGCACAGGAAGCTAACGCCGACTCGTCAAAGCCGATTTGCGCTTTCATCGCCAATGTCTCGTCGTTATCCTCAACCAGAAGGATAGCTCCCTTGCGCTGCAGATCAAGTCGTGGAATGGAAGTCATTTGGTCGAGAAGGAGACTGAGCTGCTTTTGAAAGGGTATTTTCATCAATGAAATGCGCAATAATGTGGCGAGAATGGCTTGATTTTGGTAGTTATATAGGATTTCTTCTTCTGCCTTCTTTTTATCGGTGATGTCCCGGGTCATGTGGAGGTAGACTAGTCCACCTTCTTCGGTCCTAAGTCCGGTCGGGTAAACGGCTGAGTTTAGCCAACGCTGCGACCGGGTATCAAACATCTCACGCTCTACCCCATGTCCTTTCTCGACTGCTTCTTCCAGGGGACAACCGGGATACCTTTCGTCAGTCCCATGCACCACTTTCGGGCAGTACTTGCCCAGGATATCCTTGGGGTCGAGTTTGAGGACGTCGCGGACCGCCTTATTTGCCATCAGAATTCTGTGATGCTTGTCAATTAATAAGACATAGAAAGGAATGTCATCGAGGAGTCTTACGATTTCCGGGCTGACATGAAGGTCCGGTGAATCTGTTTTTGTCGCAGATTTCTCTTTCTCCTGTAGTCTCATTGCTCTTTACCCCCGAAGCTTTCGATGTAAGAACCGGCCGGCTTTGAATCATGGCAATTTGGCTAATTTATCGGAGCAAAAAAGGTTTTTCTTGAACTAAAAATTGAGCCTCCTCTCTACTAAATCTTTTGGCGCGAAAAGGATAATGACAACCTTCGTTGAATAAGTTCATTGCCGAGCGTACGGTTGGGCGCAAGCATTGCCTGATCCTGACGCCGGCCGGCAATTCGATGCCGCCGATGCCGGGTCACAATTTATGCCTGTGCCTTGGCATGTCAAGTAAGGAGGACGGTTGATGTTGGTAATGACAGGTGTGCAAAGCAGTCTTCATACACGACTTCATGCGCTGGCCCAGAATCTCTGGTGGGCATGGCATCCGGAGGTCATCAGCCTTTTTACCGACCTGGACCCGCATCTCTGGCGTCAGGTGGACCATAACCCTATTGCTTTTCTGAATCAGATCACAGCGGAGCAAATCGAGGAAAGAGCTGCTGAACTGGTGCTTCACAGTCGCATCAATCACGCGTTCAGGCGGCTAAATGAGTATGTTGAGGCGGACAAGACATGGGGAGCGATCCACTGCGGTAATCTGAACGACCGGCCTGTGGTCTATTTTTCGGCCGAGTTTGGCCTGCACGAATCGCTGCCTATCTACTCCGGAGGCTTGGGTATCCTGGCGGGCGATCATCTTAAGAGCGCTTCTGATCTTGGGATTCCGCTGGTCGGAATCGGCCTTCTTTACCAGCAAGGATATTTCTGCCAGCGTTTGAACAACGATGGTTGGCAGGAGGAAGATTATATCAACCTCGATATCAACGAGCTGCCGCTTCAAGCAATGACGGATGCCGACGGAAAACCTCTGGTTATTCAGGTTGAGACCGACGGCCGTTTCCTTCACGCCCGGGTATGGAGGCTGCAGGTGGGACGGGTTCACCTGATGCTGCTGGATTCGAATGTGGAGGAGAACTCGACCGAAGATCGGGAATTGACTTCCCGGCTTTACGTCGCTGATGAAAGGCTGCGTATCCGGCAGGAATTGTTGCTGGGAATAGGTGGCGCACGCATCCTGCAGGCATTGAATATTTCGCCCGGAGTGCTGCATTTGAATGAGGGGCACAGCGCGTTTGCCATTCTTGAAGAAATTCGGCGGGTCATGGAGTACGACCAGATTCCATTTTATCGCGCTCGCCGGCGTGTGGCGCTGTACACTGTGTTCACGACGCATACGCCTGTTGACGCCGGGCATGATCGATTTTCGGCGGGTCTCATCGAAGAGAATCTCAGCCGGTTCAGGGAGAAATTGGGGCTCTGCCATGATGAGTTTATGGCCTTGGGGCGTGTTAATCCGGGGGATGCATCGGAAATGTTCTGCATGACTGTTTTGGCTTTAAAGAACTCACGTCGTGCCAACGGCGTATCGGCAATTCATGCGGATATCAGTCGCCGCATGTGGCATTGCCTGTGGCCGGAGAGGCCGGAGGTGGAAGTTCCCATCGGCCACATAACAAACGGGGTGCACGTGTTGTCATGGTTGGCGCCGCAAATGTACCAGTTATTCGAGACACATCTTGGGCAGGATTGGCCCACCAGGATGATCCACCCGGACGTCTGGGAAAAAGTAGCCGATATCGATGACGGTGAGTTGTGGGAGACTCACCTAAGCTTGAAGGTGCGCCTGATTCGCTTCGTCCGTCGCCACTTGCAGCTACAGGCGGAGCGTTTAGGTCATCACGAGACAATCCAGGAAATCGATCAGATTCTCGATCCGGGCGTTCTCACAATCGGTTGGGCTCGCAGGTTTGCGACTTATAAACGAGGGGACTTGATTCTGTCTCAGCCCGAGCGTCTGGCCAAGTTGATTGAAGACCCGAGCCGGCCGATCCAGATTGTTTTTGCCGGGAAGGCTCATCCCCATGACGAGGAGGGTAAGCGGATCCTACAGCGAATCGCTCAATGCAGTTTTGGTCAAGACTATAAGAGACGAATCGCCTTTGTTGAAGACTACGACTACAATGTCGGCCGTCACCTGGTGCAAGGGGTGGATGTATGGCTGAACTGTCCCCGGCGGCCGCTGGAGGCTTGCGGCACGAGCGGGCAAAAGGTAGTCCTTAACGGAGGCCTGAATCTCTCGGTCCTTGATGGTTGGTGGAACGAAGCTTACAATGGCCGGAATGGTTTCGCCATCGGTCACGGCGGTATGCACAGCGACCCGAATGTTCAATATCAGCGGGATGCCGAATGTCTTTATGAAATCCTCGAAAGAGAAGTGATTCCGCTCTATTATGAACGGGACATAAGCGGGATTCCTCATCAATGGGTCAAGAGGATGAAGAAGGCGTTCCAAAGTCTCGGTTGGCGCTTCAATGCAGACCGCATGGTCAAGGACTATGTTGAGCACCTTTATCTGCCGGCGGCAAGCGCCACGTCATCCGAAACAGTCTAGTCGTTCCTCCGAATTAAGCCTTGTCCCAAGATCGATGGTTGAAACAGGCGATGGCTGATCGTAAGGGGAAAAGGAAAAAGCCACACATATGAACCGGTCGTTGCCACAGAGACTGACTGAAGTGGTTTCGTTGTTTCTCAAATTGGGCGTCACTGCCTTTGGCGGACCCGCAGCCCATGTCGCTTTGATGCACGATGAGATCGTGAAGAGGCGTAAATGGCTAACCGATCAGGAATTTCTCGATCTGGTCGGCGCGACAAATCTCATCCCCGGGCCGAATTCTACCGAGATCGCAATTCATATCGGGTTCTTACGCGCCGGATGGCCGGGGCTGATTGCCGGCGGCCTGTGTTTCATTATGCCGGCCGTGCTTATCGTGCTATTGCTCGCATGGATCTATGTGCATTTCGGCGCCACGCCACAAGCCAAGTGGTTGCTATACGGCATAAAGCCGGTGGTAATCGCAATTATCATACGAGCACTCTGGAACCTGGGCCACAAAGCTGTCAAAGGCCTGCTTGCCGCAATTGTCGCAGCTGCGGTTGTTGTCATGTATTTTGTGGGGATCAATGAAATTGCGCTGCTCTTTGCCGGTGGCTTGATAGTGATGCTTGCCGCGAATTTCCAGCGGCTCCGGGGGCGGACTCTAGGTGCTTTTCTTATTCCGCTTGGCGGCGCGGGCTTATTGTCTCAGGCGTCCATCCCTTTCAGCCTTTCTCAACTATTCCTTACTTTTCTGAAGATCGGCGCGGTTCTGTATGGAAGCGGATATGTTCTGCTGGCTTTTGCCCGGGCGGATTTCGTGGCACGCTTTGGCTGGCTCACGGACCGGCAACTGGCTGACGCCATTGCCGTCGGGCAGGTGACACCTGGTCCCCTATTCACAACTGCGACGTTTATCGGCTATGTTCTCGGCGGCATACCGGGGGCGCTTCTGGCAACCATCGGCATTTTTCTCCCCTCCTTCGTATTTGTCGCCGTCTCCAACCCGTGGATCAGCCGGGTGCGCAAATCGGTGTGGGCCGGCAGTCTACTGGATGGAGTCAATGTCTCTTCGCTTGGCTTGATGGCTGCCGTGACTTGGCAGCTCGGCCGTACTTCGTTGGTCGATCCCCTTGCCGTTTTGATTGCTCTCATCTCTTTGATATTGCTCATCAGGTACAAAGTTAACCCGACATGGCTAATCGCAGGCGGAGCGCTCATAGGATTGCTGAGTATTCCATTACGATGAGGCGGGCTCAATACATTGTGAATGCTCGCCCACGATCAATCGATGCGACACCGTTCCTTATTCTCCTAGGTAGATCAGACATTTTTGTCAAATATTAAGCGAAAATTAACGGAAAATCAGCCCTTCCATTAGCGCTATCCAAAAGCCGCTTAATTAAAAATTTAACCGCTTGCGAGTTGGTTGTTGCTTTTGTCCTCGGTAGATTCTATGAATATTCATACAGGGCAGGGTATGAGCAATAATTGGTTGGGACGGGAGACAAGCAAAAGCCTCGTATCTTAGTAATTCTCTCAGTCTTGTGCTTCAGTCGTTATGGCAACACTACATTCGCTGATTGTCCTTGTGATCAAAGGCACAATCATCTGCGTATATCCTTGTTTCTCGCTGAAGGAACAGACTGAAGTCCTGAAAAACATGGGACTGAAGTTACTAGACTGAAGACTGAAGTTTAGAACCTTGAAACCATTTAGAGAAGGTTTTTCGTCAGTCTACCGTCTTCAGTCTTCAGTCCTCGCCGGAGATCGCAGGATGAAGACACGAGCCTTTGAAGCAGGTCTTCATGGAACGGGGATTCAGTATCTTCAGTCTACCGTCTTCAGTCTTCAGTCCTCGTCAGAGGTTGCAGGATGAAGACATGAGCCTTTGAAGCAGGCCTTCACAGACGGAGGATTCAGTATCGTCAGTCTACCGTCTTCAGTCCTCGTCAGAGGTTGCAGGATGAAGACATGAGCCTTTGAAGCCGGCTTTTACAAGTAGGACAAACTCACTGGGAGGGTCTTTATGGAAGTTAAGGAGGAGGTTCGTATGAAAAGTGATTTGGAAATTGCACAGGCGGCGAAGTTAAAGCCAATTTTGGAAATTGCGGAAAGCTGCGGTCTTACCGAAGACGATCTGGACTTGCACGGCAAGTACAAGGCAAAAGTTCATCTTGATGTCCGGGATGAGCTTAAAGACCGTCCGAATGCCAAGTATGTTGACGTGACCGCCATAACCCCCACACCGCTCGGAGAGGGAAAGACTACCACTTCCGTCGGGTTGGCAATGGGCCTGAACAAAATCGGCAAAAGAACCATTTTGGCGATTAGGCAGCCTTCCATGGGACCGACTTTCGGCATAAAAGGCGGGGCTGCGGGTGGCGGACATGCTCAGGTTGTTCCTATGGAGGATTTCAACCTCCATCTTACCGGGGATATCCATGCGGTTGGTGTAGCCCATAATTTGTGCGCGGCGTACCTCGACAATCATCTGTCAAAAGGCAACAAGCTGAACATCGATCCTTTCACGATTTCATGGCGTAGAGTTATGGACGTGAGTGATCGAGCATTAAGAAACATAGTCATTGGTCTCGGAGGGAAAAACGACGGTGTGCCTCGAGAGGGCGGTTTTGATATCACTGTCTCCTCGGAAGTAATGGCCATCCTCGCCCTCACGACCGATCTCGAAGATATTAGAAAGCGCTTGGGAAGAATTGTCGTCGCATTGAACCACGACGGCAAACCGGTAACCGCGGAGGACCTGAAGGTTGCCGGGGCCATGACGGTTCTGATGAAAGATGCTATCATGCCCACGTTGATGCAGACACTCGAGAACACCCCGGCTTTTGTCCATGCCGGACCGTTTGCCAACATTGCTCACGGCAATAGCTCCATTATTGCTGATGAGATCGGTATCAAGATGGGCGAATTCCTTGTCACCGAGAGCGGCTTTGGCGCTGACATCGGCGCAGAGAAGTTCATGGATATCAAATGCCGGTACAGCGGCCTAAAACCCGATGTGGCTGTGATTGTCTCTACAATTAGGGCCCTTAAGATGCACAGCGGAGATTTTACCGTTGTTGCCGGACGGCCGCTTGATCCGGGATTGCTGGAGGAAAATGTTGACGCGGTTGAACGAGGTTGCGCGAATCTGGAAAAGCACATTGAAAACATGAGGCTTTTCGGTGTTCCGGTTGTTGTAGCCATAAATTCGTTCCCATATGACACTCAGCATGAGATTGATGTTGTGACCAAAAAATCCTTGGCGGCCGGGGCGTTTAAGGTGGCAAAATACGATGGCTGGGCTGACGGAGGAGCGGGTTCCGAAGAGCTTGCCCACGCGGTTGTTGAGGCATCTGAACAGCCAAGCAACTTCAAGTTCCTGTATCCGCTTGAGATGTCAATCAAAGAGAAGATTGAGACAATCGCGACAAAGATATACGGCGCTGCATCAGTGAGTTACACACCTTTAGCCGGCAAGCAAATCGAGCAGTTTACTACGGCCGGTTTTGACAAGTTGCCCATCTGCATGGCCAAAACACACCTTTCTCTAACGCATGATCCCGCGATGAAAGGAAGACCAACCGGGTTTGATTTTCCGATCAGGGAAGTCAGAGCATCAGTTGGTGCCGGTTTTCTCTATCCGCTGTGCGGGGAAATGAGAACGATGCCGGGTCTTCCGACTTCTCCGGTGGGAGAAAAAGTAGACATAGACGACGACGGAAAAGTCGTAGGGTTGTTTTAGTTAAAGTCCGAGGTCCGAGGTCCAAGGTCCGAGGTCCGAAGGCGGTAAGTTAGTTGTTTGGGTTTGGCTGTCGGCCGTGTGCTGGTTTGAGTCTGCGGTCTCGAGTGCTGAGGGGTGTTGACAAAGTCAAAAGAGACCGGATTTCGTCATCGCGAGGAGGCCTTTGCCGACGCGGCGATCTCTAAATGGCAGATCACGCTGCATTGAGATTGCTTCGCTTCGCTCGCAATGACGCCGTCAATTAGTTTGTCAACAGACCTTGAGTCATGGGTTAGACACTGGCAGCTGGCAGCTGGTAACTGGAAGCTGATTTGACTGTAGACTTACAAGAGGCGAACAGATCTTTGAAACGATACAAAGTACGTTTTTATCCTGAAAATCGAGAAATCGAAGTGGAAAAGGGTGAAAACCTTTTGAGGGCGGCCATGGCTGCCGAAGTGCGGCTCAACGCTTCATGCGGCGGTGATGGCACCTGCGGGAAATGCCGCGTAATAGTTGACAAAGGAAAAGTTGAGCACCAACCTGCTCCGGCGTTAACAAAGGAAGAAATCGATGAAGGCTATGTCCTGGCCTGTCGCTCCTTGATAACAGAAGATCTTGAAGTAAGAGTTCCTCCGGAATCGCGGATGGGAAGAATTATCGAGAAGGAAAGAGCCGCGCCTTCTTGCGGCCGTCTCCTGTCATCGCGGGAGTGGGAAGAGAGACTGGCAAGTCTGAAGTTTGATCCGCCATTCAAGAAGGTGTGCATCAATCTTCCGCCGCCTACTCTTGATGACAACATGAGCGATCTGGAGAGGTTGCGGCGCGAGCTCAACCGGAAATGCGATGTCCGGTGTGCCGAAATCGATCTCTTTGCCCTTAAGGCTTTGCCCGGGGCGCTGCGCATGGGAGACTGGGAGGTGACCGTGACCCTATTGGAGACCGGGACGGAGTGCAGGGTGGCCAATATCGAGCCGTCGGATACGAGCAAGGATCATTATGCCATCGCTGTGGATGTCGGCACGACAACAGTCGTCGCCCAGCTGGTTGATATGACCAGCGGCAAGACTCTGGGTAAGAAATCGGACTATAACGCGCAGGCAAGTTGCGGCGAGGACGTAATTTCACGGATCATCTTCTCTACAAAGGACAACGGCCTCAAGAAGCTCCAGTCACTCATTGTCGGCACAATAACCAAGCTTATTCAAGCGCTGGTCGAAGATTTCGGGATCGATTCCGGATCTATTTCCGGAGTCTTTGCCGCAGGCAATACCACGATGACTCATCTATTGCTCGGCCTGGATCCTCGATACATCAGGGAAGAGCCCTACATACCGGGCGCAACCTTTTTCCCCTGTATCAAGGCGGGCGATGTAGGAATTGATGTTGCGGCCCCTACGTACTTGTATTGTTACCCTTGTGTGGCAAGCTATATCGGAGGCGATATCACAGCCGGTGTTATCGCTTCGGGGATGGCCGAAAAAAGTGCTCTGACCCTCTTTATTGACATCGGCACTAACGGGGAGATAGTCCTTGGAAACAAGGATTGGCTGATATCATGTTCGTGTTCGGCCGGTCCGGCTTTTGAGGGCGGAGGCGTAAAACACGGAATGCAGGCCGTGCGCGGTGCGATTGAACAGGTGCGGATTGACCGCGAAAGCACTGAACCTATGATCATCACGGTGGGCCAGGCGAAACCGATCGGCATCTGCGGAACCGGAATTATTGATACGATCGCCGAACTGTTCTTAAGCAAAGTAATTGATCAGCGAGGCAAATTCAACTTAGACGGTGAGAATCCAAGGATCAGAAATGGGGAGTTTGGTCCTGAATACGTCTTGGCTTGGGCCGAAGATTCCGGGACAAAGCGCGACATCACATTGAATGAGGCGGATATCGAGAATTTAGTCCGTGCCAAGGCGGCGGTTTTTGCCGGCATAAATATTCTTCTGGATAGTGTAAGCCTAGGCTTTTCGGACATCGATGAAATCATCATCGCCGGCGCTTTCGGGAACTACCTGGAAATCGAGAAGGTTGTGACCATCGGGCTCCTGCCGGAAATCTCCTGTGATAAGTTTACCTTTATCGGGAATAGTTCGATGCTCGGCGCTCATGCTTCAGCTCAATCCAAAGAAGTAATTGAGGAAGCCGGTTTGGTGGCAAGAAAGATGACCTACTTGGAACTGAGCACGAATACCAGGTTCATGGATCAATACGTATCCGCGCTTTTCCTGCCGCACACAAATGTTGAAGAGTTTCCGGGAGTACTGGAGCAGCTAAAGAGCTAAGAAAGACTGAAGTCCTGAAAAACATGGGACTGAAGTTATTAGACTGAAGACTGAAGTTTAGAAACTTGAAACCATTTAGAGAAGGTTTCTCTTCAGTCTACCTTCTTCAGTCTTCAGTCCTCAACGCTGAGGTCGGGATTGAGACTGGGGCTGGTGAAAAAGCGAGTGTCGGATACGGAGTTGGTACTGTGGCTACAACAATTGTGATTGCCGGTAAGGGCGGTGTTGGGAAGACAACCATAAGCGGGCTGATCGTCGGCTGCTTAAGAAAGTCAGGCAGGACGCCAATCCTGGCTGTGGATGCCGATCCGAATGTCAATTTGAATCAGGTCCTGGGAATCGAGGTTGAGAGTACGGTCGGTCAGGTTCGCGAGGATACTCTAAAAAGTATCGGCGATATCCCGGCCGGCATGCCGAAAGAATCCTTCTTGGAGCTTAAAATTCAAGAAGCCGTTTCGGAAGGTAACGGATTTGACATTCTCGTAATGGGACGCCCGGAAGGACCGGGTTGTTATTGTTACGCTAATAGTATTCTGCGAAAACACGTTGATGTTCTTTCAAAAAGCTATAAGTACCTTGTTATTGACAGTGAAGCCGGAATGGAACACCTGAGTCGCCGGACGACGCAAAATGTGGATCATTTGCTGCTTGTCTCGGACGCTGCTATTCGGGGAATCCAGACCGCTGCTCGAATAAGAGAATTAGCCCTAGAGCTGGGACTAAGAATTGGTAAGATGTGGTTTATCATAAACCGGGTTCCGGCGACGGGCGCAAACGAGATTTTGGGGAGAGAAATCGACAAGCAACACCTAAATCTTCTGGGGGCGGTTCCGGAAGACCCTCTGATTGCGGAATTCGATCTGAATCAGAGATCCGTTTTGGAGTTGCCGGGAGAAAGTCCTGCTTCCAAGGCAGTCTGTGAGATGGTGAGGAAGTTGGTGGAAGAAGAAAGTTGAGGACTGAGGACTGAAGACTGAAGTAAAGGCGCAAAGAGCTTTGGACTTCAGTCCTCAGTCTACCTGCTTCAGTCTCCTGTGCAGGAGTTGTGAGCTAGATAACTGACAGTTGAAGCGAGTTAGTGAGAAAGTGAAGGAAGTGAAGCCGACCAGCGACGTTGGACGAGCGACTAGCGACAAAAACTTCAAAAAACCATAATAAATATGATTATTCTTTAATCGCTGATCGAAAGTCGCTCATCGCTGATCGGTTCCATAAATAAGGAGGGAAGGTATGGCGGCAAAGATAATTGATGGAAAGTTGATTTCCGGCCAAATCAAGGAAGAGTTAAAGCTGGAAGTGGATGAGCTCAAGGAGCGCGGTATTGTTCCGGGGCTCGCAGTTGTCATCGTTGGAGAAGATCCTGCTTCACAAGTTTACGTGGGGCAGAAAGAAAAGAGTTGCGCGGCGCTGGGAATCTACTCCGAAAAGCATGCTCTGTCTGCTGAAACATCGCAAAATGAGCTGATCGGTCTTGTCAAAGAGCTCAACAAGAACAGCAAAATTCACGGCATACTTGTTCAGCTGCCGCTTCCCAGGCATCTTGATGAAAGCGAAGTCTTGACGGCGATCGACCCCGAGAAGGATGTTGACGGCTTTCATCCCGTTAACGTCGGAAAACTTGTCATCGGCGAAGAGGCCTATCTTCCTTGCACGCCTCATGGCGTACAAGAATTATTGATTAGATCGGATGTTGATGTGGATGGTAAGGATGTTGTCATTGTTGGAAGAAGCAACATTGTCGGCAAGCCCATGGCAATGATCCTTTTGCAGAAGAAAAAAGGCGCCAATGCCACGGTCACGGTGTGTCACACCGGGACCAGGGATATAGCTGCGCATACCAGACAAGCGGATATCCTCATTGTCGCCGTAGGAAAGGCGAAAGCCGTCACGGGGGACATGGTCAAAGAGGGTGTTGTGGTAATAGACGTCGGAGTCAATCGAACCGAAGCCGGTTTGGTGGGAGACGTTGACTTCGAAACAGTGAAAGAAAAAGCTTCGGCTATCACTCCGGTTCCGGGAGGGGTAGGTCCGATGACCATAGCCATGCTGATGATGAATACGGTTGAGGCAGCAAAAAAGAAGGTCAGTGAATGAGTGAGAGAGTGAAGAAGTGAGAAGTCTTGGATTCCGACAACCGTGCTCTCACTTGCTCACTGTATCACTTACTCACTCGGTAATGAGTTGGCTGGAAAGGAGCAGAATGATGAAAGAATTCTGCATGTACTTATGACATTGGGAGGTTGATTATGGCTTTTGAAGAACCGCTTGAGCAATACAACGGAAAAATAAGAGAGGTAACCATCGGCGGCGATGGTTCTCAAGTTGTTGTTGGAGGTGAAACCGCTCTTCCTTTCTGCTATTACGAAGGAGAATTTCCTCGTAAACCCATCATAGCCATGGAAGTATTTGACATTTCTCCCGAAGGCTGGCCGGCTGCCTTAGTCGATGAGCTCGCAGATGTCATGGACGATCCTGTATCCTGGGCAAAGAAATGTGAGAACGAATACAAGGCGGATGCTATTTGTGTGCAGTTGGTGAGCACTGATCCCAATGGGAAAAATAAGAGCTCTGAAGAGGCTGCAGCGACGGTAAAAGCGTTAAGGGAGGCTGTCTCAGTTCCCATGATCGTCTATGGGTCGGGCAGCGCGGAGAAAGACGCCGACGTATTGAAAAAGGTTGCCGGAGCAGTTGAGAGCGGAAGCATAGTTATCGGGCCGGCTGTTGAAGACAACTATAAGCCTGTGACCGCGGCGGCAATGGGATACAACCACGTTGTCTCGGGCAATACACCAATTGATGTCAACATGGCCAAGCAGTTGAACATTCTGATGACCCAGCTTGGATTGGATGCGGAAAAGATAATCATTGATCCGACAACCGGCGCTTTGGGGTACGGTTTGGAGTATTCTTACTCCGTTATGGAGAGATTGCGATTGGCCGCATTGCAGCAGGATGACAAGATGACGCAGATGCCCTTAATAAGCAATCTGGGAAAAGAAGCGTGGAGGGCTAAGGAGGCCAAGATCGGCGAGGATGAAGAACCGGCTTGGGGAGATGCAAAAAAGCGCGGCATCCTTTGGGAGGCAATAACGGCGATGAGCTTGCTTCTCGCAGGCGCCGACATTTTGGTCATGAGACATCCCGAATCGGTGAAATTGGTAAGACAAGCCCTGACGCGAATGACCGCGAATGAATAGACGCGAATCTGCGCGAACCAGAGACGCGAATTTACGCGAATAGGAAGAGCGCGAACAGACGCGAATCAGGACGCGAATCAAGAGGGAGTGAGCAGGGGAGAAATTTGGAAGAACCTCTATATAAGGAACTGGCATATAGAACAGTTGGTGTTTTCTATCAGGTCTATAACGAACTTGGGCCGGGTTACAAGGAATCAGTTTACCAGAAAGCACTAGCAAGAGAGTTTTCCTTGCAGGGATTAGTATGTGAAGAAGGCAAGCGACTGGCGATCTCCTATAAGGGATATGAGGTTGGTATTTACATACCAGATTTTATCATTGAAGACAAAATCATTATTGAGATAAAAGCGGTCCCGGAAATGCCGCCAGTCTTTGAAAAGCAACTGTACTATTACTTGAAAGGAACCAAATACAAATTGGGTTATCTAGTCAATTTCGGTGGTGGTGAGTTGGATGTGAAACGAAGAATCTTTGACAAAGCAAGAAACGCGAATAAGTAGATACGAGGAAGTAAGAGTGGTTTGAGTCAAAGCATTCGCGTAAATTCGCGTCATAAGATTAGCGACAATTAGCGTTTGGAGGGAGAAATGGCGGAATCTAATGAGAGTAAATCGAAAGAAGTAAAGGAAGCCAGGCCGGGCACTTGTGAGACAACCCTGGCTATGATCGGAAAGGCGGCTGACGCAAACGTAAGGACCGTTTTTGCGAGACGAGAGGATATCAAAGCTTGCACGATCGGTGCCTCCGGTATGTGCTGCCGGCATTGCGCTTTGGGGCCGTGCAGAATTACCGTCAAGAATCCGACGGGTGTCTGTGGTGCGAACGCCGATACGATTGCCGCAAGAAATTTTGCCCGGATGGTTGCTGCCGGAACTGCGGCTCACTCCGACCATGCCCGGGAAATAGTTCACACTTTCCTGGGGGCCGTGAGCGGAGAAGCTCCTGATTTCAAGATCAAAGACGAATTCAGACTCCTTGCATTTGCCACTGAACTGGGAGTCAAGGTAGACGGGCGTTCCACAAAGGAAATCGCCGAGGAAGTGGGAAAGATATGCCTCTCGCAGTTTGATCAAAGAGATGAGGGTCTGATATTCACGAAGATGGCTCCTGAGAAAAGACAGGAGATCTGGAAAAGCCTTGACATCATTCCAAGAGGTATTGATAGAGAAGTCGTTGACTTGATGCACCGGACTAGTGTCGGTGTTGACCAGGATTATAAGAACATCATAAAGCAGAGCTTGCGGACCTCTCTTGCCGATGGCTGGGGAGGCTCGATGATCGCAACCGCTCTGCAGGATATTATGTTCGGGACGCCCATACCGGTTCGATCACAGGTGAACCTGGGTGTCTTAAAAGAAGATCAAGTGAACATCCTGGTGCACGGGCACAATCCGCTGGTATCAGAGATGGTGGTGGCTGTGGCGCAAGACCCGGCAATGATCAAGAAGGCGGAAGCAAGGGGATCCAAAGGCATCAACATTGCAGGTATTTGCTGTACGGCCAATGAGGTCTTGATGCGGCACGGTATCCCGATTGCCGGCAATTTTGTCCAGCAGGAGCTTGCTCTGTCAACCGGCGCGGTGGAAGCCATGGTCGTCGATGTCCAATGCATCATGAGTTCCCTGCCCGAAGTGGCTAAATGCTTTCATACCAAGATCATAAGCACTTCGCCGCAGGCCAAGATCGCCGGAGCGGTTCACATTGAATTCGAGCCTCACAAGGCAAAGGAAGTTGCCAGCAAGATCGTCGAGACGGCAATCGACAATTATCCAAACCGCAAAGCAGTCTTCATCCCTGAAAAGCCAATGGATCTGGTCGCCGGTTTCTCGCACGAGACTATCAACTACATGCTTGGCGGCAGTTTTAGAGGGTCTTATCGTCCTTTGAACGACAATATCATCAATGGGCGAATTCGGGGTCTCTGCGGAGTTGTTGGATGTGGACGGCCGGGCGGAAGTCCCGAGTCTTTTCACCGCCAGCTGGTAAGGGAACTGATCGCCAATGATGTTCTGGTGATCCAGAGCGGCTGCGCGGCGATTTCTTGCGCCAAGGATGGTCTGCTCGTCCCGGAAGCGGCACAATATGCGGGCAAAGGACTGGCCGAGGTCTGCGAGGCCGTTGGAATTCCTCCGGTGCTTCACACCGGTTCTTGCGTCGACAACAGCCGCATCCTAATTGAGGCGACGAACGTGGTGAGAGAAGGCGGACTGGGTGATGACCTGTGCGATGTACCCGCCGTCGGCGCTTGTCCTGAGTGGATGAGCGAAAAAGCTATCGCCATCGGCCAATACTTTGTGGCATCCGGTGTCTATACAATATTCGGTTTGCCCTTCCCCGTAACGGGAAGCGAAAACGTTCAAAATTTCCTCTTTGATGAGATAGAAGAGATGACCAAGGGCAAATGGGGAATCGTGGAAGATGATCCTTCCAAGATGACCGCCATGATAGTCGGTCACATCGACAAGAAGAGAAAAGCTCTTGGAATTGATAAGAAAAAAGAGAGAGTTCTCTACGATATGGCGATGAGAAGAGAACTCAAATTCTAGGAGACGCGAATCGACGCGAATGGAAAGGACGCGAATCCACGCGAATATTCGCGATAATTCGCGGTATGGATTGGCGATAATTCGCGACTAAAGAGAGAGGGTGGTAGTGCATGTCTAAAACAATTGCTTCGGCCGCGATCAGGGGTGCCCACAAGGTTGTTGAACGGGCCGAAAAGAACTTCAATGAAGCTCTAAAAAAGCACGGAGCGGACAAGAAGGTCGATTTTCCCAACACCGCATACTTCTTGCCGGTCATATATGCAATGACGGGTATGAAAGTGAGCAATATCGGAGACATGAAACCGGTGCTTGAACGGGCGAAGAGTCTTCTTCCTCCTGTTCCCAGCGAACATGTTTGGCTTCCCTATTTAGGGGGAGTCCTGGATGCGGGGATGGCGACCCTCTTTGCCGCTGAGATAATCGAGGCGCTCAAGTACCTGGAAGAAAAGATTCCCTACACCATGACTTTGTCGCCCACCGATGACAATCTCTGGCTGGGCGCTGCCGCCGATCTGGTCATGAGAGAGCGCGGAATAGAATTCGTCGACGGGTCGGCTCCCGGCTTTGCCGCCTGTGTCGGAGCTGCGCCGGACAACGAAACCGCCGTGAGAATTGCGCGAGAATTGCAGGAGAAAAGCCTCTATGTTTTCATGTGTGCTACGAGCGACGGCAAGAGCATGGCTCAGCAGTTGGCGGAGGAAGGTGTGCAGATGGGCTGGGAGACGCGGCTGGTTCCTTTTGGGAAAGACATAACGGCCGCTATTTTTGCTCTCGGTTTTGCTTCCAGAGCCGCCATGGCGTTTGGCGGCGTCAAGCCGGGAGACTTCCGGCGGAATCTTATCTATAACAAACACCGCATCTTTGCTTTTGTCCTGGCCTTGGGCGAGGTTGATGATGAGAAATATGCTCATGCAGCCGGAGCAATCAACTACGGCTTTCCCGTCATTGCCGATACGGACATTCCCGAAATTCTTCCGACGGGAGTCTGCATGTATGAGCATGTGGTCTCAAATGTCCCTCATGATCAGATGGTCGATAGAGCCATGGAGGTGAGAGGACTAAAAGTAACCATTACAAAGATAGACATTCCCGTTGCTTATGGTCCGGCTTTTGAGGGTGAACGGGTTAGGAGAGACGATTGCTATCTGGAGATGGGCGGCGGCAAGACCCACGCCTTCGAGCTTTTGAGCACTAAGGCTTCAAATGAAGTTGAAGATGGCAAAATCAAGGTAGTCGGACCAGAAATAGATGACGTGGAATTCGGATCAAGGCTGCCTTTTGCTATGGTCGTGGATATTGCCGGAAGTCGTATGCAGGAGGACTTTGAACCGATCCTTGAGCGGCAAATACATAATTTCATAAATGGCGCCGAGGGAATCCTGCACATGGGTTCCAGAGATGTCAACTGGCTAAGGATCAGCAAAGCTGGAAAAGAGAAGGGCTTCAAGCTAGCCCACTTGGGCGAGATCGTTAGAGCGAAGCTATTGGCTAACTATTCGGCGATTGTCGACAAAGTCCAGGTGACAATCTATACAGAGCTGGAAAAAGTGGATGAGCTAAGAGAAGAAGCGCGCAAGGTGTATCGGCAGAGAGACGAGAGAGTTGCCGGTATGACTGATGAAAGTGTAGACATATTTTATTCGTGCTCGCTTTGTCAGAGTTTTGCTCCCAACCATATTTGCATCATAAGTCCGGAGAGACTTGGTCTATGCGGGGCTTATAACTGGTTGGATGGAAAGGCGGCCTTTGAGATTGATCCCAACGGGGCCAATCAGCCGGTTGACAAAGGAGCAACTATAGAGGAAATCAAGGGCCAGTGGAAGGGAGTAAATGATTTTGTCTATGAAAAGTCCCACCACGCTCTGGAGAAATTCAATGCATATTCAATGATGGAAGATCCGATGACTTCCTGCGGCTGCTTTGAGTGCATTGTTGCTGTTTTGCCAATGTGTAATGGTGTTATGGTCGTAAACAGGGAATGCGCGGATATGACGCCTTGCGGTATGAAATTTTCGACTCTGGCCGGTACGGTCGGCGGCGGAATCCAGATCCCGGGTTTTGTCGGCGTCGGAAAGCAATATCTTACGAGCAAGAAGTTTATCTCGGCTGACGGCGGGTTCGAGCGGATTGTCTGGATGCCCAAAGAATTAAAGGAGCTAATGATGGAGGCTCTTAAGAAAAGAGCCGAAGAGCTCGGAATATCCGATTTTGTAGACAAAATAGCTGATGAGACCATAGCGACAACCGAACAAGAAGTTATGGAGCATATGCAGAAAGTCGGTCACCCGGCACTAGAAATGGACCCGATGTTCTAGTCGCCGCAGGCAACCAGAACAGCTACCAGTCACCAGCTACCAGTTTCCAGCAAATACTTTTTTAGCTGGCCGCCGGCAACCGGCAACCAGAACAGCCACCAGCGAAAGTAGTGCCTTGTCTGATGATTGATGTTTCACTGGCAACCGGCAACTGGGATCTGGCAACTAAGCGACTGAAAGGAGCGAAAAGTATGGCATTAACTGGGCTTGATATTTACAAGAAATTACCTCAGACCAATTGCGGCGAATGCGGTGTGCCAACGTGCCTCGCTTTTGCAATGAAACTTGCGGGAGGGCAAGCGGAACTAACGGCCTGTCCCCACGTGAGCGAGGAAGTCAAGGAGCAGTTGACAGAGGCTGCGGCTCCTCCCATAAGGATCGTGACGGTCGGAAGGGGCGACAAGGAGTTCAAGGTCGGCGGCGAGACTGTTCTCTATCGTCACGACAAGACTTTTCTGAATCCGCCGGGCTTCGGTGTCCTGGTCGAGGCGGATTCGGATGACGCTGCGATTGAGGCCAAAGTGAAGCAGGTCAGCGGGATGAGCTTTGAGAGAGTCGGACAAGTTTTGGAAGCCAATCTCATTGCGATAAAGGCGGGTTCCGATTCTTCGAGGTTTGCCGAAGTTGTGAAGAAAGTAAGCGGGATCTCGGATTTGCCTCTGATGCTTATGAGCAATGACGCTGCAGCGATGAAAACGGCTATCGAGCCGGTTGCGGAGGCACGTCCTTTGATTTGCGCGGCCACAAAAGACAACTATGAGGATATGGCGAGCTTGGCGAAAGAAAAGAGTTGCCCGCTTGTCGTGAGTGATTCAGGTGGTCTTACGGCCTTGGCGGAACTGGTCGAGAAAGTCACCGCTCTGGGAGTAAAAGATATAGTTTTGGATCCTCGCGCAGATGCGGGTTTTGATACGCTTAAGAACCTGACTTTTGCGAGGCGGGCTGCTCTGAAGAAGAAATTTCGCCCGCTCGGCTATCCGGTCATTACCTGGCCATGTGATGAAGAAGATGAAATGTTGGAGGCGGTGCTTGCGTCTGTTCATGTTGCCAAGTACGGAGGAATCGTTATCTTCAACAGCTTGGAGCCCTGGAAAGCGCTTCCGCTCCTTGTTTTGAGGCAAAATATCTATACTGATCCGCAGCGGCCGTTAACGGTTGACCAAGGAATATATGAGATCGGCAGTCCCGATGAGAATTCTCCGGTGCTTGTCACCACTAATTTTTCGTTGACTTACTTCATCGTCTCCTCGGAAGTCGAATCAAGCAAAGTATCATCCTGGCTGTGCATAATGGATTCGGAGGGGTTGTCGGTTTTGACCGCGTGGGCGGCCGGCAAGTTTGTCCCGGAGAGAATCGCCTCGTTCATCAGCAAATCCGGCATTGCTGACAAGGTGAAGCACAATAAGCTGGTAATTCCAGGCTTTGTTGCTCAGATCAAAGGAGAACTTGAAGAGGAGCTTTCGGATTGGGATATTCTTGTCGGACCTCGCGAGGCGACTGATATACCTCCTTATCTGAAGCAGTGGAGCGCGTAGATAATTCGAATTCAAAATGCAAATTGCAAAATGCAAATTGCAGAATGAAAAATTATGGTCAAGAGAAAAAACAAGGGCGGCAGTCGTTGTGGATGGTTGCTTGCTTGTTGTTTCCCCCCTTTGATAAAGGGGGGTCAGGGGGGATTTAGGTCAGGTAGCTGCTAATCGGAAAGTTATTTGGCAGTAGTAGCGTCGGGGCTTAGCTTGCCCGTAGGGTCTCCGACAAGAACGTAGCGTTGGGTCTTGTGCCCAACAGAATGGCGGAGGATAAACCTCCGCGCTACTAAAAAGCAGGATCATAAGTAAGTGATCAGGATGGAAAACAATAATTATCCGCAAAAACTAAACAAGGGCACTAACCCGGTAGGAGCTGTCCTGGTGGTTGGTGGCGGCATAGCCGGCATTCAGGCTTCCCTTGATTTGGCCGACGCCGGTTTTAAGGTCTATTTGGTGGAGTCATCACCTGCGATAGGCGGAAGAATGTCCCAACTTGATAAGACATTTCCCACCAACGACTGCGCTATGTGT
>Ga0214473_10002608_pt1 | contig 22141 bp, 13 predicted proteins | sample RVTome_7_FD_203509 | JGI IMG/M metagenome (GOLD analysis project Ga0214473, IMG submission 203509) | Soil microbial communities from uranium-contaminated site in the Upper Colorado River Basin, Wyoming, United States - RVT98D197 | ecosystem: Environmental > Terrestrial > Soil > Contaminated >... | reverse complement strand
CTACGCATGGGCGTGACAGCCATCCCCGTCTCTCCGATCTATACTCCCATCGACCTCAAATACATGGTCGATGACAGCGGAGCTGAAACGATCTTCTGCCTGGATACGAATTTTGGCTATGTCAGCCAAGTTCTTCCCGAAACCGGATTGAAAAGAGTCATCGTAACCAATCTGGCTGAACTCTTGCCCTGGTGGAAATGGTGGATTGGGAGGGGCTTTAACAAAATCCCGATGGGAAAAATTGGCTTGAGGAAAAATATTGTTCTTTTCAAGAAACTTCTCAACAACGGGGATATTTCTTCTTCGCCCCCCTTTAGGGCAGAAAACGAAGAACAGGTTGAAATGCTTTATACGGGTGGCACAACCGGTCTCCCGAAAGGAGTCCCTTATTCAAACTCCGTATTTCTGGAAAGCGTGGCTGAACAGAGGTCCATGAGCGACCCCTACATTCCAAAAGGAAAAGATATTGTCATTCAGGGAGGGCCTTTGTTCCATATTCTCGGTCAGGCGGTTGGTCTGGGTGGAATCCTTTCCGGAGACACTCTTGTTTTGTTGCCCCGGGTTAATTTAGACGGGCTCTTTGATCATATTGAAAGACATAAAGTGGTAACCTTCTTCGGTGTACCGATGATGTACCGCATGATCCTGGACCATGACCGCTTAGATCACTACAACTTAAGTTCACTCCAATATTGTTTCTCCGGAGGAGATGTGCTTCCTACAGAAGTGGGTGAAAGATGGCTGAGGAAATTCGGAAAACCCATTCACCAGGGCTACGGGGCCACGGAGACCTGTGGAAGGGTATCCCTGACACCCATGGGTGAGAATCCCCCACCGGGAAGCGCCGGGAGGGTAACTCCTCTCCAGAAGGTTGCTTTAGTGGACCCGGATACTCTCGAACCCGTTCCTCCCGGCGAACCCGGCGAACTCCTGGTTTCCTCCGACAACATGGTGAGGGCCTACTGGAACAAGCCAGCCGAGACCGCGGAATGCTTTATCGAAAAGGAAGGCAGACTCTGGTACAGGACCCGGGACATCGTTCGAATCGATCAAAACGGATGGCTCTTCTATCTGGACCGGTCTGTTGACACGATCAAACACAAAGGCTATCGCGTCGCCTCTTCGGAGATAGAGACTGCCTTGCAGGAACACTCCGCAGTCATTGCTTCCTGTGTGGTGGGTGTCCCGGATGAAAAGGTGGGGGAGAGGATCAAAGCCTTTGTAGTCCTGAAAGAGGATGTAAAGGGCGTGAGCGCTTACGATCTCTTAAAATGGTGCCGGGAGAGATTAGCTCCCTATAAGGTCCCGCAATATATCGAATTCCGCGACATGCTCCCGAAGTCCAAAGTGGGAAAAATTCTCAGGCGTGAATTAAGGGCTGAGGAACGAAAACGTTTCGAAAAAGAGCCGTCAGTCGTATAGTCGTTTAGTCGGTTAGTCACTTAGTCAAATGACCACGAAGACTATTAGACGAAGAGACTACGCCTTGTCCGGGACCTCGCTTAACGCATCCAGGACCATCATGGGGGTAACCGGTATCCTTTTGAAGGGCACGCCAATCGCGTCATAGATACCGTTTACAATCGCAGGGACCACGGCCACCTGGATCCCTTCGCCAGACTCTTTCGCACCGAACGGTCCTGCTTCATCGTAAGTGTCCGTATGAAGGATCTCTATCGGACAAGCATCCAGGGCCGTGGGCATCCGGTACTCAAGAAAAGAGGGGTTCATCGTCTGCCCCCCTTCGCGAATGATCTCCTCCATGAGCGCGTGTCCTGCTCCACCGATACCCGATCCTTCCAACTGTCCTTCCATGAGCATCTCATTGATGGGTTGACCGCAATCGTGGACCATCGCCATTCGCGTCACCTTGACAAACCCTGTCCCGGTGTCAACTTCCACTTCTGCCACCTGAGTCCCGAAGGAATAAGTCGCCGACATATTCCCGCGGCCTGTCTCGAAATTTACAGGCTCAAGCCCTTCAGGAGCCCAGTATCCCCGGCCGATAATTGTCTTCCCTGTCCCGGAGTATTGTGCGATCTTCACCAGCCTGCTAAAAGGCATGCCCCGTTCCGGACTTCCGGCCACAAAAACCTTCCTGTCTTGAAAGACAATGTCCTGAGGATGGGCTTCCAGGGTATTAGCGGCAACTTCCGCCAGTTGCATCCTCGCATCTTCTGCTGCAATCCGGACCGCATTTCCGGTGATGAAGGTCACCCTGCTTCCGAAGGTGCCTGGATCCAACGGAGTAACGTCCGAATCAACCATACCGTAACGGATATCCTCGAGACAGACCCCCAGGACCTCTGCCGCAATCTGGGAAAGGACCGTGTCGGATCCCTGACCGACATCCGTAGAGCCCGTAAAGAGGGAGATCCCTCCATCTTCATGAACTTTGATGACGGCGCCGGCCGTATTGTGGCCTGCCATTCTTGGACCGGAGACGTATCCATAGCAGCCAATACCGATGCCTCGAATCTTCTTCCCTTCTTCTTTATGCTTCTCCTTCGTCCACCTGGCAATGATTCGTTTGCTCTCCGTGATGGATTCCTCAAGACCGCAGCTGGTAATCTCAAATCCATTGGGAGTGGTCTCGCCTGGCTTCAAGGCGTTCTTTAAGCGAAGATCGACGGGGTCGAGTCCCATCTCTTTTGCTGCGATGTCGAGCTGCACTTCGGCAGCAAACCGGGACTGGGGGACACCGTGACCGCGCATGGCACAGGAGGGCTGGGTATTGGTGTAGACCCGGTAACCCTTTGTTTTCATGTTCGGGAGTCTGTAAGGAATGCAGAAGAAGGCGCACATCAGATAGAGACTCATGGCGCCGATGCTGAGATAAGCCCCTCCGTCCGCAATGATTTGCGCCTCGAGGGCCATCATTGTCCCGTCTTTTTTCAGGCCGGTCTTGAGCTCGATGATCGTGGGATGCCGTTGACGGTAAGCAAAGAGCACTTCTTCCTGGCTGACTTCAATCTTAACGGGCTTGCCCGTTTTCTGAGAGAGGAGGGCCGCGCAGAAGTCCACATTAAACATCTCGTTCTTGCCCCCGAAGCCGCCCCCGATATACGGTTGGACCACTCGAATGTGATTAAGGGAAATGTTCAAGGCCTTCGCCATATTCCGGTAAGTAAAATAGGGGCTCTGTTTTGACCCCCAAAAGGTCAGCCTTCCTGAATGATCCCAGTTGGCCAGGGCTGCGTGAGGCTCGAGAAATCCGTGACGGATCGGAGCCGTTTCAAACCGATCCTCTCTTACGTAATCGCTCTCCCGGAAAGCCTTCTCCACATCTCCGTAAGAAAGGTCCGTCTGGAAGGAGATGTTTCGGGACGCATGGTCGTGAACGAGCGGAGCATCCTCCTTCAGGGCGGCCAGCGGGTCAATGACCGCGGGAAGCTCTTCATAGTCCACCCGGATCAAGTCAAGCGCCTCCGCCGCCGTTTCCGCATCAATGGCCGCCACAGCAGCCACCCCGTCTCCGATAAAACGAACCTTCTCTAAGGCGAGATAGGGTTCGTCCCCGACGGCTGAAATTCCGCCCGCTTTGAAACCACTCGTATCTTTGCCGGTCACGACAGCGCGAACCCCGAAGAGACTTTTTGCCCTGCTTGTGTCGATGTGAAGGATCCGGGCATGGGGGTGAGGGCTTCTTAATATCTTCCCGTGGAGCATTCCAGGCAAGGAGAGGTCAGCGGTAAATTTAGCTTCCCCCGTGGCCTTCACGATTCCGTCCACCCGGGGAAGTCTCTTTCCGATATTTAAATAATCGCCTTTCATCATCAATTCAAACTCAGAATTTCCATCTGCGCCCGGAGGTTATTCTGCATAAAACCGCATCAAAAGGCTGGTGGGCGTGTTGCCAAATCTTCACAGCGGAACCTTTTAACGTTTCACTACTGTGTTCCCAAGCATAATGCAGAAGTCACGTGAACTGATACCGTATGTTACCCATAAATATAACAATAATCCGCTTGGTGAAGATTTGGAAACACACCCACCAGCCTTTTCAATACAACGCTGAGGTTATCAAAAGGCATTTTCGGCAATCTCCAGGGCCGTCCTGTCCATCCTTTTTATGACCTCGGCTTTGGAAGTCGCCTGGCTAAGCACCGTGCTTGCAAAAAAGCGGGCAGAGGCCAGTTTCCCGCTGTAAAAGGCCGCAGCGGAATTTTCAGCCACGAGTTTTTCTAATCCATTCGGTCCAATCCCTTTTTCCTTGGCCAATGCGGTTAACCTGTCCTGGGCAATAACTGCCTGCCACATCAGCAGCCAGCCAACGGTGACGTCGCCGAAAAGCTCCAGATAGGGGGTAGCGTAAAGAGCAAGGGCACGGAAATCCTTCTTGTGAATGTCAACAAGAAACAAGGACACCTCCGACAGGGCCTCTTTGGCCGTCTCCAGAATCTCAATGTATTGTGCCAGAGTATTATGGCCCTTGTTTCCGCTACAGAATTCGCTTATGTCTTTGAGGTGGCCTTTGAATAGGGCTTCGCTATCTCTTCCGAGATGACGATCGGCTAAGGTCAGGGCCTGGATCCCATTGGTGCCCTCGAAGATGGAGTGCGCTTTTTCATCCCTCAGGAATTGCTCAACAGGGTAATCTTTCATGTATCCGTAACCACCGTAGACCTGCATGGCTGTTTCAGTCACTCGGAAGCTCATGTCCGATCCATAGGCCTTGGCAACCGGAGTGAGAAATGCAGTCCGCCTTTCCCACTCCTGCCTCTCTTCCTTGCTGCGAGCCATTCTTTCCCGGTCCATACAATAAGAGGCATATAATATTAAAACCCGTATGCCCTCGGTATACGCTTTCAGCTGAAGAAGCATGCGTCGGACGTCCGGGTGCTTGATGATCGGTACCTGACCCGAATTCTTAGGGGCGCCAACTTCCGTTCCCTGGAGCCGCTCCCGGGCATAGGCCAGGGCATGGAGATAGGCTGAGCTGGCGACTGCGGCTCCATGGCGCGCTGCAATCAACCTGGACTCGTTCATCATCGTAAAAAAGATCGGCATCCCTTGGTTTTCTTTACCCACCAGTTCACCGATACATTTTCCCTCTTCACCGAAACTCAATTGGCAGATGGGAGAACCCTTGAGGCCCATTTTTTTTTCGATGGCAATGGTCTTTACGTCGTTTGGCTCCCCCAGAGAGCCGTCCGGATTGACTTTAATCTTTGGAACGAGGAACAGAGAGAGGCCTTGGGTTCCGGCCGGGGCGCCCTTGATCCTGGCCAATGCAAGGTGGACAATATTCTCAGTCAGGTCGGTATCGCCCCCGGTGATCATGATCTTGCTTCCGGTAATGGAATAGGTCCCATCGGGATTACGTTCTGCCTTGGTCTTCGTGGCGCCCAAATCACTCCCTGCCCCGGCTTCGGTCATCACCATCGTCCCGGTCCAATTACCGGAAAGGATTTTCCCCACGTATTTCTTTTTCTGGTCTTCTGTCCCGTGCGTGGCGATCAGTAAAGCCGCACCTCGCGTCATGGCGGCAAGTGTCTGAAAGGCCAGATTGCCAGCCTCAAAGTATTCATTTGCAGCCATCCCCACAACAACAGGCATTCCATATCCGCCCATTTCCTGCGGAAGGTCAATCCCCCTCCATCCCCCTTCATTCCATTTGCGCCAAAGCTCGTGGAATGATTTGGGTACGCTCACTTTGCCATCCCTGAGAAGACACCCCTCCGTGTCGCTTTCTTCATTGGTCGGCATCATCACGGTTGTCGCAAGCTTCTTGGCCTGGTTGAGAACCGTGTGATAGGTTTCCGAGTCGAACTCAGAATAAATCTCCGATTCAGAGAATTTGTCGATTTCAAACTGCTCAAAGAGAACAAACTTTTGATCCCTTTCGTCCACTAAAATGTCGGCCATCCTATACTCCTTACTGAAAAAATAAAAGTGTCAGTGTCAGTTAGTCACTTAAAACAAAAACGTTATAAAGGGCGGTTGGGTATGCTGGAGAACCTTTACAGCGGCTCCTTTGGAAGTTTCACCACTTCGTTTCCCAGCATATTACCAACGTCACGTTGAGTAAGATCCCATGTTACCCATAAGATTTGTCAAATACCCGCATTGTAAAGGTTTGGAAGTATACCCAACTGCCCTACCAATGTAACAAGGGACCAGATGATCGTTTTTCAATGAGTGATCCTTTATCTTTTTAGTATTTCCCCAAGAGCGCCTTGGCAATAACCATCTTTTCGATCTCCTTGGTTCCTTCATAAATCTCAACAATCTTCGAATCCCGATAAAATCGCTCAATCGGGTAATCGCCAATAAACCCATACCCTCCATGAAGCTGAAGGGCTTCGTCTGCAGTCCTCACGGCTGTTTCCCCGGTAAACCATTTTGCCATGGAGATCAGATGGGATTCAATTCTTCCATGGTCAAGGAGCCAAGCAGCCTTTTGGTAAAGGTTCCGGCCTGCCTCAATGCGTGTCGCTATTTCAGCAATTTTGAACTGTGTGGCCTGGAAAGAGGCAAGGGTTTTCCCAAATTGCTTTCGTTCCCGGACATGCTTAACCGCTTGCTCCATGGCTCCTTGGGCAAGCCCTACAGCCTGGGCACAGATATGAAGCCGGGTATGGTCAAAGAAGGCCATAAACTGTTGAAATCCCCGTCCAGCGGTCCCAATCAGGTTTTCCTTAGGTGTTCTGACATCGCTGAAAGAGATCTCAGCCGTATCCGAGGCTCGGATGCCAAGCTTATTCTTCAACTTGCTGGCTTCAAAGCCTTTTTGATCAGTCTCGACCGTAATGACGCTGAAGCGGTCATGCCTGGACTTGGCATGAGGCTCTGTGATACAAAGAACCTGAAGAAAATTGGCGACGGTGCCGTTCGTGATAAACATCTTGTTCCCGTTGATAACATAGTCATCGCCCTGCAATAGGGCTGAGGTGCTTACGGAAGCGACATCGCTTCCAGCATCCGGTTCAGTAATGGCAGCTCCGGTAATGGCCTTCCCCTTCACCAGGGGAGGCAACCGTTTCTTCTTCTGCTCTTCATTGCCGAATAGGATAATCATTTCAGAGCCAAACGTAGCAGCCAAAATGCACGTAGCAATCCCAGGATCCATACGCCAGAATTCTTCGGTGATAAGACAGTGGTCTAAGAACCCCAATCCTGCCCCACCGTATGCTTCGGGGATAAAGACCCCCACAAAACCGAGGTCACAGGCCTTCTTCCAAAGATTTTTCGGGAATTTTTCTTCACGATCGCATTCCTGGGCCAGATCCGGGAACTCTTTTTCAGCAAATTCTCTTGCTGCTTTAATGATGTCCTTCTGTTCCTCGGTCAGATCGAAATTCATAACTCCCCTTTCTTGCTCTCCATCTTTTTTGATCGCATTATAAGGGCCGCGGAAGGCTGTGTCAACCCGCCCGGCAATCTTTCCCGCGGCGCTTTTTGCCATCGCGGGGGGAACACTTTAGCTCTTTCAAAACATCTGGAAAAAAGTTGACAAATTTCAAAAACATCTGTATATTTGGTATCAATGAATGTTGTTCTACATTATAGAACGTATGAAAAATGATATAGGTATTCAATCTGTCAATCGGGCCATTGCGATTCTCTCGCTTTTTACCCCTCGCCGCCCCCGATTAGGCATTACAGAAATCAGCCGAATGTTAAACCTCCCGAAGGCCACGATCTACGGGCTTGCCCATACCTTGTTGAAAGCGGGTTTTCTCCAGCAAGATCCGGAGACACGGAAATATCAACTGGGTTTGAAGATCTATGAAATGGGAATCATCTTAGCAGGAAACTTTGAAATCAACCAGAAGGCGATAGGGCCTGCCAATAAATTAGCTAAAAGTGTCAGCCTCGTCTCTCGAGTTGCTGTTTGGGACGGAGACTCTGCCCTGATCACCTTGAATGTCGACCCTCGTTCCAATTCTCTATTCTTTCACCAGATTGGACCTCGGATTCCCGCCTATTGCTCCTCTGTCGGCAAAGCCATCTTGGCATTTTTGAATCATGAAGAATTCAAAGTCTATCTTAGCCGGACAGAACTCATCCCATATACCCCTAAAACCATCCTCCAAAAAGAACGACTTCTAAAGGATCTGGAAGAAACGCGTCAGAGGGGCTATTCAATAGATCAGGAAGAAACCACGTTGGGTTTGACCTGTATCGGAGCCCCTATCTTTGGGAAGGATGGACATTTCGAAGCATCTATAAGCTTATCAGGAGATCCGGGCCGATTCCAAAGGAAACCATTAAAAGACCTGAGCGAGAAACTCATCAAGACTGCAGGGGAGATCTCCCGAGCCATGGGTTATTTCCCGGAGGTTTTAAGGTTTTAAATCTGGGGAGAGGAAGAATACCCTATGGCGGGATTGAAAACTTGTCAGGAACTTGTGAGCGAGGTCTTAAAAATGGATCTTTGCACCCTCTGTGGGGCCTGTGTCGGATTGTGTCCTTATTTCATTTCACACAATGGGCGGATATTATTAAGGGATATTTGTGATTTGCCTCAGGGGCGTTGCAGTACCTTCTGTCCAAGAATTTCACTCGATTTGGAAGAAATGAATAAGGCTATGTTTGGCGTTCCTTATTCCTGGCATGGGGTAGGAACGAATAAAGCAATTTATATGGCTCGATCTACGAATGCCAAAATCAAAGTGGATGCACAAGACGCCGGTACCGTAACCACTCTCTTCTGTTTTGCTAAAGACGAAGGGTTCATCGATTCAGGTGTCATGACGCACTTCAAGGATAAATCGTTTCCGAAAGGAGTTATCGTATCAACGGGGGATGAGATACTGGCTTGTGCTGGCTCAAGCTATATGGCAACCCCCACCGTGGAGGCTTTTAATCGGGGGGGCCACGAGGAGGATCGGGAGAGAATGGGTTTCGTAGGTACCCCTTGCCAAGTGCTTGCCTTGGCAAAGATGAAGGGCTCAACAGGAGAAGAGAGAAATCCTACGGGTAAGCTCCAATTGATCATCGGACTCTTTTGTACCTGGGCTCTTTCCTATCCTGGTTTTTCTGAATTCCTTGGAAGAGAAGTGTCAGATCCTATCATCAAGTATGATATTCCTCCTCATCCTGCTAATGTTCTTCAAGTCTATACGGAAAATAAACGCATGGACATCTCTCTTGAAAAAATCATCCCTTTTGTCAGACCCGCTTGTTGGGTTTGCCATGATCTCACCGCAGAATTTGCCGATATCTCGGTGGGGAGCGGTCGTGGGAAGGTGTCTGAATGGAATACCGTCATCGTCCGAACTTCAAAAGGCATGGAAATCGTCGAGGGTGCCGTAAAGAAAGGATGGATTGAAATAAGGGAGATGCCGGCAGAGAATTTGAGTCGTCTTGAAGGGGCTGCTCTGAATAAGAGAAAAAGGGCATTTCAAAATATTCTTCAAAAGACCGGAAGGGTGGATGATCTTCTATACCTCAAAGTTCAGACCGAGAGGGTTAAACAACTCCTTGCTGAATAAAACAAATTCCACGTGCTCGGTGAGGCCCCTCGAACCATCGAAATAACCAACAATTCTCCTCCCCCTTGACGGGGGAGGATTGAGGTGGGGGTGCAGACGTTACATTCCCCCTCACCCCCGCCCTCTCCCGCCAGGGGAGAGGGAGAAAATATGGTATTTTCTAGCTTACGGAGGCTTTTTTCATGCCGAATATTGCTGTCCATGCACCCAAGATTTCCCAACTCTTAATGGGTAATGAGGCCATTGCCCGTGGGGCTTTGGAGGCAGGAGTAGGTGTGGCCACCGCTTATCCGGGAAATCCTTCATCTGAGATTATTGAAACGTTAGCTAACGTTGCGAAGGAACGGAATCTTTACGTTGAATGGTCCATCAATGAAAAGGTAGCCCTGGAAGTTGCTGCGGGTGCCGCCCTGGCCAATGTGCGGGCACTCTGCGCCATGAAACAAAACGGTCTCAATGTCGCCTTAGATTTCCTGGCCAATCTTAACTTAACAGGAGTCCCCAGCGGTCTCGTTCTCGTCATCTGCGATGATCCAAGTGGCATATCCAGTACAAATGAGCAAGACTCAAGGCATGTGGCGAAGGCTTTGAATTTACCCCTTCTCGAGCCCGCCACTTCTCAAGAGGCAAAGGATATGACCCGATGGGCTTTTGAGCTCTCTGAGGAGATCGCAAATGTTTGTATCCTTAGGAGTGTGACCCGAATATCCCATGCGAGAGGAAAGGTCGTTTTGGGAGAATTGCCCAACGTTGAAAGAAACGTTCATTTTGATATCTCAAGAAAACCCTACGCGAGTATTGGCGGAAAGGCACCCGAGCTCCACCAGACCTTGCATCAGAATTTAACCAGGATCATGGAGATCTATGAATCATCACCGTTTAACGGGTATACGGGACCCGAAGATCCTGAGTTGTTGATTATTACTTGCGGAAGTGGTTGGCTCTATTCGCTTGAAGCAGTGAGAATCCTTTCGGCAGAAAGTTCTGTCGGAATTCTCAAACTCGGCACGACCTGGCCTCTACCCCGAAAGCTTATAGAGAAATATATGTTACAAACCGGGAAAATCCTGGTGGTTGAGGAAGTAGATGCATTTCTTGAAGGAAATCTTAAAGAACTAACTGCTGATATGAAACAGGGTCGCACCTGGACTTTCTATGGCAAAGCCTCAGGCCACATCCCTTCATTTGGAGAGATGAATCCCGACATTGTCATCAATGCAGTTGCTCAGGTGCTTGATCTGAAATATGCTTCAAGGAAACCGGAGTATCATCAGAAATCCCAAGAAATGGCTCAAAATTATGTGCCTCCCCGGGGATCACAATTTTGCGCCGGGTGCCCTCACCGCACCACCTTCTGGGCTATTAAAAATGCATTAATAATGGATGGCCGTGAATGTGTTCTGACAGGAGATATTGGCTGCTATGCCATGGCAACCGGGTCAACGGGCTTTTTCCAAATCAGAACAGTCCATGCGATGGGTTCCGGAGCCGGCATTGCCTCGGGATTGGGGAAGCTCCACCCCTTTGGTTTTAAACAACCTGTATTAACTGTCTGTGGAGATTCGACGTTCTTTCATGCTGCAATTCCTGCATTGATCAACGGCGTTCACAGTCAGTCTCAATTCATCCTTATCTTATTGGATAATGGGGGTACGGCCATGACCGGCTTTCAACCTCATCCTGGGAATAACATGAATGCTATGGGTGAGCCTGCTCCGATATTAGATGTTGAAAGTCTTTGCCATGGCCTGGGTGTCAAGGTCATCGTCACAGATCCCCATGACATCAATGGAACGACCGAGAAGGTATTAGAGCTGCTGAACAATGATGGCAATCCAAGTGTTCTCATCTCCCGTAGGGAATGTGCCCTGATCAGTGCCAAACGGGAAAAACCGCTTTATAAGGTCTTAGTCAATCCTGACCGGTGTATTGGAGAAAGTTGCGGTTGTGATCGATTCTGTACCCGGGTGTTTAGATGTCCAGGTTTGATCTGGGATAGAGAAGCCCGCAAAGCGAGCATCGATGAGGCTGTCTGCAGCGGTTGCGGCGTTTGTGCGGAGATCTGCCCTCACCATGCAATTTTCAGGGAGTCAAATGGATGAATCATGAATGGAAAGACCCTCTCAATCTAATCATTACAGGAGTAGGGGGGCAGGGAAATATATTGATTTCAAAGCTGATTGGAGAGGCGATGCTTGAGGAAGGTTATTGGGTGACAATCGGCGAAACCTACGGAGCGACTCAGAGGGGAGGGTCTGTTGCCAGTCATGTCCGAATTTCTAAAAGCATTCAACCGGGTCCGATCATCCCAGAAGCAAAGGCGGACATCATATTGGGTTTAGAGCCCGTGGAATCATTAAGGATGCTATGTCTCTACGGCAACCCAAAGACATCCGTGATCACCAATATCCGACCCATTCACCCCATGGCAGTAGCCACCGGGGAGGCTGAATATCCCCCGCTGGACACGATTAAGCAAGGGATACGTGGACTATCCCATGAGGCCTGGTATCTGGATGCCTCCAAGATAGCGATCGAACTCGGAGCGCCCCTCCTTGCGAATATGGTTATGGCCGGGGCTCTAATAGGGAGTGGACGGATACCCTTAAAAGAGGAGAATTTTCAACATCAGCTGAAGATGGCCTTCAGGGAAGAGAAACTCTCCTTGAATCTAAGAGCGTTCGCCTTTGGAGTTTCTGCAATCAAAAAACAGGTGACACATTAGCTACTTGAAATAACTGCTTTAAATCCCTCCCCCCTTTTTCCAAAGCGAGGAGAAACCTTTTCCCCCTTTCCTAAAGGGGGATGAAGGGGGATTAAACGGAATTTTCAATGCACTAAAGTGTATGGTGAGGAAAAATGACTAAAAGGATCGTCGTATTAGGTGGAGATGGTGTGGGTCCTGAGGTGTGTGACGTCGCGAGCAACATCTTAGAAAAAATGAAATTGGGATTTGAGATCTTGAAACCTCCGGGTGGCGAGTCTGCAATAGAAAAACATGGGACTCCATTCCCTGACGAAACGAAAAGACTTTGTGAAGAGGTCGATGCGGTCTTATTTGGGGCTGCTGGCTCTTTCAGCAGCGCCATTGTCAACTTTTTAAGATGGAGTTTTGATAACTACGTGAATATCCGCCCAATCAAATATTATCCGGGGGTAATGACTCCTCTAAAGGATGCAGAAGGGATTGATACCGTCATCTTGAGGGAAAACAGCGAAGGGTTTTACCCCCCGGGTCGCGAAGGGGATATATCCCAGCTGGCAGAAAAATGGCCTGACTGGGAAGATAAATTGTTGGGGAGGCGTTTCCAAGATTATGGCATTGGAAAGTTCGCTATTCGGATTATCACGGAACATGGAGTCGGTCGCATGATGAAATTTGCATGCGAATTTACCAAAAGAAGAAAAGAGCTGGGCTTCCCTGGCAAGTTAACCCTTTCGACAAAATCCAATGTTTTGAAAGAGTCCTGCGGTCTCGTTCAGGGGATGGCGGAAGCCGAGATGAAACAGCACCAGGATCTAATCTATGAGCACTTTTATATTGATGATATGTGCAGAAGAATCGTGAGATATCCAAAGGACATGGATGTCATTGTGACGACAAATATGTTTGGGGATATTCTGTCAGACGTAGCCTCTGAGCTTGTCGGAGGTTTGGGGATGGCTCCAAGTGCGTGCATAGGCGGCAAAACGCCCTATTTTGAGCCGGTTCATGGATCAGCACCCAAATATGCAAAGAAAAATGTGATTAATCCGACCGCCATGATCCTCTCTGTAAAGATGATGTTGGACTACTTCGGGATGGAAAGTGAAGCGAAGGGTCTGGAAAAAGCTGTTGCAGAGGTATACCGTGAGGGAATACATTTAACTCGGGATCAGGGGGGCCAATCCACAACAAAAGAGTTTGGCAATGCTGTCTTACGCAAAATAGGATGACCACCTCCATTTCCCCCTTTCCCCTTGGGGGAGAGGGTGGGGGTGAGGGGTGATTGGAATTTGAAACCCAACTGTCCTGATGAGAAAGTGGAAAATATGACTGATGCAACTCATACCGTAACGGTTCCCCAGCTTGCTTGGTGGGGCGATATTGAAACTGAACTCTCTTTTCCTAAGAACTGGGAAGTGACGGTATGCCCCATGGATGGGCATAATGCCCCCAAGCTCAATCATGAGGGGTTTCGCAAAGCATTTGCCAACCCCATTGGTTGTAAGCCTATCAGGGAGCTCGCGAAAGGTAAAAGAAATGTCGTCATCCTCTTCGACGACATGAGTCGGCCGACCAAAGCAGCAGAGATCATCCCCTTTGTTTTGGAAGAGCTCGAAATGGCTGGGGTCGAAGAAAACAGAATTCAATTTATCTGTGCTCTGGGGACTCATGGGCCGCTGACTGCCCATGATTTCGCAAAAAAGCTTGGTGGAGAGATCATTGGTCGGTTTAATGTTTATAACCATAATATCTATGAGAATTGTACCTACATAGGCAAGACCAGCCGCGGTACGCTCCTTTCATTAAACACGGAGTTTGCGAACGCTGATCTTAAAATAGGCATCGGCGCCCTGCTCCCGCATATTAACGTGGGATTCGGGGGCGGGGGCAAGATCATCTTGCCCGGTGTTGCCTCCATCGAAGCCATCGCTCATAATCACGGCCCTGTGCGGGACCATGCAAAGAAGACAGGCATCGAATCCAATGCAGGCTTCGGGAAGTATCGAGACAACGCTCAGCTTCTTGATATTGAAGAAGCCTGTAGGATGTCAGGTTTGGACGTTAAAATCGACGCTGTGATCAATATGAAAAGGGATACCACCGCCCTATTTGTCGGGGAGCCTATTGCTCAATACTACGAGGGCATTCAATTGGCAAAAAGACACTACTTCAGTCCCAATCCGGATCGACCGGATGTGGTGGTGGCCAACTGTCATTCCAAGGGAAATGAGACGGTTGTTGGAACAGCCTTGGCAGAATCCTTGCTGCCCGATTCGGCTGGCACTATCGTGATGATAACGAATAATCCAAGCGGCGAAGTCTGCCACTATTTGAGAAGGCGCTTTGGCGATCATATTGGGGGTAGGCTTTGGAAAGCGCCCTCTCTATCACCCAAAGTCAAGAGGTTCATCCTGCTGATGCCCTATAAGAATAAGATCAGCATAGACTGGTTTGCACCTCCGGAGTCGATCACCTGGGCAAAGAACTGGGAAGATGTGATGACAATCCTTAAGGCCGATTACCCGGAGGGTGCGAAGGCGGCCGTTATCCCCGACGCCACGATTCAGTTTTTTGAATGAGACATCCTATAAGGAGAAAAATCAGGATGTCTGATTACAAAGATTAAAAGCAGATTACAATGATTAAAGATAAGGATCCATTAAAAGAAAACATAATTGGCGATATAAGCGACCAAGAAGGAGATAAATGGTTTAATCTGTGTAATCTAAAATAATCTCTGCAATCAGGTATAATCCTTAATTTTTTTACATGAGGATTATACCAGGGAGGACGAAATGTCGGATGATAAGAAGTTCGGGTATACGACAAGAATTCTTCGTGCCAACTTAACAAAAAATGAGTTTTCCGAAGAAGAGTTCAACGAAAAGGATAGAATCAAATGGATTGGGGGGACCGGACTCGGTGCAAAGATCCTTTGGGAGGAAGTCCCCCGGGGGGTCTCATGGGACGATCCGGACAACCGACTCATCTTTGGAACGGGTCCGCTTACAGGCACCGGATTCAATGGAGCGGGTGGTTTTTCTTTGGTCAGTAAAGGACCCATGACCAATTTGGCCGGATGCAGCCAGGCGCAAGGATTTTGGGGCGCTTATTTGAAATTTTCCGGGTTTGACGCAGTGGTGATCGAAGGAGCAAGCTCTAATTGGGTGTATCTTTCAATCCGAAATGGAAGGGCGGAGATCAGGGACGCGAGCCATCTTTCTGGTAAAGATACCTTTGAGACGGAAGAAGCAATTCGAGGGGAATTAGGAGTCAAAGGGCGGGAACTGAGTATTTTTTCAATAGGTCCTGGGGGAGAGAATCGAGTTCGCTTTGCCTGCGTGGTAGGAGATGGAGGTCATGTCGCTTCCAAGAACGGTCTTGGAGCGGTGATGGGATCAAAGCGATTGAAAGCAATTGTTGTTTACAGAGGTAAGCGTGAATTTCCCATTTTGGATTCTGCAAAATTAAAGGAAGACAATAGAAATACAATCGAGGCTTCGAAAAATGCCGTTGGCGGCATCATCCATCAATGGGGGACAGGGGGGACGCTATCGCTCGGGTATATGTCCGGATCGCTTCCGATTAAAAATTACACCACAAACATCTTCCCTGAATACGAGCACTTGGATGGAAAGTATATCCGGACCCATTTCAAGGTGAAAAATGATCCATGCTATGCTTGTAGAACCATTCATTGTAGACTCGTTACTGTAACAGAGGGGCCCTATAAAGGATTGAGCGCCCCGGAGCCTGAATACGAGCTGTTGGCGGCTTTTGGCCCCATGATTGGACAGAGCGACCCGGGAACAGTTGTCTATTTAGCGGATCTGGCAGACCGCTTGGGGATCGACGGGAATGAAGCCGGATGGATCCTGGGATTTGTTATGGAGGCCTATGAGAAAGGGGTTCTAACCAAGAAAGATTTAGATGGTCTTGAGATGACCTGGGGAAATGTATCGGCTGTGGAACAGCTCATTCGAAAAATCTCAAGGCGAGAAGGGATAGGAGACTTACTGGCCGATGGGGTCATGAGAGCTGCCCATCAAGTAGGTGGGATGGCTCCGGAGATGGCTATTCACGCAATGGACGGGACCACTCCCCGGGGGCATGACCACCGGGGTCGATGGCCGGAGTTGTTTGACACGTGTCTTTCGAATACAAGCACCATTGAAGCAACCTTTGGAGGGGCCAGTCCAGACCTCTACGGATTTCCCATTCCAACAGACCTCTTCTCTCCTGAAGAAGTTGCTATGCTAAATGCAAAGTGCAATGGTTGGAGGCAATTTGAGGACTCTTTGGTCACATGTCGCTTTGCAGCCTTTTTCCCAAAGTGGACGATTGAATGTCTCAATGCTGTCACGGGATGGGAATTGAAATTGGAGGAAGGGATGAAAATCGGCAGGCGAATCGTCAATGTCCTGCGCATGTTCAACCTCCGGCACGGACTTAAAACGGAGTTGGAAGCTCCTTCACCCCGGTATGGTTCGACACCCATTGACGGGCCTTGTAAAGGAATTGGGATTATGAAGAACTGGGAAAAGATGCGGGAAATTTACTATGCTGGCATGGGATGGGATAGAAAGACGGGTAAACCCTTCCCTGAAACATTAAAAGACTCGGACATACACGATATGTTGTTAGAATGAGAAGGAGGACGGTATGCAAGGAGTAGTATTCCTTGGCGAGCGTAAGCTGGAGTTACGGGAATTTCCAGACCCTACGCCGGGATTGGGTGAGGTGGTGCTGGAGATCAAAGCCTCCGGCATGTGCGGAAGCGATCTGAAGCCATATCGTGCGCCTCAGGGCGGGGGAGTGAAGGATCTGGGCGTGAGTGACTTGAGCGCACCGGTGATTGCCGGGCATGAGCCGTGCGGCGTGGTCGCCGCGGTAGGACCCTATGTGCCGGAATCACAAGCCCGTGTCGGCATGCGGGTAATGGTCCACCACTACTTGGGATGTGGGGTTTGTAAACACTGTCGCTCAGGGTGGTCACAGCTGTGCCTCCGAGGAATTGTTGTATATGGGATTACTGCAAACGGCGGTCATGCTCAATATTTGAAGGTGCCCGCTGTTACACTCGTGCCCTTGCCGGACGAACTTTCTTTCGAGGTGGGGGCTGCAATCTCCTGTGGGACGGGGACAGCCTACGGGGCGCTGCGGCGCATTGGGCTTTCCGGTCGCGAAACAATCGCTATCTTTGGCCAGGGCCCGGTGGGGCTAAGCACCACGCAATTGGCCAAAGCCATAGGCGCTCGGGTGATTGCATTGGATATGAACGAGGAGCGACTGATCTTGGCTAAGGAGCTGGGCGCGGACGTAACAATCAATACGAAGAAGGATGATCCGGTTCAGGCCATCAAAGGGCTAACCCATGGCGAGGGTGCGGAGTTGACAATGGACTGCAGCGGCAACCCGGATGCGCGACTGGCGGCCGTGCGCAGCACTCGCACCTGGGGAACCGTGGGGCTGGTGGGTGAAGGCGATAAGCTCACCGTGGACGTGAGCACGGATTTGCTGCGCCGGCAGCTAACACTGGTGGCCTCTTGGACCTTCAACACGGTAGGGCAGGCTGAATGTGCGCGTTTCATTGCAGATCGGCACATCCCGGTGGAAAAGCTGTTTACGCACCGCTACAGGCTGGATCAGGCCGCGGAAGCGTATCACCTTTTCGACACGCAGAGCACGGGCAAGGCAGTATTTCTGCTGTGAGCCTAGACCATCTCTGGCTTTTGCAGTCCTTGGTACCGTTAACTGATCCCCGGATTTTTGGAGGTCGAACATCATATGAATAATAATTATCCGCATTTATTTAGTCCGATCAGGATAGGAAAAGTAACATTCAAGAATAGGATTTTCTCCACCCCGAGTACTTCATTGTCTGATATGCAAAGTCAGATCGCTTTCTTTGAGAACAAAGCAAAAGGCGGTGCTGCTCAAGTCAGCCTTGCCGAAACCTCTGTTACCGGTAAATATCTTGTCGAGCCTAAAGGAACCACGTTTGTTCTTGATGGTGATGAACACGAATTGGGCAGGTTGGGAGAGTTTGTCATTGCCATGAAAGCATATGGTGCGGTCCCTTCAGTTCAGCTCAACCACCACGGACAACAGGTTCGCCCGGATAGAAATGGCGGCAGGAGTCCCATCGGTCCGATGGGCTTTGTTCGTGAAGATGGCGTGAAAGTTCTGGCCATGGATGAGGATATGATTGAAGAAGCCATTGAAGCCTACGCGAATGCAGCTTTGTTTTGCAAACGCGCCGGATTTGAGATGTGTATGGTCCATGGAGCGCATGGCTGGCTCATCGCCCAATTCCTTTCCCCTTATAATAACAAGAGAACGGACAGGTGGGGAGGAAGCCTTGAAAACCGGGCCCGCTTCCCGATGGAAATAATCAATCGCATCCGTCAGAAATGTGGGAGGGATTTTCTGATTGAATACCGGATCAGCGGGGATGAAATGATTGAAGGCGGCATGAAGATCGAAGGCGGCATTGAGTTTGTAAAAATGATCGAGGACCGTATTGATATCATCCATGTCTCGGCCGGTATCCATGATAATCTTTACACCATCAAAAGAATGTTCCCTGTCATATCGTTTACGAAACCCGGCTGTAATGTATACCTGGCCGAGGCCATGAAGAAACATGTAAAAATTCCTGTTATGACAGTCGGCGGCATTAATACGCCGGAACATGCCGAGCAGATTCTGGCCGAAGGGAAGGCCGACATTATCGGTATGGGCAGAGAATTGATCTGTGATCCGGACTTTCCGAATAAAGCCAGAAAAGGTCTAAGAGAAGAAATTATACCTTGCATGAGGTGTAATTCATGCATTGCACAACTTGCCCCCGGAGGTAATTTTAACTTTGGGTGCGCGGCTAATCCAAGAATAGGCCGCGACAGGATGCTTCAACGGATCCAGGAGCCAAAAGCATCACGGAAAGTCGTTGTCGTTGGCGGAGGCCCCGGTGGGATGATGGCGGCAATCACCGCAGCTGAAAGGGGTCATAAAGTAACATTGCTGGAAAAAAGCGGCGCGCTTGGGGGCCTATTAAAAATTATGGATCAAGAGCCTTCCAAATGGGAGGTGAAGCGCTATAAAGATTTTCTGGTTAGCAAGACTTGTAAAACCGTTGGTGATATTCGGTTAAATACGGAAGCCATACCGGAAATTGTCGAAGCACTAAATCCTGATGTTGTCATCGCAGCGGTAGGTTCCAACCCCATCGTGCCGAATTTCCCCGGTGTGGACAAAGAGAGGGCTTTAACGGTTATGGATGTATACGATCATACCGAAAAAATCGGGCAAAACGTCGTCATCGTCGGGGGCGGTCTTGCAGGATGCGAGGCAGCTTTGTTCCTCGCTAAGCAGGGTAAGAAAGTAACAATAATAGAAATGCTGAATAAAATCGGCGATCCGAGTTATCCCCATTACAATATACCCCTTGTCGAAGCAATCGATAATGATCCGAATATCACTTATAAGCTCCAGACCCAATGCGTTGAAGTAACGCCCAAAGGTGTCCGAGTTGATAAAAATGGCGCAGAAGAAGTCTTAGCAGCAGACTCCATCGTATTCCTCGTTGGGCTTGCACCTGAACTGGAGACCGTTGAGAAGTTGCGCGACTGTGCAACGGAGTTTTATTCCGTCGGTGACTGCGTGAAACCCCAAAGGATAATAGAAGCTACACGGACAGGTTTCTTCAGCGCAATGAACATTCTCTGAGAGATATTATCCATATGCGAAAGCAACGGGAAAGATAAGATGACAAAAGTGGCCTCCCCGTACAGGTTCATAGGCAAGGCAACACCTCGGATAGACGCTCTGGAAATTGTTACGGGTAAAACAAGATTCCTTACCGACATCAAGCTCCCTGGAATGCTTTACGGGAAAGTATTGAGAAGCTCCGAGGCTCACGCCCTGATCAAAAAGATTGACAAAAGCAAGGCAGAGAAGCTTCCCGGGGTTAAGGCGGTTCTGACCTGGGAGGATGTTCCCCAATGGAAAGGAGGCACTCCCCGTAATACACCCGTTCTCGGCCGTAAAGTTCGGTTCGTGGGTGACGCGGTTGCCTTGGTGGCTGCAACGAGTGAAGAGATAGCCGCAGAGGCCCTCAGGCTTATCGAGGTGGAATACGAGGTCTTGCCCGCCGTCTTCGAGATGGAAGAGGCATTGAAAACGGGCGCGCCCCAATTATATGAGGAGTACCCCGGGAATGTTGTTACCCCTGGTGTTCCGTATATCGGCCCCAAAAGCCTTAAGGAGGTCGTCATTGGAGATGTCCAAAAGGGATTCGAAGAGGCTGACGTCATCACAGAAGGAACCGTTGGCTATGAAAACACACCGAATCCAATGCCGCCAGAGCCTCCAGCCGCGATCGCCTTGTGGGAGGGAGAAAACACTCTGACGGTTTGGGTATCTGACCAGGCGTCCTACAGACATAAGGTCTACCTGGGTCGAATCATGGGAAAAGAAGTTGAAGTCAGGACCTTTGGAGTTCCATGCGGCAGCAGTTACGGGTCAAAAGCCATGTCCTGGCAGGTCCAGCTTCGGGCAGCCGCACTGAGCAAAGCAACGGGAAAACCGGTGAAGCTTTCTCTTACCAAGGAAGAGCACTTGGCAACATTCACGCTACGACCCGGGTCGCGCATGCATGCTAAGGTAGGAATAAAGAAGGATGGAACGGTCACAGCCGTTTCTGGTACATGGCTTCTCGATACGGGTTACTACTCTCAGACGACCCAGGCGCAGGTTGCTGTGGGTTGTGGCGAGGTCCAGCTCGTAGTCCGGTGCCCCAATTGGAACCTCAAACCAACGATTGTCTGTACCAATCGGACCGCCTCCGGGATCGTAAGGGGCTTTGGTGGCCAGGAATTGAAGTGTGCCCTGATCCCCCTTTTGAGCCTGGCCATGCAGAAGGTGGATCTCGATCCGCTCGAGTTTTTCAAGAAAAATTATGTCAAGCCGGGAAATGGATACTTTTGGCGGGACGGAAACTGGTACCGATACAGGGGCGTTAATTACACGAAGGCAATGGATGAGGGCGCAAGGATATTCGGTTGGAAAGAAAAATGGAAGGGCTGGCTCAAACCCACTGCCGTGAACGGAACGAGAAAGACAGGAGTGGGAGTGGGAGTGCATGGGAACGTGGATATTGGCGAGAGCGCATCTGAAGCTTATGTCCGTTTGGACCCGAATGGCACAGCCAAGCTTTACTCTTTTTTGGTGGAACACGGAACGGGCCAAAGAAGCAACATGGTAAAAATGGCGGCCGAGGTCCTCCGGTTGCCTATGGAACGCATCTCCATCACAGCCGCCGATTCCTTTGTCAGTCCCTTTGAATTCGGGCCGGCAGGCTCAAGGGGGACCTACGCCATAGGAACCGCAGTGATAGCGGCTGCCGAGGATGCAATGCGAAAACTCTTTGAGTTAGCTGCTTTTGTGCTCCATGCAAAGCCAGACGAATTGGAGACCGAGGAGGGGATGATCTTCATAAAGAGGTTCCCTGAGAAACGGATCCCGTGGGAGACCGCAATGGGTGCTGATCAGACGTGCTTGGGGTATGGACGTTTCAGGACCGATTTCACCCTGGCCAACTGCATGATGACATTCGTGGAGGTAGAGGTCGATACGGAAACGGGCAAAGCAACCCTCCGTCATGTGGTAAATTCGACAGATGTCGGCCAGATTATCGATCCCCCTGGCCTTGAAGGCCAACTCAATGGATGCCTGGGTTCTGCGGGAATAGATGGCGCCTTGTTTGAGGAGACGATACTCGATAAGACCACAGGGCATATGCTAAACGCCAATATGGTTGACTACAAGTGGAGGACATTTGCTGAGCTACCCTCCATCCAGAATGTAGTTCTTGAAACGCCTTTTCAGACCCACCGTTTCCATGCAGTAGGGGTAGGGGAAGTGGCTACAGCCCCAGGCCCCTCCGCCGTATTGATGGCCGTTTCGAATGCCATCGGCGTCTGGTTAAAAGACT
>Ga0214473_10002607_pt1 | contig 22143 bp, 24 predicted proteins | sample RVTome_7_FD_203509 | JGI IMG/M metagenome (GOLD analysis project Ga0214473, IMG submission 203509) | Soil microbial communities from uranium-contaminated site in the Upper Colorado River Basin, Wyoming, United States - RVT98D197 | ecosystem: Environmental > Terrestrial > Soil > Contaminated >... | reverse complement strand
CAACGCATCGGGCCGCCGCAGCTGGAGCAGCGAGCGCTCCGCGAAGTCCATGCGCTCGGCCAGGTCCGTCATCTCGGCCCGGAGCGCCGTCAGCTCCTCGTTCACCTGCCCCGCGAAATCCTCAAAGTGCGCTCCCGACCCGCCTTCGACGGCGACCCCATAGCGAATGCGGTGCGCCAGCGCCACGCCCAGCGGCGACTTGGCGATAATGACCAGCGCGATCGCGAAGAAAATCCACCCCATAACCTAACCTCCCGCGCCAACCCGCGGCATCAACGCTCCGGCAACGCCTGGCGTTCGCGTTGCTGCGCGAGCATGCGTTCCGCGAAGTCGAGCCGCTCCTGGAGCTCAGCCACCTCACCACCCAGGGGCGGTCCCTGTGGGCCCGGTCAGCAGCCGCTTGAGCGTCAGCAGGCCGCCCACGGAGGCCACCACGACCACGATCTTCATGACCGTTTCGAACCAGTCCATCAGACGCCTCGTTCGGGCGGCTTGGCAGCGGGCTCGCCCGGCAGCCGGCCCGCCTCACGATGCTGCGCCAGTAATCGCTCCGTGAAGTCCAGCCGTTCTTGGACTTCGCCCATTTCCTGACGCACGGCTTCCAGGTCTTCGAGCATCGCCTGTTGGGTCTCGTGCAGGCGTTCCACCGACTCCTGATTGGTCACATGGCCACCCGTGCGGATCCGATCGGCAATGGCCCGGCCGACGGGCGAAATCGCCAGGAGAAACGCCGAGCCTCCTCCGAAGATCATGATGATGGCCAGGATGTCTTCCACGACGCGTCACTCCCCCTTGGGGAGCGCAGGTCCCCGCTCCCGGGCAAGGAGGCGCTCCGCAAACTCGAGCCGCTCTTCGAGCTCCAGCAGGTGCTGCCGAGCGTCTGCCTGGTCCGCCACCTCCGCGCGCAACGCCTCTACCTCGGCGCGCAATCCAGCCACCTCGCGTGCCCCGCCGGACTGCCTGCCCTCCAGGTACCGACCCACGGTCTTCACGACACTCAGGACCACCCACGTGAACATGCCCATGGCGGACAGCGACAGGAAGAATTCCGGTGGGTTCATGGTCGCCGCTCTCTCCCGGGACTCAGTTGCTCTTGTTTGGCCTGCGTCAGGAGCCGTTCGGCAAAGTCGAGTCGCTCCTCCATATCCAGCACCCGCTGCCGCAGGTCCTGCTGCTCGGCCAGCAGTGATCGCAACTCGTCCAGCTCGGCTCGCGTATCAGGCGGCACTTCGCCGGCCCGGAGCTGCCGGTCCTGGTACCGGAGGACGCCTCGCGAAATCAGGCCCACGATCGAGGTGACCGTGCCCATCCCCACGAGGATCAGGACGAATTCGAACGGCGACACCCGGGCCTACCCGTCCGCCGGCAAGCGGCCCCGCTCGCGTTGCTGCGACAGCACGCGCTCCGCGAAGTCCACCCGCTCCTCCAGCTCGTGCACCCGCGCCTCCAAGTCGGCGAAACGGGCATCGTCTCCCTCGCCCCGCACCTCCGTTCCACGGCGCTCATCTTTGAGCTTCTCTTTGGCGTACCACCGTATCGTCCCTAAGAGTCCCCACGCCAGCGCGAACGTCATACCGAGTAACGGGAAGAAGTACTCGGGTGGCATCAGCCCTCCGCCGGGAGGCGGCCCCGCTCGCGCTGCTGGGCCAGGACCCGCTCCGCGAAGTCCAGTCGTTCTTCCAGCTCCTGCACTCGTCCCACACTATCCTCCAGCGCTTCTACTCGCGCGCGAAGTTGCTGCACCTCGCCGGTACCAGCGTCGCCGGTCCGCTCCGCCATCAGCCGTTCGTGGCGGCGGTCGATCCATCGCGTGACGACCCGGTAGACGCCGAACATGAACAGGACCCCCATCCCCATGCCAACCAACGGGAAGACCACGTTTTCGATCCACAACCAGTTCGGCAGGTCAGGCGGCATCGTATCAGTCCTCTCTCGCCGCGCCGGGCCTGAGCGCGGTTCGTTCCCGCTGCTGGGCCAGCAGCCGCTCGGTGAAATCCTGGCGCTCCTCCAGCTCGGTCAGCCGGTGTCGCACATCCTCGATCTCTGCGGAGAGGCGATCCGAATCCACGTCCGGCGGGGGAGGAGCGTCCGCCCAGGGCGGCACGCGCCTGATGGCCTCGGCGATGGCCTTACCCATGGGCCCCCGGAAGATGAGGACCGCCGCGAGGCTCACGAAGAACGTGATGGGTATGAGGACTTCGGCTCCGGTCATGCATTCCTCGTCGGGGCCCCCAGATGAACCGCGGTCAAGCGTCACCGCCGTTCATCCGTACGACCCCTGTTTCAAAAAGTGTCATGGTGGCGGTGATATTGTAAGTCCGGGAAGGGCGCGGAGATGGGTGCCGCCATCAGTCTTGCCTAAGCACCCTCTTCAGGAACTTCCCCGTATGCGAGCCCTTGGCCCGGACCACTTGTTCCGGCGTGCCCGCGGCGACGATGGCACCTCCCTGCTCCCCCCCTTCCGGCCCCAAATCAATCACCCAGTCCGCGGTCTTGATGACCTCCAGGTTGTGCTCGATGACGACCACCGTGTTGCCCTTGTCCACCAGGCGGTGAAGTACGTCCAGCAGGAGGCGCACGTCCTCGAAATGGAGGCCGGTGGTGGGCTCATCCAGGATGTAGAGCGTTCGGCCGGTGTCCCGCTTGGACAGTTCCGTCGCCAGCTTGACGCGTTGCGCCTCACCGCCGGACAGCGTGGTGGCGCTCTGGCCAAGGTGGATGTAGCCCAGTCCCACGTCGTTCAGCAGCTCCAATCGGCCCTTGATTCGGGGCTGGTGCTCGAAGAACTCCAGACCGTCGGCCACCGTGAGGTCCAGGACGTCAGCGATCGACTTGCCTCGATAGCGGACCTCCAGGGTTTCCCGGTTGTAGCGCCGGCCCTTACACACTTCGCACGGCACGTACACATCCGGCAGAAAGTGCATCTCGATCTTCACCAATCCATCGCCCTGACAGGACTCGCACCGGCCGCCTTTGACGTTGAACGAGAACCGGCCCGGCCCGTAGCCGCGCATCTTGGACTCGGCCAACTGGGCGTACAGCTCTCGGATGGGCGCAAACAGCCCGGTGTAGGTCGCCGGATTGGAGCGGGGCGTGCGACCGATGGGGCTCTGATCAATGGACAGCACCTTATCGATCTCATCGAGTCCTTCGATGTGATCGTGCGCGCCCGGGATCACCTTGGACCGATAGAAGTGGCGCGCCAGGGCCTGGTAGACGATGTCCGTCACCAAGGTGGACTTGCCGGACCCGGACACGCCGGTGATGGCGGTGAACACGCCCACCGGGAGCTCGACCGTGAGATTCCGGAGATTGTGTTGCCGGGCGCCGATCACCCGGATGACCCGCGACGGATCGACGGTTCGGCGGGCCGACGGCACGTTGATCCTGAGCTCTTCGCGGAGGTAGCGGCCGGTGAGCGAATCGCGGTGCTTGAGCACGGCGTCGAGAGGTCCCGCCACGACGATCTCGCCACCGTGGCGACCCGCCCGGGGCCCCAGGTCCACGATATAGTCCGCCGCGCGGATGGTTTCTTCGTCGTGCTCGACGACGATCACCGTATTGCCCAGATCGCGGAGGCCCCGGAGGGTGCTGAGCAGCCGGGCGTTGTCCCGGGGATGGAGCCCAATGGACGGCTCGTCCAGAATGTACAACACGCCTACCAGCCGGCTGCCGATTTGCGTCGCCAACCGGATGCGCTGGGCCTCGCCGCCGGACAACGAAGCGGCCGAGCGTCCCAACGTCAGGTACTCGAGGCCCACGTCGCACAGGAAGCGCAGCCGGTCCACCACCTCTTTGAGGATGGGCCGGGCGACCTCCGGATCGACGCCCGACGGACCGTTGGAGCGGAGGGGCAGACCGTCGAAAAACTCCAGGGCCCGGGCGACCGAGCGCTCGACGATCTCACCGATGTTCTGACCCCCGACCAGCACACTCAGGCTCTCCCGCTTGAGCCGGCGGCCTCCGCACGTCTCGCAGGGGAGCTCCGTCATGAACGCCTCGAGCTCCAGCCGGACGGAGTCCGAGGTGGTTTCCTGATAGCGGCGCGCTACGCTGGCGAGGATTCCCTCCCAGCGGGTCTCGTAGCGGCCCTGCGATCCGCCGGCCCCGTACCCAAAGGTGAGCGTCTGATTGGGGAGCCCGTGCAGCAGGGCGTGCCGAACCCGCTCGGGAAGCGATCCCCACGGTGCATCGGGGTTGAACTTGAGGGCCTTGGCCAGGGTGGGCAGGACCGCGTTCCGGAGGTACCCGGTGGGCTCGCCCCAGGGAAGGACGACGCCCTCGGGAATCGAGAGCTGCGGGTCCCCCAGCACCAGGTCCGGACTCACCACCCGCCGGACCCCCAGCCCGGTGCAGTCCGGGCAGGCGCCGTAGGGTGAGTTGAAGGAGAACTGGCGCGGCTCCAGCTCCGCGAGCGAATAGCCGCATTGGGGGCATGCGTACCGTTCGGAGAAGGACACGGCGGCAGGGGCGGCAGCGGCAGCGGACCTGGCGGCTGGGTAACGGAGCACTTCGACCAGGCCATCCGCCGCGCGCAGCGCCGTCTCGATGGAGTCGTGCAGGCGCTGGCGATCCTCGGGGCGAACCACCAGGCGGTCCACCACCAGCGCGATCTCGTGGTTGACCCGGCGGTTGAGCTTGGGGGCATCGGCGAGATCGTACACGGTGCCGTCCACCCGGACCCGGGCGAACCCCTGCCGGCGCGCGCTCTCGAACAGGTCCTTGAACTCACCCTTCCGGCCGCGGACTAGAGGGGCCGTGACCTCGATGCGGGTCCCCGCCGGCCACCCCATCACCGTGGCGGTAATCTGCGAGGCGTTCTGGCGCTCGATGGGGGAGCCGTCATTGGGACAGTGCGGCACGCCGACCCGCGCCCAGAGTAGTCGCAGGTAGTCGTACACCTCGGTGACCGTGCCCACGGTGGACCGCGGGTTGTGGCCGGTGGTCTTCTGCTCGATGGAGATGGCGGGCGACAGCCCTTCGATGGCATCGACATCGGGCTTCTCCATTAGCCCCAGGAACTGGCGGGCGTAGGCGGAGAGGGACTCGACGTAGCGGCGCTGGCCCTCGGCATAGATGGTGTCGAAGGCGAGGGACGACTTGCCGGAGCCAGAGAGCCCGGTGATGACCGTGAGGCGGTCCCGGGGGATCTCGACCGTGACGTTGCGGAGGTTGTGGACCCGGGCCCCGCGGACAACCAGCCGATCCTCTGCCATAACCTTTCAACTAAAGCCACGGCGGCGACTCGGTCAACGGTCCCCTCCAAGGCTGGCGACCGGTTGAGGATGGGGAGGGCGCGCTGGGCCAGCAGGGGTGTGGAATCCCAATCCAGTTATCCACAATCCGTCGTCCGGAATCGTCCACCTCCTTGCCAGATGGGCAGTTACGCCGTAGTTTGGGCGTCCCCGTTTCCTACCTTAATAGGGTGACGGCAGGCGAATTCGTGGTGGTGCTCACAACCCTGGGAAACCCCGCACAAGCCCGGCAGTTCGTGCAGCGGCTGGTGGAGGAACGGGTAATTGCCTGCGGCACCATTCTCCCCGGGGCGACATCGGTGTACCGATGGCGGGGGACGGTGACGGCGGAGGACGAGGTGGTGGTGTTGATGAAGACGCCCAGGGCTCGTTGGGACGCCCTCAAGGCAGCGGTGGAAGCAAACCATCCGTACGAAGTGCCGGAGTTGCTGGCGCTTCCGGTGGTGGCCGGACTGGACCGGTACCTGGACTGGGTGAGTTCCGAAACGTCATGAATCCCAGGTCTCGTCGGCGCGTGGCGCGGCGGCGGCTCGTCGCGGAATGGACGGCCCGCACCAATCGGCTGTTGGCTGGGGAAACGGCCGCGGTCGTGAGCTATCCGGCCGTGGTGCAGGACGGGCCGGCCGATGAATCCCCGGGGCGGCGACTGCCGTTCGAGCTGCTCGACGCCCCGCCCGTCGCGTTGGTATTGGCGGGTCCGCCCCCATCGAATGGCAATGGAGATGGGTCGATGAATACGCAGAGCGTTGAGCCGGAGAGCGCCGTCGAGGCGGGCCCGGCAAGGACCGCGGCGGAGTCACCGCCGGCGGTGGAACCTCCTCCAGCAGAAGTGAGCGCCGAGGAGCACCTATACCAAGCGGCGCGGCACGCGGCCGAGCAGCGTGACACGCTCCGGGCGGTGCAGCTCTACCGGCAGATCCTGACCACGGATCCGGCCAACCTCCGGGCGCGAAACAACCTGGCGCTGGTGTTGGACGAGTTGGGCGAGCACGAGGAAGCCCTGGAGCACCTGGATCACTGCCGCCGGCAGGAGCCCCAGAACCTCGAGGTGCTGGTCAATCGCAGCGCGGTGCTGGGAGCGTTGGGCCGGTACGCCGATGCCGAGCGCGACCTGCAGGCGGTGCTGGGCCGGGAGCCGTCCAATGCCGCGGCGCTCTTCAATCTGGGTGTGGTGACCTCGCGTCGCGGCCGATGGCGTGAAGGGGTGACGTACCTGCGCCGGGCCGTCGAGATCGACGGCAGTCGGGCCGCGGCCTACTTCTACCTTGGCGAGGCGTTGAACCACGTCGATGACCTGCCGGGAGCCCTCGAGGCGTATCAACGCTCGGTCGAGCTCAAGCCCGGTAACCCGAAGGCGCTGTACGGCATGGGCATCGTGCTGGACCGCATGAACCGTCCGGAAGACGCCGCCCCGCTCTACCGCCGCTCCCGCGAGCTCCAAGGCAAGTGATTAGGGTGGTCGTGGACGACATCGCGTTCGTGCAAGCGGACGCGGTGATTCGCCCGGCCACCGCCACGCTCGAGCCGACGTCGGCGGCACTGCGGCATCTGGAACAGGTGGGCGGTCCGGGGTTCGCGCGGCAGTCCCAGGTGCAGCTGGCCCTGGCCGTGGGCGCCGCGGTCGTGACCGGCGCGGGGGAGCTGCCGACGGAGTTCGTCGTCCACGCGGTCATCCGGAGCGTGACCGAGCCGGTGTCCGGAACCGGCGTCCGGCGGGCGCTGACCAGCGCGCTCCAGCGGGCCGTGGACTGGCAGCTGGAACGTGTGACGGTGCCGCCGTTGGGCACGGGGGCCGGCAACCTCGAAATCGAGGACGCGGCCCGCATCATGGTGGACGTGTTGAGCCAGCACACGGCCGTGGCCCCCTATCCCACGGACGTCACGATCGTGGTGGAATCCGAGGAAGACAAACACGTGTTCGAGACGATGCTGCGCCGGCTGCCGCAATGACGCGACGGGTGCTGGGGGTCTCGATCGTGGCCGTCTGGCTGGGCGCCCTGGGGTGGATGCTGCTCCAGGAGTACCGGCCGCAATCGGCGACCGAGACGATGGCGGAGGCGACGCTGTCGCTGTCGCCCGGGGCGACCTACTACACCCTCTCCCTCGGCGGCCAGCAAATCGGCTATGCGTCCAACCTGGTGGACACGCTGCCGGACGGCATCCGCGTCGAGGACATCATGAACCTCGAGATCCCGGCGATGGGGGACCTGCACCGCACGGAAGCCCGGACCGAAGCCTGGCTGTCGCGGCAACTGGCGCTCCGCTCGTTCACCGCGACCATGCGGGGCGACATCGGCCAGTTCGTGGCCAAGGGCGAGGTCTCCGGCGATACCCTGCTCACCGTGGACCTCACCAGCGCCGGCAGCACCCAACGGCTCCGCACGCCGCTCAAGCGGCCCATTGTGCTGCCGGGGCTTTTGCCCTTGCAGGCCACGTTCGGCGAGCGGCTCCGGTTGGGAAGCCGGTTCACCATGCGAATGTTCGACCCGTTGGCCATGGATGAGCGGGACGTGAGCATGGAGGTCACGGGCGACTCCACGTTCGTGGTACCGGACAGCGCGATGCTGGACGCGGCCGGCCAGCGCTGGGTGCCGGCGCGCTGGGACACGGTGCGTGCCTGGCGCGTGGATCAGGACATGGGAGGCGTGTCGGTGGCCGCCTGGATTGACGAGATGGGACGGATCGTCCAGGCGACCTCGCCCGTGGGGTTCACCATGGAGCGAACCGCGTTCGAAATCGCCCACGAGAACTTCCGCCGACGGGACACCCGGGGGCTGGTGCTCGAGACCGGGGACCTCATCGCGCAAACGGCGATCGCGTCGAACGTCCGCCTGGAGGACACGCCGCTCACCACGCTCGCGGTCCGGATCCAGGGCGTGACCCTGACGGGCTTCGACCTGGCGGGCGGGCGGCAGGCGTTGGCCGGCGACACGCTCAAGGTGCGCGTGGAGGGCGAGCCGGAGCTTCGCCCCGCCTATCGCCTGCCCTCAGCGGCGGCGGAGCTCGAGCCGTATCTGGAGCCGGAGGCCCTGATCCAGAGCGCCGACCCGCGGGTGCAGGCGCAGGCCCGGCAGATCGTGGGGCGCACCCGCGATCCTCGCCGCGTGGCGCGCGCCCTGAACCAGTGGGTGTTTGACAATGTCCGCAAGGAGATCACCGTGAGCGTGCCGAGCGCCGTGCAGGTGCTGGAGGCGCGCCAGGGCGACTGCAACGAACACACCGTGCTGTACGTGGCGCTGGCCAGGGCCCTCGGCCTGCCGGCGCGGACGGCGGCCGGCCTGGTGTACGTGCGCGGGCGTTTCTACTACCACGCCTGGCCCGAGGTATACTTGAACGGTTGGGTGGCGGTGGATCCGACCTTCGGGCAATTCCCGGCCGACGCCTCCCATCTCCGGTTCACCATTGGCGGGTTGGCGCGGCAGGTGGAGCTCATTCGGCTCATTGGCAGACTGAAGCTCGAGGTGGTGCAATGACGGACAACCGCTCCCGCCGTCGCGAGGCTTGGGTGCCAAGGCCATGATCCGACTCGAAGGCCTGACCAAAGCGTACGGCAGCTTCGTGGCGGTGGATCGCATCGACCTCCACGTGCCGCGGGGCGAGCTATTCGGATTCCTGGGACCCAACGGCGCCGGCAAGACCACCACGCTACGCATGATCGCGGGCATTCTGCGTCCCAGCGCCGGCCGCATCTGGCTGGGCGGCGACGACCTGATCGCCGCGCCCATGACCGCCAAGCGGCGGCTGGGGTTCATTCCCGACCGTCCCTTCGTGTACGAGAAGCTCACCGGCGCGGAGTTCCTGCGGTTCGTGGCCGGGCTCTACGGGCAGGACGGCGCGACCATCGAGCGGCGCATTGACGAGCTGCTGGAGCTGTTCGAGCTGTCGGTCTGGAAGGACGAGCTGGTGGAATCCTACAGCCACGGCATGCGCCAGAAGCTGATCATCTCAAGCGCGCTGATCCACCGGCCCGAGTGCATCGTGGTGGACGAGCCCATGGTGGGGCTGGATCCCAAAGCGGCCCGGCTGCTCAAGGAGATCTTCCGGCACTTCGCGGAGCACGGCGGCACCGTGCTCATGAGCACCCACACGCTGGAGATCGCCGAGGCGATGTGCGATCGCATCGCCATCATCCAGAACGGCAAGATCGTGGCGCGCGGCACGGTGGACGAGATGCGGCAGCAGACGGCCGTGGGAGACGCTTCCCTGGAAGAGCTGTTCCTCAAGCTGACCGGCGGCGAAACGGCACGGGAGTTGGCCAAGGTGCTGGGCGACTGATGCTGTCGCTGATCCTCTACCCCAAGTGGCGCACCGCGCTCACCCGCCTTCGCCAGGAACGGGGCGGCGGCGGGGGGAAGATCTTCATCGTGGCGGGCGTGGGTCTGATCTTCTGGACCTTCGTGTTCGGCGTGCTGTACCGGGTGCTGCGGTATTTCCGCGGGGTCGAGGATATCGGTCCGTTTCTGGCCGGAAAGCTCCTGGGCGTGCTGTTGCTCTCATTCCTCTCCATTCTGCTCCTGTCGAACGTCATCACGGCCCTGTCATCGTTCTTCCTGGCGAAGGACCTGGACCTTTTGGTCTCGGCACCGGTGGACTGGCTGGATCTGTACCTCGCGAAGCTGGGAGAAACGCTGCTCCACAGCTCGTGGATGGTGGCGCTGATGGCGGTGCCCATCCTGTCGGCGTACGGCGTGATCTATCACGGCGGCTGGCTGTTCCCGCTTCACGCGCTGGCGGCGGTGCTCCCGCTCCTGATCCTGCCCGCCGTGGTGGGGAGCACCGTCACGTTGATCCTGGTGAACGTGTTTCCCGCGCGCCGGACCCGTGACCTGTTGAGCGTCATCGCCGTGGGCGCCGCGGGCGGCGTGGTGTTGCTGTTCCGCATCATCCGGCCGGAGCAGCTGGCGCGACCCGAAGGATTCAACAACCTGCTGGACTTCATCACGGTCCTCCGGACGCCGACCTCGCCGCTCCTGCCAAGCGAGTGGTCCACCAAGAGCATTATGGGCGGGCTGGTGGGGCCGTTCGATCCGTTCCAGCTGGTACTGCTATGGACCACGGCGGCCGCGTTCGTAGTGTTTGGCGCGGCGGTGCACGATCGTCTGTATCCCAAGGGCTTCACCAAGTCCCAAGAAGGCGCCGAGCGATTCGTGCACGGGTGGATCTGGCGCATGGTGCTGGACCCCGTCTTGCGCCGGGTGTCGGTCGCGAAGCGGGAGTTCGTCATCAAAGACGTGAAGCTGTTCTTCCGCGATACCACCCAGTGGAGCCAGCTGATCCTGCTGGCGGTGCTGGTGGTGATCTATCTGTTCAACATTCGCGCCCTGCCGCTGTTCCGGGGCGAGCAGGTGCCGTTCGTTCTGGTGACCGTGGTGTCTTTCCTCAACCTGGGGTTGGCGGGGTTCGTGTTGGCGTCCATCGCGGCCCGGTTCGTGTTCCCGGCGATCTCCCTGGAAGGCCGGCAGATGTGGTTGCTGCGCTCGAGCCCGCTGGACCTCAAGGCCCTCCTCTGGTCCAAGTACTGGACCGGAACGGTGCCGCTGCTGATCCTGGCGCTGGTGATCACCATCTTTACGAACGTGATCCTCAAGGCCTCGCCGTTCATGATGGCCGTGAGCATCGGCACGATCATCCTGCTCACTCTGGCGATCAGCGCCATGGCGCTGGGGTTCGGGGCGCTGTACCCGCAGTTCGAGACCGAGAACGCGGCGCAGATCCCCACGTCGTTCGGCGGCCTGGTGTTCATGATGACGACCGTGGCCCTGTTGGGGCTGGTCATCGTGATCGAGGCGATGCCGGTGTACGGATACCTCCGGGCGGCGTTCCGCGGCCTGCCGATTCCGGTGAACGCCACCATGATCGGCGCGTTCGCGGCCGTGATCGCGGTCTGCGTGACGGCCACGGTGGTCCCCCTCCGCGTGGGCCTGCGGAAGATGGAGGAGTTCGAGTTCTAACGTCCAGAACGCTCGGAAAACCAGGAAACCGGGCTAAGAGGTTTCCGGACAATGAGATAGGCATCTTGGTCCGGGGTGCTCCAGGCCGGAGCACGCTTCCTCCGGCTCGGAGTTGACGTGCCCTTGCCCGGAGGCGGCCAACTCCACCTGGGAGCTGACCAACTCCAATGAATAGTTGATCAACTCGAACGAATAGTTGACCAACGCAAGCGCGTAGCTGGGCAACTTGAACGAATAGCTGACCAACGCCACCGCGTAGTTGAGCAGCTCCGGCTCACCGCAAGCTTCCCCCGGCCTGGGGCAGGCCTTCCCCGCCATCCGGCACGCCTTCCCCGAGTCAGAGCAAGCGTCCCCCCACCTCGAGGAAGCGTGCCCTCGATGGGAGTTGGCTCACTATGGGCTCCGGGAAGCGTGCCAGCGGTTCCAGGAAGCGTGCCCCGAGTTCGGTTTGGGCACCCCCCGGTCCCTGGCGGCGTGACCACGATCCGCGGGTGGTCCGATTCCCCGCCCGGAACCTGGAACGCGCGACCGGTGTTCTCCTGAAAAGGCCTGACACCCTCCCCTTTGAGCTGGTTTGAACTGGCAGGCACCGTGTCCATCAGACCTATCAAGCGCATCGTCGAAGCGACGCCCACCGTCGAGGGCGCCGGCGTTCGGCTGCGCCGCGCGTTCGGCTTTGGGAACACGGAAGAGTTCGATCCGTTCCTGCTGTTCGACGATTTCCGTAACGACACCCCGGAGGATTTCCTGGCCGGGTTTCCCTGGCATCCGCACCGGGGCATCGAGACCATCACCTACGTGCTGACCGGAACGGTCAATCACGGCGACAGCCTGGGGAACCGGGGGACGCTTGGGGCGGGCGACGTCCAGTGGATGACTGCCGGGAGTGGGATCCTGCATCAGGAGATGCCCAAGGGCGATCCCAAGGGGCGGATGCACGGCTTTCAGCTCTGGGCCAACCTGCCGTCGTCCCTTAAGATGACCCACCCGCGCTACCAGGATATCAAGGCGGTGGAGATTCCGGAGGTGACGGACGATGACGGCACCGTCGTCCGCGTGGTTTGCGGGGATTTTTGGGGGAAGCAGGGACCGGTGGAAGGCGTAGCGGCGGACCCGCGGTACCTCGACGTGTGGGTGCCGCCGGGCCGCCGGAAGACGCTCCCGGTAGAAACCACCCGGCACGCATTCGCCTACGTGTTCGAGGGATCAGGCTCGTTTCGCGACGCGTCGGGACCTCGCGGCGTCCCCACCGAACAGGTCGCGGAGGCCGGCGTCGGCGCCACCGTGGTGGAGCAAACCGGGAATCGATCGCTGGTGCTGTTCGACCGCGGCGACGAGGTCACGGTGCAGGCCGGCGATCAGGGCATCCGGTTCCTGCTGATCTCGGGTGAGCCGATTCAGGAGCCGGTGGCGTGGTACGGACCGATCGTGATGAACACGGATGCGGAGCTGCGCCGGGCCATGGCGGAGCTACAGGACGGCACGTTCATCAAACACCCCTGAGGGGAGCAGCACCCGGGTAGGTCCCCACGCACGGGCTCCTCCCCTCACGGCTATCGTTCGAACACCACCTTCCCGCCAACGACGGTGTACTGGACCTTCGCCTCCAGCAGGCGCGCCGGCTGGGTCCGGCCAGCTTCCATCAGGTCCGTGTCGAACACCGCGATGTCCGCGAGCTTCCCCGCCGCCAGCGTGCCCTTGATGTCCTCTTCGAACGAGGCCCACGCACTGGTTTTGGTGTACGCCTCGATGGCTTCGTCGATGGTGAGCCGCTGCGACGCGAACCAGCCTTCCGTGGGCTCGCCCTTCAGCGTTTGCCGGGCGACCGCCGCGTACAGACCATACACCGGGCTCAGGTAGTAGCGCGCGGCGTTGGTGCCGGGGCTGTCGCTCCCGAATATCAGCACCGCGCCGGCGTTCTTGAGGTCGCGAAACGCATAGGCACCCTTGGACCGCTCGGCGCCGATCCGCTCCTCCATCCACCGCATGTCGTCCGAGACGTGGTACGGATTCACCTCCGCGACGAGGTTGAGCTCACCGAAGCGGCGCATGTCGCTGGGATGGACCACCTGGGCGTGAATCACCCGCCAGCGGTGGTCGCTGTCCACCATCCGGTGCTCGGTGAGGACGCGCTCGTAGACGTCCAGCAGGATGCGCACGCCCTTGTCGCCGATGGCATGCACGTGCGGGGTGAGCCTGGTGGGAACGGCCAGGGTGAGGAGCCGCTCCATGTTGCCCACGCCAAAGTCTGTGTAGGTCTGGGACTCCGACATGGACATGGCGGCGCCGGGCCGGGCCTCCGGTTCCATGATGGTCCGCACCAGACCCTTGTTGGCCTGGTCGTGGTCGTAAGGGCGGAAGAACATGGCACTGGAGTTGCCCATGATGCCGTCCACCCACGCCTTGTACCCGATGAACTTGAGCCAGTGGTCTCCAAACCCCTGCGTCAGCCCCAGACCGGCGCTGTGTACTACGTTGTCCAGCGAGGGGCGAAGCAGGATGCGCGCGGTGAGCTCGCCGCGGCGCTGGAGCTCGCGGTACGCCTGCAGCTGCTCCGCCGTGGTGAGGTCCTGGATGGTGGTGACGCCGCCTTCGCGCGCTTCCTGCAGGACCGCGCGCACCTGCGCCAGGCGCTGATCGAAAGGAATGGGCGGGATCACCCGCTCCACCAGGCTCACGGCGGCTCCGCGGAGGATACCGGTGGGGCGGCCCGCCGCGTCGCGCTCGATGCTGCCGCCCCGCGGGGACCCCGTGCGCCGGCCAATCCCCGCCGCTTCCAGGGCCCTGGTGTTGGCCAGGTACATCGCGCCGTCGAAGCTGCGCACCAGCACCGGATGCTCCGGCGTCACGCTGTCTATCAAGTCCCGGCTGGGCGTGAACCGCCCGCCCGCCCACCCACCTGCTTGCCCGCCCGCGGATCCCGCCGCCCACTGCTCGTACGCGCCCCAGTCTCCGCGGGTAATCCAGCTCCCCGCGGGGAGCCTCGCGGCCGCGCCTTTGATCCGTTCCACGAACAGCCCGGCTTGGTGCACGTCCAGGAGATTCGCGCCCGTCAGCAGCGCTCCGGTCGCCTGCATGTGCACGTGCGCGTCGTTGAAGCCGGGGAAGACGTGGGCGCCGCCGAGGTCAATGGTGCGGGTAGCGGCGCCGGCGTATCGCCGGATCTCCGCGCTGGAGCCGACCGCCACGATCCACTCGCCATCCACGGCGATGGCCTGGGCGCGCGGTTGCGCGCGGTCCAGGGTGTACACGTTGCCGTTGACCAGAATCAGGTCCGCGGCGTCCCGCGAGCCGCACGCGGCCAAGCCGGCACACAGAACGAACCCGCTGAGACGGTTCACGGGAGGCTCCAGAGGCAAGGGGTCACGGAGTCGGCACGACGCGGGCTTCCACCAGACGGGCGACGGCGCCCAGGGTGGTCTGCGCGGCGTTGAAGCCGAGGCGGAAATCGGCGTCCGTGAAGCTCACGAAGAGATCCGTCGGCTGGTGCCAGTGGGGATTGGCGCCCCGGCCGGTTTCGTAAAGCCGGCGGTTCTCGCGCAGGCTCACGGCCGCCACCAGATCCTGGAACGCGCCCGAGTCGGTGTTGCTCATGGAGTTGCTCATCACCGCTGGGTAGTCCGTCGCGAAGAGGCGGTTCGCGTTGAGCAGCGTCAGCGCGAGCTGCGACGACTCCGCGGCCTTGGCTGAGTTGAGCTGGAACTCGATGTCCACGTCCGCGTCCAGGGTCTGCTGCCACTGCACCGGCAGGCCGTGGTCCCACATCATCATGTCGTGCTGGATCATCCCGAGCCATTTGGGCTCGGGGTACCTCCCGGAGCCTCTGGGGTTTTCGATCCCCTGAAGGGGCGCACGCTGTTCCACGTACGCCCGCGCGCCGTTCAACCCGGTCTCCTCGTTGTTCCACAACGCAAACCGCACGGAACGCGTCGTTTGGATGTCCGCCGACGCAAGGACCCGGGCAATCTCCATCACCAGGGCCGTGCCCGAGCCATCATCGTTGGCCGCTTCCCCGCCCCCGCGGCCGTCCATGTGCGCGCCGACGATGTACATCTCCCCCGGGACGGAGCGGCCGATCTTGGTGGCGTACACCTCCTCCCGGGGTTGGGGCGTGCTGTCGGTTCGCGACCGATAGATGTACTTCAGGCGCTCCACGGTATACCCCCAGCTCCGGAGCTGGGCCTCGATCCAATCGATGGCGTCCGCGTTGCGCTGGGTGCCCTGCTCCCGATCGCCGAACTGCGTGAGGCCCTTGAGCAGCGTTTTGTAGCTCTGGAAGTCGAGGCGGCTCACGATGCCCTTGAGGTTGCTGTCGGTCGCGGTCATGGGCACGCCGCCCAGCACATTGCGGCCGGGGACGCCGGCCTGCGACGCCGGGCGCGCGCCCGGGGCCCCGCCGGCCTGCGCCTGGGCGGCGAACGGAAGGAGCGGGGGCACGATGAGCCCGGCGATGACCATGCACGTACGTCTCTGCATCGGGATAAACCCTCGTGATGTCTGCGTCGCGCTCAACATGGCATGTATTCAATCTGGTTTCAACCGGACTTCACCCGGCCGGCTCCAGCGTTCAATCCGATACCAACCGCCCTCGTGGAGGGACGTATGACCTCAGCCCATGCTCCGGCGGCGATCGCCGAGTTCCTGCAGAGCAAGCGCATCGCCGTGGCCGGCGTGTCTCGCAACCCCGGCCAGGCCGCCAACGCCATCTTTCAGAAGCTGGTGCGGAGCGGCTACACGGTGGTTCCGCTCAATCCAAAGGCCTCCGAGGTGGAGGGGGTCCGGTGCTACGCCAACGTCGCCGCCCTTCCGGAGCCGGTTGACGGAGTCGTGGTGGCAACGCATCCTAACGACGCCGCCGGCATCGTCGGGCAGTGCGCCGCGCGCGGCATCCACCGCATCTGGTTCCACCGCTCGTTCGGCCAGGGAAGCGTGGCGGACGCCGCGGTTCGCGAGTGCGCGGCCAAGGGCATCGAGCCCATCGTGGGCGGCTGCCCGCTCATGTTCTGGGAACCGGTGGATGTGGGGCACAAGTGCATGCGGTGGTGGCTGCAACGTCGCGGCCGCGTGCCACGCGAGACGACCCGCTTGCAGAAGGACTGACGCCATGCATCGCCGACCTCTCCTCGGCTTCCTGGCCGCGACCGCGCTGGGCTTCGCGGCGGCGCCAAGCGCGGCCCAGCAACCCGTCACCATCCGGGCCGGCACGCTGATTGACGGCAACGGCGGGGTGCGGCGTAACGTCACCGTTCTGGTGGACGGCGGTCGCATTCAAGGCATGGACGCGGCCGGAGCCGGACCCGCCACCTACGATTTCTCCGCACTCACGGTCCTCCCGGGCTTGATCGACACCCACGTGCACATTGGGTCGCATTTCGGAAAGGACGGACGCGCGTCGAACCGTGGCGAGACGCCCGCCGAGGCGATCCTGTACGCCGCCGAGAACGCGTATGTGACGCTCATGGCCGGCTTCACCACCGTCCAGAGCATCGGCGGACCGGAGGATGTGCCGCTCCGCGAGGCCATCGCCCGAGGGGAGCTTCCGGGCCCGCGGATTCTCACCTCCATCGCGTCCCTCACCGACACCAGTCTCGGGCCCGACGCCATCCGGCAATTCGTCGAGCGGCGAGTGCGCGAGGGCGCCGACCTCATCAAGATCTTCGCGTCGAAGAGCATCCGCGAAGGTGGCGCCCAGACGTTGAGCGATGCCCAGATCCGCACGGCGTGCGAGGCCGCCCGAGCCACGGGCAAGCGTATCTGGATTCACGCCCACGCGGCGTCCGCCGCCCGAGCCTCGGCGCTGGCGGGATGCTGGACCGTCACGCACGGCAGCCAGCTCACGGAACGGGAATTCGCCCTCATGGCCGAGCACGGCACGTTCTTCGAGCCGAACATCGGCCTGGTGTCACAAAACTACCTGGAGAACAAGGCGCGCTATTTGGGTATCGGGAACTACGACGAGGAAGGCTTCCGCTTCACCGAGCAAGGAATTCCGCTCAAGCTCTCGATGTTCAAGCGGGCGCTCCAGCAGCGCGGCCTGAAGCTCATCATGGGAACCGACGCCACCGCCGGGGCCCACGGGCAGAACGCGCGGGAGATCGTTTATCGGGTGCAGGTGGGTGGACAGCCGGCCATGGACGCGATCATCGGGACCACGTCCCTCGCCGCCGAGGCGCTGGGCCTGGCGGATCGCATCGGCGCCGTCGCTCCGGGCATGGAGGCCGACCTGATCGCCGTGGACGGAGACCCGCTGAGCGACATCACGGCGCTCCAGCGGGTGGTATTCGTAATGAGGGGCGGGAGAGTCTACAAGAACGTCAGGCTGCGATAGCGCCGCCGCACTCCGCGCAGAACTTGGCTCCCTCCGCCAGCGCCGCGCCGCACACGGTGCAGCAGGCCGAGGCGCCACCCGCCACGAGGGAGCGGCCGCAGGTGGAGCAGAACACCGCGTTGGACTCGGGCCGCGGACCGCAGGTGGGACAGACGCGCCCGCCTTGCTGCCTGGCCCGGCGAATCACCTCTTCGGCCCGATCCGAGGCAGGGCGGGTCTCTTCCATGGCAACCTGATCTTCGGCGCGGATCGCCGCGATGGCGTCCGATTCGAATTTCGCCTTGAGGCGGACGTAGTCCTCCTCCGCCAGCTTGCCCGTGGCGCGATCGAACTCGATTTCCCGAAGCGCGAGCAGGGCCCTGACTTTGGGAGCGTCGGATTCGGTGGGGTCTTCGAAGTCCAGGTCGTCGTCACCGGACGCCGGGGCCCTGACGGGCCGCGCCAGGGCGACGGGCTCGAGCACCAGGGCCAGCGCCGCCAGCGCCACCAACAGCCCCGCGATCATCTCCCACATGGTCTTACATCCCCAGCTTCTCGAGCTCGGCCTTGATCCGCGCCTGCTCGTCCGTGTCGGGGCGGCCGGGCGGGCTGGCGGACGGGCGGGCATCGTCCGCCTGACCGGCCGACCGCCTGACCGCCTGCATGCGCGTCTGCCGCACGATCACCAGCGCCAGCGCTCCACCCACCAGCGTGATCAGGATCCCGGGCACCAGGTAGCCGGCCAGGTTGAAACCCGCGCGGGGGGGCGCCATCAACACGGACTCACCGTATTGCGTCACGAACGCGTCCAGGATCTCCTGCGCCGACTTCTGCTGCTCCATCAACTCCACCACGCGCTCGTGCATGGCCGGCGACGTTTCGCAGGTGAAATCCGTGGTCCGGCAGGTGTACACGCTGAGGTTGCATCCGCAGGTGCAGCGGATCTTTTCCTCGACGCCGACCACGACGGGATCGTTCTCGTAGGCGGTGACCCGCGCGCGGAGCTTGCCGGCGCGGGTGGGATCCATCAGGTCTGCCACCAGGGAATCGGGCGCCCCCTGACGACGCTGCGGCTCCTGGCCGGTGACGGCGGCAGCGGCGGCAGGCCCGGCGACGACCACGCCGCCCAGTACGGCCAGCGCGTCACGCCGTGTGTAACGCTGGTCAGCCATCGCGGCCTCCCGCGGACAGGGTCACGGCATACCCGGGGAGCGCCCGGCGGAGGGAGGCCCTCGTGGGTCCGGCCCCCGGCCACATGACGACCACGCCGCCGAAGACCAGAATCACGCCGCCAAACCACACCCACCAGACCAGGGGGTTGAGCGTGAAGCGATACACCGCCTCTTCCGTGCCGGCTACCGACCCGGCGAAGACGATGTACAGGTCCTCGCGCAGGTCGCTGCGAATCGCGGCTTCCGTGGACGGATTGAACTGGGGCTGGTTGAACGAATCCACGTACTGCCGCTTCTCGCTGCTCATGATGCCGAGCCGCTCACCATCCCGGCTCACCTCGACGCTGGCCGCGGTGACGAAGCGGTTCAGCCGCTCGTACTGCGACACCCCGACGTGGGTGAAGGTGTACGTCTGGCCGTACGGAGAGCGCATAGAGGTGCTCTGGCCCGGCTTGAGGGAGGCTTCCATCTCCCGCTTGAAGGCCATGCCGCTGAACGCCACGAGGTACGTGACGATACCCAAGTGGACGATGTAGCCGCCGTACCTGCGGCGGTTGCGGCCTACCAGCCGGGCGAACGCCAGCGCATAGTTCTCATCGTGCAACCGATGCCGGGCCGTGGTACCCCGCCAGAACTCCTGGGCGATCGTCGTCACGGTGAAGGCGGCAAGCGACGCCGCCATGCCGGCGTAGAAGTCGCTGTACCCGATGGCCGCCAGGATGGCCGCGGTCGCCAGGCCCACCGCCACCGGGATGGCGAACTGCCGCTTCAGGTTCTGCGGGCTGGCCTTGCGCCAGGCGATCAGGGGCCCCACGCCGGTGAGCCCCAGCAACGCTAACGCGATGGGGATGTTCACCTGGTTGAAGAACGGAGGCCCGACGGTCACTTTGGTGCCCCGGACCCACTCGGAGAGTATGGGGAAAATGGTCCCCCAGAACACCGAGAACGCCATCCCTACGAACAGCAGGTTGTTGAAGTAGAAACTCGCTTCGCGCGAGAGGGCGCTTTCCAGCTGTGCTTCGGTTTCCAGCTCCGGCATGCGGGTCCACAGCAGCCACCCCAGCGCCAAGGCCGTCAGCAGCAGGAACCCGAGGAAGAAGTACCCCACGCTGGACTGGGTGAACGTGTGCACGCTGGAGATGATGCCGCTGCGGGTGATGAACGTGCCGAAGATGGACAGCATGAAGGACAGCGTGATGAGCGACATGTTCCACTTCTTGAGCATGCCGCGCTTTTCCTGAATCATCACCGAGTGGAGGAAGGCGGTCATGGTGAGCCACGGCAGGAAGCTGGCGTTCTCCACCGGGTCCCACGCCCAGTACCCTCCCCACCCCAGCTCCACGTAGGCCCACCACATACCGAGGGTGATGCCGATGGAGAGGAAGGTCCAGCTCAACAGCGTCCAGCGCCGGATGGCGTGCAGCCACCCGGTGTCCAGGCGCCGCGAGATGATGGCCGCCATCGCGAAGGCGAACGGGATGGTGATGCTGATATAGCCCAGGTAGAGCATGGGCGGGTGCACCACCATGCCGGGGTTCTGAAGCTGCGGGTTGAGCCCGTTGCCGTCCGGCGGTGTAAAGGGCAGCCGCTCGAATGGATTGGACGCGAACACCGTCACCGCCACGAAGAAACAGGTGACGAACGACGTCACCGCCGCCACGTAGGGCATGAGCGGCTCGTAGCGCCGCGGCGTGAGCCATTGGGCCGCCGCCGCGAAGATGCTGAGCACAAAGGCCCAGAACAGCAGGCTGCCCGCCTGACCGCTGTAGAAGGCGGCGATGGTATAGACCGCGGGGAGGTTGCGGCTGGTTTTCTCGGCGACGTACGCCACGTTGAAGTCGTGACGCAGGAGCGCCGTCAGCAGCGACGCCGACGCCACCGTGAGAAGACCCAGCAGGGCGTACGTGGTGCGCCGGGCGCTCTGGATCAACTCCGGGCGCCGCCGCATGCCGCCCAGCACACCCGTCACGGAACCCCAGGCGGCGACCAGCAGCGCCAACCAGAGGCTGATTTGGCCGAGAATCGTCACTGGGCTATCCTGGCGTTAGGCCTTGGGTACGCCTTCGTACCGCGAACCGCACTTGGCCAGCAGGGTGGTGGCGCGGAAGGTGCCGTCCGGCATCAGCCGTCCCTCCACCACCACGTCCACGTCGTCCGTGAAGGTGTCCGGCGCGAGGCCGCGATACACCACGGGGTACGTGTGTTGACCGTCGGTGGCCTGGAAGGTGATGGTCTGCGAGGCCACGTCGCGCTGGATGCTGCCGGTCACGACGCGGGCCCCCATCTTGACGCCCACGTTGTGGAACGACGGATCCGCGCTCACCCTGCCGGCCAGCTCGGTCGGCGTGAGGAAATAGACGCCGGTGTCCTTGATACCGGTCGCCATGAGGTAGCCGACGCTGCCGACAACCAGCGCGGCGCCAAGGAGGAAGCGAGTGCGAGCGTTCATAGGTGTCGTCAAGTTTAAGGGACGAGGTACCGATTACCCTAAAGATTACCCCAAGGGACCCTTAATTGCACCATCGCGGGCCCAGTGCAGGGCGGCCGCAACCGCCCGCTGCCACCCGACATACGCCGCGTCGGGCCGGGGACCGGGCTGGAACCAGCGGTAGGCGCGGGCGGCCAGGAACTCCCGGGCGCTGGCCCAGACTCCGGTCGCCAGGCCGGCCAGCCCCGCCGCCCCCAGGGCGGTGGTTTCGACCACGTCGGGCCGCCCCACGCGCACACCCAGCAAGTCGGCCTGCGTCTGCATCAGCCAGGCGTTGGCGGCGGCGCCGCCGTCCACCTTGAGCTCGGCGAGGCGAACACCGGATTCGTGGCTCATGCAATCCACCACGTCCCGGGTACTGAACGCCATGGCCTCGAGCGCCGCGCGGACCAGGTGGGCCCGCGAGGTCCCTCGAGTTAGACCCACGATAGTCCCCCGGGCTTCCGTTTCCCAGTACGGCGCGCCCAACCCTACGAACGCCGGCACAAAACAGACCCCTCCCGTGTCGGGCACGCTCCGGGCCAACTCCTCCGTTTCCGACGCGCTCCGGATGATCCCCAGGCCATCCCGCAGCCACTGCACCGCCGCACCCGCAATGAACACGGAACCCTCCAGGGCGTAGGTCGGCTGGCCCGCGGCATCGCACGCCACGGTCGTGAGCAGTTTCGACGTTCCGCCGTTCCCCCCGCCCGTGTTGCCGCCGCCGCCCACCAGCATCAGCAGGAAGGCTCCGGTGCCGTACGTGCACTTGGCCTGGCCGGGGGTCCAGCAGCCCTGCCCCCACAGCGCCGCCTGTTGGTCTCCAGCCAGTGCCGCGACGGGCAGCTCCGCGCCCAGATGGCGCGGGTCCGCCACGCCCACGGTCCCGGATGAGGCCACGATGGTGGGGAGCGACGCGGCCGACACGCCAAAGAGGGCCAGCAACTGGGGGTCCCAGCTCCGGGTCCTCAGATTGTAGAGCAGCGTGCGA
>Ga0214473_10002606_pt1 | contig 22145 bp, 18 predicted proteins | sample RVTome_7_FD_203509 | JGI IMG/M metagenome (GOLD analysis project Ga0214473, IMG submission 203509) | Soil microbial communities from uranium-contaminated site in the Upper Colorado River Basin, Wyoming, United States - RVT98D197 | ecosystem: Environmental > Terrestrial > Soil > Contaminated >... | reverse complement strand
AAAGCCATGGCGGAGGCATGTCCTCAGTAAAGTCCCTACGGTTTGCTTATGACAGTGAATCCCCATGACGGGATGGATCTGGTCGGAATGATCAGCCTGATTGGGGTTGTCGAATATCGGAGTGCTGATGACGATGAAACCTCCTGGACGCAGGACCTTCTCTAATTTGCGCCATACGACTTCCATTTCAAAGACAGGGACATGCTCAATGACATCAAACATAACAATCACATCAAACGACCGACTTTCATCCAGATCTTTGGCTTCACACAATTCAAGCCTCATCCTGGGATCGGAGAAATGCTCCCTGGCAATGGCCAATGATACAGGAGAGAAATCGATGCCATAATAACTCTTGATGCCCCTTTCCAGAAAAAGCGGGATATGGTCTCCTCGACCGAATCCGATGTCTAATATCTCTTTATCTTGAATATCTCCGGCGAAAGAGGCCGTAAATTCGAACTCTTCTTTATGGCGCTCATGACGCCTATTCTCCTTGAACTCCTCATGGCCCAAGACGCCGTAAGACCGGCCTGTGGCCGTATCAATGCCTCCTAAGAAATAATCTTTCGTATATTTTTCTAAGAGATGGCCCATCTTCCTTTTCTACCTACCTCTCGATTTGAAGCCTTCCTTCCCGGTTATCCGTTATCTTTTGCATCCTTTCAGAAGGTAGAGGTAACCCGATGTGCTGTACCCGGATTGAAAATCATGGTTCATCTAAGGAGGCGGAATTTGAGGTTCCATAAAATTATCTTTGATTTGGGGGGAATTGTCAAGTAAACTGGACTCTTTCCGAACTCCTTCATTACATATTGAGATAGATGAGAAAGGCGGTTATAGAATCAACAATAATTATTGTCTTTAAGAAATCGCAATGGGACCTGTAGTCTGGCTGCCCGAGAACTGCCTTTTGCTGAATCTGTGCACAACGCCGGCAAGAATCATCCCCCCGTAAAAGAACTGGGGGATCCAACTCCAGATGACAAAGGGCAGAAAACGGAGTTCCAGTGCTACCGTCTGGGGAGGGACGAGCACACCCAGAAAAAAACCATTGACGACAACGGTCTGCAGGGCAACTCCGTCCGCATATGCCTCCCAGCGAGGGTGGTACTGTTCACTCAGAAAAAGCAGCGTCGTTTGTTCCGCAGGAGTCGTCCGAAAAACCTTCAGATCATCCAGAGATGTTTTCACGACCACCGGGAGCCCCCCACCGACCCCTTCCCGGTACACCATCGCGACCGCCTCAGCGGACACGTTCGAGAAACCCGAGGTCTGGAGTTCCCGAAGCGGAGGCTGGAAAGGTCTGTAAAATTTTACCCCTTCGACTTCCGCCAGAAACGAGAGGCACTGGCCTGCAAGGGAGCGTTTTGACAGGACAATGGAGATTCCCATGAGAGCGGTCTCTTCGTTGCAGAGCCTTTCTTCCGTATCGAGGACTTCGAACCACCGGCCGAACACTCGCGTACCGGACCGGCTGATTCTGCTGGCGAGGACCTGAAAGTTTTTCGAAGAAAGCGAATCATAGGAGTGGATGCTTTTTATTCCATAAAGCGACTCCTGGGAAGGTGGAATAACCGAGGCCAACTCGCCGCCGACCTTTGCAAAACGGCTGTTCCCATTATCCGTGTACGCTCTAACCCTGTCCACGAGGAATGACGAAAAACGAATACTCTCATGAGATCTCACGAGGAGCAGGCTCTGGCTGGCGATCACGGAGCTCAGAAGGGTTGCGATGACGATGCCCGCCCGGTAATGGTTAACAAACGAGAAAACGATGATCGCAATCAGACAAAGATCGACCAATACAAACCGCACGTCAATGAGCCTGAGATTGCGTGCTACAGCCAGCAAGGGAATAAGAACCGCAAAAAACAAGGTGAGCGCCACGGACATCAAGAACGTTTTTTTTCCGATCTCGCCCTTGCAGAGTGCGTCCACGGCATAACTCCCCGCCACAAAGAAAGGGATGACCGCCCCTACCGTCGGGATGCACCGCGAGATGTGGAACCCCATATGCCCGTTCAGGAAGACATAGACAGGCACAGAAACCGTCGCCACAAAGCAGAGCGCGACAAAAAGATGCCAGAGCCACAGCCTGCGGGCGAGGGTGAGCACTGATAGGACAAAAAGCCAGAAAGAGAAGACCCCGAACCCAACTCCATTGAAGTGGAAAGGATATTTGGGCTGGATCGGGTTGCCGAATGTAAAGGGGGAAACGGTCTTCGCGATGAAAGACAAGACCTCACTGAAAGACCGAAACCGGGGAAGGATTGCAAGAAAAAAATCCAGGTCAGCCTTCAATCTCGATGACCGATGCGCTGCTTCGTACACATCTGCATACACCGGGAGGGCTGCGACGACCGCGATGACGCCGCAACCGAAGAGTATGGCGGCAAGGCGGGCCTTCTCGCCGAATGGCCGTTTCAATCTCCGGAGCGAAACCGCTCCGTACACAAGGAGCAGATACCCAAACAGCACGACGTGCTGCGGGTAGCCCGAGAGCAGCAATGCGTAAACACAAAAAGAAACACCCACCGCGGAGAGGAATGAGCCATCTCTCAGAAATTTCGTTATCAGCCACAGGAGCGCGATCGTCCAGCATATCCCGGAAACCGTCAGAAGGAACGTGGCCCAGTAGAGGAAGTAGACGCTGAAAGACACCCCCATCGCTCCGACAAAACAAGCGATGGGCAAGAGAGACAGCTCTCTTAGAAAGAGTAACATAAACAGTCCGCTCATCATGAGCGTTGCCAAAAACAGGAGGCTGTACAGCCGGAGAGGGTCGGAAACAAAGAGAGAAAATGCGTGGGTTAGCGGATAGGCCTTGCCTGTTCCGGAGAGCTGGGGTAAGGGACGACCGAGCTGCTCGTGGGGATTCCATGTAGATATCCAGCGGCTGCGATTGCCCTGCAATTGTTCCCGGAGGACGGGGATGAATGAGCTGCTCTGATCAGAAAATTTACGGTTATTGACCAATCCAACTTCAGCCTCCGGACCGGCTCCGACCTCAAGGCTGTTGCCGTGAGGAAACACAACAGTCCTCCAGGGCAACCCTGTAGTGGCCAGAAGGGTGACCTGGCAGGTGATGAGGAGAGCGAGTGCTCCCCTGAACGACATCGCAGAGAGTCGGCCTGCCAAAAATCCACTCATGCCGCCATTCCCTGCAATAAAAAAGGATTAAGCGATGTCATGGAACACTTATCCCTCAGCCACAGTTTTCTTGATATTTTTTTGATAAGAACTCGCTTGGGGTGAGTTAACTATTACAGAAAACAGAGTTGGATGTCAAGAAGAGAAGACCCCCCAAATTCCGATTTAGAAATTGTCATTGCGAGGGAATCGAAGCACCTTTTCAATTAGATTACCACGCACCTTTGAGGTGCTCGCAATGGCCCGTTTGGCAAACAGTTTCTTTCTCTAAATCGGGATTTGGGAGCCACATGTACCCTCTCGAATATTTTCCTTATTTTGTCTCTTTCTTAAAGATTTCTGAATTGGTTTTTCCATCATTTACTTCGATTACATGGGGAGGATGAAAGTGATACACGACCAATATGGAAATGGAATTTTCTCTATTTTTTTCTCTCTCCTATGATATAATGCGGTTACGAGACGAATGGGGGCTGGTGACCCGACTCCCAATTTCAGAAAGCGAAGGCTGTGTCATATGGGACCTTTTTTTCTGTTTATGCCGTTTATCTTTTTTTTCTCCATTACCCATGCATACGGGGGAGAAGCGGCGCGTGACGCTCCCATAGTCGGTGGTCCATGCGAGTACAGAAATTACGAAGGAACTGCCAGGATTGCTTCGATAAAAAAAGTGGCTGAGAGAGGAGATCCTTCAGAGGACAAGTTCGAGATCAGATTCGTTTTTTTGCCTAAAGAAAAAATTAAGGAATCTTTCGCGCAAGTGGGGGGCAGGGAATTTGTACTACAGATACACAATATGAGTTATTTCGGGCCTCGATTCATCGAAGAAAACCGCATTCAGGTGGAGGTCACCATCGATTGCATCCTCAAAGTGATCATCCGCGGGACCTGCACACCTATCCTCTTTGAATTTCCCTCCCTCAAGCTTGAGGAAAAGTAAAGTTGGCTCAAACAGATCCAAAAACAACTTCTTCAGACTTAAGAGAGATGGTTTCGTAAAAAGTCGTCTCACCGGTGAAAATCCCACGTTTAGCGGGATCCAGTGTTTTTATGATTATCTGAGATTACTGGTTTCCCCGGTCAAACCGGGAAATGACGATCATTAGGCCTTTTTCGACTTTTTACGACTTCACCAAGAGAAAGAAATGGTTTTGATTTTACACGATATTACAACTATTTACTTGATTTTATCGATGTAAAAATAATCCTTGACAATTTATCGGAATAGCTGTATTTTCTGAGGCCGGAAATGTGAGGAGGGAGATGAGAAAAACAGGAACGAAGGGTTCAGGGTGACATGAAAAAACAGTTTTTCCGCACCTTGGGAGGAGGGAAGAAATTATGAAGAAGCTAATGTTGTTAGTCACGGGTTTTATTCTTTTGTTCTCCTTTGCTGGGAGCGGCTTGGCCCAGGAGGGACAGACTTACCCTATTATGCAGCCTGACCCGGCCATACGGCATCAATGGTACAATGAACTTATGAACGCCCCCAAGGCCTATATCGACCCAGGGATCGCCCAGACCCTTGACTGGGGGCCGAGACCCAATCTTTTGGACAAGATCACCTACACACCCAGTGAGCGCAACCAGGCGAGCTGCGGAAACTGCTGGGTATGGGCCGGGACCGGCCTTCTGGAGATCCAACACAGTAGAGAGCACGGAGCCAATGACAGGCTGTCGATACAGTACTTCGATTCCTGCTATGGCGGTTCTGCTTGCGGCGGAGGAAACCTGGGCACCTTTCTCAATTTCTACAACACCCACGTTGCAATCCCATGGGCAAACACAAATGCCTATTTTCAGGATGGTGGTGGGACAACAACACTTGCATGTGGTTCCATAGGTGGGGATCCGTATTATGATGGTAATCCAGGCGCTTTTTTGCAGGCAGACGTATCGACCGCTGGTGTGGGACAGGCAACAGCCATCGCCAACATCAAGAACGTCCTCAACCAGCAGAAGGGCGTTCAGTTTGACTTCTGGCTTGCGGATAACACAGACTGGAACACCTTTTTCAATTTTTGGGACAACCAGAATGAGGCTACCCTCTGGAACCCTGACTCCACCTGCGGCCATACGTGGGTAAACGGCCAGGGTGGCGGCCATGCGGTCGTCATCGTGGGATACAACGACGACGACGCTGATCCTAACAACCACTACTGGATCGTGCTGAATAGCTGGGGCACGAATGGAGGCCGTCCCAACGGGCTCTTCCGCATGAAGATGAACATGAACTATAATTGTATCATGCACGAGACGGGTCAGTCAGATTGGTATTCAAGGTGGTTCGAGACGATCAACACCCAGAATGACCCCTTCTTTGATCTCAACAGTCTCTACATGGCGGCAAAGGGGGCCAACTCGAACAACATCTTTATCCGGAAGAAAAATAGCGGGGGAGCCTGGGGCGCCTGGGCACAGATCAATGGAACAACGACCCACGCCCCGGCCATGGCTAGCTTCAACAGCAGGCTATACGTGGCTGTAAAAGGCGTTGCATCAAACAAGATCTGGCTCCGATCCATGGACGCCTGGGACACATGGTCCGCATGGACCGACAGTATGGGGGGAAGCACAAGTGAAGCCCCTGCCCTCGTGGTCTACAGGAACCGCCTCTACCTTTTTGCCAGGGGGAACGCGACGGATGTGATCTGGTACAAGTCCATGGGCACGAACGGAACCTGGTCAGGATGGCTGCAGGTCCCAGGGTCGCACAGCATTGTTTCCTCCCCGGCCGCTGTTGTCATGAATGACCAACTCGTCCTTTACCAGGTGAACTGGGACGGCTATATATATGTGACCAGAATGTCGAGCGACGGAAGTTGGTCAGGGTGGAATGTTTTTGCTGGAGGAGGCTACGAAATGCAGACTAATGCCGGAGTCTCGGCGACAGTTTTCAATAACAGTGTGGTGCTTGTTGTAAAGGGGCTATACGGAACTCCTTATGCCAATACCATCTCTTATGCATCTTCCTGGGCTGGGAACCCTCTCGGGTACTATGCATGGACACAAGTCCCTGGAGGAACGACGACCCAAAAGCCGCAGGTAGCATGGGGTCCGGAGCCTTACCGGTTCACTGTAACGGTGAAAGGGTTTGCAACTGGCACAATGTATGAGAATCGCTACGATCAGATAGACGGCTGGGCTGGGTGGACCCAGTGTGCAGGGACATCCACTCATGCCCCTTCAGTTAACACCTATTACCTCGGTAATTGGTAGTAATAGAAACGTAATCATTCGAGTCCCCTCAGCCCTGCACCGCATGATGTGCAGGGCTGAGGGGACCTCGCAATTTCGGGAGAGGAATTATTGGATTGCCCACTCCTCGATCGTGTTGCCGGCTTTCCTGATGAGAATGTGCAGTTTATTGTCCAGAGAATTGAACGCTGCTGAAGGCGCGGATGGCGATGCCGCCCCGGCCACTTGGGTAAAGTCATTGTTGAATACACCGCTTGAGTCGATCGATCCTACCCAAATATTGTTGCTATTAATTCCCCTGACAGCGACATCGGATTCTTGAGCCGCTGCATTCCACGCCAGGGAGGGTGAAGTCGATGTGCCGCCTGGGTTCAGGGTCCAGCCGCTGAACCCTGTGCCGTCAGAGTTCACGTTGCCGACAAAGATGTTATTGGTAAAATTACCTTTGACAACGAGCTGGACCTTGCCTGTGACAGGGTTCCAGGCAATCGAGGGAGCTGCGGACGTAGCACCGGAAAGCTGGGTCCAGCCGCCAAAACCTGTGCCGTCGAATGCCACGTTGCCCACATAGATTCCGTTACCATTACCCCTGACAGCGATCTGAAGTCTGTTTGTCGTAGAGTTCCAGGCTATTGCAGGGGCGGACAATGTCGTACCGCCTGTAATCGGGGTAATCTGAGTATAGCCGCTGAACCCCGTACCGTCGGCGTTCATATTTGCCACGAACAGATTGTGAGTATTTGCACCCTTGACAGCAATCTGAAGCTTACCATTGGCAGGGTTCCAGGCGATGGCGGGTGCATCCGATGTGGCCCCTGGTATTTGGGTCCAGTCGTTGTTGAATGTGCCGGTTGAGCTGATCGATCCTATCCAGATGTTGCCGCCATTGCCTCCCCTGACAGCGATATAGAGCTTTTGAGCCGTTGAGTCCCATGTCAGCGCCGGTGCCGACACTGTTGTTCCGGGAATATGGGCAAATACGGATGCAATCAAAGACACATCAAGCACAGATTGAAGGGGATCATTGGATTGGATGGAAAGGGCCGCGCTCTTTGGGCCAACAGACGTCGGGGAGAGCATAACCGGCACGGAACAGCTTGAAAGAGAAGGCAGGGTCTGCCCCGAGCACGCATCGCCGGCGTTCTGTTTGATAAATTCGGAACTGTCAGGACCTGTTATAGAGACATTTGTTATGCTCAGGTCTGCGGTGCCGCGATTCACAATAGTAAAGAGGTTGGATGGAGAAGAAAGGATTTCCACATTACCAAAATTGTAAGAAGAGGGAAGCGATGCGATCTCCGGGACATTTCCGTTAATCGTATTGAAAGCTGCTTTGTAAGCATTGGCGATATCAATCAGTCCATAGCCGTAATTGTTATCGGGGCCGGGCGTGCCAAGATCAAGGGCCCTCTGCTCTAAGCTTGCTCCAAGCTCTGTAGGGGTGAGAGACGGGAAAGCACCTAATAGCAACGCCATGGCTCCTGCTGCATGGGGACCGGAAAAGGACGTACCGAAAACGTTTACATACGAGTTTGGAAACAGACCTCCACTTGTGATATCCGATGTCCTTACATTTACCCCTGGTGCTACAACATGTGGGAAGATACTGCCATTACCGCATCCAGCCACAAGGGGAGAGGGCCCGCGGCTGCTAAAGGATGCGATGGTATTATCGATATCAGTAGCTCCTACTGCAAAGGCGCCCTCATTGTTGCCAGGACTTACACTGGTTGCTGGACTCGGACCACTATTTCCTGCTGCAAAGACCACGGCAATCCCGGCAGTCTTCATGGTATTGATCGAATTCTGAAATGTCGTATTACACACACCGGGGTCAAATCCCCATGAGTTGTTGACTACATCCGGCGCCTCAGCCGGAGGCAAGTCCAGCATCCATTGAAAACCCAGAAGGATGATACTGGAAGGTCCTCGACCCGCGTCATTTAAGACTTTGACTGCTATCCATTTGGCATCCGGGGCAACACCAATGGCTGTCCCGCCGGCACTGCCTCCGACCATGATTCCCATAGTCCCGGTCCCATGGCCGTTTATGTCGCAGGGAGTCGAAGACGAAAGCTCACAAGGAAAACAGTTATTGGGAATCGCACACTGACCTGCATTGGCAGGGTCAGAATAGGGATTAAACCAGCTATTCGTTCCACCGCGCCACTTGCTGTTTAAATCGGGATGGAAGATATCTACCCCGGTATCCGTGTTCGCGACTACCGTTCCTGAGCCGGCAAAACCGATATTCCAGAGATCGGGTGCATTGATCGCGCTGATGTTCCATTCGGGTGGCGCTGCAGCCGCCAAAGTAACAGGCGGAGCCTCGATGACGAAATCAAGGTCCACACCGTCAACTCCTGGGAAATCCGCAAGCTCGCTGATCATCCATGCCGGAACTGTAGCCGCAATTCCATTAATGATCCAGAGAGGGACTATCCGCTTTGAACCTCTGCCCTCTAAAAAAGCTTTTAACGGCCCGTGAGTCCTATCCGCCTTATCCTTAAGCTCCTGGATGATCCTGGATCTCTTAAGGTGCTTATCCTTTTCTTCTTTGATAAGGCTGAGGTCAGCATGGTCCGAGAGCGTAATGATGACAGAGACTTCTTCCGAAGGAGCGCTGGGTTGTAATGCTGATTGAAGGTCAGGGGAGAGAACACCGGCAAGGCATGCGATGGATACTGAATGGATGATTAATAGACTGACGAGAGTCGCAACGAGGAGCTTTTTCATTAAGATTTTGAATGCGGACCTTTGCACACTAATTCGTCATTATGCACGAATTCTCCCACTAAATTAGGTGAATAGGGTAAATGATGTATTTTGAGGAGATATTTGCTGTATTTTTCTCCGCCATCCTCTAACCCCGCACGATAAACTTGTGGCCTAGCGTTGATTCAATTGAAGATCATAATTCACCATCGTCCTGATCAAGTCTTCAAAAGGGACCCGGGGCTCCCAACCCAGTCTGCCCCTGGCCTTCCTTGAATCTCCCAGCAGAAAGTCAACTTCAGCGGGCCGAAACAACTTCGGATCGGCGACGACATGCTCCTCCCAATTCAACCCGAGGGAGCCGAAAGCGACCCGGGTCAGGTCTTTGACAGAGTGGGAGATGCCTGTGGCGATGACATAGTCATCGGGCTCGTCCTGCTGGAGCATCAGCCACATGGCCTCCACATAATCCCCTGCAAATCCCCAGTCCCTTTGGGCATCGAGATTTCCCATCCATAGTTTGTCCTGTAAACCGAGTTTTATTCGTGCAGCAGCATGGGTGACCTTCCGGCTGACAAATTCCAATCCTCTCCGGGGGGATTCGTGATTGAACAGGATCCCTGAACAGCAGAATAACCCATAACTTTCCCTGTAATTGACCGTAATCCAGTGGCCGTAGACCTTGGCCACGCCATAGGGGCTTCTCGGGTAGAATGGGGTCTTCTCATTCTGGGGGGTTTCCCGGATTTTCCCGAACATTTCACTGGAGGAGGCCTGGTAGAGCCGAATCTTCGGGTTGACGGTCCGAATCGACTCAAGCATCCGTGTCACTCCAAGGGCGGTGAATTCACCTGTCAGGACGGGCTGGTTCCATGAGGTGGGAACGAAGGATTGGGCGCCAAGATTGTATACCTCGCCAGGCTCGGAGATCCGGAGCGCCTCGATGAGTGAATTCTGATCGAGAAGGTCGCCCGGGATAAGCGTGAGCCTTTCCTGAATATGGCTGATCCTTTCGTAGTTGATCGTACTCGATCTCCTGATCATTCCATAGACTTCGTAACCCTTTGCCAGGAGGAATTCAGCCAGGTATGAACCGTCTTGGCCTGTAATGCCGGTAATCAACGCCTTTCTGGTCATTTCGTCTGCCTCGTCTATCTCGTTAATCTCACTGGTTTCGTTTAGGTAGCGAATTTGCTTCCGGTAACTTCGAGGTTTGCGAAGGGGATGTCATTTGCTGTCTGACAATTTTCTGATCACATCTTGACACCGTTTCAACTCTTCTAATTCCTTTAGATCCGCGTCGACCATCATTTGAGCTAATTCTTTAAACAAGACTTTTGGCTCCCAACCCAGTTTCTGCTTTGCTTTTGTGGCACTGCCCAAAAGAGATTCAACCTCCGTTGGCCGGAAATAACGAGGATCGATTTCAATCATTACATGCCCGGTCCCGAAACCTTTCTCCTCTACACCCTTTCCTTTCCATTCTATTTCGATCCCTGCGTGGGCAAAGGCAATATTGACAAATTCCCTGACTGAATGTGATTCGCCTGTCGCAATGACGAAATCTTCAGGCTTCTCCTGCTGGAGCATGAGCCACATCGCCTCAACATAATCCGCGGCAAATCCCCAATCCCTCCGGGCCTCCAAATTTCCCAGAAAGAGCTTGTCCTGAAATCCGTATTTCATTCTGGCTATGGCCTTGGTAATCTTTTTTGTGACAAAGGTTTCGCCGCGTCTGGGCGATTCATGATTGAAAAGGATACCATTGACTGCAAATAAGCCATGTCCATCCCGGTAGTTCTTAACCATCCAATAGGCATAAACCTTTGCTGCGCCATAGGGGCTACGAGGACTAAAAGGGGTTTCTTCATCTTGCGGGGGAGGTGAATCTCCAAACATCTCACTCGAAGATGCCTGATAGAAACGCGTTTTAATTCCACTGTGACGAATCGCTTCGAGCATCCGCGTCGTGCCCAGGCCGGTTACGTCTCCGGTGAACTCCGGCATGTCAAAGCTGACCCGAACATGGCTCTGTGCGCCGAGGTGATAAATTTCATCGGGTTGCACATTGTAGATAAGGTTGGTCAATTGCCCGCCATCATTCAAATCTCCGTAATGAAGAAAAAGTTTACGATTGGGGTCATGGGGGTCTCTATAGATGTGATCAAGGCGCTCGGTATTAAACGTGCTTGATCTTCGGATGAGACCGTGAATCTCGTAATCCTTGGCAAGCAGAAGCTCCGCCAGATAAGAACCATCTTGCCCAGTGATCCCAGTGATTAATGCCTTTCTGGTCATTTCGTCTGCCTCGTCGATCTTGTTAATCTTTTTTGTTTCGGTTAGGTCTCCCCGCCCTCACCCTGCCTTCTCTCCCGTGTCTGGACAAAATAACCGATTTTCGCTCTTTTGTAAATAAGTGGGCGGGTCTTCAACCCTTCACCCCGTTTCAGGAAATAAGCCGCTGATCGAGAACATACTTCTCAATCTCTATTATTCGTACCTCTTTCATTTCTGGGTGAACTGGGTTGATGAGGACGTTGCGCTCGGGCGGCATGATTGCCGAGGGAACAAAAAGAAGGAGACTCTCTCCCAACCTGACCCAATCTGCGCCGACGGCCGCAAGTTCTGGAGGAGCAGGATAGGTACGCCAGCCCTTAGGCATATCCCCCACGGCTATCTCCTTCCTGGATACACTGTCAGGAATCTCGATAGATACCACGCTGAGGCCTGGCAGAATAACCGTACGGCTCAGGTGAACATAGAACTCGAGGGCAGCCAAGGCCCTGCTCTCCGACGTGTAAATGAGACTCACGCCCTTGGGATTCCATCGCCCTCCGTATAGTTTTGGCCCAGTACCCGAGAGGTCGGGGGCGTTAGCGCTCTTTACCATTCGGTAGACAACCTTCAAGAGATGATCCCATGTTCTATTCTTCCAAGTTCGTCGAGTATCATGTCTATCCCGAAGTCGGAAGCCAGGAGACTGAGAGGTGTTTGGTTTGCCATGGCCTTATTCGGTTCTTTCAGCCATATATTGAATCGTTCACGGTCTCCGAATATCTTTTCACCCCTCGCCACCACCAGGGCTATCCGCAGTATCCGTTCGGAGACGGGGCGACTGAAGACCTTTCCCGCCCCCAACCTTTGAATCGTCCGTTGGTTCACGGATAGGAGCGGGGCTATCCCCTTGAGCCCAATAGAGAGATGTCTTGCCAGTCGGACCACAGTCCCTTTTGATACCCCTTTCCCGCCCAACTTAACCAAATCGAGCTGAGTCCTGACCTTCTCCTTCAACCCCAGCACCTGTTCAACATTCGAGAGCTCCATACTGCCTCCTTGATAGGTGACGACATTTATACAGCATAATAACGTCAATTGTCACCCACGTCAAGCAGATAATCTTTGTCTGTTCGATGCCTCGTTCCATTACATGGTGCAAAGCTCCGGGAGCATCGAGTCTTGGCTGCCTGGGCACATTGAGGCATTACATTTTTTTGCTTTAACTATCAAATTGTTTTAGAACCTTCGTCCCCTTGCACTACAGTGATGCGAAAACAGTTAACCTTTTGCCAACGAGGAGAGAAGAATTCCAAGACAGATGACCAAAATCCCTACATAGCGCCACGTGGGAATAGGCTCCTGGAAGACGATGCGAGCGGAAAACATGACCAGGGCAAAGGTGAGTGCCGTAAAAGGATAGGCAAAGTTCAAGGTTGTCTTAGAAAGGGCCATCAGCCAGAGGACCGTGCTGAGTGAATAGAGGACCAACCCTGAAAAGACGAGAGGGTTGAAGACCAGTTTGCCCAGTTCTCCTATGACCGAGCCTTTCAGAGTAATCTCCCCCGTCGCAAGGACACCCTTTTTGAAAAAGACCTGACCCGCACTCGCAGAAACGACGGACATCAAAAGCAATACGACGGGCTTCATATGTTTTTCTCCTTCATTTTCTTGTAGAAAACGAATAGTTCACTGAAGGCCCTCAGAATCACCCGGAGGTTCGCTCCTGTCTGCTTCCCCGCCAGCCTTGGAGAATGAAGGACTCCCACTTCACGGATTTTATACCCATGCTTCGCGATTTTAACAAGCATCTCCGTGCTGATCATCGCGCCGGTGTATTCAAGATATACCCGGTCAAAAATTCCTCTTCGAAAAAGCTTGAAGGCACAGTCTATGTCTTTCACCTTGAGTCCCAACATCAAGCGCACCAATCGATTCCAGGCCCAGGCGTTGAGCTTCCGGATACAGGGATCTTGCCGATTGAGACGGAACCCGATCACACCATCATAGTCTGATATCAGAGGAACAAGGGTGGAAAGCTGAGAGACATCAAACTGATTGTCCCCGTCTGTGAAGAAGAGGTACTCTTTTTGGCAAGCTTGAATTCCGCTTCGAATCGCTGCTCCATAACCGAGATTTCTTTCATGATGAACTGCCCGGATGCGATCATGCTCCTGTGCGAGGCGATCGGCTATTTCCCTGGTCCTGTCTTTGCTCCCGTCATTGACGATGATGATTTCAAAATCCTCAGCCACTTGGGGAAGGACAGCCCTCAAGGAGTCACACATTCGTTCAACATTTCCCTCCTCATTATAGGCCGGAAAAAAAGCAGAGAGACCCTTTAGCTTTTCCATAAAGACTACCCTAGAAAGGCACAGGATTAAGATAAAACGACGACCAGAGAGAGAAGGTGCGAATCCTCGTCGGCTTGTCCCACCGGCACAATGGTGGCAATGACCTTCTTCCGTTCAGTAATCAGGACCTTTTTGCCCTTTTTGACCTGGTGGAGATAAACACTCAACCGATTTTTCAAATCTTTAACACCTGCTGCCATCATAGCTCCAATTTATTTTGCAGTAATCACAGGCTTGAGACTAACTCCAATTTTGGGTTGACAAGACGGGATTCGGTAGGTGGAAGCAACTGCTGAACACGTACGATGACTACCTGCTGGCCTGTTTCTCTCTGGTCTTGTGCCAATTCGATTGCCCGTTCATTGAACTCTGGCTCACTCTCCAGAAGCAAGACAACAAGAGCCCCCTTAGGAATTTGCTCATCAATCTCCGGATGGGCTATAAGGTATCTGCTGAACTCGAAGCTTAGTGTAAGACTCTTGTCGAAGAGTTCTTTGTCTGTCATCTGATTTCCTCCCTCAGAAGTCTTTCACGGTAAAGTTCCCAGTTTGTGCGAACATCTGATTCAGCAAAGGTTAGTGCACTATTATGCTTCTTCCTGCTGTGGTTGTGTCGAATTCGGCTGTCGTTCTCGAGAAGCACAACGAAATCATTTTCTGTCACGGGCTTCACAACTAATCAATATCATAGGTGATTCTAAAATGCAAATGCGAACATGACTATTCTTGCCGATTCCCGATGTCCAATGCCCCATGTTTTATCCATGCCAGAAAATTTCAGCAAGATTCTCGTGACGGGGTTTACTTCGTGTTGCGAGTATTTTAATATGTATCAGAAACTACACGCGAGTATTTTCCGAAAGGGATAAAAAAAGTGGCAAGACATATCACCCGTTACATTGAACAACCGGTGACGGAAGATGTTAAGCGGAAGATGGTTTTTATCGGGGGGCCACGACAGTCGGGAAAAACGACGTTAGCCAAACATCTTTGCAAACAAGCGGGTTTTGATGTTAAGAAGCGATTCTTGACATGGGATGACGCCGAGGATCGAGAAAACATGATACGCGAGCGCTTCCCGGCCGGGTCTGGCTTCCTCATCCTTGACGAAATCCACAAATATTCACGATGGCGGCAGGTCGTAAAGGGACTCTTCGATAAAAGAAGAGATGAACTTCAAATCCTTGTTACCGGTAGCGCCCGGTTGGATTATTACCGACGGGGCGGAGATTCCCTGCAAGGGCGATATCATTTTTATCGATTATTTCCTTTGTCGTGCGCTGAATTGGGTGTTTCGACGAACGTCACCGTCCGGGATTTGTTGGTTTATGGCGGGTTTCCAGAGCCTTTTCTGCTTCAGTCCGAAAAAGAAAGCCGTCGATGGAGCAGGGAATACCGTTCCCGTGTCATTCAGGGAGATCTATCAGATCTTGAACACGTGCAGGATGTAGGAATGATTGAGAGAATGGTCATTCGCCTGCCAGATCTCGTGGGGTCTCCGCTCTCGCTGAATGCTCTGAGAGAGGATTTGCAGGTTTCACATCAATCCGTAACGCGCTGGATGGGAATGCTTGAAAATCTCTATATGATTTTCAGAATCTATCCCTTTGGTGCGCCGAAAATACGTGCGGTTAAGAAAGAATCCAAGCACTATCATCTCGATTGGACGGTTGTCTCAGACATGGGGGTGCGTTTTGAAAACTTGGTCGCCTGTCATCTGCTGAAATGGATTTTCTTTATACAAGATACCGAGGGACGCGATATTGAGCTGCGCTATTTCAGAGATGTTGACAAAAGAGAGGTGGATTTTGTGATCGTTGAAAAGGGGACCCCGATACAATTCATAGAATGCAAGACGTCAGGCAAAGCTCCGAGTCCCTCTCTTCGCTACCTAAAGGCTCGTTTTCCCTCCGTGCCAGCCATCCAGTTGAGTCTCAATGAAGATGTGGATCTGATGACCAAGGAAGGGATTCGGATTTGTTCCTCCCATCTTTTTTTGAAGGATTTGGTTTAGCGCAAAGCCCTCTTTCGGATTCACAGTTATTCTTACCGACGATGTCTAAACTTCAAGATCCCATTCAAGCTTGAACGAACAAGATATCCGGCCTGGCGCTTTGCCCCTTCTCACTTAAGGATTTGTACGCTGGCGCAAAGAAAGCTCCGGGAGCATCGAGTCTTGGCTGCCTGGGCATATTGAAACATTCCATCCTTTCGCTTCGACAACCCTCAAGTTCTTTTAGCAACCATGTGTTTTATCCATACCTCGGAAACTTCTTGACAAACAATGGCAGTTACCTTACAAATAAATCTGGAAAGCATGATGCCGTCAGGCTGGACAAATGGGAGGGATTATGAAAGACGGTAATCACAAGGCCTTGGCCGCGAAGGCGAGGGAAATCTACAATGAACGATTAAAGGAGAACTTGGAAGAATGCTGTCGGGGTCAATTTGTGGCCATTGAGGTAGATTCAGGAGACTATTTCGTAGGTAGGTTTCCCCTTGAAGCGGTTATGAGCGGTAAAGCGAAATATCCAGAGAGAATATTTCATGTAATGAAAGTGGGGTACAAGGCAGCTATCCTGCTTAAGAGACGGGAGCGGAAATGACGACCAGAATACACGGTCATGTAGATTTTTCAAGATTAGCCCCTGTTGTTGACATCAAGTTGGTCTCGGGGAAGAACGGAGAAATTGAATTGGCTGCCATTATTGATACCGGCTACAATGGCGAGGTCATTCTGTCCGAGAATAAGATTCACGAGATGGGCTTGGAATTCTTAGGAACGATTGACACCGAGCTTGCCGACGGGGAAATCGTGGAATTGGAACTTTTCAGGGGGCGGATAAAATGGTTCGATACAATCCGGGAAATCGCGATCGGTGCCTCTCAGTCCGATGACGTTCTTTTGGGTACTCTCCTTTTGGCCGATTGTGAGCTTTATGTTAATTTTAAGGAGGGATCGGTCAGGATAGAGCAGCTCCCTTAAGTAGGTAAAATCTTTTTCCTCTTCTTCCATTCTTGTCGTGATCCCGCCGCCTGCATCCCTTCACCGTCCACGTTGACGCAACGGGGGCATTGTATCGGCGCTGGCAACCCAGCCATGGGCTGGATGTCAACGATGCGATTCTCGCTGCCATAGTTATGCAGACCGGGGGCCAGATATTTTGCCTGAACACAAAACATTACTCGATGCTACCACGCCTCTTTCACCAGAAGGCCGGGCATTCTGGATAAACGATCCGGAGGTAGAATCTGATAATCTTCTAATCTATTCTGTCGAAACAATCCTCTTTAAATTTTTCTTCCTGAATCTATAGATCCCGTTCTCTTTGAAAGATATCGCTGCCATAAAAATTCAATATGAAACGGAAAGCACCAAAAAAGTATGAGCATGAGATGACTCACATATCTCCCCTGAATTTCCAGAAGGCAGGCATGTAAGAAAAGGTTGGCAAGTACGGTAGCGGTCAGTAACATAACGAGGAATTCTGCCGACGAAACCTTTCTCTTTCGAACGATGCTGAGAAGTCCCAAAAAGGAAAGACCTGCGATGAATAGGTTGAACAGATGAAAATACTTCCCCAACTTGTAAACCAGACCACGGGCCTGAAGGCTGCTCTTCTCGAGGGCCCATTGTGGGATTCCTGTAGGGTCCAGCAGCATGCTTAATTTATCCGGAAGGTTCCTAAATTGATTGACCCAGTTCTTCCTCACCCGTTCCTTCAGTGCAATGAAAAGTTTCGCATTAACCTTTTGGGCATTCCAGTTGCTCTCATGACCGATCAATCCTATTAGATGCGAGTCCTGGAGGTTCCAGCGCCCTTTTGCCTCGGCATTGAAACCGACATAAATGTTCCATAGACCATTCTGTAGGGGCTGAGAGGTCAAACCATAACCTGAAAGATAGTAAAGCACGACGGCTGTCCCGACAAATCCACTCCAGACAGGGAGGAGGATTCGGAGGATGTGGGATAAACTCTTTCTTCTGCTGATGAAAAAGTAGCTGGCCCCAAGTAAAAAGACGATCGTGAAGAGAAGCAGAAAAGGGGTGGTTACGGGCCGAATAATTTGACTCGCCCCTAATACGATCCCTGTCCCCCCGAGCGTGAGCATTTTCTTCTTCGACCATGCAGGGCTCTCCCATACCTTTTCGATGAAGATTCCCATCAAGAGGAAACCACCTCCAAATAAGAATGCATATGGGATCTCCGAGCACAGGACAGAAACCATAGGGAAATAGTTCATGTTGAATGCCAACACGAACAGTCCAAAAAGCCTAAGGTATCCATTCTGGATAAAATTATACTTCGCCAATAGGAAATTGAGCAAAGTAAGCATCAGGGCATTGAAGATCTGAGGGATAAAAATCGAAGAGCTACCGGAAATCTTGAAAAGAAAACATAAAAAATAAGGATACCCCGGTGCCTGAAAATATTTGTAAAACACGTTCACCACGGATTCATTCTCTAAGGCCAAAGCCGTTTGATAATAAAAGTCAAAGTCAGAAATAGGTTTGCTCTGAAGAGTAATGATAATCGATAAATAGAGCAAAAAAATGAAGAGCCCTAGTGCGATGAAGCCGGAAGGAGCCAGCCGCTTTTTAATATCCATTGTCATGTTTGATGATTTATGCAACCCCTTTTGTTGAGTTGTTCTATGACAAGATCTACACGGGAATGCCAAGAATTTTCTTTCGCTTCTTTCTCTAGTAATTTTGCATATTCAGGATCGTTCTTTCTTTCCAGGGCCAAACCAATCTTTTGGACAAAATCTTCCGCATCTTCAGCGATATAAACGCTCTTGTATTTCCGGCATTCTCTCACATTCGTTGTAACAATCGGCTTTCCTCCCGCCATATACTCAAAGAGTTTAACAGGAGAGGTGGACTCGGTTACATGGTTCACCTTGAATGGAATCATAGCCACATCAAAATAGTATAGATAGTTCTTAAGGTCGCAATAGGCCTTGCTTCCAAGCCAAAAAAGATTCTTCCCTTTGATCAGGTCTTTCATGCTTCCATCGTAATCCGGACCGATCAGAACAATGTTGAACGCCCTACATCTTTGAATCACATAATTGATCAATGGGTAGTCCAACCACTGCGCCAGCGCACCGTAATAGCCGATTACCGGTTTCCCTTCCCTCAAAAGAGGGGCTAAATCGGGCGGCGGGACGGGCAGGGTTTCTAACCTGAAATCGTCCAGGTAGGCCCCGTTGGGGACGAGGAGCGCATCTTCCCTTATCTTCCTTGCCTTCTCCCAGAGAGATGTGGCGCTCGTCAATACCAGGTCAGCCTTCCGAAGGAGTATGTCATGATCCTCTTCCATGGATCCGGAGAAACCGTAAAAGACATCCAGCTCATCCATAAAGTCATAAATGAGCCTGGCCCGGGGAAAATAATCGAGAAAAATCTTGTGGGGCGTCCAGCTCGACCAAATCGTCACTTTCTGATCTTTCAAGAAACTGTGGAGAAGGGAACCCGATCCGCAGAGAAAGAGATTCTCCTGGACACGCTTTAGCCCCTCGACGCCATCTTTCTCAGGTTCCGGAACACAGAAAAAAGAAAGGTAACCCTTTTCTGCCAGAACCCTGAAAATCTGGTGAGGCCGCTGGAAGAGCGTGATGGACCAGTTTACTGTTGGCGGATAGATAAAAATCCCTTTCCAATCTCTCGATAAGAGGTACTTCATCAAAGATGCATCATCCTTCTTGATCTCTTTAAGGGAGAAAAAGTTGCAGAAGTTACTCATTAAACGTTCATAGACCTTTCTCTCGGGTAATTCGGGGCTTTCCTCCGAGGAAACCTTCTTTCCCTTCGCGCTGGCGAATCGGTGGCAAAAGGCCTTTAAGACTTTCTTGAAAGGACCGGGAACCCTTCTTTTAGCTCTGGCCATGATCATTCCGGCCCTTTCCCTTATCCGCTCCCCTACGCTTAGACGTTTGAGGATATAGTTCAATTGATATTCTATGTAGCCGAATCTCTGATCTTGGATGGTGTTAGTTCTCTCCAGCTTTTCCGAAAACTCTTTCTTATCGCTTTGCAGCCGTTCTTCAATCCCAAGGACTTTATTGAACGTTTCACTTACAAGCTGCTGAATCTTCCGGACCTCCTCTTCCAGCAGCCTTCTTTGATCGGATAAAATCCGGGCCAACCTTCTTTCCCTCCGATTCTTTGCTCCGACCGCATGCCGAAGAAACTCCTTCTCGTAGCGGAGGATGAGCTGATCGACAGTAAATCTGGAAAGAACCTTCTCTTTCCCCTTCTTCCCCGCCTCCCTCCAGTACTGTCTTCTCTTGTAGAGATCTGTCATCGCTGCCACGAGTTCTTCAACATTCTCAGGGGAATCCTGATGGGCAAAGTACCGGAAACTTGACTGGTCAAGCTGGATGATGTCATCGACGCAGTTGTTGATGAGGATTCCGATATCTTCGTCTTCCACCAGAGTTTTTGCACCTCCTACCCGAGTGAGGACCAAAGGAAGCCCGTAATACATCGCTTCGAGGGTGGCCAGTCCCCATCCCTCCACCAGAGATGGAAGGAGAAAACCGTCTGAAAGCTGGTAGTAATCCTGGATGGATTCTACAAAACCAATCAGCTTAATTCGATCCTGAAGTTTTTCTTCGGCAATTCTTCTTTCGATGAACCGGTAATAATCCTCTTCCAAAATCTGACCCAGCGAAATGACCTTGATCGATTGAAACCTGTCTGAAAGGACTTTCAAAGCAGCGACGACCAGATTGTGCATTTTTGCCTGGCTCACCGCGCCGACATGAAGAAAGATAAAGTCTTCCTCATTCATCCCAATATCTTTTCGCCCAAGGACCGGTTTTTTCCCTGAAAACCGCTTCAGGTCGATTCCATCGGGAATCACCTCTATCCGATCCCGGGAGATATTAAACCAGTACTGGGCGTACCGGGCCGCATCTTCGGAGACGGCAATATACTTTGAAACATAGGAATCAACTCTCTTGAAGTCGTCGAAGAGTTTGTTCGATACCCAGTTATAGATGCTGTGGATCACAGAAATGACGGGAATCCCATCCTCGTATGCGATGGGCGGACCCAGATGAGAATAGTGAGTGTTGACCAGGTCAATCCGGTAGCGGCGAATGATCTCCCGGTATTCTCTTTCCTTCTCTTCCCCCAGTATCTCGACCGGAAAACCCTCTCTTCGAAGCCTTCTTTCTATATGTCCTCCCCGCTCGACACACACGATAATAACACGGAATAAAGCGGGATCCAGATGAGTGGCAAGGCTATAGACAACCTCCTCCATACCTCCTTTATCCAAGGACGGGACTTCAATGAGGACATGGATTCTCCCAGAATCTCCCATCAAGGGCCTGAGGTCAAATGCGGCGCCCCTCTCTTTTCCATAAAAGGCTCGATCATCCATCTTCGAACTTCTGATCCAATTCGCCCAATCCTTATAAATTTGGGCAATGGAGAGGAGAGCAGAAAGGCCGCTCTTTTCCATATGCCCGGCCAATTTGTCGCACGCTTCAGCATAACCCAAGGCGTCTCTTCGTTGTCCCTGGCTCGGAAAGATATCTTCAACGGCAAGATTTTTATAAGCTTTTAACAATACCTTGGCCCGCTCTTCTTCAGTCTCAGCCGTCGTTCGGTATGTCAGGTTTGCGCCGTGCCATCTCAGTTTCAGTAGAGGCCGTTTGACCAGCCTGAGGTCGTAATGTTTCAGAATTCTCATCCAGAGGTCGTAGTCCTGGGCGGTCTTCAGTGATTCGTCGAAGGGTCCCACCTTTTTGAAGCATTCCATTCTGATGAGGGCCGTGGGAAAGGAAAGGAAATCCCTTTCAAAGAGAGCAGGGAAGATCTCCTCCTTCGTTTCAAAAGGGACTTGAAACCATTCCACCACCGGATCATCTTTGATTTCGTTTCCCTCCCCGTCAATAACGTTCTGGTAAGAGAAGACTACGCCGATATCTTCTGATTCCTCAAAAGCCTTTAGCTGGACTTCTAACTTTTCGGGCAGAAAGGCATCATCTGAGGGGAGAAAACTGAAATATTCCCCTTGGGCCAGTTCGATGCCGCGGTTAAGCGTGGCACTCAGGCCTCGATTTTCCTGGGAGTAATATCGAATTCGATCATCCTCGAATTTGAGGATTTCTGCCTCCGTATGGTCAGTGGAGCCATCGTTGATGATGATCAACTCGAAATCGGGGAAGGTTTGGCCGAGAACGCTCTGGATCGCCTCCCCGACGTACTTCTCATGATTGTAAGCGGGTATCACGATGCTGACTTCGGGAGTTCCCATGGATTTGTTCTCCCCTTCCTTCCTCATTCCATTTTCCGGCAGACGATCACAACCTCGTCGTCCCTTGACCATATCTTGTTAAGGGTCTCTGAAAACCTTTCTATCTTCTGATTAAATGCCTCCACTTGCTTATTAAATTCATGCAAAAAGAGTCTCATTTCATCTTTTTGGCCTTG
>Ga0214473_10002605_pt1 | contig 22146 bp, 21 predicted proteins | sample RVTome_7_FD_203509 | JGI IMG/M metagenome (GOLD analysis project Ga0214473, IMG submission 203509) | Soil microbial communities from uranium-contaminated site in the Upper Colorado River Basin, Wyoming, United States - RVT98D197 | ecosystem: Environmental > Terrestrial > Soil > Contaminated >... | reverse complement strand
CATGGGGGCGAAGACCACCCTCCTGGAAGGGTATGTCGAAGTCGACGCCGGGAAGCTCTCCGGCGCCACCGTCACCTTCGACATGAAGACCGTGACGGGGACCGAAAACCTCATGATGGCGGCGACCCTGGCCCGGGGCACCACGGTGTTGAAGAACTCCGCCCATGAGCCTGAGGTATGCGCACTGGCGAGGGCGCTGCGCGCGATGGGGGCGGACATCGAGGGGGAGGGGACCGACGAAATCGTGGTGCGGGGGGTTCCCGCGCTGCGCGGCATCCGGCACGAAGTGATGCCCGACCGGATCGAGGCGTCGACGCTGCTCCTGGCGGGGGCGATCTCCGGGGGAGATGTGACGGTCGAGGGAGCCGACCCCTCCGCGATGGACGCGGTCCTGGAGAAACTGACGGAGAGCGGGGCGGAGGTCTTCGCCGCCCCCGGGAGCGTCCGGGTCCGCCGGGAAGGGCCGATCCGCTCCGCAAACGTGGAGACCTCCCCGTATCCGGGGTTCCCCACGGATGTCCAGGCGCAGTTCATGGCGTACATGTGCCTCGGGGACGGGTTCAGCATCGTCCGGGAAACGATCTTCGAGAACCGGTTCATGCATGTGGCCGAGCTGCGCCGGATGGGGGCGAGGATCGACGTCTCCGGCAACACCGCTGCGGTCACGGGCGTGCCGACCCTCTCCGGGGCGCCGCTGATGGCAACCGACCTGCGGGCCTCGGCGTCCCTGGTGCTGGCCGGTCTGGCCGCGAAGGGCGCCACCGAGGTGCTGCGCATTTACCATCTCGACCGCGGCTACGAAGCGTTGGAAAATAAGCTTTCTTCCCTGGGGGCACGGATCTCCCGGGTAAAGGAGTAGGAGGAATAAGCCGTGCGCTGGGTGAAATCGGGAACTGCGGCGTTTCGGAAGACCTTGGCCGAGACCCGGATGCGGGGCCGCACGGATTCGGCGAAAGTCTCCGCGGTGGTGGCCGAGGTGCTTTCACGCGTGCGGACGGAAGGGGACGCGGCGCTCGCGGAGTACACGCGCCGGTTCGACGGGTTCGACGCGGGAACGAAGGGGTTTGCCGTCTCCCGGGGGGAGATCGACGCCGCGTGGAAACGGGCGCCGAAAGCCCTGAAGGACTCGCTCTTCCTTGCCGCATCGCGCATCGAGGCGTTCCACCGGCGCCAAGCGCTGGAAGGCTACACCGCCGAACTCCCCGGGATCCTGTTGGGGCAGCGGATCCTGCCGGTGGCGCGCGCCGGAGTCTACGTGCCCGGCGGGAAAGCGGCCTACCCGTCGACGCTGATGATGAACGCCATCCCCGCGCGTGTGGCCGGCGTCCGCGACGTGATCGCCGCCTGCTCGGCCCCTGGCGGAAAGGTTCCCGACGTGGTCCTCGTCGCCTCCCGGATCGCGGGGATCGCCCGGGTCTTTCGCATCGGCGGCGCCCAGGCGGTGGCGGCGCTGGCTTTCGGCACGGAATCGGTGCCCCAGGTGGACGTCATCGCCGGGCCGGGAAACGCGTACGTGACCGAGGCGAAGCGGCAGGTCTACGGCGTTGTCGGAATCGACCTGCTGGCTGGTCCCAGCGAGCTCGCGGTGCTCGCCGACGATTCGGCAAGCGCCTCGTACGTCGCGGCGGACCTTCTGTCTCAGGCCGAGCACGACGAAGACGCGTTCGTTGCGCTGGTGACGGATTCCCTGTACCTCTCGCGGGAAGTGGAGGTGGAGCTCCTCCGGCAGGCAAAAAGGCTCCCGCGCCGGAAGATCTTTTCGGCGTCCCTTGCGCGGTCCCGCGGTTTTCTCGTTCGCGATTTGAAGGAGGGGATCGAAGTGGTCAACGCCATCGCGCCGGAGCACTTGAGCATCCAGGTGGAGAACCCGTGGGACGCTCTGGAGCGGGTTCGGAACGCGGGGACCGCTTTCCTGGGCCCGTACAGCCCGGTAGCGGTGGGCGACTACATCGCGGGGATCAACCATACGCTGCCGACGGGAGGGGCTGCGCGGTTCTCCTCCCCCCTGGGGGTGTCGAATTTCCTGAAGAAAATGAATGTGGTATCATATCAATTTCGGGCGCTTTCCTCCGATGCGCCGCATGTCGTAAGACTGGCCCGGAAGGAGGGCCTGGCCGCCCACGCCCAGGCCGTTCTGGGACGGATCAAAGGGGAGGCGTAATGCGGATGCCAAGGGAAGCGCAGATCGCCCGCAGGACGAAAGAGACCGACATCACGCTGTCGTTGCGCCTGGAAGGGGCGGGAGACGGGAAAATCTCCACGACCGTCCCGTTCCTCGATCACATGCTCACCCTTTTCTCCCGTCACGGCGGGTTCGACCTTACGATGGCCGCAACAGGGGACACCCAGGTCGATTTCCATCATCTCGTTGAAGACGTCGGCATCTGCCTCGGGGAGGCGTTCCGCAAGAGTCTCGGGAACATGGCTGGGATCGCTCGCTACGCGTTCGCCAGCGTCCCGATGATCGAATCGCTCGCCAACGTCAGCGTGGATATCTCCGCGCGCCCCCACCTCGTCTTTCACTGCCCCCTGAAGAGCGAGAAGGTGGGGATCTTCGACGTGGAGCTGGTGGAGGAGTTCCTCCGGGCGTTCTCCCAGTCGTCCGGCGTGTGCGTCCACGTCAACGTCCCCTACGGGGCCAACACTCATCACACCATCGAGGCGATCTTCAAGGCCCTGGGGCGGGCGATCTCGAGCGCCGTACGGATCGACCCGCGAGTCAAGGGGATTCCCTCCACGAAAGGTGTCCTGGGATGAGCCGGACGGATGCCATCGGCATTGTCGACTACGGCATGGGGAACCTCAGGAGCGTCAGCAAGGCGCTGGAAACCCTCGGATTCCCCACGTTGGTCAGCGGGAGCCCGAAGGAGCTGTCGCTGTGCCGGGGGATCGTCCTGCCCGGCGTTGGCGCATTCCGCGATTGCATGGAGAACCTCGCGCGGCAGGGACTGCTTCCTTTCCTGAAAGACGTTCTCCGCGACGGAAGGCCATTCCTCGGAATCTGCCTGGGCCTGCAGGTGCTTTTTTCCGGGAGCGAGGAATTCGGCCGGCACGAGGGAATCGGGTTCTTTCCGGGAAGGGTGATCCGCTTCCCCGCGAGAATGACCGCACCCGGTTTCGCCGCCCACGGCCATGCCACGCTGAAGGTCCCCCACATGGGGTGGAACCGCGTCGAGTTCACGATGGACCACCCGGTGCTCCGCGGCGTCCCTTCGGGGTCCTATTTCTACTTCGTCCACTCCTACTACGTCCGGCCGGACGAGCCGGCCGTGGTCGCCTGCAGGACGTCCTACGGGGTGGAATTCACGGCCGGGGTAGGGAAGGGGAATCTCCTGGCGGTCCAGTTCCACCCCGAGAAGAGCCAGGTGGCGGGGCTTGCGCTCCTCGCCAACTTCGGACGGCTGTGCCGCGAGGCGGCGTGAAGAGGTTCGCATGGCGTTCCAGGTAATCCCGGCGATCGACATCCAGGGGGGCAAGGCGGTCCGGCTTCGCCAGGGGAGGGCCGAAGACTCCACCGTTTTCGCCGACTCGCCGCTCGAGGTGGCCCGGCGGTTCGCAGCCGCGGGCGCGTCGCAACTGCACGTGGTGGATCTCGATGGCGCGTTCCTGGGGAAGCCGGTCAACTTCGACATCATCCGGCGGATCGTTGCCGCCGTCGACATCCCGGTGCAGGTGGGCGGCGGGGTGCGGAACTTCGACGTCGCCTCCCGGTACCTCGGCGCGGGGGTGTTCCGGATCATCCTGGGGACCACCGTCGTCCGCAACCCCGAAGAGGTCCTGCGCATCACGAAGGCGTACCCCGGGAAGGTGGCCGCGTCGGTCGACGCCAAGGATGGCCGGGTGGCCATACGGGGCTGGGTGGAGGTGACGGGAGTGGTCGCCGTCGACCTCGCGCGGCAGATGGAGAAGAGCGGGATCTCCCGGTTTATCTACACGGACATCTCCCGCGACGGCATGATGGCGGGCCCCAACTTCCCCAGCATCAGCGAATTCGCGAAGGGACTTTCCACCCCCGTCATCGCCTCCGGGGGCGTGAGCACGCTGGCGGACGTGGAGACGCTCAGGACGATGGAGAACGAGGGGGTCTGCGGCGTGATCATCGGGCGCGCGATGTACGACGGCTCCCTATCGCTCCCCGACGTACTCCGTCTGGAAACGGAGTGAGTCCTCCAAGCGTGATGCTCGCCAAGCGGATCATCCCGTGCCTGGACGTGAAGGACGGCCGCGTCGTCAAAGGGGTCAACTTCGTGAATCTTCGGGACGCGGGCGACCCGGTGGAGATCGCCCGCCGGTATGACGAGGAGGAGGCCGACGAACTGGTCTTCCTCGACATCACGGCCTCCCACGAGCGTCGGGACATCCTCATCGACGTCGTGCGACGGACGGCGGAGCAGGTGTTCATGCCCCTGACGGTCGGCGGCGGGGTGAGGACGCTCACGGACGTCCGGAACCTCCTGTCGGCCGGGGCCGACAAGGTGTCGATCAACACGGCGGCGGTGGCGGATCCCGGGTTCGTCCGGCAGTCCGCCGAGCGGTTCGGGAGCCAGTGCATGGTGGTCGCGATCGACGCCCGCACGGTCCCGGGGCGGCCGGGGAAATGGGAAGTCTACACCCACGGAGGCCGACGGCCCGCGGGAATCGACGCGGTGGAATGGGCGGCGCGGATGGAGGAGCTCGGAGCGGGAGAGATCCTGCTGACCAGCATGGACCGGGACGGGACGCGGGACGGCTACGACATCCCCCTCACGAGGTCCATCGTGGACCGGGTGGGAATCCCGATCATCGCCTCCGGCGGGGTGGGAAACCTCGACCACCTGGTGGAGGGCCTGACCGCGGGCGGGGCGGACGCCGTGCTGGCGGCGTCGATCTTCCACTACGGGGAGTACACGGTGGGAGAAGCGAAGGAATATCTGCGGCGACGAGGGGTGCCGGTGCGACCGGGCGCCCGGGGGACGATCCGCGCGGCCGCGGAGATGCAGGGAGGCGCGGACTCGCAGCCGTAGACGGGAGAAGGAAGATGACGGCGGAGGAATGGATCGCGATGGTGAAATTCGACGACCGGGGGCTCGTGCCCGTGGTGACGCAGGACGTCTCCGACAGCACGGTGCTGATGGTCGCCTGGGCGAACGCCGCCGCGTTGCGGAGCACCTTCGAGACGGGGCGTGCCAGCTACTGGAGCCGGTCCCGGAACTCCCTGTGGGTGAAGGGAGAGACCTCCGGGCACTTCCAGGAAGTGGAAGAGGTGCTGTACGATTGCGACATGGATACCCTCCTGTATCGCGTGCGCCAGGAAGGCCCCGCGTGCCATACGGGAGAGCGGACCTGCTTCTATCGGAGCGCCTGGCGGCGCGGAGGGAAATGACGATGGCCGACGAATGCATCATCTGCAAGATCGTCCGGAAGGAAGTGCCGTCCCAGCCGATCTACGAGGACCACGACCTGGTGGCGTTTCCGGACATTCGCCCGGTCGCGCCGGTCCACGTTCTGATCGTACCGAAGGAGCACATGGTCAACCTGAACGACGTGGGGAAGAACGATGCGGGCCTCCTGGGGAAGATGCTGCGTCTCTCCGCGAAGATCGCCAACGATAAAGGGATCGCCGATTCGGGCTACCGGGTCGTGATCAATAACGGGGACGACGGGGGACAAATCGTGCCCCACCTGCACCTCCACCTGATCGGCGGAAAGCCGCTGGATCACAAGATCGGCTGAACACCGGCTCGAATCGATTTCTTGACTTGAGGTGGAAATCACTTATAATATATAAATTTTCGGTATTAAGCTGGCAGGGGAAGGGGTGATCCATTTATGCCGGGCGTCCGCGTGAAGGAAGAGGAGCCCTTTGAGAGCGTACTGAAACGGTTCAAAAAACAGTGTGAGAAAGCCGGTATCCTTTCGGAGATCCGCAAGCGCGAGCATTACGAGAAGCCCAGCGTCAAGCGGAAGAAGAAGGCGCTGGCGGCGAGGAAGCGCGCCTTGAAGAAAATGAAGAAAATGAGCCGGTAGCGGATGGGATTGAAGGACCGGTTGCAGAACGACATGCAGAAAGCGGCCAAGGAGAGGAATCCCTTGGCCCTTTCTGCTTTGCGGATGGCCCTTGCGGAGATCAAGAACAGGGAAATTGAAGCGAGGGGGGAGTTGGCCGACGATGCAATCTTCAAGGCGCTCGCGTCGATGGTCAAGAGGCGCCGGGAGTCCATCGAATTGTTCCTGAAAGGGAACCGGCCCGAGCTTGCGGAGAGAGAGCAGGCCGAGATCGTCATCCTTTCCGCCTACCTCCCGACAGGGCTCTCCGAAGCCGAGGTAGAGTCCCTCGCGCGGGAGGCGATCGCCGCCGCCGGCGCCAAGGCCCCGTCCGACATGGGCCGCGTGATGAAGGATCTGATGCCGAAGGTGGCCGGCCGCGCCGACGGTAAACTGGTGAGCGAGGTTGTCCGGCGCCTGCTGTCCGGCTGAGACGAAGACGGGAAGCGGCGCGTCCCTGACGACACCGTCGTCCGGGACTTTTTTTATCTGACCTTACACAAGGGCCGGGGCCGAAGGAAACGTGGGAGGCCGCATCTCCGAAAGCACCATCCGGGAAATACGGGAAAAGGCGGACATCGTGGCGGTGGTGTCCGAGACGGTTTCCCTCGCGCGCAGCGGCTCGAGCTTCAAGGGGCTGTGCCCGTTCCACCGGGAGAAAACACCCTCCTTTTTCGTCCACCCGTCCCGGCAGGCGTTCAAATGCTTCGGATGCGGGGAGGGGGGGTCGGTCTTTCATTTCCTGATGAAGGCGCGAAATCTTTCGTTCACGGAGGCGGTCGAGGATCTCGGGGAGCGGTACGGCGTCCCGATCCAGTACGAGAAAGGGCCCCCTTCCAAGAGGCCCGGCGAGGACCTTTACCGGATCTTGAGGCTGGCGGCCGAAACGTACCGGGAACTTCTCCGGTCTTCCCCCTCCGGGAAGCCCGCCCGGGAGTTCCTGGTCAGGCGGGGGGTGACAAAGGAGGCCGAGCAGGAATATTCCCTGGGGTACGGCGGCCAGGGGAAAGATCTCCTTTCTGTTCTTGCGCGGGAGGGGATCGAGACCGGCCGCGCGGCGCAGGCGGGACTGCTCTACCCTCAGGAGGGAGGAGGGTACAGGGAACGGTTCCGGGGTCGGGTGATCTTTCCCGTCACGGACGCCCGGGGGCGGGTGTGCGGCTTCGGCGCGAGGGCGATCCACGATGTTACCCCGAAATACCTGAATTCCCCGGAATCCGAGCTCTACCGGAAAAGCTCCTTGTTGTACGGGCTCTTCCAGTCTCTTCCGGCCATCCGGAACGAAAAGAAGGTGCTGGTGGTCGAAGGATACATGGACCTCATCGGCCTGTGGCAGAGAGGGGTCCGCAACGTCGTGGCGACGTGCGGGACGTCGCTTACCGAGAGTCACGCCAGGACGCTGAAGCGACTTTCGGATACGGTCATCCTACTCTTTGACGGCGATGTCGCCGGGAAGAGGTCCGCCGTCCGGGCGGGCGCGCCGCTGTACACGGCGGGGGTGAGCCCCCTGGTGCTCTTCCCTCCCAAGGGGATGGACCCCGACGACTGGGCGAAGGAGACGACAGGCCCCGAGCTTTCGGACCGGATCGCCCGGGCGGTTCCGTTGATGGAAACGATCGAGCGGGCGGCGGCCCGGAAGTACGATCTCTCGCAGATCACCGGGAAACTGTCCTATCTCCGGCTGATGGCGAAGTACCTCCCGTGGATCACCGAACCCGCCGAACAGCGAATTTACGTTCAGCGGGTGGCGCAGTCGACCGGCCTTCCGGAGGAGACGGTGCTCGAGCAGTTGCGCGGAAAAAGCCGCTCCTCGGCCGCGGCGGTGCCCGGCATCCCCGGAAGGCCTTCCGGGGGAAGGCCCGAGGAGGGACTTCTGCTGTGCCTGCTCTCCCGCGACCCCACGCTGATCGAGGACGTGCGCCGGGACGGCGTACTCGAGTGGATCGAGGGAGAGGAGGTCCAGGAGGCGGTCGGCCTGCTTTCCCGGCGGGCCGAAGCGGGCGGCGGCGCGGACCTCAACGAGGTTTTGGACGGGGAGATCTCCGATGCGGCAAGGAGGCGGATCTCCGAGGAGATCTTCCGTGCGGAGATGTCCGCCGGGGATGCGCGGCGGATCTACCCGGACGTTGTGCTGGGCCTGAGGATCCGGAAACTGGAGCGGGAGATCGTCCGACTGGGGGAGGAGAGCAAGGCGGCGATCGGCGCCGGCGACCAGCGGCGGGCGCAGGAGATATTTACGGAATTGAAGGCCGCAAAGAACGAGAAGGAACGGTTGAAGCAGGAACGAAACGCGAGCGTGAGGTGAGGCGGAATGGCCAGGCGGAAACATTTCGACGGCATCGACGGGCTGGTGGAAAAGGGGCGCGCCCAGGGGTTCGTCACCTACGACGAGTTGAACAGCGTGCTGCCTCCCGACATCCTCACGGGGGACCAGATCGATGACGTGATGGAGATTTTCGGGGAGAACGCGATCGAGGTCGTCGACGTCTTTCAGAAGGTACCCGTTGCCGGAAGAAACCTCCTGATCGGGGAAGAGGAGGCCGCCGAGGAGGAGGAGACGGCGGTCGAGGAGGAGGCGGCGGTCGAGGAGGAGGAAATCGACTACGCCGGCGGGATCAAGGGGAACGATCCCGTGCGCCTCTACTTGAAAGAAATGGGCTCGATCCCCCTCTTGAACCGGGAGGGCGAGGTCAGTCTTGCAAAGCGCATCGAGGACGGGGAACGCGACATCGTCTCGGCCGTGAAGAACTGCCGCATCGCGCTCGACGAGCTGGGCGACATGGGGGTGAAACTCCGATCCGGCGAGCTCCAGATCCAGGACGTCATCAAGGACCTGGACGAGGATTCCAACGAGGAGGACGAGCAGCAGGCGAAGGAAAAGGTGCTGAGCATCATTTCCCGGATCAAGAAGACCCGCCAGGCCGTCAAGGAATGCGCGGAACGCCTGAAGAAGGCGCGGCTGTCCGAGAAGGAGCGGAAGGCCTTCAGGAAACGGGAGGGCGAGCTCGGCGCGCGCGTGGCGGACCTCATCCAGGAGATCCACCTCAAGGAGCGCCAGATCGAGGTCATCAGCGGGAAGATCTGGGCCTTCGCGGACAGCATCGAGAACGCGGAAGGACGGATCCAGTCGTGCTGCGACCGAACGAGAATGGCCGAGAAGGATCTCCTGAGGCTCCTCCGGGGCGTCAAGGGGAGGAAGGCGAAGCTCGCGAAGGCCGCGATGCGGCTGCACGTCGGCAAGGACCGCCTCCTCGAAATGGAAGGGATCATCCGCGAGGCCAGGGCGCAGATCCGGAAGGTGGAAAAGGAGGCGGGGCTGGGCGCAGCGGTGCTGAAGGATACCCTGCGGGCCATCGAAGAGGGCGAGTGCAAGGTCCGGCAGGCCAAGCGGGAGCTCGTCGAGGCGAACCTTCGCCTGGTAGTGTCCATTGCAAAGAAGTACACCAACCGCGGGCTGCAGTTCCTCGACCTCATCCAGGAGGGAAACATCGGCCTGATGAAGGCGGTCGACAAGTTCGAGTATCGGCGGGGGTACAAGTTCTCGACCTACGCCACCTGGTGGATCCGCCAGGCGATCACGCGGGCGATCGCCGACCAGGCGCGGACGATCCGGATCCCGGTGCACATGATCGAGACGATCAACAAGCTGATCCGAACCTCGCGCTACCTCGTCCAGGAGCTCGGGCGCGAGCCGACTCCGGAGGAGATCGCGGAGCGGATGGACATCCCGCTGGAGAAGGTCCGCAAGGTGCTGAAGATCGCCAAGGAACCGATCTCGCTGGAGACGCCCATCGGCGAGGAGGAAGACAGCCACCTTGGGGATTTCATCGAGGACAAGAACACGGCTTCCCCGGTGGAGTCCGTCATCAACATCGATCTGTCCGAGCAGGTGAACAAGGTCCTCGGGTCGCTCACTCCGAGAGAGGAGCGGGTCCTGCGGATGCGGTTCGGGATCGGCGAGAAGTCGGACCACACGTTGGAGGAAGTGGGCCAGGACTTCGAGGTGACGCGCGAGAGGATCCGGCAGATCGAGGCCAAGGCCCTCCGGAAGCTGCGCCATCCCAGCCGTTCCAAGCGACTGCGGACATTCCTGGAATAAGGAGGGGTTTTCACGGTGGGCCGCGTCGGAATTGACAAGGGCACCGTTTGACGGAAATAATGGGAAAATATAGTAGAGAAAGGCGTTTGGGGGCCCATAGCTCAGTTGGTCAGAGCCACCGGCTCATAACCGGTCGGTCCCTGGTTCGAGGCCAGGTGGGCCCACCATCATGCTGCAGGAAAGTGTCGCCGTGAGATCGATGACCGTGCCAAATGCACCGCACGCGGGTGCATTTTTCGTTTTTCGAGAGTGGGGGGAGTGAGCTCCCGCGCCAAAGTCACGGTCAGGGACGTTTGGCGCGCGCTCGATGACCATTTTCCCTTCGCCCACCGCGCCGACTGGGACAACGTGGGGATCCTCGCCGGGGACCCGACGGCGCCCGTCCGGTCCGTCCTCGTCGCGCTGGACGCCACCCAGGCGGCAGTTGCCCTGTGCGGGCGGATGCACCCCGACCTTCTCCTCACCCACCATCCCGTAATCTTCACCCCCCTGAAGTCCGTCCGCCCCGACCAAGGGGATTCCTCCGCCGCGTATTCCCTTCTGCGGATGGGCGTGGCGGTGATCTCCGCGCACACCAACGCCGATGTTGCCCCCCGCGGCGTGTCCTGGGCCGTGGCGCGCAGGATCGGCCTCCGGGGGATCCGTCCCCTGCTCCCGGGGGAGCCTTCGGACGGCTGCAAGGTGGTCGTCTTCGTCCCGCCGGATCGCGCTGATGACGTGATGGCCGCGCTGTCGGAGGCGGGAGGCGGCCGGATCGGCGCCTACTCCCGCTGTTCCTTCCGCGTGGCCGGATGGGGGACCTTTCACCCAGCGGAATCCGCCAGCCCCTTCGCGGGAAGGGCCGGGCGGGAGGAGAGGATCGAGGAAATCCGTCTGGAGGCGGTCGTGGCGCGCAGCCTCCTCCCGCAGGTCCTGCGGGCCGTGCGGGTCGTCCATCCGTACGAGGAGCCGGCGATCGACGTCTATCCGCTCGCCGGATGGGCACTCGGAGGGGGCATCGGCGCCGTGGGGGACCGGGAGTCCGCAGCTGCGCTCGATACCGTACTGGAGGAGATTCACCGGAAGATCCGTCCGGCCTGGATCAAGGTGGCGGGGCCGTCGAGGAAGACGGTCCGCCGGATCGCGGTCGTGGCGGGGAGCGGATCGGAATTCGCGGGCGCGGCGAGGGAGGCGGGGGCCGATCTCTTTGTGACCGGGGAGGTGAAGTATCACCAGGCGCTCGATGCGGCCGCGGGGGAGATGCCCGTCGCCGATGTCGGGCACGGTTCGGCGGAGAAATGGATCCTGCCGGAGTTCCGGCGGGTGCTCGCGGGAAGGTTCGGGAGGAACCTGGCGATCCGCGTGTTCATGGAACAGGAGCCCCAGAGGGCATTTCGCCCGGGGTCAACGAGGGGAGGGGAGCGGTCTTGATGGAACAGATAAAAATCCTGGTCGGCCTTCAGGAGATCATGATCCAGGCGCGGTTGGTGGAGACGGAGAAGCGAAAGGTCCCGCTCGAGGTGGCGGACCTGAAGGCCCTCTTCGAGGAAAGGGAAGCGAAGTTCCTGTCCGCCCAGCAGGAGTTCGAGCAGCTCAGGAAGGACCGTCGCGAGAAGGAACGCGAGATCGAAGAGGAGCGCGAGAAGGTCGAGCGGGCCAAGGCCAAGCTCATGTCGATCAAGACGAACAAGGAATACTACGCGATGCTGAAGGAGATCGAGGGGACGAAACGGGCGAACACCGCCCGAGAGGACGAACTGCTGGCGATTCTTGCGCGCTACGAGGAGGCGGAGAAGCGGCTGGCCGAGTTCCAGGCGGAAGTCGAGGAGGTAAGCGGCAGGTACCGCGAGCGGATGGTCGACGTCGAGGCGAAGATGGCGAGCTTCGACAAGGACATCGCCGTGCTTGCGGCGAAGAGGGCCGAGGTGGCCGGGGGCCTCGAAGCCGGTCTCGCGAGGCGGTTCGTGATGATCTTCGACCGGCGCGACGGACTCGCGATCGTCCCTGCGAGAAACCAGTCGTGTACGGGATGCCACATGAACCTTTCTCCCCAGCTCTTCAACCTGCTGCAGCGGGACGACCGGATCCACACCTGCCCCAACTGCAACCGGATCCTCTATTACGAAGCGCCGGAAGAGGAGCCTTCCGGTAAATGAAGGGGAAGTCGCTGACGCTCCGGACCGACGGCGCCAGCCGGGGGAACCCGGGGCCGGCCGGGATCGGGGCGGTGATCGAGGTCGACGGAACCGGCGAGCAGATCGAGTTGTGCGCCTACATCGGGGAGGCGACCAACAACGTCGCCGAATACCGCGCCCTGCTTCTGGCCCTCGCGGAGGCGGAGAAGCTGTCCCCCGCAGCCATCACGGTGCGGTCCGACTCCGAGCTCCTCGTCCGTCAGCTCAACGGGGAGTACCGGGTGAAATCTTCGCTCCTGAAGCCCCTTTTTCTCGACGCGGCACGGCGGTTGCGGCGGTTCCCCTCGGCGCGTATACTGCATGTTAGGCGGGAGGAGAACGCGAAAGCCGACCTCCTCGCCAATCACGCGATCGACGCTCATTTCAAAAACGTCTGAGGAGGTCAGGCGGCCGCCGGCCCCTTCAAGGGGCGGGAGGAAAGTCCGGGCTCCGCAGGGCAGGGTGCCGGGTAATCCCCGGTGGGGGCGACCCCGAGGACAGTGCCACAGAAAACATACCGCCTCCCGCGTTCCTCGGGAGGTAAGGGTGAAAAGGTGAGGTAAGAGCTCACCGCGGGCCGGGCAACCGGCGCGGCACGGCAAACCCCACCCGGAGCAAGACCGAATAGGAGGGCGACTCCGCAGGAAACCGCGGGGGAAGGGTGGCCCGCCCGGGGCCCTCGGGTACAGGTCGCTCAAGGCGCGCGGCAACGCGCGTCGTAGAGAAATGGCCGTCCCGCGGCGGATTCACCCGCCGCGCACAGAACCCGGCTTATGGCCTCCTCAGGCTTTTTTTCGACATCCGGCGGGGGACACATCTCAACGATGGCGGGGGACACTCCTCAACGAGAAACTTGAGGAAACCAAAATCAGGAATGTCCCCCTGAAAGGAAAACCAATGGCAGAGTTCCAGTACCAGGACCCGTTTCCTCTAGGGAAGGACGAGACGAAGTACCGGCTGCTAACCAGGAAGTACGTATCCGTCGCGAAATTCAACAAGAGCGAAGTCCTCATGGTGAACCCGGAAGGGCTCTCCTTCCTGGCCAACCAGGCGATACGAGACGTTTCCTTCCTCCTGCGCCCGGCCCACCTGGAGAAGGTCGCCGCGATTCTCGCCGACCCGGGAAGCTCCCCCAACGACCGCGGCGTGGCCGTCTCCATGCTGAGGAACGCCGAGGTGGCAGCCAAATTCATCCTCCCCTTCTGCCAGGACACGGGGACCGCCACGATCGTCGGCAAGAAGGGACAGCAGGTCTGGACCGGCGGGAAGGACGAGGAATTCCTCTCCAGGGGGGTCTTCAAGACCTATACGGAGGAGAACCTTCGCTACTCCCAGACGGTCCCCCTGACCATGTACGAGGAGGTCAACTCCGGCTGCAACCTCCCGGCCCAGATCGACCTGTACGCCACCGACGGAATGGAGTACAAGTTCCTGTTCGTGGCCAAGGGGGGCGGCTCCGCCAACAAGACCTACCTGTACCAGGAGACCAAGGCGCTTCTCAACCCCGCAAGCCTCGAGAAGTTCCTCGTGGAGAAGATGAAAACCCTGGGGACCGCCGCCTGCCCCCCGTATCATCTGGCATTCGTCGTCGGCGGCACTTCCGCGGAGGCCTGCCTGAAGACGGTGAAGCTGGCGTCCGCCGGCTACCTGGATCATCTCCCCGCCAGCGGCAACAAGGGCGGCCGCGCCTTCCGTGACCTCGAGATGGAGGAGAAGATCCTCCAGTCGGCTTACGCGTGCGGCTACGGCGCGCAGTTCGGCGGCAAGTACTTCGCCCTGGATGTCCGTGTGGTTCGCCTGCCGCGTCATGGCGCCTCCTGCCCGCTGGCGATGGGCGTCTCCTGCTCCGCCGACCGCAACATCAAGGCCAGGATCAGCAAGAGCGGCATCTGGCTGGAGAAGATGGAGAAGAACCCTGGACGGCTGATCCCCGAGAAGTATCGAAAGAAGCACGACCACGGCATCGTCAAGATCGACCTCAACCGGCCGATGAGGGAGATCCTGGCCGAGCTGTCCAAATATCCGGTCACCACGCAGCTATCCCTCACAGGGACCATCATCGTCGGACGCGATATCGCCCATGCAAAGCTCAAGGAGCGGATCGACCGCGGGGAAGGCCTGCCGCAGTACCTGAAGGACCACCCCATCTACTACGCCGGTCCGGCCAAGACCCCCAAGGGAATGCCATCGGGCTCCTTCGGGCCGACCACCGCGGGCCGAATGGATTCCTACGTGGACCTGTTCCAGTCGCATGGCGGATCGCTCGTCATGATTGCCAAGGGGAACCGCAGCCAGCAGGTGACGGACGCCTGCAAGAAGTACGGCGGCTTCTATCTGGGCTCCATCGGCGGGCCCGCCGCCCTGCTCGCACAGGAGAATATCAAGAAGGTCGAAGTACTGGAGTACCCCGAACTGGGCATGGAGGCCATCTGGAAGATCGAGGTGGTCGACTTCCCGGCGTTCATCCTGGTGGACGACAAGGGGAACGACTTCTACAAGCAGCTGGGATAAGCGCGGGCGGGGGACACTCCTGGCGATATAAAGCGCTACCATCAGGAATGTCCCCCGAAAGCGCCTTCTCCTCTCGCGAACGCCTGCGAGGATGGGCGTATCCTGGCGGAGTTCGCCAGGTTGGTAACCAAACGCCTTTTTAGTTTCCCTTTCCGTACGGTTTTCCGCAGAAAATACTTGACACTATCCCGTTAACCATTAGAATGGCCGCTAGTGGGTAATTGTGGGGAAAGGTGGGTTCAACCGCCACCATGATCTTCCGGGGACGTTTCGAATATACCATCGATCCGAAGGGCAGGGTGAACATCCCCGCCCCCTTCCGGGAGCGGCTCCAGGAAACCGGCCAGGAATCGTTCGTCATCACCAATTACTCGGGCTGCATTTACGCCTATCCCGCCGACGACTGGGTTCGAATCGAGGAGAAGCTTTCCTCCGTCTCCAGCGTCGACAGGAAGCTCAACACCTTCCTCCGGTTTTTCGTCGGCGGGGCCGTGGAGGCCGTTCCGGACAAGCAGGGCAGGATCCTCATCCCTTCCTCGCTTCGCACGTATGCAGGCCTTGAAAAGGACGTCATCATCACCGGTATGCCGAATCGCTTCGAAATCTGGGCGCGCGAAAAGTGGGTGGAGGAGATCGGCCGGTTCGAGAAGGAAGGGTTCGAGGATCCCGAGCTGGAGCGGGAGATCAAGTCGCTCAGGATCTGATCGTTGGTCACGGGACACATCCCCGTTCTTTTACAGGAGATGTTGAGACTGCTTTCCCCTGCCCCGGGCGAGGTCTTTTTGGACGGCACGACAGGCGCGGGCGGACACGCGGAGGAAATTGCGCGGAGGATCGGGCCTGGCGGAATCCTGGTCTGCGCCGACGCGGATCCCGGCATGATGGGTGTCGCCTCCGAGCGCCTCGGCGCGTTTCCTTGCGTCCGACTGGTCCACGCGGATTACGCCGATTTCCCGAAACTCCGGGACGCGGCCGGAGGGAGGCCGTTCGACGGAATGCTCCTCGATCTCGGGATCTCCTCTCTCCAGCTGGACGATCCCTCCAGGGGGTTCTCGTTCCGGGAGGACGGACCGCTGGACATGCGGCGGAACCCCGATGATGCCGTCCCGTCCGCGAGGGATCTCCTTCGAAGGACGACCGAAAGAGAGCTGGCCGACATCTTCCACCGGTTCGGCGAGGAGCGATTTTCCCGCCGCATCGCGAGCGCGATCGTTTCGCTGCGGAGGAGGGACCCGATCGAGCGGACCTTGCAGCTGGCCGAGCTGGTGAAACGGGCGATCCCCAGGAAGGCGTGGCCGAGGGACATCCATCCCGCCACGCGGGTGTTCCAGGCGCTCCGGATCGCGGTCAACCGGGAGCTGGAATCTCTCTCGGCCTTCCTCGCCGCGTTCGCGCAGCACCTGGCGAAGGAGGGGAGGGTGGCGGTGATCAGCTTCCACTCGCTCGAAGACCGGCTGGTGAAGACGGCCTTTCGGGCCCAGTCGGCGGGGGAAAAGGCGGTGCTCACGGTGATGACCCGCAAACCGGTTATTCCGGGAGCGGAAGAAACCCGGATCAATCCGCGGGCCAGGAGCGCGAAGCTGCGCGCGGCCCGCCGCAGCCAACGGGAGGAGAAAGAATGCAGCGAATAGTGGTCGGAAACGGCGTGTGCATGATCACGGAGATCCGGAAGGAGACGCCCGTGTTCCCGGCGGTGCCGCGGCGACGCCGGCTCATGGGGTTGTTCGTCCTCCTTCTCGCCATGGCGCTTTTCAACGTGTGGCTCTCCGGGCAGTACTACCGGATGGGGTACGCGGTGTCCACTTCGCTGGAGGAGCAGCGGAACCTGAAAAAAGGGCAGGACCTGCTGAAGACCGAGATCCTGACGCTCCGCAGCCCGGCCCGGATCGAGGCCATCGCCAAAAACGAGCTCCGGATGGTGGACCCGAAGACGGAGAGGATGATCCGGGTGAGATGAGCCCCCGCGCCCGGATCATCCTCGGCGGGCTGGCGGTTGTCTATGTGCTCGTCGTGCTCCGGGCGTTCCACATCCAGATCCTGGGGGTCCAGGGGATTCGCGAGCGGGGCGCCAAGCAGTACGGCGTGAAAATCCCCCTTGTTCCCAAGCGGGGGGCAATCCTGGACCGGACCGGAAACGAGCTGGCGGTCAGCGTCGCCACGAAATCCATTTTCGTGCAGCCCGCGAAGCTGAAGTCGGCCAACGCGGCGGCGAGCCTCCTGTCCCGGCGAATCTCCCGACCCGTCTCGGATCTGCGCAAGTTGTTCTCCTCGGGAAAAAGCTTCCTCTGGGTGAAGCGCCAGATGCCCTCATCGGCGGCCGATGAAATCGTGAAGGAGATCCACGAGGCGCAGGGAGGAAGGAAGGGGCGCGGCGAAGAGGACGGCATCGGGATCGTGGAGGAGCCGAAGCGGTTCTACCCCAATCGGGAGCTGGCCTCCTCGCTCCTCGGTTTCACCGACCTCGACAGCGCGGGGATCGAGGGAGTGGAGCTCTCTCTGGACAAGTACCTGCGCGGCGAGCGGGCGTTCCTCGTGTGCGAGCGGGACGCGCGCGGGCGCGTCATCGTCCCTTCGACGACCCCGGTGGAGGTGAACCCCAACGGGAGCTCGGTGTCGCTGACCGTCGACCGGAACGTCCAGCACGTGGCCGAGAGCGAGCTCAAGGAGGCGGTCGCCAAGTACAAAGCCCGTGGGGGGGTCGCGCTGGTCATGCAGCCGAAGACCGGCGAGATCCTCGCGATGGCGTCGCTGCCCACGTACAATCCCAATACCCCGGCCACCGCCGTTCCCGAAGCCCGGAAGAACCGCGCCTTGACCGACACCTACGAGCCGGGCTCCACGTTCAAGGTGTTCACGATGGCCTCCGCGCTGGAAATGGGGTGCGTGAGGATCTCGGAGAAGATTTTCTGCGAGAACGGCTCCTACCGGTACGCGGACCGGGTTCTCCACGACGCGCATCCGCACGGATGGCTGACCGTGCCGGAGGTGCTCAAGTACTCGAGCAACATCGGAGCCTCCAAGATCGGCGAGCGAATGGATCCCGAACGCTTCTACGACACGATCCGGGCCTTCGGGTTCGGGACGAAGACCGGTATCGAGCTGATCGGGGAGGTCGGTGGGATTCTCCCGCCGCGAAGCGGGTTCAAGGGGATCCGCCGCGCCACGGTTTCCTTCGGCCAGGGGATCTCCGTGACGCCGATCCAGATGGCCGCGGCGATGTCGACAGCGGTTAACGGCGGAAAGGTGATGAAGCCGTATATCGTGCGGGAGATCCGGGACCCCGAGGGGAAGGTCGTGTACCGCGGGGAACCGACGGAGCTCCGAAGGGTCCTTTCTCCGAAGACCTCGGAGCAGATGCGCGAGATGATGGGACGGGTAGTGCAGGAGGACGGCACGGGGACCCAGGCGCGTATCAAGGGGTTTCTCGTCGGCGGCAAAACCGGCACCGCGCAGAAGGTCGAGGTGGGGACGGGAAAGTACTCCCCGAACAAGCGGGTCTCCTCCTTCATCGGATTTCTGCCACTTCAGGATCCCGAGCTCATGATCCTCGTGGTCATCGATGAGCCGAAGGGCCAGGTGTACGGCGGGGTGGTCGCGGCCCCGGCGTTCAACCAGATCGCGGTGAAAACCGCCTACTACCTGGGGATCCCGCCCACAGAGCCGGTCGCCCGGGCCGTGGCGTACAATGGGAAGGAAGCCCAGAGGCCGGGGGGAGTGCCGTTGACCCGGGTAGCCACATCGCCCTCGGAGAGCGCCATGGTCATGCCGGACCTGCGGGGACTGAGCATGGGCAGAGCGGTCGACGTGATGGGGCGGCACTCGGTGAAGCTCAACCTGGTCGGGACCGGAGTGGCGCGGCAACAGACCCCCGCCCCCGGCCAGTTGCTGGTTCCCGGCATGGAGTGCACAGTGACCTTTGGAGGGCAGTGAGAGAAGGGATGCGGCTATCGGAGGCCCTGGCAAACGTAACCACGGCGAAGCCGCCGCACGATGCGATCGACATCGGCGGCATTTCGATCGATTCCCGCAAGGCCCGGAAAGCCGATCTGTTCGTCGCCCTCCGCGGGGAGCGCGCGGACGGCCACGTGTTCCTTGCACAAGCCGCGCGGGCGGGCGCCGCCGCGGCGCTGGTCGAACGGGAGATCCCCTCCCCGCCGCTTCCGACCGTCCGGGTTCCCTCCACCGACGCCGCCCTTCCAATGGTCGCGGCGAATTTTCACGGGGACCCGTCCGCACGTCTCGCGGTGGTGGGAGTGACGGGGACCAACGGAAAAACGACGGTAACCTACCTGCTGGAGTCGATCCTCTCCGCCGCGGGGCGAAAAACGGCGGTGATCGGCACCATCAATTACCGGGTGGGGGAAGAGGTTCTCCGCACGGGCCTCACGACCCCCTTTCCCCACGAGCTGCAGGAGGTGCTGGCGGAGGCGGCGTTCCGCGGCGTCACCCACGTGCTGATGGAGGTGTCCTCGCACAGCGCGGTCCAGGGAAGAATCGCGGGGGTGCGGTTCGACGTCGGCGTGTTCACCAACCTGTCCCGCGACCACCTGGATTTCCACGGCGACATGGAGTCCTATTTCGCGGCCAAGGCCAGGTTCTTCCGGGAGTACCTCCCCGCCGGGGGAAAGCAGACGGGAATGGTGATCAGCGCGGATGATCCCTACGGCACAAGGCTTTGCCGTGAGTTTCCGGGGGCGGTGACGTACGGATTCCTGCAGGACCGTGCCGTGGCTCCCGTGCGCGCACAGATGTCGTGGGAAGGGACGCGGTTGTCGCTTCGGACGCCTTGGGGAGAGCTCGATCTCCGCACCCGGCTCATCGGGTCCTATAACGCATCGAACGTTATGGCGGCCGTCTGTGTCTCCAGCCTCCTGGGGATTTCCAGCGAGGCGATTCGAGCGGGGATCGAGCGTCTTCCCGCCATCTCCGGGAGGATGGAGGAAATCCCCAACCGGCGGGGGCTGCACATCTACGTCGACTACGCCCACACTCCCGGGGGATTGGACGTGGTCCTTTCCACGCTCGAGGGGCTGGGCGGCGGGCGCCTGATCACGGTATTCGGATGCGGAGGGAACCGGGACCGGGGAAAGCGGCCGGAAATGGGACGGATCGCGGCGCTCCGCTCGGACGTCGTCGTCGTCACCTCCGACAACCCCCGTAACGAGGACCCCGGTGCCATCCTCTCGGACATCCTGCCCGGCCTGCGGACGGAGGGGTTTCTCGAGGGGCGGGGGGAAGTGGCGTGGGACGAAGGGTATTTCCTGGTGATTCCCGACAGGAAAGCGGCGATTGATCACGCGCTGTCCCTTGCGCGGCCGGGAGACACGGTGGCGATCGCCGGGAAAGGACACGAGAATGTACAGATCATCGGGGACCGGAGTCTGCCGTTCGACGACCGGGAAATCATCCGGGGATTGCTTGCCGCCGACGGGTAGGATGACCCTGGAGGAGGTCGTCGGGGCGATCCACCCTCTTCGTGCGTGTGGACCGATTCCCGCCCGCACGCCGATCGGGCAGGTCACGACCGACAGCCGCGAGGCGACGCCGGGCGGACTCTTCTTCGCACTGCCGGGAGAAAAGGTCGACGGCGCCGGCTTCGTGGAGGAGGCGTTCCGGAAGGGAGCGGTGGCAGCCATCGTTCCCGAGGAAAGCGCGGGCAAGATCCCCTCCGCGATCCTGTCCGAAAAGCCCGTGTTCGTCGTCCGGAACGCCGTGGAGGCGCTGGGCGACCTGGCGCACGCCCATCGGGAAAGGATGCGGAAGATTCCCCTCGTGGGGATCACGGGGAGCTCGGGCAAGACCTCCACCAAGGAGATGCTTGCCGGCCTCCTCTCGGCAGGAAGAAACGTCCTGAAAAACCCCGGGAACCGGAACAACCTGATCGGCATGCCGCTGGCGCTGCTCGGGCTTTCCGACCGACACGACGTCGCGGTGATGGAAATGGGAACGAACCGGCCGGGGGAGATCGCGCGGCTGGCCCAGATCGCCGCCCCCGATATCGGGATCCTCACCAACATTGCCCCCGCGCACCTGCAAGGGCTTGGGAGCCTCGAGGGGGTTGCGCGCGAGAAGGGGGATCTCTTCCGGGCGCTTCCTGAATCCGGAACCGCGGTGGTGAACGCGACCGACCTGCGGGTTGTCCGGGAAGCGGGGCGCTGCCGGGCGAAGAAAATCTATTACGGCGTCGCGCTCAACGAGTTTTCGGGCCGTGTCCTCTCCATGGATGACCGCGGGATGAGGATCGCCGTGCGGACCCCTTCCGGCGAGTTCACCTCCGCCCTGCCGGTGACGGGCGAGCACCACCTCATGAACGCGCTGGCGGCCACGGCCGCCGCCTACGTCCTCGGGTTCCGCCCGGAGGACCTTGCCGAAGGCTTCTCCTCCTTTGCCTCCGTGCGGGGGAGGTTTCATCCTATCCCGCTGCGGGGCGGCGGGCTGCTCCTGGACGACAGCTACAACGCGAACCCGGCCTCGATGGAAGCCGCCATCCGGGCCCTCCGGGTTCTTCGCGGAGCCCGGCGAAGCGTGGCCGTTCTGGGGGATATGCTGGAGCTCGGCGAAGCCTCGGCGGTGTCCCATTTCCGGATCGGCCACCTGATCGCGGGGTCCGGTCTGGACCTCCTGTTCACCTACGGGGAGGAGGCGGCGCACGTCGCCCGGGGCGCCCTCGAGGGGGGGATGGATCACGAAAAGGTGGCCCACACCGGCGATCGGGAACGCCTGAAGGCGATGGTCCTGGGTGCGCTGCAGGAGGGAGACGTCGTCCTTGTCAAGGGGTCCCGGGGGATGCGCCTCGAGGAAATGGCAATCGAGATCGAAAGGAAATGGGCCTGACCGACCATGCTGTATCACCTTCTCTACCCCCTGCACGCGGACTACTCCTTCTTCAACGTATTCCGCTACATCACCTTCCGCACCATCTACGCTGCGATCACCGCGCTCCTGCTGTGTTTCGTCATCGGCCCCTGGCTCATCCGGGAACTGGGCTCGCATCAGATCGGGCAGACCATCCGGCGCGACGGCCCGGAGCGGCACCTGGCGAAGGAGGGAACGCCCACGATGGGGGGGCTGCTCATCGTCCTCGCCACCGTGATCCCAACGCTTCTTTGGGCCAACCTGGGGAATCCCTACATCTGGATCGCGGTGTTCGTGACGGTGGGGTTCGGGGCGATCGGATTCGCCGACGACTACAAGAAGGTCATCCGGAAGGACTCCAAGGGGCTCTCTCCCCGAATGAAGTTCCTCAGCCAGTTGGCCCTGGCGGGAGTGGCTGCGACGCTCATCTACCTGGACATCGGGATCCAGCCCAAGGTGAGCATCCCGTTCTTCAAGAAGCTCAATCCCAGCCTGGGTGCGCTC
>Ga0214473_10002604_pt1 | contig 22149 bp, 22 predicted proteins | sample RVTome_7_FD_203509 | JGI IMG/M metagenome (GOLD analysis project Ga0214473, IMG submission 203509) | Soil microbial communities from uranium-contaminated site in the Upper Colorado River Basin, Wyoming, United States - RVT98D197 | ecosystem: Environmental > Terrestrial > Soil > Contaminated >... | reverse complement strand
CGCGGAGATCGCCTACCAGCTCGTGCCCGACCTCGGGATCGTGTTCAACGGCACGTCCCCCGCGGTGCGGGACGCGATCAAGAGCTTCGTCCAGGACGCCCTCGCGACCCGCTGAGCAAGGAGGCCGACCCCCGGGTCGGCCTCCGCGCAGCGAGCCGGAGGCGAGCGAAGTTCATCAAGCAAGCAGGCCGCCCCCGGGTTGCGGGCTATTCTCGGCTCGCATGAGCGGGAGCGACTGGCAGCGCGTCGAGCTCTTCGCGCCGACGCTCGAGCATCGCCTCCTCGCGGGGACGCTCGCGGAGTTCGTCGCCCGCGAGGTCGAGCCGCAGGCGGCGGAGCACGATCGCGACGAGACCTTCAACCACGCGCTCTTCCTGCGCGCGGGCGAGCTCGGCCTGCTCGGCGTGACGCTCCCCGAGGAGGTCGGCGGCGCGGGCCTCGATGCGATCGCCGCCGTGCAGCTCTTCGAGGCGCTGTCGACCGCCGACCCGGGCTTCGCCCTCGCCGTGCTCGCGCACTCGATCCTGTTCGCCCAGAACGTGGCCGTGAACGGCAGCGAGCTCCAGCGCAAGCGCGTGCTGCCGCGCGCGGCCTCGGGCGAGTGGATCGGTGGTCTGTGCATAACCGAGCCCGCGGGCGGCACCGACGTCCTCGCCATGCGGACCCGGGCCCGTCGCGACGGCGACGCGTACGTGCTCGACGGCACCAAGACCTTCATCACGAACGGCGGGATCGACGAGCGGACGCAGGGCGACGCCTTCGTCGTCTATGCCGCCACGGCCCCGCGCCAGCTCACGGCCTTCCTGGTGGAGAAGGGCACGCCCGGCTTCCGCCTCGGCCAGAAATGGCGGGACAAGCTCGGCATGCGCGCCTCGTTCACGGCGGAGCTCGTCTTCGAGGGCGTTCGGGTGCCCGCGGCGAACCGCCTCGGCGCCGAGGGCGAGGGGACGCTCGGCATGATGCGCAACCTCGAGGTCGAGCGCCTGACGCTGGCGGCCATGTCGGTGGGCATCGCGCAGCGTTGCCTGCGTGTGATGATCGACTGGGCGAACCAGCGCCAGAGCTTCGGCCGGCCCCTGCGGGAGCACGGTCAGATCCAGCGCTACATCGCGGAGGGCTTCGCCGAGTACCGCGCCGCGCGGACCCTCGTGTATGACGTCGCCCGCCGCTTCGATCTCGCGGCGACGGGGCAGCGCATCGAAGCCGACGCGGCGAAGCTCTTCGCGGCGCAGGTCGGCAAGCGCGTCGCCGACGCCGCGATCCAGGTGCTCGGCGGCTACGGCTACATGGGCGAGAACGTCGTCGAGCGCCTGTGGCGCGACGCCAAGCTCCTCGAGATCGGCGGCGGCACCCTCGAGGCCCACCACCGCAACCTGACCAAGGACCTCTGCCGCGACCCCTCGCAGATCGCCTGACGGTCGATGTCTTCCTGCTAGCTTCGTCGGGCGAGGCCGAGAATGGCTCGATCGATCGCGAGACCGCAGCGTTGGTTCTTCGGCCCCTGGCCGGACCTCTCGTTCGGGTGCGGCCTGTTGTACGTGTGGCTGTTCGCCATGCAGTCAGTGGCCGGGCCCGAGATGCGGCGCTTCGCGCCGCTCGAGCTCGCCCCCTTCCTCTCGATCCTGTTCGGGATGCCCCACTACGGGGCGACGCTGCTGCGCGTCTACGCGCGGCGCGAGGACCGGCGCCGTTACGCCTTCTTCGGGCTCTGGGCCACGGCGGCGATGGCCGCGCTCTTCGTCGCCGGACTTCACGTCGTCTGGGTCGGGTCGCTCGTGGTCACGGTCTATTTCACGTGGAGTCCGTGGCACTACACCGGCCAGAACTACGGTATCGCGCTCCTCTTCCTGCGTCGGCGGAGTGTTCCGGTCGCACCGGCAGCCAAACGTCTACTCTACGCGAGCTTCGTCCTCTCGTACGCGCTCGTCTTCCTCGCGCTCCAGGGGTCGACGCCCGGGACCCTGGCAGCCCCGGGGAACTACGTGGGGACCGTCTACGAGTACCAGGCCCTTGGGCTTCCCGGCGCCTGGCGCGACGCTCTCGCGGCGATCGTCGTGGTTGCCTACGCCCTCACCACCGCGTCGGCTGCCGCGCTCCTGCTGCGGGCGGCCCGGGCGCGGGACCTGGTGCCCGCCGCGCTCGTGGTCGGGGTGCAGTCGCTGTGGTTCCTCGTGCCGACCGCCGCCGTCGTGTGGGGGCGGCTCGGGTGGGTCGAGCCCCTCGATCCCACCTGGCGCGCGTACGCATTCCTCTGGGTTTCCGTCGGCCACTTCCTCCAGTACTTGTGGATCACCACGTACTACACCGCGGCATCGGAGAGCGCGGGAGGGCGGGCGCGTTACCTGGCGAAGTCGCTGGTCGTGGGGGCAGCCGTCTGGACCCTGCCGCCGCTGCTCTTCGCGCCGGGGCTGCTCGGACGGCTGCCCTTCGACATGGGGCTCGCCCTGCTCACGGCGGCCGTCGTCAACCTCCACCACTTCGTGCTCGACGGGGCGATCTGGAAGCTCCGCGACGGGCGCGTTGCGAGCCTGCTGCTGCGCGAGCCGCACGAGCCGGGGCCGCAGCCCCAGGCTGCTCCAGGAAGCCGACGCCTGGGTCCGGCGCTCGGCTGGGTCGTGGGCCTCGCGTCTCTCCTCGTCGCCGCAGCCTCGGCGTGGGAGGGCTTTGCGGGCAACCGTGCCTTCGACCGCGCCGACTTCCAGCGGGCCAAGCTCGCGCTCGCGCGGCTGGTGTGGCTCGGCCAGGACAGCCCGAAGATCCGCGTCTCGCTCGCGGAGCATGCCCAGCGTTTCGAGACGCTCGAGGCGGCGCGGGAGCAGATCGATCGAAGCCTTGCCCTCTGGCCCACGGCGGAGGCCTGGGCCGCGCTCGGACGCTGGTACGAGGAGTCCGGGAAGTCCGAGGAGGCGCGCCGCGCGTACCAGCAGGCGGTAGCACTCGCCCCCGACGATCCGGGACTGCGCACGAGTCTCGGGCGCGTCGGTTTTTCCGCGGGGGGCTACGAACCGCGGGGTGGAGGCGCGGCTCCCTGAGCCGCGGGCGGGTTCGGCTTCGCCCGGGAGCCCGCAGCCACCGGATGCCGTCGGCGTGCGATCGGCAGGTGCGTAGCGACGTCGCGGAAGCGTGCGCGATCGTCGGCGAGGCGCGGGATGGCGGTACGCCGCAGATGGAACTCGATCGCCCCAGGAGCTTCGACGAGCAGGTACCGCTGCCGGAGCAGGGGATGCTCCCCGAGCCCCCGGCTCAGCTGGAGGATCACGTCGGGCCGTCGGACTCCGAGCACGTAGTCCCAGTCCCACTTCGCGTGCCCGGGAAAAAAGCGCTCCACGTGCAGACGGGCGATGTGACGATCGGCGCGTCCCAGGACGTCGAGCGCCGGACGCTCCGCGAAGTAGGGCAGAACGCCGGCCCAGTGCACGGCCACGCTCGTGTCGGGCAGGGTGTGCGCGCGCAGGTAGCGAGCCTGGATGAAGCCCAGTCGGTTCTGGGCGCGCAGGAGCGTCTCGTGGCGCGGATCGAGCCACTCGGTGCGCACCGTCGCCGGGCTTGCGGCCAACCCGAGCGCCGCCGACGCCAGCAGCACGAGCGGGAGCGCAGCGGCGGGCACCCGCGCGCGTCGCGCGAGCGCCGACGCGAGCTCGGCGCTGCCTCCCGCGGAGAGCAGGAGCAGGAGCGGCAGCACGGGAACCGCGTAGCGGATCCCGTAGCGAGGCAGCCAGTCCCCGCCGCTCCACACCGCCCAGAAGAGTCCCGCCACCACGAGCAGCGCCAGGAGCGCGAGCCGCGGGTCGCGCGGACGCCGTGCCACCGCGAAGGCGGCGGCGACGAGGGCCGGAGCCAGGCCGGGAAGCCAGTTCCCGAGCTGGAAGACACCCGCGCGAAGCACGAGCGCGCGGGGAGAGCCCGTTGCCTTGAGGTAATACGTGTTCGGAAGCGGGTCTCCATAGTAGAGCCAGCCGAAGGCGAGCAGTGCCGCGCCCGCGATCCCGAGCGGCAGCGCGGCGGAGACGAGCCGGCGTCGACGCGGCCCTGGGTACGCGAGAGACATCGCGACGAAGACCGCCGAGAAGATCGCCGCATCGGGACGGATCAGCGGTCCGAGCGCGAGCCAGACCGACAGCCGGTCGGGCCATTGCCGGGGCCCCGCGCGCGCGATTGCTTCGCTGCATCCCAGCAGCCAGAGCGAGACGAACACGGTGTCGGCTCCCTGGAGCGCCCAGACGCACACGGGCGCGCACAGCGCGGTGCCGAGGGCGGCGGCGATGCCCGCCGCGCTCTGCTCCGGAAAGAGTGCGCGCGCCGTCCGAGCGGCGAGCCACACCGTCGCCGCGAGTGCGGCGAGCGCGAGGCACTGGAAGGCGAGCGCCATGCGAAGCGGGCCGATCGGGAGCCCGTGGAGCGCCGCCATGGCGAGCGTGACGGCGGGGTTCGAGAAGCCCTGCACCCTCTCGCCGCCCGGGTTCCACACCAGACCGTGCCCCGCGGCGAGGTTGCTGGCGTAGCGCATCGAGATCATCGCGTCGTCCCAGAGGCAGGAGACGCGCTCGCCCTCGACGACGAAGCTCGTGCGGAAGACGTAGAAGGCGCCCCACGCGACGAGTGCGACCAGGCATCCGCGCAGTCCGCGCTCGGACACGCCCCGATGCTAGCCCGCCTTTCAGCGGCGATGAGGGGCCGGAGGCAGAGATTTCTGCGCCTGCTGGAGCTCGGTCCAGCGCGCGTAGGCGCGGTCCGCCTCCTCGTCGAAGCCGAGGCTGTCGGCCGCGAGGGCGAGGCCGGAGACGGCGCGAAGGTCTTCGGGGGCGAGCTCCGCAGCGCGCCGGAACGCGACGTAGGCGTCCGGCGGGTTGCCGCGGCGCGTCTCAATCTCCCCGAGCGCGATCCAGCTCTCGGGGTCGGAGGGCCCGAGCCGGATCGCGACCTCGAGGTGCTCGACCGCCTTGGCGAGATTCCCGGCGTCGGCCTGGAGGCTCGCGGCGCGCTGGTGCAGCGCGATGTTCTCAGGCTGGGTCCGCACGGCGAGCTCGATCTCGCGCGCGGCCTCCGCGTGGCGCCCGGCTCCCGCGTAGGCCATCGCGATGGCCGCCGGATCGGTGGGCGGCCCGCTGCTCGTGCAGCCTGCGGCGCAGCTGAGGGCGAACGCGAGGGGAGCCAGGCGGCGGACCATGTCGGGAGGCCTCCGGGATGGGATCTCCTCGGCGTATCGGCCGGCCGGCACCCCGGATGTATGCTGCCCTTCCGATCGGCGAACGAGCAGGGGGCCCCGACGCCGCGAGGGAGGTGAGATGGAGACGATCCGGACGGAGACCGAGCAGCGCGTGCGCTCGGTCGTGCTCTGCCGTCCCGAGGCCTACAACACGATCACGCCGACGCTACGCGACGAGCTGTCGGCCGCGATCGACGCCGCCGACGCCGATCCGGAGGTGCGCGTGATCCTGCTGCGCGCCGACGGGCCGGCCTTCTGCGCCGGCTACGGGCTCGACTGGTCGACCGAGGCGCAGGCTCGCGAGGGCCGTCCGGGACGCGGCCCCGGGCGGGCCGGCGAACGCGAGCGAAGCTGGGACTCGGTCGCCGACATGCGGATGATCGGGAGCTTCGTCGACGTCTACATGAAGCTCTGGTACGCGAGAAAGCCCGTGCTCGCGGCCGTGCAGGGCTGGTGCATCGGCGGTGGCACCGACATGGTGCTGTGCGCGGACCTGATCGTGGCGGGCGAGGGCGCGACCTTCGGCTATCCGCCGGCGCGCGTCTGGGGTACGCCGACCACCGCGATGTGGGTCTATCGGATGGGTCTCGAGCGGGCCAAGCGCTACCTGCTGACGGGCGACGCGATCCCCGCGCGCGCGGCCGCGGAGATGGGGATGATCCTCGAGGTCGTGCCCGACGCCGAGCTCGAGGCCTCTGCTCTCGGCCTCGCGGGGCGCATGGCGAAGCTCCCGACCACCCAGCTCGTGATGCTGAAGCTTCTGTGCAACCAGACGGTCGAGAACATGGGTCTCGCCTCGAGCCGCACGCTCGGGACCCTCTTCGACGGGATCGCCCGCCACACCCAGGAGGGGCTCGACTTCGTGGCCCGGACCCAGGAAGTGGGCTTCCGGCAGGCCGTGCGCGAGCGGGACGACCCCTTTGGCGACTACGGCAGCCGCCCGCGGGGGTGACCGCGCCGCGCGGGTCTCGGGTCCGACTCCGTTTCGATTCTCAGAGCGATTGTCAGGGAGCTTCACGCGCTCGTAGACTGGGGCGTCGGTCGGATCGCTGCGATCCGTGCCGAAAGGAGAAGCCCCAATGCGCCCCGTTCCTCGCTGCTGCTCGCCGTCCTCGCCAGCCTCCAGCTCGGAGCGCCCTGTGGGGTGTCCCACAAGATCCTGATCAGCTCCCCCAGCGGCTTCGTCGACGACTTCTCGTTCCCGATCGAGTTCCACGTCTTCGGCGCGATCCTGCCCGGCTCGCTCGAGGTGGAGCTCAACCACGTCTCGATCCTCGACCGCGTCACGGGTGGCCCCGAGCACTTCACCGCGGTGATCGAGCCCGGCGCTCCGCTGCGCGACAACAACCTGCTCGAGGTCCGGGCGATCCGTGGCACGGGGGACGGGGAGCTCGTCGCGATCCGCGCCTTCAAGTACCTGCCGCCCGGCAAGGCGCGCGCCCATCGCATCGAGAGCCCGAGCGACCGGATCCGCGGGCCGCTCGGTCACAGCAAGTACGGCGACTGGATGCTCGAGAACGGGACCGCGCGCTTCGCGATCCAGGACGTGGCGCAGCGCGAGCTCTACAGCGTCGGCCAGTACGGAGGCAACCTGATCGACGCGGAGCTCGTGGGGAGGCCGGGGCTCGACAACTTCCTCGAGGTCCAGCCGGGGCTCAACATCGAGACCGTGATCAACGCCCAGACGGTCGAGATCGTGAACGACGGCCAGGACGGCACGCCGGCCGTGATCCGGACTTGCGGTCCCGACGACCTGCTCGACTTCGTGAACCCGTCGAGCCAGGTGACCGACCTCGGGCTCCCCTTCCCGGCACTGGCCAACGACCGCGACCTCGAGATCGAGGGATGCACCAGCTACGCGCTCGAGCCGCTCGAGGACTTCGTGCGCATCGACACGGAGGTGTTCAACAACGAGCCCCCGGGCGGCTCCGTGCCCGACCCGCTGCCGCTGCTGGTGGGCGACTGGCTGAACCCGTCGGGCGAGCTCGACACCTTCACGCGGGCCCCCGGCGCGAATACTACGCTCACCCCGTCCGCGAGCGGAGTCGGTCCCCCCGTCGCGAGCTTCCTCGGCACCCTCGGTTTCTTCGGCTTCGACGAGGGCGCGGGCACCGATTACGCCTTCACCCAGGTCCCCCTGCCGCCGCCGAACGCGACGACCGGGAGCTTCGTCTTCGTGAGCGGCGTTCTCGTCGTGCTCCACAGCCAGAACGTGCTGCTCACCCTGATCGGGGCGGACCCGGCCCGCTTCCGGGTGTCGAGCGGGGGCAGCAACAGCTTCACCCGCTACTTCGGCGTGGGGGACGGCTCGCCCTCGAACGCGGTCGACCTCGAGAACCGCGTGCGCCAGGTCGCCACCGGGACGCTCCAGGGCTGCGTGACGGTCGCCGGGGCACCCGTCGCGGGGGCACGGGTCAGCGTCGGCACGAACCTCTTCGCCAGCACGCAGAAGCTCGCCTCGAACTTCGTGACCCGCCCCGGACCCTGCCCGAACTACACGGGCACGGTCCCGCCGGGGAGCTACTCCGCCGTGGCAGGCCTCCAGGGCCACCCCTACGAGGGCGGAGGCGGGCTCCCGCCGGCGAAGCCCGTGACGGTGGTGTCCGCCGCCACCGCGACCGTCAACTTTGCGCTGCCCGCGACCGGCGCGCTGCGCGTCGTCGCCGTCGACGAGGCCGGTGCCCCGATCCACGCCCGCGTCAACGTGATCGGCTTCGATCCGAGCCCGGAGCCCACCGTCGCGGGGCCGTCGCTGCCGGGGTTCGGGAGCTCGCGCCAGGGCGTGCTGCACGACACGAGCGACGCGCTCCCCTACGGGATCGCGGCCGTGGGCTACACGGACGCCTCGGGAACCATCGAGATCCCGCTCGAGCCGGGCGTGTCGCGCTATCACGTCTTCGTGTCGAGGGGGACCGAGTACTCGGCCTTCCGCACCGCCGCGCCGATCACGGTCAGCGCCGGGAGCACAACGGTCGTGGACGCCCAGATCGCGCGCGTGGTGGACACGAGCGGCTTCGTGTCGTCGGACTTCCACGTCCACGGCATCCGCTCGGCCGACTCGCGCGTCTCCGACCTGCACCGGGTCCAGTCCTACTCGTCGGAGGGCGTGGAGAACGTGATCATGACCGATCACCACGTCCACACGAATCTGCGCCCGGCGATCGCCGCGGCGGGCCTCGGCCACCTCCTCACCTCGACCATCGGCGAGGAGATCACCTCCTTCGATTATGGTCACTGGAACGCCTATCCGCTGCGGATCGACTGGAACTCGCCGCACGCGACCTTCACGCCGGACGGCTCGAAGCTGATCTCGGGCGGATCGACCGACTGGGCGCAGGCGGCGCCGCCCGGGCGGGACTTCCCCGCCTATGGGGCGCTCAACGCGACGCCGGCGGAGATCCTCGCTCTCGCCACGGCGGGCGCGCTCTCGGAGCCCGACACGACCATCCAGATCAACCACATCGACAGCCACTTCGCGCCGCTCAAGATCGACACGTCGCTCGTCCCGCCGCGGGACCTCTTGACCGACCTCGAGCGCGCGAACCGCAGGCTCCCCGCGACGGGGAGCGTGCCGAACCTCTTCCAGCACTTCCCGGCGCTAGAGCTCTGGAACGGCGACAACCGCAACGACCAGCGCCAGTTCCTGGAGGAGCGGATCGGGATCTGGTTCAACCACCTGAACCAGGGCCTGCGAACGACCTTCATCGCCGACACGGATTCGCACTCCTTCACGAACCTGAACACCGCGGGCGCGCGTACCTGGACGGCCTCGCCGACGGACTGGCCCGGCGCGATCGACGGGGGCGACGTGGCCGCGGCCGTCGCGGCCGGCCAGGCGGTCGGCGGACAGGGCGTGTACGTACAGACGCGCCTGCTCGCGACGGACGGCTCGGGGGACGTGGCGGACCTCTCCCTCAAGGGCGATACGACGATGAGCGACGCCGGCGGCAACGTCTTGCTCGAGATCCGGGTCCAGTCGCCGAGCTGGGCGCGCTGGGACCTGATCGAGATCTACGCCAACGCCGCCACCACCGCGACCAGCGGCTCGCCCTACCTCTTCGGCGCGACGCCGACTCAGATCCTCGACGAGGGCGACTGCGACCCGGCCACGACAGGCGATGGCGACTTCGACGTCACGCGGACACCCGCGATCGGCGGCGTCCCCGGAGCGGATCGACTGAGTGCGACCGTGAGCGTGCCCTTCGACGGGCTCGCGAGCGAAACCTGGTTCGTGGTCGTGGTGAAGGGGACGGACGGGCAGTGCGGACCGATGTTCCCGGTCTACCCCGACGACCTCGACCAGGCGTCGAACACGACCCTGTCCCAGCTCGTGGACGGCAACCTGGGGCAGGGGGGCGTCGTGGCGCTCGGCGCGACGAACGCGCTCACCTTCGAGCCTTGAGCGCAGGCGCGGCCGCGGGCGGCGCGGCGCGACTCCCGGCCCGGGCGCTCGCGGCGCTTGCGCTCGTGCTCGCCGGTGCGTCGGGCCCGGGCGGGCCTCGCTCCGACGGTGGAGTCCGACTCGTGGAGGCTCTCGAGGCGGCGCCCACCGCGGTCGTCGGCGTGGTGGACGAGCCGCGTCCGATCGACGCGCACGGCCATACCGCGCTGCTGCGCGTCGAGACTTCCCTCTCGGGATCCGTTCCGCCCGGTGCCACGATCCGGATCGGGTGGGAGGAGCTCGCGGCGTCGCGCGCCCCCCGCTTCGCGGAGGGCGAGCGGGTCCTCGTGGCGCTCGAGCCGCTTTCGGGAGCCTCGATCTGGGCCACGCGCCTTCCGGATCCGAAGCAACGCTCGCAGGTCTTCGGCGTAGCGATGCGGGGGGAGGCCTTCCTGCGTGCGCCGTCGTCCGGGAGCGTCGACCTGCTGCGCCACTACCTGAAGCTCGCCCCTCGCGATCGGGAGGGGGCGAACGGCGTGGCGCTCCTCGCCGAGGTCGCGGCGCGCAGCGAGCCGCCGCTGGCGGTCGGGGCAGTCGAGAGGCTCGCGCGTCACACGGCGCTCGCGGAGCAGCTCGATGCGGACGCCGCGTCCGTCCTGGTCGCGGCCCTCCTGCGCACGGATGCCGGTCCGGAGCTCCCCTCCCAGGCCCTCGACCTCGTGGCGCGCCAGCGCCCACCGGCGCTGCGCGCGCCGCTCGAGGCGCTGGCGTCGAGGGACGCCCTGGCACCCCCCGTCGTCTTCGCCGCGCTCGCGGCGCTCGACGGGGAGGTCGGTCCCGATCGCACGAAGCGCCTGCTCGCGGCGTCCGCGCCGGCCTATCGCGAGGTGGCGGCGCGGAACGCGAGCGGGCCCGATGCGCCCGAGCTCCTCGCGCGCCTCTCCCGCAGCGATCCGGCGCCGGAGGTGCGCGCGGTCGCGGTCGAGCGCCTCGTCGCGATCGGCGGCGCGTCGGCCCTCGGTCCGGCGCTCGCAACGCTGCACGACGCGGAGCCCTCGGTGCGCGGATCGGCGGCGCGCGCCCTCGGCTCGCTCGGGGCAACCGCCGTTCCCGGATTGCGGGACATCGTCGACGGCGGAGATCCCGACGCGGCGCGGGCCGCCCTCGTCGCGCTCCACCTCACGGGTGCCCCCGAGGCGAGTGCGGCCCTCGAGGAGATCGCGGCGTCGCACCGCGACGAGGGCATCCGCACCCTGGCCGAGATCGCGCTCGGCCGCGAGGTCGGACACGTGCACGATTAGGATGGTCGGGAGTCCAAGCGCTCCATCACGGCGCGCACGATGAAGGGCCAGGCGATCGTGGCGTCCGCGAAGACCTCGGCGAAGCGGCCGCCTTCTCCCTCCGGCACGAACTTGCCCCAGGAGACGCCCTCCTGGTAGGAGCAGCCGGAGAGGCCGCCGAAGTGCTCGGGCTCGGGACAGATGCGCACGGCGTACTTGTAGCGCCGCACGGGCTCCGGGATGCCGAGGCGCCCGCGGCGGATCTCGAGGTAGGGGCCGACCTGCTGCGCCCAGTTGCGCGGAACGCCTCCGCCGATGGTGAAGATGCCGAGCGTCTCGTGGCGGCGGACGAGATCGGTGAAGTGTTCGAGGTCGAGGTAGGGATCGAAGGGGAAGGGCCGCTTGCCCGCCTCGCGGCGGAGGTGGTTCAGGATCGAGAGATCGAGGCCGAGCTCCGAGTCGGTGAAGGCGGGGACGTACACCGGCACGCCGCGGCGCGCGGCGCTCGCGAGGATGGCGCGACCGGGTGCGTGCTCGTCGAGGTGGCGGCCGAGGTGCTCGAGCACGCTGCGGCTCGACAGCACGGCATCGTCCGGAAGCCCGGCGAGTGCCTTGCCGAGCAGCTTCTCCACGTCGTCGAGGTTGCTCTCGAGCTCGATCGTGTCGTAGACGCGGTTGTAGCCCTTGCGGTAGAGCTCCTCGTCGCGCATGCGTGGATCGTGGGCGAAGTGGAGCAGGCCCGCCCCTTCGCTGAGCCCATGGGTCATGAGCGCGCCGGTCGCGACGACGGCCTGCACCCAGCCGCGGTCGATCATCTCGCACAGGAGCAGGCTCTGCTTCGCGATCGTCATCGCGCCCGAGACGGTGACGACGCGGAAGCAGCTCTCGTCGCGCACCATCGCCTCGAGCACATCGGCGGCGCGCGAGAGGCGCCGGCCGCCGAAGGCCGTCTGGCCCATGGCGCGAACCAGTGCGTCGACGCTTCCCGCCGCACGCGGGTCGAGGGAGGCCAGGGGCTCGAGCCCGTCCTCGACGCCTCCGCCGTAGCCGCTCTGTTCGCGATGCTTCGCCATGCCGGTCCGCAAGCTAGCAAAGATCGAGCGCGAGCAGATGTACGCGGAGACCGCCGTGCGGGAGCACGTGGTGGGCGAAGCGACGGCCCGGGAATCCGGAGATCGCGCCGGGGTCGGGCGCGAGCACGCCGACGCGCCAGCCCGACCAGCGCGGGAGGAGGGCGCGTGCGAGAAGCGCGTAGCCGGCGCGCGCCGAGCCGCGATCGCCGAGCCGGTGCCCGTAGGGCGGGTCGAGGACGAGCAGTCCGCGCGGTGCGGGAGGCACGAGCCGCGAGAACTCCGAGGCCTCGAAGCGGATCGCCGCGGCCACACCCGCGCGCAGGGCGTTGCGGTGCGCGATCGCGAGCGCTCGGGAGCTGCGGTCCGCCGCCACGATCTCGGCCGGCGGCGCCTCGCGCCGGAGCGCTTCGGCCTCGCACCGCAGCCTCGCGCCGCGCGCGGCGAGGGCCCCGAGCCAGCCCTCGCAGGCGAAGCTGCGCGCGGCTCCCGGAGCCATGCGCAAGGCCGTCTGTGCGGCCTCGATGGCGAAGGTTCCCGCACCGCAGAAGCCGTCGACGAAGGCCTGCTCCGGCTCCCACTCGCACAGCGCGACCACGAGGGCGGCCAGCGTCTCGCGTACGGCGGCCGCGCCCCGCTCGAGCCGCCAGCCGCGTCGATCGAGCCGTTCGCCCGAGGCGTCGAGGGAGAGCGTCCAGCGGTCGCTCTCGCCGCGCACGTGCACGGTCTGCGTCGCCTCGGCGGCGCGCACGATCGCGAGCGCGTCGCCGCAGGCATCGCGCAGCCCGGCGCCCACGCGCTCGGCGATCCCGCCGGTGTGATAGAGACGGCAGCCGCGCTGCGAGACCTGGACGGCGACGCGCGCGTCGGGCGGGAGCACGGCCTTCCAAGCGAGGCGGGCCACCCCGCGGCGCATCGCGTCCCAGTCCCGGGCCCGGAATCCCCCGAGGCGCAGCAGCACGCGCGTGGCGCAGCGGAGCCAGAGGTTGGCGCGCAGACCGGCGTCGAGATCGCCCTCGAAGGCGACGCCGCCGGGCGACGCTTCGATCCCGGCGACCCCCGGAAGGCCCGCGAGCTCGCGCGCGGCGGCCGCCTCGCCGCCGGGTGCCACCACGGCGAACCACTGCTCCGACATGAAGGGATTCTGCCGCATTCCCCAGTCCGATCCTTTCACCGGAGGGGGCTTTCGGCCCGGGCCGGATCTGCCGATACTTTTTCGGCGCGGAAGACCCCCTGAGTCGCGCGGGGGGTGGGCATGCGCAGGCGGGCCGTGGTTGCCGTTTGCCTGGCTCTGGCATCCTGGCTGACCTCGGCGATGGTCGTCCGAGCGCCCGGGCCTTCGCTGCCGTCGGTGGGTGCTGCGGCGGCCGAGCCCTGCCGCCCCGATGCCTGCGAAGCCGGCCTCGAGAGCTGCCCGGTCCGGCCCACGGATCCGAGCGGTCCGCTCGCGGCGCGTGGCATCCCGCCGAGCTGGGCGCTGCCCGCGGCGCTGGCGCCGACGGGCGAGAACGGGGACGACGGCCGGGAGCGCCCGGTGGCGGCCCCGCGCAAGGCCGCCTGGGAGCGTTCCGTCGGAGGGCCGGTGGCCGCGAAGGAGCACCTCCGGCGTCGGCTCGCCGGCTGGCCGGAGCACCTTCTCGCCGATCGCGGGAGCCTTCCCGCCGGCGATCGCGAGTTCCTCTGGCGCGTCGCGCGCGACACCTGGCGCGGCATCGCCGCCCTCACCGATCGCGAGAACGGACTCCCGATCGACCATGTGCGCTTCGGCGCGGACTCCCTCGCGCCCGGGTCGGCCCAGATCGGCGACTACGTGAGCCCGAGCTCCATCGGCCTCTACCTCGTCGCGGTGTCCGCCGCCCTGGAGCTCGAGCTCGTCTCGCGCGAGGAGGCCCTGGCGCGTCTCGGGCGCGTGATGCAGACGCTCGAGCGCCTCGAGAGTCACCGGGGGATGCTCTACAACTTCTACGACACGACCTCGCTCGAGCGCACCTCCGGCTTCATCTCCTTCATCGACTCTGCGTGGCTCACCGCCGGCCTGATGGTGGTGCGCGGCACCTTCCCCGAGCTCGCGGAGCTCGCGACGAGCATGATCGACGCGCGCGACTACGGGTTCTTCTACGACTCCGACTACCAGCAGATGTCGCACGGCTACTACGTCGACGCGAAGGTCCGCTCGCCGTATCACTACGCGACGCTCTACACGGAGGCGCGCCTCGGGAGCCTGATCGCGATCGGCAAGGGCGACGTCTCCGAGGATCACTGGTTCCGGATGCTCCGCACCTTCCCGGCGGCATGCACCTGGCAGTCGCTTCCGCCCCAGAGCCGCCGGCGCAAGGAGGTCCGCGGCTACGCGGTCACCGGGGGATGGTACGAGTGGAAGGGGCTGCGCTACGTCCCCTCGTGGGGCGGCAGCATGTTCGAGGCGCTGATGCCCACCCTGGTCGTCGACGAGCGGGCGCTCGCTCCCCGCAGCCTCGGCCGCAACGCCGAGGTGCACGTCGCGGTGCAGCGGCGCTACGCGCTCGAGGACCTCGGGTGGCCGGTCTGGGGAATGTCGCCCTCGGCGTCGCCCGGACCCGAGGGCTACGGCGAGTACGGGGTACCCGTGCTCGGCGCGCGCGGCTACGCGGACGCGGCGGTGACGCCGCACGCAGTGGCCCTCGCGCTCCCGGTCGACCCCGGCGCCGCGACCGCGAACCTCCGGCGCCTGGCGGAGCGCTACGACCTCTACGGAGACTACGGCTTCTTCGACTCCGTGGATCCGCGCACGGGGACCGTCGGCGCCGCCTACCTCGCCCTGGATCAGGCGATGCTCTTCCTGGCCCTCGCGAACCATCTCGATGCGGGGATCGTGCAGAGGCGCTTCTCCTCCGACCCCATCGCCGCGCGTGCGCTATCCATCCTGGCCGACGAAGACTTCCTCGACTGAGGACCGCCCGGCGCAGGCCCGGAGGCCGGTGGACCCGGGGACCGATTGGCCAGCGTCGATTTCGAGCAGGTGGAGAAGCGCTACGCGGAGGAGACGACCGCGCTCGTCGATCTGTGCCTGTCGGTCGCCGACGGCGAGCTCCTCGCCGTGGTTGGGCCCTCCGGCTGCGGCAAGTCGACGCTCTTGCGCCTGCTCGCCGGGCTCGAGGCGCCCACGCGCGGGACGATCCGGATCTCCGGCGAGGCGGTGAACGAGCGCTCGCCGCAGGAGCGCAACGTGGCGATGGTCTTCCAAGACTACGCGCTCTACCCCCACCGTACGGTGAGGGGGAACCTCGCCTTTCCGCTCGAGATGCGGCACCTCCCCCGCGACGAGATCCGCCGGCGCGTCTCGCAGGTGGCCGAGCTCCTCGGCATCGCAGCACTCCTCGAACGCCGCCCGCGCGAGCTGTCGGGCGGGGAGCGCCAGCGCGTCGCGATGGGGCGGGCGCTGGTGCGCGAGCCGACCGCGTTCCTGCTCGACGAGCCGCTCTCGAACCTCGACGCGACGTTGCGCGTCCACGTCCGCGCCGAGATCGCCGAGCTCCAGCGCCGCACGGGCACCACGATGCTCTACGTGACGCACGACCAGGTGGAGGCGATGACGCTCGGCGAGCGCGTCGCCGTGCTCGATCGGGGGCGTCTCCAGCAGGTCGCTGCGCCGCGCGAGCTCTACGCGCGTCCCAGGAACCGCTTCGTCGCCGGCTTCATCGGAAGCCCGCCGATGAACCTCCTCGCCGGGCACGTGCACGCCGACGCCAGCGGGCGAGCGGTCGTCCTCGTGGCCGGCCAGACCCTCGCGCTCCCCGATGCGCTCGCGCCGGCGGCGCGCGCGGCGGGGGCGGGGAACGTCACGCTCGGCGTCCGGCCGGAGGCGCTGCGGCTCGCGGCACCGCGGGCCGGTGCGCTGCGCGCGCGCGTCCTGCACCTCGAGTTCCTCGGCCACGAGGTCCTCGCCCACCTCGCACTCGACCCGGGCGCCAGCGGCGCGGAGGAGACACGACTCGTGGCACGCCTCGCGCGCGCCGGCGACCTCGAGCGCGGCGCCGCTGTCGCGCTCGAGGTCGATCCCGAGGGCGTGCACCTGTTCGGCAGCGACGGCGAGGCCCTCGGCCGCTCGCCCGTCTGATGCTTCGACCCGTCGGCCGGAGCAAGCCGGCGCGTCGCCCGGCCGTGGTAGGCTGCGCGCGGCAGGGCGCGGGCCGGCTGCGCGCGCGCGTCCGCGCCACAGGAGGATCCATGCCGCCGAGCAAGCAAGATCTGCGCCGCGCCTTCGAGCGTCACTTCGAGTGCTGGAACGCCCGCGACCGCGACGGGTGGGTGGCGCTCTTCGACCCGAGCATCACCTTCGACGATCCCGTCGGCGTCCCGACCAAGCGCGGGCTCGAGGCGGCGCGCCGCCAGTGGGACGCCTCCTTCACCCCCGGGCAGGAGTGGAAGATCGCGCCGCGCCTCACCTACTACCGCGGCAACGAGGCGGCCAGCGTGATCGCCAACCGCGGCGTGATCGGCGGCGAGCACTACGACTTCGAGACGATCGAGGTCTGGACCCTCGGCGACAACGGCAAGTTCGTCGCCGTTCGCGGCTACTACGACCCCCCGGTCGCCGTCGACGCCTACTTCAAGACCCCCGGCGAGGCGACCCGGCCGAAAGATTGAGGCCGAGCGGATCGAGGAGCGCTTCGGCGTGCTGACGGTCTTCGCCTATGACGGCCGCGATCGCCTCACGAGCGTGGACGCGCAATCGGAGAGCCTCGTGACCGCGTTCGAGTACGACGCGGCGGGAAACGTCACGAAGGTGATCGACCCGAAGGTCCACGAGACGGTCGACGCGTACGACCTGCTCTCGCGGCTTGAGAGTGTGACGCAGCAACTGGGCCAGTCCGTGATCTACCGCCACGACGGGCGCGGCCGCCTTTGGCGCGTCGTGAATGCGCGGGGCAACGCCCTTGACTACGGCTACTTCTCCTGGGGGGTCCGAAGCAGGTGGAGCATTTCCCGACCGAGACCGATGCGCCGGTAGCTTCACGCGGTCTCTCTCTCAGGTGCGGCTAACCGACCGGCGTTCAGCTGCGCGCCGCCCGCGTACCACTATGCCACGAACGGCGAGCGGCCGGTGAGCCCGCCTCCGACCCGGCCGCCCGCCGGCTGGTAACCCTCGCAAGCCCCAAAGCGGCGGCGCGTCAGCTGCAGCGCCTTGATCCTCATCCAGGCCTCCTCCTGCGCCTACTCCACCCGGAGTAGGCTGGACGGCGGGCAATCAACACGCGCATCCGCGCAGGAGGAGGACCCATGCGATTCTACAACGGCCAGCACCGGCACTACTGCGGCATCGACCTTCACGCCAAGACCACGTACGTCTGCATCCTGGACGTGGCGGGAGCGATCGTCGTCCACCGCAACATCCGCTCGGACCCCAAAGCCTTCCTCGATCTCGTGGCGCCCTACCGCGACGGCCTGGTCGCTGCCGCCGAGTGCACCTTCACCTGGTACTGGCTCGCCGATCTCTGCGCGAAGGAAGGCATTCCCTTCGTGCTCGGCCATGCGCTCGCCATGAAAGCCATCCACGGGGGCAAGGCCAAGAGCGACAAGACCGACTCCGAGAAGATCGCCGTGCTGCTGCGGGGAGGCCTGCTGCCCCAGGCCTGGCCCTGCGGCCCCGGACCCAGCTTCACCTCCACGCTCTCGCGCACCCGCTGCCAGTCGCCCTCCTCGGAGATCTCGCGAGCCCAGTGCTTGAGCTCGCTCTTGGCGGTGCCCAGCAGGTAGCGGCGCCCCGTTTCCTGGAGCCATGCCACGTTCTCTGCGCTCATCATGCCCCGGTCCATCACCCAGACCCGGTCGGCGAGGCCGTAGCGCGCCTCCATCGTCTCCACGATCTCCTCGACCGTGGTCACGTCGGTGCGGTTGCCCGCGAACACCTCGTAGCCCAGAGGCATTCCCTCCCGCGTCACCACCAGGGCAATGCACACCTGCTTGCAGTCCGGTCGGTGATCGCGGCTGTGGCCGCGCCGCGCCAAGGGGTTGCCCCCGGCCAGGCCTTCGAAGTAGGTGCTCGTCACGTCGTACCGCAAGAGGTCGTACGAGAGGTCGAAAAGCTCGCCCAGGCGCTTCACCAGGTGGCGCTCCAGCGCCTCCTTGTGCGGCAGAAGCTGGTCGAGCGCCCGGTACAGCCGCGCCTCGTTGACTCGCGAGGCCGGCAGATCCAGCAGGTCCTCGAGCGCCGTGCGGCGGTACCAATCCTCCGCGATGTGCAGCTCGCTCGAGGGTTCGCACAGGCGCGCCAGCACCAGCACCGCCGCCATCCGCGACCACGGCACCGTCTCGCGGCCCGCCGGCAAGAACTCCTCGCAGACCGCGTCCAGCCGCAGCGCCTGCCAGAGCGTCCAGCCCAGCCACACGTCGCCGAAGGAACGACCGCGCTCGAGGCGGATCCGATCCAGCCGCACCTTCGCCGTCCCCTCGCCGGACGAACGCTCCTCGAACCACGACGGCTGATCGCCTCGCCCGGTGATCTGGCGCGCCAGCGCCCGCGCCTTGGCGCGCCCCTCCGCATCCAGCTCGCCGAGCTGCGCCACCGTCTCCTGAATCACCTTGCCGTTGCGCCGGACCGACCGCACCAGACGCCAGTACGTGTGCGTCTTGCCATCCTTCCGGACCCTCGAGTGGCGCAGGTACACGGCCCCCCCCCGAGATCAGGGTCCCGCGAATCGACTCCGCGGCGCAAGGGACTTGGTTGGCACTACATCCCGATTCGGAGCCGCCGGACACGCGATTCCAACCCCTTACGCGCTCCCGGGCCCTCGATTTTCTCGAGATTCGTCCGAAGCTGACGAAGTTGGGCTAGCTCAGCCACGCCGCGCGGAGTCTCGCAGGCCCCCCATGCTCGATGACATCTCCGTGCCCCGGAACGATCCGCTCGAAGTCCCACCGCAGCACGTGATCGAGCGAGCGCCGGAAGGCTGCACGATCTGACACGAGATGGCGAATCATTCGGCTCGGGCCGAAGCGTTGCCACATTCCGTTCGCCCGGAAGAACAGGCGCGCGACTCGGGATGACGAGCGATGGATGTTGAAGCACAAGTCCGTGAGCACCACGGTCCGCGACGACCGATGGAAGAGAACTACCTCGTGGAGGCGAAAGCCGAGCACGAGATGGCTCTTGACTTGACCGGCCCACGCGGCGGGTGGCTGATCCGCGAGCGAAGCGTGAAAGGAGTGCGGCTTCCGCCGCCACGAAGCGCTGGGAGCGGCTAGGAGCTGAGCAAACGGGTAGCTCAGCGAAGCCTGACCCGCGAACTTTCCGTGCGCCTGAGGAACCACGATGAAGCCAACCCGGCCGAGAGCGCCCAGTTCCTCTCGAAGTTCAGGAGAGATGGGGCCAGGCGAATGGAGGATGATCTGTCCATCGCCGAGCCGGAGCACCGTCATGCGAACAGGGATCGGAATCAGCCCCGCCTGCCAGGCGAGTTGGTACTCGATGCTCCAAAGATCCGTGTCGTGCCGAACTAACGCCAGTGGTCTGACTCTCTTCTTCCTGCTGCCCAACGGACCGGCGCTCAGCTGCGCGCCGCCCGTGCACCACTATGCCACGACCGGCGGGCGGCCGGCGAGTCGACCCCGAACCCGGCCGCCCGCCGGCTGGAAGCCCTGGCAGGCCCCGGGGCGGCGGCGCGTCAGCTGCAGCGCGTTGAGCAGTGCTCTCGCTCACTTGCGAAGGAGCGAAGCGAACTCATCGACGGTGATGCCTGCCTCTCGGATCAGGGCACGCAGGGTGCCCTTGGCGACCTCTCGATGATCGGGAACCGTGAGACGGCGGTTCGTGGGCTGGGGGTGCCTCAGAATGATGTGGCTTCCCCTCTGGCGATCGATCTCGTAGCCGAGCTTGCAGAACGCAGCGACCGCCTCGCGCTCCGAGATACGCGGTAGAGCGCTCACACCGCGATGTCGATGACTTCTTCGTTGATCGCCGGAGGAATCGGATCGCCCCGGTCTCGCAAGCTCTCGAGGTACCCCTCGATAGCTTCGCGAGCGTTTTGGAGGGCTTCCACACGAGACGAGCCTTGAGATACGCACCCGGGAAGGGACGGAACGCTCGCCACGAAGACGCCGTCCTCATCGGGCTCGATGATGACACGGAATTTCACTGGGCTCCTCCGCAGGGGCCATGACCACGCGGCAAGGGTAGCGCTTCGTCTGGCGTCGCCGAAACGGCAAGAGAATAGCGGCTCTTCGCGCTGCCCAACGGATAGGGCATTGAGCTGCCGGCCGCCCGTGAACCTACCGGACGCGACCGCCGGCCGCCCGCCGTGTCGCCCACCCAACCGGGCGGCCGGACAGCTCCAATGCCGTGTTAGCCGGCCCTCTCGATTCCAGGACCCGTGCCCCGGCTTGCGTGCCAGAGCGCGAGCACCTCGACGCTCGGCGGAGACTCGACGACGCGGTAGTAGAGGTGGTAGCGAGTGCGCGTGAGGAAGACGCGACGTACGCCGGCCAGTCGCTCGTTACGGGCGACGGCTCCGATCTGAGGCTGGTGTGCGAGGAGCGTGAAGGCACGCTCGAGCTCCTGGCGGAGCGCGCCGCGCGCTGCGAGGCGATTTCCGTGCCACCAAGCGGCAGCGGCACGCACCTCCGCAGCGGCGCGGAGCGTGACGAGAATGGGGTAGGGAGACCTACGAGCGGCCGTCAAGGTCTCGGAGAAGCGACGCCCCCTCGACTACTCGACCCTGCTCCGCCTCTCGGATGGAAGCGAGTAGCAGGGCTTCCTCTTCAGGGGCGAGTTCGAAAGAGTCCTCGTCCGGGGCGAGCACGGTGACCGTTGCGCCCTCGGCAAGGGGCTCGCCGTCTACGATGACCTTGCCCGAGACCACCTTGCCGGTCGCGATGCGCATGACCAGACGATACCGCCTGCGTGCACACCCGTCGAACCAGCGAGTCGCGCACCGAGGTAGGCCGGTTAACGCATTGCCGATCAGCGGCCGGCCGAAGGCCGGTCCGCCTGCATCGGCAGGTCAGCCCCCCGATGTCGGTGCGTTCGTGCCACAGCATTTCTTGTACTTTCGGCCACTGCCGCACGGACAGAGATCGTTACGGCCGGGAATGGACGCGGCCTTGGCTGGTTCCGGAGGATGCAGCAGTCGTTCCACGTCTGAGACGTTTTCGTCCTGATCGGGCTCGACGCCCACGATGACCTTCCAGCCATGACGATCACACACCGAGAGGATCTCTTCCGCCCTGGCCTGTGTTTGAACCCGCACGACCGCGGGACTCTTGGAAGTTCCGAGCTGCGTCATCGTTTCATTCCTGCTCCCGTCGGTCTAACGGATCGGCGTTTAGCTGCGCGCCGCCGCCCGTGAACCGATGATGCCACGACCGGCGGGCGGCCGGCGAGTCGACCCCGAACCCGGCCGCCCGCCGGCTGGTAGGCCTGGCAGATCGAGCGGCTGGCGGCGCGTCAGCTGCAACGCCTTGGGCCGCGGGCCACGCAACTACGGCTCTCGACGCCAGCGCTCGAAGTCGCGAGCACCGTGGATGAACGCGAGGATCGAGACCGCATCCGCGGTGACTTGGTACATGAGTCGATAGGGGTAGACGAAGATCTCGCGAATCGAAGGGTCGGCGCGCTCCGGGACCACGCGCCCACGCTCTGCCAGTGTTTCAAGCGAGGCCGCAGCGCTGAGCGCTTGCTCGAGGACGCGACGAGCGCCGTCCTCAGAGTCGCGCGCGATGTACTCGATGACCTCCTCGAGGGTGCGCTGCGCCTCTGGAGTCCAGCCTACGCGCCGCCTAGAAGCCACCGCTCCCGGAGCCGTCGCTCCACCTCCGCGTGAGGAACGACCTGCCCCGACTCTGCCTCGGCCAGACCCAGCAAGAGGTGCTGGAGGACATAGAGGTGATAGAGGACGTCGTCGAGGGTGCAGTCATCGGGGAGCTTCTCGAGGAGGTCTCGGACGACTTGCTTGGCTTCCATCAAACTCAGGGTAGCACCGCCAAGAAGCTTCTTCCCGCGGCCCAACGGACCGGCGCTCAGCTGCGAGCCACAGCGCCGCCGGGGCTTGCTCGAAGCGCCGAAGTTCGACGCCAGACGGTACCACGGACCGATTGGAACGCGCTGTGGGTCGTCAGCTGCAGCGCCTTGATCCTCATAGAGTCCTCCCCTTGCGCCCTACTCGAGGTGAGTCGCCTGCGCAGGAGCCAACAAGCGCGCACTGCGCGCAGGAGGAGGACTCGATGCGATTCTACACG
>Ga0214473_10002603_pt1 | contig 22150 bp, 19 predicted proteins | sample RVTome_7_FD_203509 | JGI IMG/M metagenome (GOLD analysis project Ga0214473, IMG submission 203509) | Soil microbial communities from uranium-contaminated site in the Upper Colorado River Basin, Wyoming, United States - RVT98D197 | ecosystem: Environmental > Terrestrial > Soil > Contaminated >... | reverse complement strand
GTGAGGCGCTGGTGGGCGGCGGTTACGTGCGCTTGCAGAAAGCTTGGGACGATATCCGCATCTACCAGAACCAACTGCTGACCTGGTTCAAGGGAATAGACGCCAACGATGAAGCAAGTCCCCACTGGTACAACCCCTACGAGGATTTTTCCACCACGCGAAAAGGCGTAAGCTGGGAGACGGTGCCGCAGTTCACGGAGCAGAAACCCACGCTGGCTGAGCGATTCGCCGCAGCCAGGTTGAGTCTGGTGCTGCTGGTTCTCTATACAGCCGGTGCGTTCTCGCTGTCATTTGTTCTATTTCTACGCTACGACGTGAGGTGAAACTTGCTTGGTACGATTATTAGAAAGGAAATCCAGGAGAACCTTTTCAGCTACCGGTTCCTGGTAATCACCCTGCTGACTGTGGTGCTCGTCTTTACCAGCCTGTTAGTGATGTACCGCGATTACCAGCTGCGCCTGGAAAACTACGAACTCCTGCGGCCCACTTCCAGCCAGCCGGTGGCGATCATCCCGCCCAGCCCGCTGTCGATCTTCATCAACGGCCTGGACGCCAACCTGGGCCGCGGCTATGAAATCCGCTTCGGCGGGACGATCATGGTGGGGAGCAAGCAGCAGTCGGTGAACACCCTGTTCCGCATGTTCACCACTCCCGACCTGTTGTACGTAGTCAAGGCGGTAATGGCCCTCTGCGCCCTTCTGTTCGCTTTCAATGCGATCTCCGGGGAAAAGGAAAGCGGAACCATCCGGCTCCTGCTCGCTAACCGGCTCGGCCGCACCGAATTGCTGATCGGCAAGTGGATCGGCGGATTCGCCAGCCTGGCCGTGCCTTTCGTTCTGCTGGTCCTGGTTGGGACTGTCCTGGTGACTTTATCGCCCCAAGTCCAGTTCGGCCCGGACGAATGGCTGCGGCTGTCGCTGTTGCTGGCAGCGGCACTGGTCTACCTGGCGGTGTTCTATTCGCTCGGGGTGTGCATCTCCGCCCTCTGCCGGCGGAGCGCCTCGGCCCTGGTCATTTCCCTGTTCACCTGGGCGGTGCTGGTGTTCGTGATTCCCAACCTGGGGAACATTTTCGCCAGGCAGCTGGTCGAAGTACCCTCGGTTCAGAGCCTCGAAATCCGGCGGCAGGTGATCTGGATCAAGGAAATTTTCGAATTCATTCACGGCCAGACCAGAAGCAGGGAAGAAATTCAAAAAAGGATGGCCACGATCAACTCGGAAAACGACCGGCTGATTGCCGACTACCGCGGCCTTTTCAACAGCCTGGTCGACAAGACCAAGGAGATTTCGCGAATTTCTCCGGCGGCGGCCTATACCTTTCTGGCCACCGATCTGGCCGGGACCGGCCTGTTGGAGGAGCGCCGAGCCAAACAGGCCGTGCTGGAATACAAGAACCTGGTCTGGGACAAGCCTACTGATTCGAGCGGGAAGATCGAAGGCGACTTTTCCGCCTTTTCGTACCAGCGCAGCTCGCTCCGGGAAATCATGGCCCAGGGCGGCCTGATAAACCTGGCGATCCTGCTCCTTTTCAATACAATCGCGTTTTCGGCGGCGTACGTGGCCTTCCTGCGCTACGATGTGCGCTGAACCGGCCGGTAAACCAAAATTAAGGTGCAAGGTCAACATGCTGACAACCATCATCTTCAAGGAAATCCACGACAACATCCTCAACCTGAGATTCATCGTGGGTTTCATCTTATGCGTGCTGCTCACCCTGTCCTGCGTGATGATCCTGACTCATGATTACCGGCAGGAAGTGAAGGATTACGGCACGCGCATCTCCCAGGTGGACGATTTCCTGGGCAAGTACGCCCACCGGAACCGTCTGTATCCTTTGATCCTGCCGCAGAAGCCGCCCGACGCATTCAGGCCGCTGATGGTGGGTATCCCGAGGGACGCCGACCTGGGATCGTTCGACGACAACCCGCTGCCGGCCATTTTCCCGCCCCTGGACCTGATGTTTATCGTGACTATCATCATGAGCCTGCTGGCGATTCTTTTTTCCTACGATGCGGTGTCCGGCGAAAGGGAAAGCGGCACGCTCAAATTGATTTCCTCCAATTCAGTTTCACGGGCCAGCATCCTGGTGGGGAAATGGGTCGGCGGGACAATCAGCCTGCTCATCCCCTTCCTCTTTTCGGTCCTGGCCGGTGGTCTTTATATCGCTATCCAGCCGGACCTGCCGTGGGATACGTCGGCTTGGCTTTCGTTCGTCATGCTCGTCCTGGCCTCGGTCACTTTCATTTCGGTGTTTTATCTCCTGGGCCTGTTCGTTTCGGCGGTGACCCGGTCCGCGGCCGTCTCCATCCTCAGCTCGATCTTCCTCTGGGTGCTGCTTGTTCTGGTGCTTCCCAACCTCAGCCCCTTCCTGGCCGCCCAGTTGAAGCGCATTCCCTCGGTCAACAAAGTCAACCGCGAAGTCTTCCATCTCACCCAGGAAGAGCGGGATGAGGTGGGCCGGAAACTTTCTCAGCAGGTCAGGGACAAGTACCAGAAGCAGTATGGCAAGCCGTTCGAGGATTACCTGGCGCTGGCCGAGAATGAAATCCGCGCCCGCGTATCCGCCGACCCGCAGCTTATGGCCATGCACGAATCGTTTCGCAAGGAAGTGGACCAGGCCTGGGAAGAAGCCAACCGGATTCAGGGCGAAAAGGCCAGGAAAATCCAGGAAGACCTGAAACTGAAGGCCGAATCGCAGACACGGCTGGCCCGCCAACTGGCCTGCCTGTCGCCTTATGCGGATTATGCCTTTACGGCCACGGACATTTCGGGAACCGGGATGCGCAGCCTGCGGTACTTCGAGGGAATCACGGAGGAGTATTCGGGCGTGCTGTGGGATTATCTCCAGAAGAAAGAAGTAGCCGCCAAAGCGCGCGATCCATTATTTGACGAGAATTCGTTCATCGACCTGGGCGACCGGCCCCGCTTCGAGTACCGGGAAGAGCCGCTGCGGGCCCGGCTGAAAGGAGTCCTGCCTTACTGGGGCGTGCTCCTGGTCTTCAACTGCATCTTTTTCGCCGGCGCGTTCGTCGCCTTCATCCGCTACGATGTGAGGTGAAACATGCTGGGCGTGATAATCAAAAAGGAAATCCAGGAGAATCTTTACAGCTACAAGTACGTGGTCATCATGCTGCTTACGGTGGTGCTGGTCTTTACCAGCCTGTTCGTGATGTACCACGATTACAGGCAGCGGGTGGCGGATTATGAGGCCCTGCTGCCGGACAAGGGCAAATCCTCGGCGCTGCTCCGGCCCACTTCTCTGGCGATCTTCTCCAAGGGCATGGACGAAGCGCTCTGCAGCCAATACCGGATCGCGATGAACGTGGGAATCTCCGCCGGTCAGAACCAGCATGCATTCAACACAATGTTCCGGGTATTCGACACTCCCGATCTATTCTACGTAATCAGTGTCATTCTTTCTTTATGCGCCGTGCTGTTCTCGTTCAACCTGGTCACCTCGGAGAAAGAGGCCGGTACGCTCAGGCAGACCCTGGCCTGCAGCCTGGAGCGAACCCGGCTGGTTGCGGGTAAATGGATCGGCGGTTTCTGCTGCCTGGCGCTGCCTTTCGTGCTTTCATTCCTGCTGGGCCTGACATTGGTTTCCTTTGCTCCCGAAGTGCAGATCAGCCGGGAAGAATATATCAAGCTGGCGCTCTTCCTGGCCGGCTCGCTGCTGTACCTTGCATTTTTCTTTTCCCTGGGTCTGGCGGCCTCCTCGGCTTATTCCCGCTCTTCCTCCGCCCTGATCGTTTCCCTGTCCCTCTGGGTGTTTTTCGTCTTCGTTCTCCCCGGTCTGGGCAGTATCGCCGCCGCCAGGATCGTCAACATCCCCTCGGTGCAGAAATTCACCGTGCTGAAACACCAGGTGCGGATGAAAAAATATATGAATTTTTACGACAATGTCCGGGAAAAAGGAAGTGTGGAAAATATCGACCTCCGGCAATTGGACCCGGAAAATGAAGCAGTCGTCGCTGATTACCGCGGCAAGTTAGGCTCACAGATCGCCCTTACCCGGGCCTTCACTCGCGCCTCACCGGCCAGTGCATTCAACTACCTGGCAGCCGACCTGGCCAATACGGGAATCCTGGAGAGGCTGAACCTGAAACGGGCCTACCTGGCTTATAAGGACATCTACCTGAGCCATCCGATGGATGTCACCGGCGAGGTCAAGGGCGACTACCCGGCCTTTACGTACCAGCGACTGTCGCTGATGGAGGTGCTGCGGGGCGGGGGGCTGGTGAATTTCACAATTCTTATATTGCAGAACGTGGCCCTTTTTGCCGCGGTCTACGTGCTGTTCCTGCGCTACGACGTCAGGTAGCTTTGACTCATTAAACTGAATGGCAGGTAACGGAAAAATGTGGACTATCATCGAAAAGGAATTTTTCGACGACCTGCTCAACCAGCGGTTTCTGGCTGGAATTCTGGTTTCGGTGGTTTTGACGGTCGGCGCTATCGCGCTGCAGACCTCGGAATACGCCAAGCAGCTCGAGGAATACCGTGAAAGCAGCGCGACCCATGAAAATTTCCTCGACAGTATCGGGCCGGAGAACTTCTTCCTGCTAACTCCCCTCCCGTTGATTCCTCCCGAACCTCTCAGCCTGCTGGCCAACGGCCTGCGGATCGAATATCTCTCCAACGATTTCGACGAAAATTTTCTGCCCGGGTTGTTTCCGGTCATGGACCTGGTATTCATCGTATCGATCATCATGAGCCTGCTGGCGCTCCTGTTCAGCCACGATTCGATCTGCGGAGAAAAAGAGCGGGGTACGCTCAGGCTCATCGTCTCCAACTCCGTCCCCCGCTCCAGGCTGATCCTGTGTAAATGGCTGGGCGGGACCGCCAGTATCATGCTGCCGTTTCTGATTTCCTGCCTGCTGGGGCTGATTTATATCTCCATTTCCCCGTCGCTCCAGCTGCACCTGACCGACCTGGCCGCCTTTGTGCTGGTCGTCATCGCCTCGCTGAGCCTTATTTCTCTTTTCTATCTCCTGGGCCTGATGGTTTCGGCCATGACCGTCAACTCCTCCACCTCGGCCCTGACCTGCATTTTCCTGTGGGTCCTGATCGTATTCGTCGTCCCGAACCTGGGGCCTTATCTGGCGGCGCAGGTAGCGCCGGTGGAGTCGATCGCCATGCTGAACCAGCTCAGGTCCCAGGGCCAGCAGGAAAAAGACCGGCAGGAACTTCAGAAGCGGCTGGATCAGATCTCGGACAAATACGAGACCGAATACGGCCAGATGTTCACCGAATACCAGACCTGGACCTATGAAGAAAAAATGGCCCGCTCCGGCATGCAGGCCCCGGAGTCGCCGCTGCGGTCGATGGGCTTGAAGTACCGCAAGGAAATCCGCGATAGACGGGACGAATTTTACCAGGCGCAGAGAGACAAGCTCGAGATGCTGGCGGCGCAGATCAAAATCGAAAGCCAGAAACAAAGCTGGCTGGCCCGAAACCTGGCGGCGGTTTCGCCCTTCACCGATTACCTCTACCTGGCCACAGAATTCGCCGGGACCGGAGTCCAGGGCAGGGAATACGCCAGCCGCCAGATCGAATCGTTTGTTAAAGTATTCGTCGACTACGTTCAGACGCTATTAAAAAGATCAGGGCTCGGTGAAAGCGTGGGACTGGATCAATTGAAAAACCTCAAACTGGACCTCAGCGGCCGCCCGCGTTTCGAGTACAAGCCGCAGCCGCTGGCCGAAAGAGTCGAGCTGGTCCTGCCCTACTGGGCGGTCATCCTTCTGTTCAACGTGCTCTTCTTCGTCGGGGCTTTCGTCGGCTTCCTGCGCTACGACGTGAGGTGAAAATTGCTGACCACACTGATGAAGAAGGAAATCCAGCATAACCTTTACGGCTTCAAGTTCCAGGTGATAATGCTGCTCACCCTGCTACTGGTCTTCTCCAGTGTCTACGTGATGTACAATGATTACAGCCAGCGCACCCGGGCATACGAGATACAACTGCCGGACATCGCAAACACCAGCTCCCTGCTCAAGCCTTCGCCCCTGGCGATTTTTGACAGAGGGCTGGACATGGAGCTCTGCTCGCTCTACGAGACGCACAGGGATTTCGGTATCCTGTCAATATCCAACCAGAAAGATTTTTCAAGCGAGCTGTTCCGCCTGTTCAACACCCCTGACCTGTTTTATGTCACCTGGATTATCCTTTCGCTGGGCGCGCTGCTGTTTTCTTTCAACCTGGTCACTGCGGAAAAGGAAGACGGTACCCTGCGCCAGATGCTGGCCTCGAGCGTGGCCCGGAGCAAGCTGGTGGCCGGCAAGTGGACCGGCGGATTGATCTGCCTGGTACTGCCGTTCACCCTGGCCTTCATGGTGAGCGTAACCGCCGTTTCGCTGGCTCCTGATGTCCAGTTCGGCGTTCAGGACTACCTCAGGCTGGCCCTGTTTCTGATAGCGTCGCTGCTGTACCTGGGGTTTTTCTTTTCACTTGGCTTGCTGGTCTCTGCAGCCAGCCGCAGCAGCGCCGCCGCGCTGAGTATTTCTCTTTTGCTCTGGGTGACACTGGTGTTCGTGCTGCCCGGTCTCGGGAATATCGCGGCCGGAAAGCTTGTCGCCGTCCCCTCTTACAATAGATACGTGGTGCAGGTCCGTCAGGCGGAAATGGCCGAGAGAAGAGCTTCTTCCGAGTACGAAAGCAGCGGCAAGAAAAAGGATTTCAATCTCAGGGAGCACGATCCCGAAAGAGATGCCCAGGTTTCCGACTATCGTGTCCGGCTCGCCCGGCTGATTTCCCTCTCCCGGGACCTGATCCGCCTGACGCCGGCGGGGGCGTATGCGTTCCTGGCCGGGGACCTCTCCAATACCGGGGTGCAGGAGATGCTGAACCTTCAACGCTCAATTCTTGCATATCGGGATTTCTCTCTCGGCCTGCCGCGCACCCCGAGCGGCCGGGTGAGTGGCGAGTACCCGGCTTTCACCTACCAGCGGCTGTCCCCGGGCCATGTCCTGGTCAACGGTGGCCTACTGAACTTCGCCCTGCTTCTGCTTCAGACCACAGTCGTGTTCGCAGCCTCCTATGTCCTGTTCCTGCGCTACGATGCCCGCTGAGGCGAACTTTATGGAAAACGGATAACCTCCATGTGGACAATAATCGAAAAAGAGTTCCTGGACAACCTGCTGAACCAGCGCCTTCAGGTCGCTATCCTGGTTTCGGTGCTGCTGACAATCGGTTGTATCATGCTCCAGGCCTCCGATTACAGCAGGCGGCTGGAGGACTACCGCCTGGCCGACGCCTCCCAGGAAGAGTTCCTCGACGGATTCAAAGCGGCCGAGGTCAACATGATGTCTCCTCAAGGGCTGATCCCGCCGAAGCCGCTCAGCCCGCTGGTCAACGGCTTGCAGTCAAGTCCTGCATTGTCTTTCGACCAAAACTACCTGGTGAAGATGTTTCCGGTGCTGGACCTGCTGTTCATCGTGTCGGTGATCATGAGCCTGATGGCGGTGCTGTTCAGCCACGATGCAGTCTGTGGCGAGCGCGAGCGCGGCACCCTGAGACTGATTACCAGCAATGCGGTGGCCCGGCCGAAACTGATCCTGGCCAAGTGGCTGGGCGGCTCCTCCAGTATCCTGCTGCCCCTGGTCATTTCTTGTCTTGTCGGGATGATCTATATCAGCGTCTCGCCCCGGATGCAGCTCGGCGTGGCCGACTGGCTCGAGGTGCTGCTGATTCTGCTCGCCTCGCTGGCGTTTATCTCGGTGTTCTACCTGCTCGGCCTGCTGGTTTCGTCGCTCGTGCGCAGCTCGGCCGCCGCGGTGCTGATCTCGGTGCTGGTCTGGGCCGTGTTCATCTTCGTTATCCCCAACCTCGGGCCGTACCTGGCAACCCGTATCGAACCGGTAAAAACCGCCGATGAGATTCTGACCAGGGTATCCCGGGGTGGATGGAACAGGTTTTACGACAACCTGGAAAAACAGCGGGATTTGAACACTCAACGCTACGTGCAGGAATACGGCCAGATATTCAGCCAATGCCTGAATATAGACCACGACAAGCGCGAACTCCTGGTCGGCGAGCAGGCCCCGGATTTGCCGGTCAAGAGAATCTGGCAGAAATACTCCAAGGAAGATTATGAAATCCAGGACAATCTGCATAGAGCCTATTACGCGAAACTTGATAAACTGATGGACCAGGCCAGGCTGGAGACGGCAAAGCAGACCCGGCTGGCCCGGAACTTTTCCGCAGTTTCACCATTTTCGGACTATTTGTACCTGGCCACGGAGATATCCGGCACCGGCCTGGAAAGCCGCGAATATGACAGCCGCCAGTCGAGTGCATACTGGTCGCAAGTCAATGAGTACCGCCGAAAGATTTCCAAAGCCGTTGAAAACGCTTCCGGCAATACCGGGCCGGACCTCAGCGGCCGGCCGCGTTTCGACTACAAGCCGCAGCCCCTGGCCGAGCGGCTCAAAGCCGTGCTGCCGTTCGGCGCAGCGCTGCTGTTTTTCAACCTCCTGTTCTTCACCGGAGCTTTCGTCGGCTTCCTGCGCTACGATGTCAGGTGAGGAACTGTTGCCGTCCCGATTCGGTAATTTCCCCTTGGTCAACACAACAAAAGAGCGCCGGCAATAACCACATTACCGGCGCCCTTTGAACTGGAAGATATGCAGACTGAATCAGCGGACTTTCTTCAGCGTAATCGTGTTTTCCTCGATAGTCATCTCGAATCCATCGCCGATCTTGAATTTCGGCTCGAGCTGGGCTCTTGGGATAATGATACCCATCTTGTTGACTTTCCGATTACCGACCTGGCGGCCGCGCAGCCCGGTCACGACAAGCACTTCGCCGGTCTCCATCATGATCTCGGCCAGGGCGGCCTTGAGGCTGTTCTTGGCCTTGATCTTGAGGGCCTTCATTATCTCCTGCGCGTTCTTCCCTTTCTTCACCATGTCCAGAAGTTTTGCCTTGTCTACGCCTTTTCCTCTTGCCATTGCAAACTCCTTTGAAAGAAAGTTAAGTGAGTTACCAGGAATTCGGAATTCCTTAATACCGCAGAAAATTTACCTGTTACAACTCTTTTCAATCAATTCTAAAAACAAAAAAATCCCTACTTATTTGTTCGAGCTTCGAATTATATGAACATACCAGAAGAATTATACTATGAAGATCTGGTATTGTAAAGTAAATAATCGATATTCGGACGGAAAAATTCGCTACTGATGATGTAATACGGAGGATTTATTTGTGCGGGCACGTATGAAATTGTACAGTTAATAGATCAATCGGAACTTTACTTTAGCGGCAGGGCGAAGGCCAGATACTTGTCTCCACTTTTAGTCTCGAGCTTGCCGCCCCCGCCCGCGGCGATCACCACGAACTGACGGCCTCCGGCCAGGTAGGTGCAGGGCGTGGCGTAGCCGCCGGCCGGAAGCCGGTATTCCCAGAGCACCCGGCCGGTATCTTTGTCGAAGGCGCGGAACTTTTCATCCTTGGTGGCCCCGATAAAGACCAGACCGCCCGCGGTCACGATAGTGCCGCCGAAATTTTCCGTGCCGGTCGGCGGGACCCCGCGGGCCGTCAGTTCGGCGAATTCACCCAATGGCACCTGCCAGCGGATTTTCCCTTCGTTCAGGTCGATCGCGTTCAATGTGCCCCAGGGCGGCTTGACCGCCGGGTAGCCCTCGGGATCGATGAAGCGGTGGTAGCCGGTGTGGTTGTAGCGGAACGGCCGGCCGGGTTCGGCATCGACCATGGTCAACAGCCAGGGCAGCTCGTTGGCGTTGACATAGAGTACGCCGGTGCCGGGATCGAAACCGGCGCCGCTCCAGTTGGCTCCGCCGTGAAAGCCCGGATAGACCAGCGTCCCCTCAAGGCTGGGTGGCGTGAAAATCTCCCCGGCCCGCGCGGCGCGGAAACGTTCGAGCACGGAGTCGTGGCTTTCGGCCGATATTCCGGTCACCAAATCCTCGGTGTAGCCGTGGCGCGCGAACGGCGGGGGCGCCAGGGCGAACGGCTGAGTGGGCCAGGCCTCTTCGCCCTCCAGCGTCGAGGGGGGCGCCAACCGTTCTTCCACCCCGAACACCGGCGCGCCGGTATCGCGGTCCAGCACGAACACCTGGCCGGTCTTGGTCACCTGCGCCACCGCCTCGATCCGGCGGCCGCCCCGGTCGATAGTCACCAGGTTCGGCGCACAGGGCAGGTCGTAGTCCCAGAGGTCGTGATGCACGGTCTGAAAGTGCCAGACTCTTTCGCCGGTGTCCGCCCTTAGTGCCACCACGCAGTTGCCGAACAGGTTCTGGCCCTTGCGGTCGCCGCCGTAGAAATCGAAGGAGGGCGAGCCGGTGGCGATGTAGGCCACCCCGCGCTTGAGGTCGAGAGACATGCCGCCCCAGCAGTTGGCCGACCCGGCGGTTTGCCAGGCGCCTTCCTCCCAGGTGTCGCTGCCGAATTCGCCCGGGTGCGGGATGGTGTGGAAAATCCAGCGCCGCTGGCCGGTGCGTACATCGATGGCCCGGATGTGGCCCGGCGCCCCGCCCGGCGGCCCCTCGTCGTTGTAGCTGCCCAGGATCAGCAAATCCTTGTAGACCAATCCCGGAGTAGTCGCCCCCACCAGCTTGTCATCCACCGGCCGGTCGAGCCCTTCCCGCAGGTCGATCCGGCCTTCGCTGCCGAACGAAGAAACCGGCCGGCCGCTCCCGGCATCCAGGGAATACAGCCAATGGTCGGCCACCACGAAAATCCGGCTCTCGCGGCCGTCCGACCACCAGCTCACTCCCCGGTTGACGAACTTTGCCTTCGACCCCTCGAACGGGTCGAACACCCAGCGCACCGCGCCATTTTCCGGGTCCACGGCAAACACCCGGATGAACGCCGAGGTCAGGTACATGGTTCCATTAACCACGATCGGGTTACATTCGATAGTCGATGGCGGATCATCGCGCCGGTCGCCGGTGGAAAGAACCCAGGCCGGCTCCAGTCGTACCACGTTTTCGCGGTTTATCTGGTTCAGAACGGAATAACGCGTCCCCTGCAGGTCGCCGCCGTAAACCGGCCAATCCACATTCCCGGTCCCGGAGGCGCCGCCGGGTTGCCGTGAACAGCCGGCAAGCCCCAGGGCAACCAGTGCGGGCAGGAAAATACTCCGGGATAACGATCTCAAAAGGTCACCTCCGACCGCGGACATCGGCTTTTCTCCTGTTGGAATTTACCAGTACGGCGGAAAATTTACCCGGGATAGCCGAGCTAATCAAGACAATTTTTTCCAGTTTAAAATCCGACCAAGCGCCGCTGATCCTCGAGCTACAGTCAGAAGATACTGCGAACCAGGAGCAGGACGCCGACAATTATAAGTGGAATGCCCAGGACTGCGCCGGCCACGGTGAGTGTCAGCAGCGTGCCGGCAACCAAGACCACCAGGGCCACCACCGCCAGGACCAGCCGTCCCGCCAGCTCCAGCAGGAAAGTCAGAAGCCTCCACAGGGCAACCAACGGCCAGCACACCACGCTCAGGCAGCCCGAACGCAAAACTGTCATCTCCTTTGTCTCCTTACCGGCTGAATCCCCGAAATTTAGGGAAATTCGCTGTCAGCGGCAACTTTCAAACGCGTTTATCGATCGTAACGACCGCCGGTCTTGAGTTTTCTACTCCAGGGTGCAAAATTGTCTATGGCAATCCAGTTTCTAATCGAATGTATCCATCCAGTCCTGGTTCCTGTCGCCGGAGGTATCGAAATGAACAAGTGGCCGTCCGTCTTAAGCACATCGTGCGTTGTGACGCTTATCCTTGGAATACAGGCGATTACGCCCCGGCCGGCAACGGCCTCGGATTACCGCTACACCGTGAAAAGGACGGCCGAAGCGATCAACGTCGATGGCCGGCTGGACGAAGAGGCCTGGAAACAGGCGCCCACCGTGAAGCTTTCGGGCAAGAACGGAGGCCCGGCGGCCCAGGCCACCACCGTGCGCATCCTCTGGGACAACTACTACATCTACTTTTCCTGGGAATGCCAGGACAGCAATATCTGGTCGACCATGACCGTGCGCGACCAGCCGCTCTACAACGAGGAAGTGGTGGAGGTGTTCCTCGACCCGGACGGCGACGGCAAGACTTACGTGGAGCTGGAAGTCAACCCGCTGGGCACCCTCTGGGACGGCTTCATCCTGAACCGCGAATTCAAGGACGGCCAGGCCAAGCTGACTGGCATCCTAACTTGGAACAGCCTGGGCCTGCGCTGGGCCGTGCACAACGTCGGCACGGTCAACGACCCCTCGGACAAGGACCAGCTCTGGAGCGTGGAGCTGGCCCTGCCCTTGACCGACATCTTCACCGCGGCCAACAACCCGCCCAAAGACGGCGACCGCTGGCGGGCCAACCTCTTCCGGATCGACATGCCCGAGGGCGCCGGCAAGCCCGCCCAGGGCCAGGCCTGGAGCCCGGTTTCGGGCCGGACTTTCCACGATCCGCAGCGTTTCGGCGAGCTTGTTTTTTCGGACGAGACAGTCCAGTGAACCGGTGATCGATCAATTCCAGGTGCAGGCCGGCCTGCCGGAAGTTTTTGCCGCTGCCGGCTCCTCCGGCTGAATCCGCCGGTGCGGATCCGGGCGGACTGTTCCGGCGGAAGGTGCGTTTTGACCCATCTTCCGCCGGATTTATTTTGCCGCTCGATCACCGATTATTCCCGAGCCGGGAAAGTCCGGAAATTTTCTGAAGTTAACTCGCAACTGATTTTTTAACCGCCTGAAAAAGCTTCTGGCACGCAGTTTGCTAAAGTTATGTTATCGCCTCTGGCAGGCAGCCGATCTTTGAATTCAAAAACATGCGACATAAAAGACCCACAGTCTTGGACCAAGACAAACTCCAAGGTGGGAACCCAGCGACCGGAGTGGACGTCCTGCCCTGGCGGTAAATCGGGGACTGCGAAAACCCGGCCGGTTCCTCAAAAATACAAAATGGTCTTGGCTCTCCAGCTTGGGTCTTTTTTTTGCCCCTCCCCCAGCTCCACCGGAAGCCAGAAGTTAGAAGCCAGAAGGCCCCGCCAGGCTCCCGCCCCGCCAGAAGCCAGAAGCCGGGAGGCCCGGCCCGGTAGCCGCCCCAGTAGTCAGTAGTCGGTATTCAGTAGTCAGAAATCCCCTCCGCCCGCTACCACTTTGTGCCTTGTGCCTGCCTTTACTTTGTCACTCTACCTTCCGCCTGCGTAGCGGCTTCAGCGTAGCAGGCTGTAACTTTGTAACTGTCTTTCAACTTTGTGCCTCTGTGCCTTGTGCCTTCTTTTCTACCTCCCTGTAACTTTTTCCCTTCAACCCCCTTAAACAATTGACACGACTTTAACAAAGTGCGATTATATCCCTGGATCAGGAATCTTCGAAATCCCGGTGTGAATACCGTTTCAGGAAGTTTTTTATGACCAGCCGCCGCCAGTTTGTCAGGGAGCTGGGCCTGGGCGCCCTGTCCGGCATGGCCCTTTCCGGCACAGCCGGGGCGCAGGAATCCTCTGCTCCGATCCTGGAAAAAGCTCCCGAACCCCTGCCCACTGTCCAATTCGGGCCACACCGGATCACCCGGTTGATTGTAGGCGGAAACCCGTTCGTCGCAAACAGCCATTTTTCCAACGAATGGAACCGGGACATGGCGGATTATTTCACCCCGGAACAGGTGGTGCAGACTCTTGGGCGCTGCGAACAGGTGGGTATCAACACTCTTCAGGCCAGGGGCGATTTCCACCGGATCATGTACTGGGTCGAACTCTTCCGGCGCTCCGGCGGCAAGCTGCAATTTATCGCGCAGACCGCCAGCGAGATGCAGGACATACATCAGAACATCCGCATTCTGGCCGAATTCGGCGCGATCGGGGTCTATTTCCACGGCAGCATGAGCGACCGGCTGTGGCTGGCCGGCGAGATCGACAAGGCCCGGGACTACCTCAAGACCATGCGCGACGCCGGCGTGCGGGTGGGCTTCGCGTCGCACATCCCGGAGGTCCTGCATTACGTCGAGGAAAAGGGCTGGGACCTCGACTTCTACATGGTGCCCTTTTACAACCTGACCACCCGGAAAATTCAGCCGGGCGAATCCATCCCGGGACAGTTCAAGTTCAACGAAGAAATCTTCCATCCGGACGATCCGCCGCTGTTCTGCGATTTCATCCGCCGCACCAGCCGTCAGTGCCTGGCCTACAAGGTCCTGGCAGCCGGGCGCAAGTGCAGCACCCAGGAGGACGTGAAGGAGGCTTTCCGCTGGGCTTTTTCGCAGATCAAGCCGACTGACTGCGTAGTGGTGGGCATGTTCCCCAAATACGCCGATCAGCCTCTGCTGGATGCCAGGTACGTGGTCGAGGCGGTCAAATCCCTGAAAAGCTGACCGTGCGGTGGATCAATTTTCGGCCGCCTCCTGCTGCCAGATACGTAGGCCGAACCGGCTGAGGGAAATAGGGATGTTGCGGAACAGCTTGTTTTCGGCCTCGATTTCGCGGATCATCGTGCGCCGGGTGTAACTGCCGGGCCCAGAGAGCAGGGTGACCGAGCCTCCCTCCCCACCGGCGCCGTTTATCTTCCAGCCGACCGCTCCGTGTCCGCGGGCGATTTCGATCACCCGATGTGCATCCGCGCTGATCAGGGCCGGATGAAGGCGCTCCTGGGCCAGGGTATTTTCGATCATCGCCCGGCCCAGCTCCCCGAAGTCCCCACGGTAGACCGCATCGCGCGAGCGTTCCGCAGTCTGGCGCAGGTCCTCCAGCTTCCGGCAATCCGGCCCCTCGTTTTCAAGCCCCGCTATTACCTGTTCGTGGATCAGCGATGAACGGTGAGAGCGTCCGAGAAAGACCAGGACCAAACGTCTTTCCAGCTCCCACCAGATCGAATCCGGCACGCGAATCTGGGATACCGAGGCGTAGGGGTATTGGAACATCTCGATGAAATTGATCCCGCCGAAAGTGCTGCAGAGCTGGTCCTGGATGCCACACTGCAGACCCAGCATTTCGGTCTCCACCGCATGGGCGGTATAGGCCACCTGATGAGGGGACAGCCGTCCGGGGGTGAGCCAATCGAGGGCGCCGACCAGGGCCACGGTGACGGCGGCCGAGGTGCCGGTGGAGGCTCCGCTGGGCGCCTCGCTGAATATCGTTGCCTCGATGGCGTACTCCCGGGGCACTTTCATTCTCCTGATCGTCGCCTCCAGGAGCGGATGACGGTCCCAGTCCCGGCTGTCGGCCTGCACTGCGTAGCGCTCGCCGAAGTTCTCCGCATGCACCACGATCCGGTCTTCGACTTCCCCGGCCGGGTAGACTTCGAGCTGCACTTCCACTATCGGGTAAACTCCGATGTTGAAGATCTTGCCGTGCCCGGCGAACCACGTGTCGGTCCAGCCACCGTTGTCGCAGATCCGGATGGGAGCCGCGCTGTTGACTATGCGCAGCGGCTTTCTTTTACCCTTGTCCTCCATCAGTGGCAACCTTCTCCAGGGCGTGTCACCTATTTCGGGCTGAATTCTTCCCAGAAAGTGATTTCCGGCTCACTGTCCAGCAGTTTCTGGGCGAGGGCCAGGAATTTCCTGACGTGAGCCTGGCCGAGGTGGCGGTCCAGGTCCTCGCCTTTTTCCCAATTTTCGTGGATGAGAAACCGACAGCGATCGTCGAATCCCCGGTGCAGGTCGTAGTTGAGACAACCGGCTTCCCGCCTGGTGGGTGCCACGAGCGCCAGCAGGGCTTTTTCGGATTCTTTTTCCTTTCCCTTTTTCGCCGTCAACCGGGCCACTACGGTCACTTTCCGGCCAGCCATGAAGTCCTCCTCGGTTTTATTGTCAGGCGTCCATTATTACATACCGGAACCGTCTTTAGCAACAATTAATAAACTCTCAGGAAGCATCTTGACACTTAAGGTCTGTCCTAATAGCTTATAGTTTTCGTATTTCCGGTTGATTCGTCAGTCCAGTTCGGCCCAGCCGGATGGCAGAAACCAGTATATAGGCCGCCAGGCCTGGAATGGAGACAATAATGTCGAGGGGAAATTCCATTGCTGCCTCTGGCTTCACCCTGGCAGTCGTGGCGACGATTTTCTTTTTGGCGCTGCCAAGTATGTCCTGCGGAGAAAATAATGTAGTCGATAAGGCTGTCACAGCTTATCTGAAGCTTTATTCCAAGTTGACCGGCAGTGAAAACAAAGAAACTGAAAAGGTAGTCGCTGTCGGCAGCAAGATCTCGCTCAACTACCGGGGCACGCTTGCCGATGGCACCGTTTTCGATTCCAGCGCCGGACGCGGACCGTTCGAATTCGAGGCTGGACGTGGAGAAGTGATTCCCGGTTTCGACCAGGCGGTGATCGGCATGAAGCTCAACGAGAAAAAGGCCTTCACCATTCCGGCAGCCGAGGCTTACGGAGAAAAGCAGGAGTCACTTCTGCGCAAGGTTCCGCACTCCTTTTTCCCCGAAAACTCCATGCCCAAACAGGGAGACCGGATCACTCTCGGGGATGGAAGCGGCAGGCAGTACCCGGCCACGATCAGCGAAATCGGAGCCGACAGCGTCACTCTCGACATGAACCATCCCCTCGCCGGCCAGGACCTGACCTTCGAGATTGAAATTATCGGGATCGAAAGCAGCGCGGTAGACAGTATCGGGACCAATTGAGCTTGTCCCTGATCGAATATTTTGTATAAATGAAATTCAGAAGGGCCGCCGCTGGCGGCCTTTTTTGCCGAATCCCGGGCCGGTCAGACCGGAGAATTGTCGCACCGCCGGCCGGGATGAAACCGCCGGCGCTTTTCTTATTTTTCACGAGCCCTGAACTCAGCCAAGGATTTGACCATGAGATACAAAAAGAACGCAAGATATCTGATTTTGCTCGTGACTGCCGCCTGGATCGCTCTGGCAGCCGCCTGCACAGGACGGGGCCCGGAAAGTACCGGTGCCGGGCCTGTCGCTAAAGCCGAACCCGTGGTCAGGAGCGGGATGCTGGTCGGCAGCGCCTGGCTGGCCGACCACCTCGGCAGCAGCCGCCTCGTGGTGCTCCAGGTGTCGACCGCGCGCGAATCTTACGACCAGGGCCACATCCCCGGGGCGCAGTATATCGGCTGGAGCGAGGTCACCGTAGACACTAACGGCGTAGCCAACGAGCTGCCCTCGCTGGAAAGCCTCACCGCCCTGGTTCGCCGTCTTGGCATCGATTCCGCAGACCGGATAATAATATACGACGATGGAGAGGGAGTAATGGCGGCCCGCGCCTATTTTACCCTCGATTACCTGGGCCTGGGCGACTCGGCGGCGCTGCTGGATGGACAACTGGCGGGGTGGAAAGCCGAAGGCCGGCCGCTGTCCACAGAGGTGCCGGAAGTGGTAGAGTCGGCTTACATTCCCCGGATCAATCCCGGGGTAATTGCTGGAATGGATAAGGTGCGCGAAATCACGGGCGGAGGGGAAGCCTCAGCCCTGGTCGACTGCCGGGCAGCCGACCAGTTTTCCGGCGAAACTCCGGGCAGCGGGATTCAGCGCGGAGGCCACATCCCGGGCGCCATTAACGCTACCGCCGATGGGACGGTGGAAAGCCGTGACCTGCCCCGCTTCAAGCCTGCCGATCAGTTGAGAGCCCTTTACGCGGACGCGGGCCTGGCTCCCGGCGGTAAGGCTGTGACCTACTGCCGCACCGGCCGCTCGGCCAGTCTCGGCTATTTCACCCTCAAGTACCTGGGCTACGACGTCGCCCTGTACGACGGCTCGTTCAGCCAATGGCAGTCGTACCCGGACAATCCGGTTGCGACCGGCAAGTAATGGGGCTGTCCCAAATCTCCGGGTAAGGAAAAGGCGGCTTTACAGCCGCCTTTTCCTTACCCGGCAATCCGGGAAACCAGTCAAACCCCTCTGATTTCCTTTTCGATCTGCTTGCCCAGCATGAGGATGAACTGGGTGAGCAGGTTGCTGTCGTAATCTTTCTGAGTTTTGGAAAGGAAGCTGAGAGCTTCGAAGGGGCTGAGCGCTTTCTTGTAGGAGCGCTCGGTGGTGAGAGCATCGTAGATATCGACTACCGAGGAGATGCGGCCGAACATGCTGATTTGGTCACCCTTGAGGCCGTAAGGATAGCCGATCCCGGTCAGTTTTTCGTGGTGCTGAGCCACCGGCTCGTACACCCTTTCCGGAAGGTTGTGGTTCTCCCTGAGGGCATTCACGCCCAACAGGACGTGGTCCTTCATTTGCTTGAATTCTTCCTCGGTGAGCCGTCCCGGTTTGTTGATCAGCAGGGGATCGACCAGCGCCTTGCCCACATCGTGAAGCATGGCGCCCAGGCCCAGCCATTCGAGCTCAGGCTTGCGCGGCAGCCCAATCGCCGAACCGATAGCGATACAGAAGGTACAGACATTCATCGAATGGACATAGGTGTAATAGTCGTGCCCGCTGATCTTCATCAGCGAGTAGAAAGACGTTTCGTTGTCGAGGATGAATTCGACCAGGTCTCCCACCATGTGGTCGGCTTTCTTGATGTTTTCGCCGCTGCGCGGGTCATCGAGCACATCCCTGACTACGATCTTGCTCATCTCCCTCAGCACGGCCGCCTGCTTTGCGACCGGGATGTCCCGCCTGGCAGTGAGCATTTCCTGGACGTACTTACGGTAGGCCGGCTTGTCCTCATTTTTGATCATCAGCTCTTTGTCCGGGTCGAAGGACAGTAAAGTCAGTTCCCACGGCCCCTCCGGCTTGGTCTCGAAGTCCTCCGCCAGATGTACATCGTTGTTTTCGTGGTAGAACGCCGGGAAAGTCAGCATCAGCCCGGGATCGAACAGGGAGCGATCGATGACGTGGTAGTGGTCCAGAATGTCATGGTAGCGGTCAACTTCCACCGGGTCGGTGTAAATGCCGGAAAAGCCTTTTTCTTTGGCCGACGTTTCCTGTTCGGCCCTGATCTTCTCCCGGTATTGTTCGTAGAGCTTCAGCTCGTGTTTGGCGACGTAGAGCGATTCGATCCGGTTTCCTATCAGATTGGTGAGAGTCTGCTGTTCGAACTTGAGGTTGGCCTTGCGGTAGAGTACGAAATGGTCCTTCTGCTTGATGAACAGATCGAAATTAGGGACGGTATCGATAACGATCCGCTTGAGCGGGACCGGAAAATACTGTTCGACCATCTGGCTGCCCTGTCCGGAAAAAGAATCGACTTTTATTCCACTTCGCAAATAAAATTAAAATCAATGAAAAGAATATAACGCGATGTCGGCCGGTTTTCAACCTCGGCTGAAAAAAATCAGATCATCGCGGCCAGACAAGTTCGGCGTGCCGGGAAAGAGTCCCCGCTGAAATTCAGGAATTCTTTTCCTTGCCGAGGGTTACAGAATCCACGATCCTGTTGAACGAATCTTTGCGACATTGAGCCAGGCAATACCGGCACGCCCTGAATAGTGTTTCTTCCGGCAGGCGCTGGAAGCTTTTTCGGGGCAATTGAATATTTCCCTCGGCAAGCCGCGTGGATGCACTCGTGGTGCAAATTAATATTACGAACCGCCAACCACCCGCTTGACTCATCGAACTTACAATCTTACATTTTTAACACCCTGAAACACTGTAAGATAACCGGAAAAAAGGAGATGGATATGGCCGGCTCACTTTCTGAATCGGGAAAAATGCTGGGAAAAACCGCACTATTGCTGGCGGCCCTGATTTTCTTTTACGGCATTCACGGCCGAACGGCCGGAGCAGCCGCGGGCGATGATGGAAAAATTCTTTTTCAGCAGGATTCTTTCAGCGGCGGGGCGGATGAAGTGGCAGGCTGGGGGACCTGGAGCCAGCGCGATGAAACTCGTCCCCGCTTCTTTGCCGCTGAACTGCCCAGTCTGGGAGGTGCCGGCAGTCTGGCGATTAACGGCGCTTCCAACAATTCGGCCCACGGCTGCTGGCAGAAAAAGGTCGGCGGGATCAAGCCGGGAGCCTGGTACCGGATTGAGGCCTGGTACCAGGCCGCCGGAGTGTCTTTCTCCAGGCAGGAGGTGCTGAGCCGGCTGGACTGGAGCAAGGCTGACGGGGGCAGGGCGGGTCAGCCGGAATACGTGCTGGAGACAGGCGTTAAGGGCCAATGGCACAAAAACAGCGGAATATTCCAGGCTCCCGACAATGCCGCCGCAGTAGTCATCGAGCTGTACCTGAGCTATTCCCCGCAGGGTACGGTCTGGTGGGATAACATCACCTTCAGCGAATTACCGGCTCCGGCCAAACGCACTGTCCGAGTCGCCACGGTCAACTGCTACCCGCGGGGACTGGGCAGCAGCAAAGCCAGCGTCCAGGCCTATATCCCACAGCTCGAAGAAGCCGGCCGCAACCACTGCGACATCGTCTGTATCGGGGAAGGGATCAACCTGGCCGGTGTCGGTAAGCCGGGAGTCAAGTACCCGGACATCGCCGAACCGATTCCCGGGCCCACCACCGAAATGCTGGGCGAAGTGGCCCGCAAATACGGGATGTACATCGTGGGCGCGATGGGCGAGCGCGACGGGCACGCAGTCTACAACACCGCCGTGCTGATCGACCGCCAGGGCCGGGTGGCAGGCAAGTACCACAAAGTTTACCTGCCGCGGGAAGAAATCGAGGCGGGCTGCACCCCGGGCAACTCCTACCCGGTTTTCGACACCGATTTCGGCCGGATCGGGATGATGATCTGCTGGGACCTGCAGTACGTGGACCCGGCGCAGTCCCTGGCGGTACAGGGCGCAGAAATCGTCTTCTGCCCGATCTGGGGCGGGAACGCGGTGCTGGCACAAGCCCGGGCGATAGAGAACCAGGTCTTCCTGGTCACCTCCGCCTACTCCGACCTCCCCACCGCGATTTACAGCCACTGGGGCGAAATCCTGGCGGAGGCGAAAGAGAGGCCGAGCGTGGCGTGGAGCGACCTCGACCTCAACGAAAGATTCCCCAACGAATGGCTGGGCGACATGCGCAACCGTTTCATGCGGGAACGAAGAGCGGATGTAAAGGTGACCGAAATGGAGAATTGACCGAACGGGGACCGGCCGGCCCCCGGGGTCATTCGATCTTGCCGGTGGTGGGACTGCTGGCCGCAGCGTATTCCTTTTTCGGCATGCGGCCGGCCAGGAAGGCGAGACGGCCGGCTTCCACCGCCAGTTTCATTGCCCGCGCCATGGCTACCGGGTCCCTGGCTGAAGCGATCCCGGTGTTCATCAATATGCCGTCGACTCCCAGCTCCATCGCCGCCGCCGCATCGCTGGCCGTCCCCACGCCGGCATCGACTATCACCGGCAGCTTGACCGCCTCCTTGATGAAACGGATGTTGATCGGGTTGAGGATGCCCATGCCGCTGCCGATCGGCGAAGCCAGGGGCATGACCGCCACCGCACCGGCCTGCTCGAGCTTGCGGGCGACGATCAGGTCATCATTGGTGTAGGGCAGCACCTTGAAGCCCTCGGCCACTAATTGCTTCGTGGCCTGGATCAAGCCTTCAGTGTCTGGCAGAAGGGTCTTTTCATCGCCGATCACCTCGAGCTTGATCCATTCGCTGAGGCCCGCCTCACGGGCGAGCCGGGCGGTGCGGACCGCTTCATCCACGCTGTAGCAGCCGGCGGTGTTGGGCAGGATGAAGAAATTCTTCGTGTCGATGAAGTTGAGCATCGCATCCGCGCTCTTGCGGTCCAGGTCCACCCGCCGCACCGCGACCGTGACCACTTCGGCCCCGCTGGCCTGGTGCGCGGCCACCATGGTCTGGTTGTCCTTGTACTTGCCCGTCCCTACCATCAGCCGGCTGCGGAAGCTGCGTCCGGCGATAGTGAGCTTTCCATCCTCGGTCATTTCGATCTCACCTTTCTCTGCGTTCCGGCACTATCCACGAGTACTGAATCTCATCCAGCCAGTAACTCAGAAGCCGCCGCCGACGAATTCGATAATTTCGAAAACGTCACCCTCTTCGAGCGGAGTTTGAGCGTATTTTTCCCGATTGACAATTTCGCGGTTACGTTCCACCGCGATCCGCCGGTCACCGATACCGAGCTCGACCAAAAGGTCAGCCACCACGGCCTCGCGCTGGACTTTCCTTTTTTCCCCATTGACGGTTACAGTGATCATCGAGTGTCTCCTGTTGGTTTGCACGCGGCCAGCGTAATGGTGCAGGGGGCGGGGCCGGCCGGGGAGGGGCAGTTAAACCCGGTCGGTATCCCGCGGTGGGGGGGGGGGGGCCCAAAGCGGGCCGCCGCGCCCCCGCCCCCGGCCCCCCCC
>Ga0214473_10002602_pt1 | contig 22153 bp, 20 predicted proteins | sample RVTome_7_FD_203509 | JGI IMG/M metagenome (GOLD analysis project Ga0214473, IMG submission 203509) | Soil microbial communities from uranium-contaminated site in the Upper Colorado River Basin, Wyoming, United States - RVT98D197 | ecosystem: Environmental > Terrestrial > Soil > Contaminated >... | reverse complement strand
AACGGCCAGGGATTTGAAAACAAGATCATGAGGCGATGGAGTCAAAGCTTCCGGGGAGGGATGCCCGAGGCTTAGGGTGAAATTGAGAACGACCAGAAGACAGAGAATTATCCTTGTTCTCATCGCGGGTCAGAGTGTATTGAATTACCAGCTAAGTTTCAATTTGAGACGCGCCATCGCCTACCCTCCGCCTCCGCGGCTCTTATGATAGAATAAGCTCCATCGAGGAGAAATGAGGATGCTTAAAGCTCTTGTCTGCTATTATTCGAGGACGGGAAACACCGAGAAGATGGCGATAAAAATCGCCGATGCGTTTTTGAAGGAAGGATTGGAGGCCGACCTCAAAAAAGCCGAAGATATGCAAATCGACGACCTCTTGAAATATCACTGCCTGGTATTCGGCTCGCCGACGTATTATGGGACGATGGCCTGGCCGCTGAAGAAACTCCTTGACGAAAGCATCAAGCACCATCGAAAGCTCAAGGGAAAAGTCGGCGGAGCGTTCGCCTCTTCGGCCAACATCGCCGGCGGCAACGAAACAACCGTCTGCGATATCCTGAACGCCCTGCTCATTCACGGCATGATTGTTCAGGGGGAGCCCACCGGCGATCATTACGGGCCCGTGGCCATCGGCCGGCCGGACCAGAGAGCGCTCAAGAACTGCGAGCAGCATGCCCGCAACCTGGCGGCGCTGACGAAAAAGCTTTTCTCCTGAAATTCCGCTCGGTCCGGAGGGGCCGCCCCTTTCTTTTTGGGGGGGAATATGGTAAAAAGAGGGTCCATTTTCCGGAAGCCCTCCGCGGAAAGGACAACGGATGAAGAGAACGATCAAGAAGCAGCTCAAAGAAGACGAATTCGTCTCGGGCATAAACAAGTTCATGCGGTTCGTGAAACACTGGGAGAGGGAGTTCATCATCGCCGGCTTGGTCGTCGTCGCCGCCGTCCTCGTTTTCCTCGGCCTTCAATTTCTCAAGACGCAGCAGATCAAGAAAGACAGCCAGGCTGCGGGCGAAATTCTTGCCCTCCGCGCCGGTCTCGCCAAAAATCCGCAAAACACGGCTCAGCTCGAGCGGGCCGCGGCCAAGGGGAAATATTCCAGGCTGGCCGGCATCAGCCTGGCCACGTACTGGATCGAACAGGGACAGCCGGATAAAGCCCGGACCGCCCTGGCTCTGATCAAAGACTCGCCCAAGGATTTCTTTTACTATCAGGCCCAGGACCTCTCGGCCCAGGTCGCGCTTCTCAAGGAAGAATGGGACCGGGCGATCGCCATCCTGAAGAAGATCGAGGACGAAAAACCGAAGGATTATATCCTGGACGCCGTTCTCTTTCATCATGCCGAAGCCCTGGAAAAGAAAGGCCTCAAGGCGGAAGCGTTAACCCTTTACAAGAAGCTTCGGGATGAGTATGCCCAGAGCTACTACGGCTACGACGCGTCGATTAAAGTCCAAAAACTGGAAAGCGCGAAGTAGTCCGGTCTCTTGAAAATTCCGGAGAAACGGCTATAATGAATTTTTATTCGACACAGGAGGATTTCGATGGCTTATAAAATCACCGAAGAATGCATCAACTGCGGCGCTTGCGAGCCTGAATGCCCCAACCAGGCGATTTCGGCGGGCGACACGGTTTATGTCATCGACTTCAACAAATGCAACGAGTGCGTCGGCAGCTTCGAGGAATCTCAGTGCGCCGCCGTCTGCCCGGTCGATTGCTGCGTTCCCGATCCGGACCACAAGGAGAGCCGGGAAGAGCTCGCCGCCAAGCACAAGAAGCTGCACCCCTGATTTCAGGGTATCGACGGCAACATAGGAGTGAGGATCTCACTCCTATTTTTTTATACGCCCATGGATGAGAAGACATTCGCAGACGCGCCGGCGAGCGAGCCTAAACCCTCGTTCTTCGCCAAAGATCGACCGTGGCTGAACATCTCCCTTTTTCTCCTGACGGTCGTTTCGGCCTTCACCGTGGGTCTCAGCTGGAGCGCCAGCTATCAATATGCCGAAGAACTCGGGAAGGGAAGCGGTTTCAACGCGACCGAGCGGATGCTCCGCGATCCCCGCGTTCTCCTTCTCAGCCTCCTCTACGCCGCGGTCCTGCTGGCGATCCTCCTCGGCCATGAGTTGGGGCATTATTTGACCTGCCGCCGTTACCGGATCAGCGCCACCTGGCCGTTTTTCATCCCGGCGCCGACCCTGATCGGGACGATGGGCGCCTTCATCAAGATCCGCTCGCCCATCAGCCGCAAACGCGAACTCTTCGATATCGGCATCGCCGGACCGGTGATGAGTTTCGTCCTGGCCATACCGGCTCTTATCGTGGGGATGGCCTTGTCGAAAGTCGTGCCCGCTTTGCCTCCGGAAGGGACAATCACCTTCGGCGACCCGCTTTTGCTCAAGCTCTTGGCCGCCCTCTTCTTCAAAAATGTCGGATCCGGACATGACCTGATCCTCCATCCCGTCGCCGTGGCGGGCTGGGTGGGTCTTTTCGTCACGGCCCTAAATCTCTTTCCCATTGGGCAGCTCGACGGCGGGCATGTGTTCTATGCCTTTTTCGGACCCAGGGCCAAGCTTGTCGGCAGGGTCTTTCTTGTCCTGTTCTTCATTCTCGGCATCTTTTTCTGGTTTGGCTGGATCGTCTGGGCGCTGCTGATCATGCTCCTTGGAGTGAAGCATCCGCGCATCCAGGATGAAGAAACCCCGCTCGGACGAACGAGGAAAATCATCGGTCTTCTGGCCATCGTCATGTTTGTCCTGTCCTTTATTCCGGCTCCGATTCAAGGGTATAATCTCTTCGATGTCCTGAGAATTTTCAGGAGATGAGAAAAGCCCTTGGATATTCACAAACTCTGTGGAAAATTTGTGGAAAAGCGGACCGGAATGGGATTCAATGCGCGGATTTACATGAAGATACGACGATTTGCACAACATTTCGTCATGTCTCTTAACATATTGATATTAAATGAAATAGAAATTTGCTGAAAACAAACCATTTGCGTCGGCGAAGGCCGCGCCCAAGGAGAAACCGATGAACAAATCGTTTATCCAGGTCGGCGAAGCCTTCAAGGTCCTGAAGACCAGGTTCCAATCCGGTGAAATTTCCCGGCAGGAGTTCATCGACGAGATGAAAAAGCTCCGGATTCGGGACGATCAGGGCCGGTTCTGGATGATCGGCGCTCAAACGGGGAAGTGGTACTTTTTCGATGGAAAGGATTGGGTCCCGGCCGCGCCGCCTTCGCAGAAAGACCATAAAGCGATCTGTATTTACTGCGGTTTTGAGAACGCCTTGGAAACGGACGTCTGCGCCCGCTGCGGCGGAGACCTCGGCGAAGGTCCGTCTAAATGCCCGCGCTGCGGGGCTAAGCTCGAACGGCCTTTCTGGAATTGTCCGAATTGCCCGTCCGACTTGGATGAAAAGGAGAAGGCGGAGAAGACGGCGAACCTCGACCTCGATAAGTTGGAAGATGAAACCGGAGTCTATAGCCTGCGCTCGGTCCAGCCCCTCTCGCTTTTTATGTTCGGCGGGGTTCTGGGCCTAATTCTCGGAGTCATTTTCGGCGCTTTTTCCGGAGCCACCGATTCTTTCTCCGCTTTTTTAGGATTTCTGCCACAATCGCTTTTCAACCTTCAAACAACTCTTCTCGGGGCCGCCATTTTTGCTTTTTTCGGCGGACTATTCGGCTTCGCCGGCTTCGGAATTATCTTCGCGGCGATCGCGCTGGCCGTCAATCTTGTTCTCTCCCTGACGGGTGGCATCAGGTTTGGGATTCGGCCGCAGTTTTCCCGGCCTAAGGCTGAAAAAGGGAGTAAGGCGGGAATTACCCGCGGCCCCCCGGAACCAGTCCCGGCGGTTCCCCCTATCAAACGATGAGGCCCCCCTATGTGGCCTTAGGGTAATCCCCGCACCGAGCCCGGAAATCTTTCCGCCTTCTAACGGCGATTTTGGAACCTTCCTGAGTTTTTAGTGTTGTCGTAAATGACGGAAGGTCGAAACAAGCCTCTCTCTTCCGGTTTCAACCTTCGATGTCTTGGCCGGAAACGAGCCGGGCAAGCGCGCCGGCGACCTGACCGACCGAGATCGATTCATCATTCGGCGAGTAATGGACGGGCCTGAGGACCCGGAATCCGTTCTCCTCGAGTTCGGCTGCCGCCCGATGCAGCAGTTTTTTATTGAGGAAGACTCCCCCGCAGAGGACGACGGTCCTCGTCCCGTATCTTTCCCGGGCCATCCGGGCGACTCCGCGAATTACCTTTCCCAGCGTATTGTGGAATCTGGCCGAGATCGTGGACGGTTCGACGCCGCGGTTCATCTCGGTATCGATCTTCCGGATCATGTCGTCGAATGAAATCCGGACAGGCCCCGGGCCGGTGATCAGCTCGAACGGATAGGCTGAGACGATTCTCTCCACGGCCGCCGTCTCGAGGCGCATGGCCGCTTCAGCTTCGTATTCATTTTCGATCGGGGCGAGGCCCGTCAAAGCGGCGACGGCGTCGAACAAGCGGCCGCAGCTTGAGGAGAGGGGCGAGCGGACGCCGCCCGCGATCATGTCGCGCACACCCTGGACTTTTTTGTCGGAGACGCGGGCTAGAATCCCCGTTCTCGACCGGCCGGGATATCCGGCCTTCGCCAGGTAGGCGACGGCCATCCGCCAGGGTTGCTTGGCGGCCAGGTCTCCGCCCGGAAGCGGGACGGGATCGAAATGCGCGATCCGCTCAAATCCATGATAATCGGCCAACAGGAATTCTCCGCCCCACGCCGTTCCGTCCGAGCCATATCCGTATCCGTCCCAGGAAACGCCCAAGACCTTTGTTTCCGGAGGCAGGCCGTGCTCGAGGAGAGCGGCGAGGATATGGGCATAGTGATGTTGGATCCGGATGTGAGGGAGCCCGAGCTTACGGGCGAAACGGGTCGTATGAAAGTCCGGGTGGAGGTCGGAGACAAGGCAGCATGGCTTGACGTCGAAGAGCTTCGTCAGATGAGCGACTGTCTCTTCAAAATAGAGGTGGTTGTGATATTCGTCCAGATCGCCCAGAAACTGGCTGGTGACGACGTATCCGTTTTTGTATATGGACACCGTGTCTTTGAGCTCGGCTCCCAGGGCCAGGATATCCTGTTTTGAATGAAGTTCGGGCCGGACTTTCTGCGGATAAGGGACATAGCCGCGCGCCCGGCGGAGGAAAAGCGGGGCGGAGTCCACGACCTTGACCACGGAATCGTCCGACCGCATCGCGATCGGCCGGTCATGGCTGAGGACGGCATCGGCGAGAAGGCTGACGCCCTCGTCCTCGTCTTTCATGATGGGCGCGTCCTTTTTATTCGAGCTCGTGGCCACAACCAGCTTCAAGTCCTCGAGGAGCAGATAATGGAGAGGCGTATAGGGAAGCATAAAACCGATCTCATCGAGATGGGGAGCGATCCCGGAGATATCCCTTTTTTTCTTTAAGAGGACGATCGGCCGGCGTTCGGAGGCCAGCCAACGCTTTTCTGCGGCCGAGAGATGAGCGTGGAATTCGACGGTCTCGGCGTCAAGGGCCATGAGGGCCAGGGGTTTCGTCTCCCGCTCTTTGATTTTTCGGAGCCGTCCCACGGCGGCGGGATTGAGCGGGTCGCAGACAAGATGATACCCGCCCAAGCCCTTGACGGCCAGGATTTTTCCCCTGCGGATGAGCTCGACGGCCTGTCCGATTCCGCCCGGAAGACGCTTTCCGCTCCGGGCCTCGCGCAGGTCGAGGGAGGGGCCGCACTCGGGGCAGGCGACAGGCTGGGCGTGATACCGCCTGTCGAAAGGGTCGTGGTACTCGGCCGAGCATTCCGGGCACATCCGAAATCCGGACATGGTCGTGTTCGGGCGGTCGTACGGCAGGGATGTGACGATCGTATAGCGTGGACCGCAGTCCGTGCAGTTCGTGAACGGATAGCGGAAGCGCCGGTCGCGCGGATTCGCGACATCGCGCCGGCAGGCCGGGCATGTGGAAATATCCGGGGAGATGAAGACGAAGCGTTCGCCTCGCCCCGATGCCCTGACGGTAAAATCTTTGTAGCCGCGGACGGCCGTCCGCCTGAACGTCAATCGCTCGATCACGGCCAAAGGCGGCTTTCTGCGGGCAATGTCCCGCAAAAAAAGCTCGAAACGGGCTTCATCCTCGGCTTCGACGTGGATGTTCACGCCGTCCCCCGCATTCCTGACCCATCCCTTGAAACCGTGACGGTAGGCCAGGCGGTAGATGAACGGCCTGAACCCGACCCCTTGAACCACGCCGAATGCCGTTATGAGGAGTGCGCAGTTTTTCTTCATTCAGCGCCGGTCTTTCTGGCTGTAGAGACAACCGCAATAATTCTGGCGGTAGAGGCCGTAGCACCGGCTGAGCTCGAGGCTCTTTTCGAAACCGCCTTTTTTCTTGAAATCGGCTTCAAGGAAACGGACGCCGTATTTCTTTCCGGTCCTCCGGCCGATCCGGTTGAGAACGTCCGCTTTTTTCCAAGGGCTGATGCTCATGATGGTCGTGAAGGCGGGGAAGCCGAGCTCCACGGCTTTTTGGGCCGTCCGTTCGAGCCTGAGGGCATAGCAGATGTCGCAGCGGCGGCCTTTTTCCGGCTCGGCCTTGAAGCGTTTAGTGAGCTTGAACCAGAATTCGGGATCATACGCGCCTTCGATCAGGAAGAAGTCGAGGATCCTCTCGACTTTTCGCGTTTCGTCCCGCCTCAGGACATATTCCTCCGGCGGCCAGATATTCGGATTAGAGAAATATCCCGTGACCTGAAAATCCCTTTGGAGAAGTTCCACCACAAAAGAGGCGTCGGGAGCGCAACAGATATGGGCGAGGATGGAAGCCGGCGTCAGCCCCTCATCGGAATTTATCGATCTCATCGATGTAGTGGAGGATTTTCCGGTTGATTTTGTCGATTTGGACATAAATCCCCAGGAAATCCTTGTGTTCCGGCCGGCCGTCATCGAGGAGCGTGCCGATCCGGACGAACTGTTCGTTTTTCCGGATTTCGAGCGATTTCAGAAGCTCCTGTCCCTTCCGGATCTTATTTTCGTTTTCCCGGATTTCTTTTCTGTATTGGCGCTCCTCGTTTTTCGCGGCATGCCGGTTCTTCCCGGCGAAGGATTCGCCCTCTTTCTCCTGTGTCTGGGGCCGCGGGGGGGTCGACCCGACGTCGTTTGATTTCTTCTGGAGCTCGATGATCCGGGCCAGAATGTCCTTCAATTCGGCCTGTTGCTCCGCGCGCTCTCGGTCCAATTGCTCAAGAGCGCGGAAGAAGGACTCGGTCCGGGGCTCGGAGAGCTTTTCCACCCAGGCCCGCCTCCCCAATTCCTTCAGGAAATCGGTTTTTCTCTTGTTTTCGCGTTTGAGCCGGATACGCATTTGGGTTCGTCTCATCCGCTTCTTGGCGCCGGAAAGGAACTCGTTCAGACGGAGCCGGAGGTCTTGGTCCCGAAGGAAGATAAAGGCAACGAGCAGGAGGATCAGGCAAAGGAGGAGATAGAAGATCCAATAGGGCAGTCCCTCCCGGGCAACCGAAGACGTGTCCTGGAGAACCATGGCTTAATTCTTCGCGAACACCCGGGATTTGTCAATCTTTTATGAAGAAGAGCGAGCGGAGATCAAAACGGGACGGGGGCTGCGGGCGGAATTCCTGGATCGAGCGATCGACCAGATAGAGCGCGGCCGGGAGGTTCTCGTTGAAGATCGGATTGATATCTTCCAGCCGGTTGAAAAATCCCCCTCCGAGTTCATCGATGGGCGGAAGCTCGATCGTATAGGAAGGGATGCCGGCGATGCCGAACGTCCAGTCCGTCGTGTCGCCATTGGTCAGGTACATCGATGGACCGGACGATTGACCGTAAACGTAGGTCCGCCCGTTGACGGCCTGTATCCGCCGCGACATTTCGACGGCGATCGTTCGCAGCTCTTCGTTTCTGTCGGAAGGCTGGACCGTATATCCCCATGGATAGAGAATGACCTGGGAGAAGCTGTGATACGAGATCATCGCCTGAAAGTTCTTTCTCAAGAACAGGTCGCGAACGGCCTGGGTTTCGGGCTCGCTGAAGGGCGCCGGCCCGCGATAAACGGACGACCCGGGGTCTGAGCTGGACCCCTCGTTGTCGAACCCCCATTGGTAGCCGTAATTCCGGTTAAGGTCCACGCCGAAATTGCCGCGGCCGCTGTCCCGGCGGTTTTTCCGCCAGTAGCGGTAGACGTGGATCGAGTATTCCAGACCGTCGGGGTTGACGAGCGGAACAATCCAGATTTCGCTCCGGTCGACGAGGCGCTTGACCTCCGGATCGGTCGCGTAGCTCTCGGCCAGGTATTTTCCCAGGAGGAAGGGGACCTCGACCGAGATCCACTCCCGGGCATGATGGCAGCCGGTGAAAAGGATTTCGGCTTCCTCCTCTTCCACGGCCACGTTGTCGCTGATTTTCAGGGCGTAAATACGCCTTTTTTCGTGGCTGTCGCCGATATCGAATATCTTGGCGATGTCCGGATGAGACCGCTCGAGGGCGAAAAGATCCGTTTGAAGCTCGAGATAGGTATGGTAGGCCCCGTTGATTCCTCCCCGGGCCGGAGAAGCCGGATAAGCCGGGCCGGCGGCCGCCTCCGGCCTGTAGGTGATTTGCTCGGCTTCGAGCCGTTCGAGGTCTTCCGGGCCGGCGAGGACAAAAAACTTACCCTGCCATTCGGCCAGGACATCCAGCCCGAGGCTTTCGATTTTTCGGCCGGTGACGAGATTCTTGGGTACGCTGACAAGTCCGGCCTTGGGGGGTGTTTCGGCGGGAATTAGGCCGCTGGGGCTTAAAAGCCCTCCCAACAGCAGGAGAAGCGCGATTTTTATCTTCATCCGGGGACCTTCATTTCGAATAGCCGATCGAGAGCGCGATCCGGATAACGTCCAGGGCGTGTCCCGAGCCCGATTCGCGCCCGAGCAATGCCCCGACGTCGAGGTGAACGCCTCGCCAGGAGATTCCATTGCCAAAGCTCAATCCGAAGTACGAGGAGGAAGGCGCCTTCATCGGCTGCGGGTCATAAACGACGCCGAACCTGAACGGAATCACGGCCTTGTCTCCGAAAATCCTGTACGAAGACCGGTGTTCGATACCGGCCCCGATTTTCACCACGTCCCTAAAATCCCTTTCCCGGGGCTCTTCAAAGAATACCACGGAATATTTTGACCAATTATAGTAGGTCGCGTCAAGAGCGAAAATCAGCTCCGGATTGAAATCAAAGCTCGCTCCCAGGCCGACGACTAGAGGCTGATGGGCTTCGTCTTTGGCCGTGGCCGAAATCATGATATCGGTATTCCCCGGGCGCGAGACATAGCGCAGATCGCTCCGGCTATCGGATTTCTTGATGGAGGGACTCCTGACTACGGCCGCCATCCGGAACCGGTCCGAGAGCTCGAGCAAAATTCCCCCGGTGATCATCATCCCGCGGAATTCCTGGCTCTTCCAATCCGTGATCGAATAACTCGGGAAAGGCTCGAACCAGCTCTCCCGCATTTCCCGTTCCAGATGTCCTTCCGCATAGGTCAGACCGAGGCCAAGGCAGAAACGGGCCCCGATCCGGCGAGCCACGGAGATATTCCAGTTTCTGAGAACTCCCCTCTGCTCGAAATTGAATTCGCCGATTGTCGTTCCCCCATATTCGTATCCATCATAAGCCGTCGGCCGATGGTAGAGCTCGCTCAAGGAATAGTTGAGCGCCAGGCTCCATCCCAGGAATCGAACCGACAGGCCGGCGAAGCCCAGGCCGCCGCCGCTGAGGCTCACTTTCTCGTCGGAGATGAAGAGTCCGGTGTTCACCGGGCCGTACATGAAGAATGACGCGACGTGGAAATATCCATCCGCCGCCAGTGAAAATCTCGGAAGCGTCGGAAGGAGAGCGGGATTGGACAACGCGGCCGAGGCGTCTGTTGCCAGAGTGAACCCCGTCTCTCCCCGGCCGAGGCCGACGGCCGTGAACGCCGGAAAAGAGTTCCAGGTTCTGACCGGCGCCTCATCCAGGTATTGGCCGATAACCATCTGGGAACGGAGGGGATGAGCGACAATGACCAGGGCCGAGGCGATCAGGCCGATGGTCCACGGAAATCGATGCTTTTTCATAAAGTGTAAATTCTACCCCGAACGCCGCATGTTTGCAAATCCGGCCTCCTTATGTTATTTAATTTGTTCGTTTTTTATGGATGGCAGGCCCGTGGAAAAGCGAAGAATCAAAATCGTCGGGACAGGCTTCTATGTTCCGGATCACGTGCTGACCAATGCGGATCTAGAAAAGATGGTCGATACCACCGACGAGTGGATTATCACCCGCTCGGGCATCAAGACGCGCCATATTGTCAGTCCGGAACAGGCCACTTCAGATTTGTGCATCGAGGCGGCGCGGCGGGCCTTGAAAAACGCCCGCCTCGAGCCCAAGGACATCGATGTGATCATGGTCGCCACCGACACGCCCGATACCACGTTCCCCTCGACGGCCTGTTATGTCCAGGCTGCGCTCGAGGCCGACCACGTCCCCGCGCTCGACCTTGTCGCCGGCTGCACCGGATTCCTGTATGGCCTGATCGTCGCCGAAGGCTTGATCCTCGGCGGAACGGCCAAACGGATCCTCCTCATCGGCGGGGAAGTGCTCTCAAAAATCACCAACTGGAAGGACCGCAACACGTGCGTCCTCTTCGGCGATGCCGCCGCGGCCGCGGTTCTCGAGGAAAGTCATGACGACTCGGGCATGCTTTCGTTTTATTGGAAGGCCGACGGAACGCTCGCCCACCTGCTGTCCGTCCCCGCGGGGGGAACGCGAAAGCCGGCGAGTGTCCAGACCGTTGTCGACGGCCAGCACTTCGTTCAGATGAAAGGAAACGAGGTTTTCAAGCACGCCGTCAAAAGAATGGGGGAAGCGGCCGATGAGGCCCTGAAACGGGCGGGCTTGACCAAGGAAGATGTCGATATCTTTATTCCCCATCAAGCCAACATCCGGATCATCGAAGCCGTCGGGGAACGGCTCAGGGTTCCCAAAGACAAGCTTTATATCAATATCGACCGGTTCGGGAATGTTTCGGTCGCCTGCATCCCGATCGCCATCCATGAGCTCCGCCAGCACAAAAAGGTAAAGCCGGGGACGATCATGCTCCTCGACGCCTTCGGGGCGGGTTTCACCTGGGCTTCGGTCGTTTACCGCTGGTAGCTTCCGGATTATCGTGACAACTCCTTTTGCGAGTTTTTTCGTCCGCCACCGCGCTTTTATCATCATTCTTCTGGCCTGGACGGCCGTTTTCTGCGGAGTGCGCATCCTGCAGCATGATTCGTTCCAGACCAATGCCTATGATCTTTCGATCTATGATTATATGCTTTGGTCCACCATCCACGGCGATTTCATGGCCGAGCCTTTTCATGGTTACTGGGGGACCCATTTCGCGATTCATTTCCAGCCAATCCTCTTTCTCCTCCTCCCCATTTACTATGTCTTTCCCGGCCCCATCCTGCTGCTCATCCTCCAGGTCTTCGCCGGAGCGGCCGCCGCATTTCTTATATATCTGATCGCGGGCCGGATTTTTCAAGGCGGGAGAACGCCCCTGCTGATCGGCTCGGTCTTTCTCCTGTTCCGGCCTTTCCTCAATGCCGTTCTCTACGATTTCCATCCGGAAACCTTTTTCCCCGGCCTCATTTTCGGGGCGTATTACGCGCTGGCCTTCAAGAAGAATAAAGGCCTGTTCCTCGTCTGCCTCGCCCTTGCCCTGATGCTTAAAGAAGACGCGGCCATTTTCGTTTTCTTTTTCTGCGCCTACATGTTCTTGACCCAGAGGACGCAGAGGGTGGCTTGCGCCGCCGGAGCTATCGCCGCGGTGCTGTATTTTGTCGTGACCGTTCAATTCCTGATCCCTTTTTTCCGGGCGAAGGCCGGGTTGCCTGGCTCGTTCGAATTTTCCGTCCTCTGGGCGGGGGAAGGCATGGACGTCTTGACCCTCGCCCGCTATATCCTCCTCCATCCGGCCGTACTCTTGAAAACCATCCAATGGAGCGCGGCGGGGCGGGCGCTGCTCAAGGTTCTGGCGTCCTTGCTTTTTCTTCCCTTGTTCTCCCCTGTTGTCCTTTTGGCCGTCCCCCCCGTTCTGATTTTGGCCGCGTCGAAGTCCGAGGTTATGCAGGGTCTCGGCCTGCATTATTTCTCCGGAATCCTGCCCTTTTTATTTTTAAGCTTTGTTTTCGGCTTGAAGCATACGGACGGATTTTTCCGCCGCAAAAGGACCTTCGCCAAGGCCGGGACGATCGTCCTGGTCCTGGTTCTTCTCGTCGCTATCGCCAATTTCAAATGGAATTACTTGACGCCCGGGCGCTACGCGAACCTCGGCGAGTATCGCAGCGTCAAGAAGTGTATAGCCCTGATCCCCGAGGAAGCTTCCCTGGCCGCATCGTCAGCGCTGATCCCCCACATCCCCAAGAGAAAGAATATTTATATGTTAACCGATCCTCGGGAGCCGGATTTCATCCTTGTCCACGCGCGGGTCACCCCCTGGCCGCTGACCGCGGAGACATATCGAGAGTATCTGCGAAAGCTAAACGCTGGGAATACCTATCAGCCCGTCGTCGCTTTGGGAAATGTCAGACTCTATCGGAAAACCTCGGGTCCCGGGGGATAGGCCGCGTTGCGCGGACTTCTTTTCCCGGTTCAACGAAAAATCGGCGGCGACGTCTAAAAGGGAAAGGTTATTTCTCGCCGGACAGCTTTTGGAACCAGACGGCGAGGTCTTTTTTCTCCATAAGGCCGACCTGGGTGTGCCGGACGCGGCCCTGTTTATCGATGATGAAGGTCGTCGGGATGGCGTCGATCGGGCCGTAATCGCGGACGATTTTTGGCGAAGCCAGCGCGACCGGATAGGTCATCTTGTTTTTCTGGACGAAAGGCTGAAGCTGCTGGACCGTAAAATCATCGACCGAAACTCCGACGATCTCCAGATTGTTCGTCCGGTTTCGATTGTAAAAATCGACAAAGTCGGGAATCTCGGCCCGGCACGGAGCGCACCAGGTCGCCCAGAAGTTCAGGACGACGATTTTTCCCTTGAGGTCGGCAAGGTCAATCGACTTTCCGCCGAGGTCTTTAAGCGAGAATGCCGGCGCCGGGGTGTTGGGAGGTATTTGAGCAGCGAGGCCGGCGGCCAGTATCCCGAAGCATATCATTGAAAGCAAGATTTTTTTCACGGGGAAGCTCCTTTTCGGGTCAATAAACTATGAATTATATCGAATTTATCGGAACAGGGCAAGCCCGGCGCCGGGGTCGGCCCCGGCCCCCTCGGGGACCAGTCCCGTCGGTTGGCGAAGATGTCTGAGCATCCCGGCTCACCCCCGTTATTGGAAAGCCGGGATGCGAGTTCTGAGCCGCCGAAAAAAATGATGAGGAAACGGCGTGAAAAATCCGGATCGGGAGCGAGGCTTCCCTTAGGAGCACCCTTTATGCCGAGATCTTCTTAAGAAGCCGCTCCCAGTTGCGGTCGACCTCTTCCTGTAGAACTTTGATCTGCTCGGGCTTGAGATGTCGGAATCGCCCCTGGAGCTTGAGATAGTCGTCGATCGGCTTCTTCTCTTTGAGCTTGATGTTCAGCGTGTATTTCTCGCCATGTTCGATTTCGTATATGGGAAACATCGCGTTCTGGACGACCATCCGGGCGAGCTTGACCGCGTCTTCGGGCCGGCTCTTCCAGCCAGTCGGACATGAGGCGTAAATGTGGAAGAACCGCGTGCCTTTGATCTCCTTGGCCTTCTTCACCTTTTTGAAAAGGTCCTCGGGATAGGCGATGGATGCCGTCGCTTGATAGGGAATCCGGTGGGCGGCCATGATCGCGTCGATATCCTTTTTGGGCTGGTCCTTCGGAAACTTGACCGGCGTCGTCGTGGTCCAAGCTCCGCTCGGCGTGGCGCTGCTCCGCTGTATGCCCGTGTTCATGTAGGCTTCATTGTCGTAGCAGACGTAGATGATGTCTTCGTTGCGCTCCGCCGCGCCGCTCAGAGCCTGAAGGCCGATGTCGAACGTTCCGCCGTCGCCGGCCCAGGCGACGACCGTCGTCTCTTGGTCGCCGATCATATCCAGGCCGGCTTTGACGCCCGTGGCCGAAGAAGCCGCGGTTTCGAAAGCGCAGTGGAAGATCGGAACGCTCATGCATGATTGGGGAAACGGTCCGTCGATGACGGCCCAACAGCAAGCAGGAATGCAGAGGATGGTTTTCGGACCGAGCGCTTTGAGGACATAGCGCAGGGCGAGGTTGGCGCCGCAGCCCTGGCAGGCAAGGTTTCCGGAGCCGACATATTCCTCCACGGGGAGGGTGAGGGTCATCTTCTTGGGTTTTGTCATTTCTTCACTCCGATCCAGAGGATGTCGTCTTCGGGTTTGTCGTGCTCCCTCGCGTAATCGACCACTTCGCGGAACGTGTCCGGGGTGATGTCCCGGCCGCCGAGGCCGGCAATGGCGCAAAAAACGGGGACATCGTCGGTGTGCTGATAGAGGGCCGATTTCACCTCCTGGGCGAACATGCCGTGGTGGCCGTAGGAGATGTTCCGGTCGACGACCGCGATTTTCTTGGCTTTGGGAAGAATGCGCCGGCAGTGTTCGAAGGGGAAAGGCCGGAAAACTTTCATCCGGAAATTACCAACCGCGAGGCCATCTTTTCGCATTTGGTCGACGGCGACGCGCGCCGTAGAACCGGCCGTCCCCGAGGTCACGAGAATGATCTCGGCGTCGTCGCACCTATAGTCTTCGACGAGGCCTAAATACCTGCCGAAGAGCTTTTCGTATTGGCGGCCCGTTTCTTCGATGAGGGCGGGCGCTTTTTCCATGTCTTTCTGGAGCTTATAGCGGAGCTCGTAGTAATGCTCCGGCCCGGTCAATCCGCCGAAGGCGTGCGGCTCGTCGGGCGTCACCCGGGCGACCGGCTTGAACGGCGGGAGATATTGATCGACGATTGCCTGATCAGGAACATCGACGACTTCGTAAGTGTGGGAAAGGGCGAAGGCGTCGAGGATGACCATGCTCGGGATGGAAAGGGCTTCCGATACCTTGAAGGCCTGGATCGTCGTGTCGAGGACCTCCTGGTTGGAGGCGCAGTAATACTGCATCCACCCCGTGTCGCGCTCGCTCAAGCTGTCGTTCTGGTCGGTCCAGATGCTCCAGCCTGGGGCCATGGAGCGATTGATATTGCCCATGACCACCGGGAGCCGCCCGCCCGAAGCCCAATGGAGCATTTCGTGCATTAAGGCCAGCCCCTGGGATGAGGTGGCCGTGAACGTCCGGGCACCCGCGAGCGACGCCCCGATGCAGGCGGCCATGGCGGAATGTTCGGATTCGACCTTGATGAACTTGGCCTTGAGCGTGCCGTCGGCGCACATCTCCGAGAGCAGCTCGACGACCTGGGTCTGGGGAGTGATCGGATAGGCGGCGACGACTTGGGTCCGGGCGAGCATGGCGCCATAGGAGAGGGCGTGGTTTCCCATAATGACTTTCTTCATTTCCGTTCCTCCACCATGACGATGCACTTCGTCGGGCATTCCTCGGCGCAGATGCCGCAGCCCTTGCAGTAATCGTAATCGACGACGGGGAATTCGTTCTCGATTTCGATCGACATGTCGGGGCAGAATTTCCAGCAGATCCCGCACTGGATGCAGTCCTCGAGCTTGATTTCGGGGCGGATGTTCCGCCATGACCCCGTCTTGTTGTGGAGCATCGAGCCGAGAGACATGGGCATGATCGGCATGTCTTTTTCGGAGGCGAATACGATCTTCTTGGCGTCTTTTTTCTTAGGCATCTTGGTTTTCCTTAAACGTAGGCGCCGGCCAGGTCATAGGCTTCGGCGGCCGCCTTCCGGTTATCGGCGGGCCTGATCGAAATCGCATCCTGGATGGCCCCCAGGAGAGAATCGAGCTTAGTCAAGTTCAGGATGCGGATGATGGCTCCGGCGACGGCGGTGTTGACGATCGGAGCGGCGAGCGTTCCAAGCTTGTTCCTGACCGCGATCTCGGTGGCGTTAATCGTTGCCACCCGGTATTTTACCGGGAACTTGAAGTCTTCCGGTTTTTTATCGGTATTGATGATGATCCAACCGCCGTCCTTGAGTCCCTCCGTGATATCGATCGCCTCGACGAGCGTCGGGTCGACCACGACGACATGGTCGGGGGTGTAGATCCGGCTTTTGTCATAGATCGGCTTGGCGTCGATGCGGATGAACGAAATAACGGGCGCCCCGCGCCGTTCCACTCCGAATTCCGGGTAGGCCTGGACGTAATTGCCCTCTTTGGCTAGGGCGTCGGCGAGGATTTTCGAAGCGACCACCGTCCCCTGGCCGCCGCGACCGTGAAAGCGGATTTCGATCATGATGACTCCTTTTGAAAAAGTCGTTCAACAGGCATGGTGCGAATCTAAAGGCGAGTCCTGGGTCGCGCCGCTCGGGGAAAGCGGCGGCGGGATTTCCTTTAGTGCTCTAGTTTAGGCCTGGCTCCGACCTCTGTCAAGAGAGAGCTCGGGATATAACGCTCATCGCCACGCGGATTTTCCCCGGCGCGGAAAATCCGCTCGCCCTCGTTCTCGAGCTCTCAGAAAAACTGCGTTTTTCTGAACCGTGCCCGCTCTCGCCCTCGGATGGGCTCTGATCGCCATACCCCTCGCTCTGGATTCAATACAAGTCAGGCTCGGTCGTCGATTCCCCCCGTCGAAAAACCGACGGGGCCCCCCTCCTCTATGGGGGCAGCCGGGCGATCCCGGCGCCTTTTAGAAATCACAGAGTTGAGTATATTTCTTGAAAACTGTCATTTGGCCAACGCTTGTCAAGGGGCAGGCGAACTGCTTATAATGATCATCGACTGAAGTAACAAAAGTTAATAGGAATATGTGAGAAGATGTTTCGTTCGAAGCCGTTGACCGTTGCCCTCATCGCCCTGTTTCTCGTTCTTCTCGGTGCGGAAAGCTATCCGCAGGCGGGAAACCAAAGCCAAAGCGAATTCCAAAAAGTCTTCCAGGCGGGAAAGAAGCTCTCCGAGGACGGAGAACATAAAGAAGCCATCACCAAGCTTCTTCAAGCCCTGACCATGGCCGGCAATAAAGATGAGAGCGCGGAAGCCTGTTTCTATGTCTCGCTCGCCTACTACACGCTTGGAGAAAGGGAAAATTGCCGGACTTTTTTGAAAAGACTCTTTGAAACGCAGCCGGCCAAAGAGATCGACGCGCGGATGTTTCCCGCCGGTTTTGTCGGGCTGTTTAACCAGGCTAGAACCGAGGTCGAAAAGAGACAAGCGCCGAAGCCCGAGGAAAAGCCGAAAGCGGAGGAGAAGAAAGCCGAACCCGAAAAAAAAGTTGAGGAAACAAAGAAAGTCGAGCCGGGAAAGAAAACGGGTGAGGAAAAGCCTCCGGCCGGAATCGGGAAAGGCAAGCAGGAAATCCCGGCAAAAAAGAAAAGCATTCTGCCTTGGTTAATCGTTGGAGGCGTGGCTGCGGCGGGCGGAGTCGTCGCCCTGCTACTCTCGAAAAAGGACGAGCCCGCGGGTCCCCAATTTGGAAACATCGCCATCACTTCTCAACCTTCCGGAGCCAAAGTCATTCTTGACGGCAATGACACGGGCCAGAGGTCGGACTGCACCTTGACAAATATATCCGCAGGGGCTCGCTCCCTGAAACTCGAGCTCGAAAACTGGGGCAAGTGGGAAGGGAACGTGATTGTCATCGGAGGGCAGACGACGAATGTGTTAGCGACGCTTGTCGGATATACCTATGAATTCGTGACAAAATGGGGCAGCCAGGGCAGCGGCGACGGCCAGTTCGGAGAACTCGATGGAGTGGCCGTGGATAGGAATGGAAATGTCTATACCGCTGATCTAGTGAACAGCTCTGTCCAACAATTCACCTCGGCTGGAGGCTTTCTCGCTCGATGGACGAAAGAGAACAGGAATTGGGTCTTGACGCGAGCCGTGGCCGTAGATAATTCCTTTTTTATCTATGTCACGGATCCGGGCGGGCATCAGGTCGTGAAACTCAATCCAGGCGGCAATTATGTCGATAGATGGGGAAGTTATGGGTCCGGCGATGGACAGTTCAATGGTCCGGAGGGAATCGCCGTGGATTCGGCCGGCAATATCTATGTCGCCGATAGAGGCAACGATCGTATCCAGAAATTCTCTTCGACGGGGGCATTCATAGCCAAGTGGGGAAGCCGGGGATCCGGTACCGGCCAATTCCAGGCCCCCTGGGGCGTCGCCGCAGACGGCGCCGGCAATATTTATGTCGCTGATGCCGACAACAACCGGGTTCAAAAGTTCAATGCGAACGGAGGATTCATCGTGAGTTGGGGGAGCTTAGGTTCCGCCAACGGTCAATTTAACAATCCTCATGGAGTCATCGCCGACGCGTCGTCCGAATATGTTTTTGTCAGCGATGCTGGAAATAATCGTATCCAAAAATTCACCTCGAGCGGAACATATGTGACAAAATGGGGAAGCTGGGGATCCGGGGATGGCCAAATTTGGTATCCGGGCCATATCGCCATCGACAGCTCGGGCAACATCTTTGTCGCCGACCTGGGCAATTACCGCGTCCAGAAATTCCGGATGACGACCCAGACGATGCAGGCGGCACGGATTACGTATACGCCAATCGCGACGGCATTTAATCGCCCTGAGTTAATTCGCCCGCCTCAACTTTTTTTAATGCCGGCCCGAGAGAGAGCCAAGGAGATTCCGGCAAGCGCCGTTCGAGAATCCCCGAAAAAAGAGAGGATTAAGGAGGAGTGAGCTTCGCCTTAATCTGAAAGGCTATCCCGAGGCCATAGACGCCGCCCGGACGAAACGCGATTTCGAACATGCTTCTCAACAACTGGAGTAATCGTTCGCGTTTCTCGGCCGAGTTTTCGTAAGATAATTCGCTGATTATAAAATCGCCGGGGCCAAGTTCGGGCAGCCAAGGGGATTGGTCCGCGAGAAGTTTTTCCTGGCCGGCGACGAAGACTTTCGTTTCATCCGGAACATGCCAGACAATTCGGGGAAGGATACCGCGGGCGGGATTGTCGATAACGATTTTTTGGGCAGAGGAAAGAAAACCGGCCGCCCCCGGCTTCATTGAAACAGCAAATAATGCCGGAAGGCTTCCAAAAATAATATATCCGGCGAGGAGAATGACCGCAATCCAAACGCGCTTTTTTCCGGGAATCCCAGCGGCGAGAGAGACGATCAAAATCGCCAAAAAGGGCCAGACGAGACCGAGATAGCGCGACTCCATGGCATGTCTCGGGACCAAAAAGAGAAGATAAAGCAGGATCGAAACCCCCGCCGTCCAGCCGAAGAGAAATGCGACGGAGAAAATCGTCTTGAATTTAGCACCGCTGGGCGAAATTCGCGAAGCATTTCCGCGCGATCTCCTGCGTCGAAGCCGAAGATAAACCAGCGCCGCGACAGCGAATAATCCCAAAAGGATATACTGAGGTATGGCTTGAATCGAAAAGAAAGATAAAAGAGACAATACCGATTGTTTAATTCTCAGGGGAAGCTCTTCAAGATTAAAAGCCTGCCGCTCCCGCGACTCCCGCATAATCGATTGATAAAAGAATGGATGAGCCGCTAGGAAGAGAATAATCCCGGTGCCAGCCGCCGCGCCGGCCGCCCGCAATCGGCTTTTTTGAACGCTTTTGCGCCCTGTAAAAGCCAGAACCGCCCAGGCTCCGATCACCAGAATAAAAGTGTAATGGGAGAGGATGCCGAGCGCCGTGAGAACGGCCAAAAAAACGGTCTCCAAGCTCTTCGGCTTTTCCGCGCCTTTGCCGAGAAAAACCATCGCCCGCCACGAAAATAAAATCGTGAGCATCGCCAGGAGTTCATAGGGCCGGGTCTGGGACGAAGTCGAGAGGACGGCCGGGCTCAACGACCAGATCAGAACGGCGAAAGCGGCCCTCGTCGCGCTCCGGAAGACCTCTCTCGCCAGCAGAAATAAAAAAAACATACATAGAAGCCCGAAAATCGCATTCAGCGCCGGCCCCGTCCAGAGGTGCGTCCCGACGAGGAGGATCCACGCGTGCAGGATCCAGAAATAGAGCGGGGGATGGACATCCGTGTCGGCCAAGTCGCGGCCGATCTTTTTAAAGCAAAAACGGGAATCGGCCTTCAAGAAAGATTTCCATTCGGAGGCGCGGGCCCAGCTTCCTGATGGGGCTTTCCCCCTGACAGCCTCGTCAAACGAGCTCTGATGACCCGTAGCCGCAAGAAAGGAGATCCCCTCGTCGTGATCGAGCGTGGATTTATCGAGAATGATGATGAAACGGAGGCCGAGGGACAAAGCGACAGCCGAGATCAAGACAAGTACCGCGCTTTTTGGAGGGCGCATGGCCGCTTCTTAAAGTTCCGCCGGACCGGCTAGCTTTTTCGCCGGGCCGACCGGTAGAGATTTTTGAGCATGACCGCGTCGGTTTCCCGGCTCGGACTCTCGCAAATGACGAGGCCTTCGACCTCGCAGTCTTTGAGGGCTTCGATCCATTCGTCATAGCGGAAGTCCGATTCCCGCAGATTGAGATGCTTGATTTCGCCTTTTTGGCTGTATTCAATTCCGGAGATGTGAATGTGGATGTCCTTGAGGGCGGCTTTACCCAGGCGCTTTTCGGCTTTTTTGAGGATGCGGTAGAAGTCGAGATAGGAATTGGCTTTCCCTTCCCGGGCGTGCAAGTGAGAAAAATCAAGGCAGGGGGCCAGGCCGTCGACCTCCCGGCAGAGGCTGAGGACTTCATCGAGCGTGCCGAACTGCGATTTTTTTCCCATCGTCTCGATCCTGACCCTGACGCCGTTCCGGTCGGATTTGAGAATGGACAGCACCTCCCGGAGCTCTTTCCTGACGGATTCATACGTCTTTTCGGGAGTCGAGGTGTGATAATATCCGGCGTGAAAAACGACGCTTCTGGCTCCGCACTCTCCGGCCATCCGAACGGAACGAAGAATGTGTTCCTGGCTCTGGAGGCGTTTTCCCTGTTCGGGCGAGTTCAAGTTGATGTAATACGGGGCATGCGCGCTCAAGGCGATGCCCAGGGCCGGAGCTTTTTCCTTGATCTTAAGCGCCGTGTCGCTGCCGAGCTTGACGCCGCGGACGAATTCGATTTCGAGGCAGTCCAGGCCGAGCTCGTGGACGTGCTTGACGGCCGAGAGGGTCGAGGTCTGAGGCGAGGTCTCGGGAACGCCGGCCGTCCCGAAGAGGAGTCTCTCAGCAGCGATAGGCATCCGGCTCCCCGCCGCCGTTCAAATATTCCGAGACGAGACGCATGGCGCAGAACTCGCCGCACATCGAGCAGGCGGCGCTTGTGGTTTTCCGTTTTTTCCGGATGTCGTCGAATTTATGGGGATCGATGGTCAGTTTTCTCTGGGCTTCCCAGTCGAGCTTCTTCCGGGCCCGGGACAGCTTCAAATCCCTATCGAGAGCACCGGGCACGCCCTTGACGAGGTCGGCGGCGTGGCCCGCTATTCTGGAAGCGATAAGACCTTCCCGGACGTCTTTGGAGGAAGGCAGGCCCAGGTGTTCGGCCGGAGTGACATAGCAGAGGAAGTCCGCGCCGGCAGCCGCGGCGAGCGCGCCGCCGATGGCCGCGACAATATGGTCGTAGCCCGCGCCGATATCCGTGACAAGAGGCCCCAGGACATAAAACGGCGCTTCCCGGCAAATCCGCTTTTGGAGGTGAACGTTCATCTCGACCTGGTTCAAGGGCACGTGGCCCGGGCCTTCGACCATCACCTGGACATCCCGCTCCCAGGCGCGCTCCACGAGCTCGCCGAGGGTCAGCAATTCCTCGATTTGGGGTCTATCCGTCGCGTCATGGATTGATCCCGGCCGGAGTCCGTCCCCCAGGCTCAGGGTGATGTCGTAGGCGCGGGCGATATCGAGGAGACGGTCGAAATGCTCATAGAGAGGATTTTCCTTGCCGTGGTGGAGAATCCAGGCGAGATGGAACGCTCCGCCGCGCGAGACGACATCGGCGACGCGCCCCTGCTTCTTGAGCCGGTCGATGGCTTTCGAGGTCAATCCGCAATGGACGGTCATGAAGTCAACGCCCTCGCGCGCTTGGGATTCGATAACGCCGAAGAGATCGTCCACGGTCATGGCCAGGATCGAACCGCGGTTTTCGATCGCTTCGATTGCCGCCTGATAGACCGGAACGG
>Ga0214473_10002601_pt1 | contig 22160 bp, 22 predicted proteins | sample RVTome_7_FD_203509 | JGI IMG/M metagenome (GOLD analysis project Ga0214473, IMG submission 203509) | Soil microbial communities from uranium-contaminated site in the Upper Colorado River Basin, Wyoming, United States - RVT98D197 | ecosystem: Environmental > Terrestrial > Soil > Contaminated >... | reverse complement strand
CGATCGCCGAGGATCTGCTGATCTGCGACCTGGAACGGTCGGCGATCCGCCGGGCCCGCACGCTCCTCCCGCTCCTGCGCGACGAGCGCCTGCCGGTCCTGTCTCGCGAGGTGGGACGGCTCCTGGCGGTCCCCCCGACCGGGCGGCGCGCGGGACGGTCGTCGTGAAGATCTTCCTCGCCTACAAGTGCCACGACCTCGGGAAGATGGAGTTCTACTCCCGGTTCACGCCACTCGGCCTCGGTTCGATCGGCGCAGTGCTGCGCCGGGAGGGGTTCGACGCGACCGTGGTGAACATGAGCACCTGGTCGTGGGCCCGGATCACCCGGTATCTGGAAAGCGAGCGGCCCGATCTCCTGGGGGTCTCGACCTTCACCTTCAACCGCCACGAGGCGATGCGGGTGGCGCGGCTGGCCCGCCGGGCCCGCCCCGGGTGCCTGATCGTCGCCGGCGGCCCGCACGCCACCCACCTCCCCCATCATCTGCTCGAGCGCTATCCCGCCATCGACCTGGTGGTGCGCGGCGAGGGGGAGATGGTCCTGCTCGATCTGGCGCGCGCCCTGCGTGACGGGGCGCTGCCAGCCCGGTTGCCCGACATCGCCGGGATCTCCTGGCGCGCCGCGGGGCTGCCGGCCTGCGGCGCCGCCGTCGGCCGCGCGGTCGGCCCCGCGGTCGGCCCCGCAATGATTCCGGCCGCGGCCGGCGGCTGCCTCGACTCCTCCGAACGGGCCGTCATCCAGGATCTCGACTCCCTGCCCCATCCGTGCGCCGACCCGCGCACGGTCGGCGTGGACGCGGTGTCGCAGTTCGAGTTCATCATCACCTCCCGCGGCTGCCCCGCCGCCTGCACCTTCTGCTCGTCACCGGAGTTCTGGGGACGGGGGCTGCGCTTCCGCTCCGCCACCCACATGGTCGAGGAGGTCCGCCTGCTGCGGGAACGGCACGGCGTGGTCTACGTGTCGGTCCGCGACGACACCTTCACGGTGCACAAGAAGCGGGTCATCGACTTCTGCCGCGGGCTGATCGACGCGCGTCTCGACCTGCTGTGGGACTGTCAGTCGCGGGTCAACGCCGTGGACGAGGAGCGGCTCGCATGGATGCGCCGGGCCGGCTGCACCCACATCCAGTACGGGGTCGAGTCGGGGTCGCCGCGCATGCTGCAACGGCTCAACAAGGGGATCACCGTCGAGCAGATCCGCGCCGCCGCGGCGGCGACACGGCGCGTCGGGCTCGGCCTGTCGATCTACCTGATCACCGGGATCGATTCGGAGACCGACGCCGATCTCGAGTCGACCATCCGCCTGGTCGAGGCGATCCGGCCGCATGACGGCCTGGTGTCGCCGCTGACGGTCTACCCCGGCACGGCGCAATACGAGGAAGCGAAACAGCGCTTCGGTCTGGACGATGAATTCTGGGTGCGCGACCGCCGCGAGGCCTACTTTGTCCGCGAGGATCCCTGGACCCGGCGTGCCGTGCGCCGGCTGCAGGCGACGCTCCGCCGGGTCGGCCGGACGGCCGCCTACGGCCGGGACGATTTCGCCGGCCACCGCGCCGTGGTTGGCGACTGTTACGCGCTGCGCCTGGCGATGGGCGAGTTCCACGATCGTCGCGGCGCCTGGGGCGCGGCGCGCGCCGACTACGAGGCGATCCTGCGCGACGATCCGCGGAGTCTCTGGGCCCGCATGCGTCTCGGCGCCCTGGCGCGCCGCCGCGGCCGGCACGAGGAGGCGGCCCGGCACTACCGGGCCGCGGTGGACAGCGTGTCGCGCTTTCACCTGGCGCACTCCCTGCTGGGGGAGGCGCTCCTTCGACAACGTCGCCGTCCGGAAGCGGCCGCCGCCTTCGAACGGGCGCACGCCCTGTATCCCGCCGATCCCGAGGTGCGCCGGATCCTCAAGCGACTTGCCCCTCCGGTCGCCGGGTCCGGCGGGGCCACCGCGGTTCAGCGATCCCAGTCGGGCCGGTAGACCAGCATCGTCCGATCGCCGCAGATGATGTTGTCGTCGAGATCGACGCGCAGGACCGGGGTCCCGAGGGCCGCCTGGAAGAACGGACTCGGGTACCAGGACGGGAACAGCGCCACGGAGTCGGGGCGGCGCCGCCGCAGGTATTCGAGCAGCCCCGTCTCGCTCGCCCCGTTCCAGCCGCGGTTCCGCTCTCCCGGCGCCGGCGCGCGCCGCAGGTACGGAACCACTTCGGTGGTCGCCAGCCCGGTCAGATCCAGGATCGGCGCGCCGGTGATCGCCCCGATCGCCCCGATGTCGTTGGTTGCGACCAGGCCGGGCCCGCCGGGCCTCCCCGCCAGCCAGCGGGCCACGCGCACCTGCATGGCGGTGATGTTGGCGACCTCGCGCCCGTAACGCCCCATCGCCCGCCACGCACCCGCGCCCGACCAGACGACCGCCGCCAGGATCACAGCGACGCCGATCGGGCGCCCTGCTTTCCGGACAAGGTCGCCGATCGCCACGCTCCCCGCCAGAACGGTCACCGCCACCACCGGGGCGAGGTACCGTTGCTCGTGGAACGCCGGGCCCCCGAACGGAGCCAGGATCGCAAGGCCCGCCGGCAATCCTACCAGGGCCAGCCAGGGGAGGTGAACCCCGGCCCGCGCCAGCCGGACCAGCCCGGGCACCGCCAGGACCAGGAGCAGCGGGTTGTCGTCCCACAGCGACCGGACGGTCCCGGCGGCGTAGTGTGGGACATTCTCCAGGATCACCGGCAGGACCGCGTCCGGTCTCCCCTCCAGGATCGCGGCGATGATGCCGTGACGCCCCACCTTGGCGGCGAACGACGAGGGGATCCAGGCCCCGGTCAGGATCCGGTTCCCCAGCCAGGGGAGCGCGGCGGCGGCGACCGTCCCGAGGATGAGCAACGTTGCGCGCGGAGGACGCGGCCGGTCCCGGACGAGGGCCCCGGCCCCGACCAGCGGAATCATCAGGACCAGCTCCGGACGGGCCAGCGCCCCGGCCGCCGCCAGGATCAGGGCGGTGCCGGTGCGGCGCGCCGCCGCGGCGCCGATCGTCGCCACCACCATCGCGGCGGCGAGGGACGCCTCCATTCCGGAGACCGCGGTCCAGGGAAACGGGTGGGTGGTCACGACGAGGAAGGCCGCCGCGGCGGCGGCGAGATCGTCGCCGATCGCGCGCCGCACCGTGAGCCGCACCGCCATCGCGAGGCCGAGGATGCTCAGGACCCCGGCCAGATAGGCGGCCCAGGGGAACGGCAGGCCGGCGCCCGCCGCGACGGCGAGGAGCAGGCTCCAGAGCGGCGAGGTGGAGGTCGCGCCCGGTTCACCGGGGTTGAAGACCAGTCCCGAGCCGGCCGTCATGTTGCGCGCCAGCCGGAGGTGAATCCAGGCGTCGTCGAGCGGGAACCCCGGCTCGCCCGCGTCCCTCACGGCGCGCGACAGATAGAGACCGGTCCACACCAGAACGATCAGCGCGACGCCGGCCAGCACGATCGCGGGCCCGGATCGCGGCGCGCGGATCATCGCCGGCGCCTCAGGCCATCGCCTCGAGGACGCGAATCCGTGTCTCGATCGGCGGGTGGGTGCTGAGCAGCGCCGAAGCGTCCGGACCGAAGTCGCGGAAGGGGTTGGCGATGTACATGTGCTGCGTCGCCCGGTTGGCGGCGGCCAGCGGTTCCCGGTCGCCGCCGATCCGGCGCAGCGCCGCGGCGAGGCCGGCCGGGTTCCGGGTCAGTTCGACGGCGGTGGCATCGGCGAGGAGTTCCCGCCGGCGCGAGATCGCCATCCGGACGAGAGCGGCGGCGATCGGCGCCACCAGCGCCGCGATCAATGCCAGGATCGCCATGACTCCGCCGCCGCGCCGGGCGCGCCGATGGGTGCCGCGTGAACCCCGCAACATCGAGTCCGACAGCAGGGCGACCGATCCGACCAGGGCGCCGACGACCAGCGCAAAGCGGATGTCGAAGTTCCGGACATGGCTCATCTCGTGCGCCAGCACCCCTTGCAACTCCTCGCGGTTGAGGGTCCCGAGGAGGCCGCGGGTGACGGCGATCGACGCGTGGCCGGGATCGCGGCCGGTGGTGAAGGCGTTCAGGGCGGAAGACTCCAGGACGTACAGCCGCGGCTTGGGCAGCCCGGAGGCCAGGCAGAGCTCCTCGACGATGTTGTGAAGCTGCGGGAATTTTTCCTGCTCCGCTGCCGTTGCACCGCTCGCCATCAGCACGGCCCGGTCCCCCGCGTAGACCGCGAGGGTGGACGCGATCGTCCCGCCGATCAGCCCCACGGCCCAGCCGCCGGAGTGGCCGACCCACGCCAGACCGGCGACCCAGCCGAGCAGCGCGAGCAGTCCGATCACGACGATCACCAGGATCCACGAGCCCCGGATGTTGGCGCGCTGCTCGGAGTAGAAATCGCGCCGCTCGCGGACCCGCGGCGACGGCGCGGCTTTCGGCGGCGGGGCGTTCGGCGGCGCGGCCCGGACCGCCACCTCCGGGCCACCGCCGTCCGTCACCCCGGCGGCCGGGAACACGGTCTGGCACAACGAGCAGATCGGCGCGGAGGGCCGGTTGTGAATTCCGCAATGGGGGCAGGCGACGCGCGTCATCGGCGCGTCAGCGCAGGTCGACCTTGATCGGCTTCTGCTCGGCTTCGGGGACCTCGAAATAGGACTCTTCGCGGAATGCGAACATCGAGGCGATGACATTGGTGGGGATCGTCTGGATACGCGTGTTGTAGCGCATCACCAGGTCGTTATAGAACTGCCGCGCGAAGGCGAGCCGGTTCTCCGTTGAAGTCAGCTCCTCCTGGAGCCGCCCGACGTTCTCGTTGGCCTTGAGCTGGGGATAGGACTCCACGACCGCGAACAGCGACCGCAGCGCGCCGGTCAGGGCGCCTTCGGCGGTCGCCGTTCCCTGCACGCCGGTGGCGGTGAGAGCCGCATTGCGGGCCCGGATCACCTTCTCCAGAGTCTCCTGCTCGTAACCCATGTAGTCCTTCACGACTTCCACCAGGTTGGGGATCAGGTCGTGGCGTCGCTTCAACTGGACACCGATCTGCTGCCAGGCGTTGCGCACCTGGTTGCGAAGCGTCACCAGCCCGTTGTAGGCGGTGACGAACAGGATGGCGACGGCGACCAGGACGACGATCAGGATGAAGAGCGGGGCCATCGTGGCACCTCCGGGCGCGGGATTATAGCGCCTCGACCCGGTTGCGGAGGCGGCCGATCCCCTCGATCACGACCTCGACCTCGTCGCCGTCGTGAAGCGGGCCCACCCCCTCGGGCGTGCCGGTGGCGATCAGGTCGCCGGGAACCAGGGTCATGATGTGCGAGATGAAACTGACCAGGCGCGCCACGCCGAAGATCATGGAGCTCGCCGGCGCCGACTGCCGGCGTGATCCGTTCACGTAGGTTTCGATCCGCAGCCGATCCGGCGCCAGCCCGGTCGTCAGGCAGGGGCCGACCGGACAGAAAGTGTCGAAACCCTTGGCGCGGGTGAACTGGACGTCGCTCTTCTGGAGATCGCGGGCAGTGACATCGTTGACGCAGGTGTAGCCGAGCACGTGGCTCAGCGCGGTCTCCTCCGGGACGCGGCAGGCGGTGCGGCCGATGACCACGCCGAGCTCCCCCTCATAGTCGACCCGGCGGCTGGCGCGGGGCATGCGGATGACCGCGTCGTGACCGCCGATCGCGGAAGGCGGCTTGAGAAACAGCAGCGGTTCCCCGGGGATCGGATGGTCGAGCTCGGCCGCGTGCTCGCGATAGTTGCGCCCGACCCCGATGATCTTGGTGGGAGCGCAGGGGCTGAGCCAGGTCCAGCCTTCCACGGCGCGCGGGCCGGCGGCCGCTGCCCGCCAGGCGGCGGGGTCGGGCTGCGCGAAGGGATCGATCGTCAGGGGCCGGGCCCGGCCGTCGTCATCGAGGATCGCGAAGAAGAGGCGCGCGCCGTCCGCGAAGCGGGCCAGACGCGCTCCCGCGTCCACGCGTCTCCCTACTTCGCCCGCTCGAGGTACTTGCCTTCGGCGGTGTCGACGCGGACCTTCTCCCCCACGTCGATGAACTGCGGGACCTGGATCTGCAGGCCGGTCTCGAGGGTGGCCGGCTTGCCGGAGTTCGAGGCGGTGGCCCCCTTCATGCCGGGCTGCGTCTCGACCACCTTGAGATCGACGGTCATCGGGAGCTCCACGCCGACCGGTCGTCCCTGGTAGAACTCCAGGATGAGGCGGGTGTTGGGGACGATGTAGTACGCCGCATCGCCCAGGTCTTCCCGGGTCACCCCGACCTGTTCGTAGGTCTCGGTGTTCATGAAGTGGTACTCGTCCCCCTGGGCGTAGAGGAACTCCATGTCGTGCTGTTCGAGTTCGGCGCGCTCGACCCGATCCTCGGAGCGGAAGCGGTATTCGAAGCTGTTGCCGCTCTTGAGGTTGCGCAGCTTCGCCTGCACCATGCCGCGCCAGTTCCCCGGGGTGATGTGCTGCACGCTCATCACCCGGCAGGGGTTCCCCTCGTGCAGGACGGCCATTCCGACGCGCAGTTGTGTGGCGACGATCAGCACCTGCAACCTCCCACAAGTTGAAGTCGGGACGCGAATTATAGCCGGGCGCGCGGGCGCCCGCAAGCGCGCCGTTGACACCGTTCGGGAGGGCGGCATAGTCTGCCCCATGGCCGCACACCCCGCCATGAGCCGCCCGGCCGCGCCCGGGATCCCCGGGACCGAGCTCGACCTCGACCTTCCGGTGGTTGCCGCGGTGCTGACCGATTTCATCCGGCGTGAGACCCGCAAGGCAGGCTTCGGCCGGCTGGTCGTCGGCCTCTCGGGCGGGGTCGACTCCGCCGTGGCGGCAGCCCTCGCCTGCCGCGCCTTTCCGCCCCGCGACGTCATCTGCGTCCGGATGCCCTACAAGACCTCGAACCCGCGCAGCCTGGCCGACGCCGGCCGGCTGGCGAGCCGGCTCCGGGCCCGGCTGCTGACCGTCCCGATCACGCCGATGATCGACCCCTATCTGAGGGCGCATCCGGGCACGTCGCGCCTGCGCCGCGGCAACCTGATGGCGCGCCAGCGCATGGCCGTGCTCTACGATCTGTCGGCCGCCGGGCGCGCCCTGGTGCTGGGGACCAGCAACAAGACGGAGCTGTTGCTCGGCTACGGCACCCTGCACGGGGACATGGCGTCGGGGCTCAACCCGCTGGGGGATCTCTACAAGACGCAGGTCCGGGCGCTTGCCCTCCACCTTGGCGTCCCCGCCGCCATCGTGAAGAAGACCCCGACCGCCGACCTGTGGGCGGGCCAGTCGGACGAGAGCGAGTTGGGGTTCGCCTATGCCGACATCGACCGCCTGCTGCTGATCCTGGTCGACCGGCGGCTGTCGACGGAAGAGGCGATCGCCGCCGGTTTCCCGCGCCGCATGGTGGATCGGATCGTGGCCCGCATCCGGGGATCGCAGTTCAAGCGTCGCCCGCCGATCGTCGCGAAGATTGCGCCGCGGACCGTGGGCGTCGATTTCCGCTACCCCCGCGACTGGGGCCGCTGAACGCGGGGCCCGAACCGTCCAATGCTGCGGGGCACTCTCTACGTGGTCGGCACGCCGATCGGCAATCTCGATGACCTGACTCCGCGGGCGCGCCAGGCGCTGGGCGCCAGCCAGGTGGTCGCTTGCGAAGACACCCGCAAGACCCGCGTGCTGATGACCCGTTGCGGTCTGAGGACCCCGCTCCGCAGTCACCACAAGTTCAACGAGGCCCGCGGCCTCGATGGCTTCCTCGAAATCCTGCGGCGGGGCGCGGCGGTGGCGCTGGTCTCCGACGGCGGCACCCCCGGCGTTTCCGACCCCGGCGCCCTGCTGGTGCGGCGCGCCCGCGCCGAGGGGCATGCGATCGTGCCGATTCCCGGCCCGTCGGCTGTCACCACGCTCTGGTCGGCGAGCGGCTTTCCTCCCGGGCCGCTCACTTTCATCGGTTTTCTCCCCCACCGGCAGGGCGAGCGCCGGCGGGCGCTTCTGGCCCTGCGCGACGATCCCCGTGCCCTCCTGTTCTTCGAGGCACCGCATCGCCTGGCCGGCAGTCTCGCCGACATGCAGGAGATCTTGGGCGACCGGCCGGCGTTCCTGGGGCGGGAGATGACCAAGCTGCACGAGGAGTTCATCGCCGGACCGCTGTCCGAGATTCGCCGGGCGTTCGCGGGGAAGCGGGTCCGGGGGGAGATCGCCCTCCTGGTCGAAGGGGCCTCCGTCGCCGCGACCCGGACCGCCGCGGTTGTCCCGTCCGGATCCGGCGTTAGCACCGGGATGCCCGAGGGGCCGCCCGAATCGATTCCCGACGCCGTCCGGGGCCTGGTCGGGGCGGGATGGGACCGCAAGGAGGCGATGCGGCGGGTGGCCCGCGATCGGGGGCTGTCACGGCGCGACGTCTACAAGGCGCTGGTGGACGCGGAGGGCGGGGACGCGTGAAGACCAAGAAGGATTCGCCCGGGGAGAAGGCGCTGGCCACCAACCGTCTGGCGTTCCACAATTATCACATCGGCGAGAAGGTGGAGGCCGGACTGCAGCTCCTCGGGACGGAGGTCAAGTCGCTGCGCGCCGGGGGCGCCAACCTCCGGGATGCCTTCGCCCGCATCGATCGCGGCGAGATCTTCCTGCACAACTGCCATATCGCCCCCTACAGCCACGGCGGCTACGCCAACCACGATCCCCTGCGGACGCGCAAGCTGCTGCTGCATCGATCCGAGATCGATCGGCTGGGATCGAAGACCCGGTCGGGTGGGGACGTCCTCGTGCCTCTGCGGCTGTACCTGTCGAAGGGCCGGGTCAAGGTCGAGATCGCGCTGGCGCGGGGCAAGAAGCTCTGGGACAAGCGGCGGGCCGAGCAGGAGCGCGACCAGGAGCGCGAGGCACGCGCCGCGGTGCGCGATCGCGGTCGCTGACCCCGCGGGATCCCGATGCCGGGCCGGTCAGGCCGCTTTCAGAAGGCGCCGCACCAGCCCCCGGACCTCGTCGAGATCGAACGGCTTCTGCAGCCAGGGATTGCCGGTCGCCTCCAGAAAGTCGTGGGTCTCCGGGCTGGCGGTGTCCCCGGTCGTGAAAACGACGCGCCGCTGCAGCCGGGGATCGACCTGGGCCAGCCGGTCGAACAACTCCCGGCCGCTCATCTGCGGCATCTTCAGATCGCTGAGCACCAGGTCGAACCGCTCGTTCCTCAGACGCGCCAGCGCGGTGACTCCGTTGGTCTCCGCCACCACCTCGTGACCGTCGAGCCGGAGCGCGTCGCCGATGACCTCCAGGATCGCCGTCTCATCGTCCACCAGCAGGATGCGGCCGATCCGGGGCGCGGGACGTTCCAGCTCGACCTCGGTCACCGGCTCCGGGACGCCGGGATCCATGACCACGGGCAGCTCGATGGTGAACGTCGTGCCCCGGCCCGGGGCGCTCTCCACACGGATGTCGCCGTGGTGTTCCTGCACGATGCCGTAGCAGATCGACAGCCCGAGCCCCGTGCCCCGGCCGACCTCCTTGGTGGTGAAGAAGGGATCGAAAATCTTCGGCAGGTTCTCCGGGGCGATCCCCGATCCGGTGTCCTGCACGCGCAGGACGATCCGATCGTCCACGACCTGCGTGGCGACGCGCAGCCGCCGCGTTCCCCGCGCCTCGAGCAGGGCGTGGTGCGCGTTGTTGAGCAGGTTCATCACGACCTGCTGGATCTGGTTCTCGTCCAGCATAGTGCGGGGCAGGCCGGGGTCGAGCTCTCGGACGAGATCGATGCCGTCGGTCCGGAGGTGGTACTCGCGCATCTCCAGGGTGCGCTCGACCACGGAGTTGAGTTCGACGGGCGACTTCTGGGGCTTGTGCTTGCGGGCGAAGATCAGCAGGTTCTGGACGATCCTCCTGCAGCGCTCGGCTTCCGCCTCGATCTTCCGGAGGCCCCGGCCGATCGCCTCGGGCGGTGCGCGACGCTGGAGGAGCTGCGCGAAGCCCAGGACTCCGGCGAGCGGGTTGTTGAGTTCATGCGCCACGCCGCTGACCAACTGACCGATGACGGTCATCTTCTCCGCCTGGACCAGCTGGTGCTGGGTCTCCTGAAGGGCCTGGGTCCTTTCCCGCACCTTGCGCTCGAGATCGCTGTTGCTCCGCTCCAGAGCCTCGCGGGACTGGCGGAGATGGAGCGTCATCCGGTTGAAGGAGTCCGCCAAGGCGCCGATCTCGTCCTCTCCATGGCGGGGGGTCAGGATGCGGAGGTCGCCGGAGGCGATCCGATCGGTGGCCTGGACCAGCTCCTTGATCGGCTCGACGATGACCCGCACGAGGACCACGGCGATGGCGAGGCCGACCGCCAGCACCGCCAGGGTCGCGATCGCCAGGCCGTGCCGCAGGGCTTCGATGTCGCGCAGCACCGCGGCGGCCGAGACGCCCACGCAGGCGGTGCCGATGCGCCGTCCCGCGGGCTCGACGGCCCCAATGCCCGGCAGGACACCCGCGTCCCCGCCGATCGGGGCCAGGGAGGTCCCCTGGATCGGGACGCGGACGTAATAGACGGGAGCGCCGGCGGGCTGCCGGGCCTCGGCGACGAGCGGCGGCTCCTCCGGCCCCGAGGGCGCGGACCCGGGGACCCAGGCCGGAACCGTGCCGGATTGCGTCGAGCGGCGCTCGGCGAGGACGGCCCCCTGATCGTCGGCCACGCCTGCGTAGACGACATCCGCCTGGCCCTGCAGCGGGTGCAGGACCGTCTCGATCTCCGCCGTGTTGTTCATGAACACGCCGAGCGCGGCGCGGTCCGCCACCCCCTGCGCCAGGATCAGCCCCTTCTCGCGCAGTCCCTTGAGCGCCGACTCCTCGACCTGCACGAGGAAGATCCACCCCAGGCTGACGACCGCCAGGGTGAGCAGGCCGGTGATGGTGAGGGTGAACTTGACCTTCAGGCCCAGACGGACCGGGAACGGGACGGCGTCGCTCCCGGTCGCGATCCGGCCGCCCGATCCGTCGGGTGTCCGCGTCTGGCCCCACATGTCGCGCTCCCGCAGGGGTGCCGGGCCAATATCGGGCGCGCTTGGACGGGAATCAATGCGCTGCGGGTTTCAATCTCGTCAGCGGCGGTGGCGGCACGGCCGCTCCGTCGGGCCCCGCCCCCTCAGCGGACGATTCCCTCGGGGGGACTGCTGGCGGTGGCGTGGAGTTTCTTCGGGATCCTGCCCGCCTCGTGACCGAGCCGTCCCGCCTCGACCGCCATCCGCATCGCCCGGGCCATCTTCACCGGGTCGCCGGCCCCGGCGATGCCGGTGTTCATCAGGACGCCGTCGGCGCCCATCTCCATGACGATGGCGGCATCGGAGGGTGTGCCGACGCCGGCGTCCACGATCACGGGAATGTCCCGGATTTCCTCCAGCAGGAGCCGCAGGTTGACGGGGTTCTGGATGCCCAGCCCCGAACCGATCGGCGCCGCCAGCGGCATGACCGCCGCCGCCCCGGCGTCGCGCAGACGGCGGGCGACGATCAGGTCGTCGTTGGTATATGGGAGGACCACGAACCCCTCCTTCACCAGGACGCGGGTCGCCTGCAGCAGTCCCTCGTTGTCGGGGAACAGGGTCTTCGGGTCACCGATCACCTCGAGCTTGATCAACTCCGAAAGCCCGGCCTCGCGCGCCAGACGGGCGGTGCGGATGGCCTCGTCCGCGGTGTAGCAGCCGGCCGTGTTCGGCAGGATCGCGACGCCGGCCTCCGTCAGGACGTCGAGGATCGACTCCGCGCCCCGCCGCCCGGGATCCACGCGGCGGACCGCGACGGTCACCAGCGCCGATCCGGAGGCCGCCACGGCCCGCCGCATGACTTCGAGATCGGGGTACTTCCCGGTCCCGACGATGAGACGCGACCCGTAGCTCCGGCCGCCGATCACCAGGGTGTCGCTCTTCATTCCCTTCGCTAGCCTCCGCCGACGAACTGGACGACCTCGACCCGGTCACGATCGCGCAGGACCGTCCGGCCGTGGTCCCGTCGCGCCACGACGGCCCCGTTGACTTCGACCGCCACCCGCGCGGCGCCGAGATCGAGGGACTGCAGCAGCCCCTCGATGGTCAGCGCTTCGGGCACGGTCCGCTCCGATCCATTGACCACGACGTTCACGACCGCACCACCTCAGCCCGCGGCGCGCCGCGCCGGCTTGCGGACCAGTTGCTTGATCTCGGCGGTGTCCTGCCCGGCGCTCGTCTGGATGATGAGCGCCCCGTTGCCGTCCGCCAGCAGCGGCAGCGGGAATTCCAGGACCACCTTGCCGGTGCCGTCGGTCTCCCCTTCCACGAGGGTGCGCGGCTTGTCCACGGTGCTGATCCAGCGGACCCTGACGCGGGCCCCGGCCAGCCCCTCGCCGTCGCGTGCCCGGTACACCAGGAGATCCATCCGCGCCGTCTCCCCTTCGACGATCCGCTCGGACGCGGTCATCCGCAGCGCGATCCGATCGGTGTTGGCGTTCGACTTCAGCCAGTCGAGGACCACGGCGTCGAAACTGCGGTTCGAGATGATCCCTTCGCCGAAGGGCCGCACCCGCTTGCCGTCGAACTTGCCGTTCTTGATGTCCAGGATGGTTCGATTGTGCTGCGACTCGATCCGTTCGGCGACTTCCTTGTCCTCCCCGCCCCGCTCGATCAGATCGGCATAGGAGGTGCGCCGGGCCGCCAGGATCTCGCCGCCCATGTAGATCAGGGTCTCGATGATCGGGTTCTGCAGGCCCTTGTCCTCGGTCTGCACGTGGTAAACCCGCCCGTCGTGCTTCACGTCGGTGTTGAATCCCGTGACCATGCGGCCATCTTAGGAAAACCGCCGAAGACGCGTCAAGGACGCGGTTGCGGCGCCGGGTTCCCCGCTCGCTTCCGCGGGCACCCAGCCCGGCGGCCGCAGGGCGTGGCGCCGCGGACCGTGTGCTAGCATCCGGTCATGGTGAAGACTTCCGCTTCCGCCCCCCGATCGCCGGACGGCACGGCGGTAGTCCTCTGCGAAGGGGCGTTCGGGTCTTCCGACGGCAAGACGGCGCACGGCCTGGTGCGGCATACCGATCGCTACCGGGTCCTGGCGGTGATCGACAGCCGGCTGGCGGGCCGCGACGCGGGGGAGATCCTCGACGGCTCCCGGCGCGGCGTCCCCCTCGTGCGCGACCTGGAAGCCGCCGTCGAGACCACGGGGCGCCCCGACTTCCTGGTCGTGGGCGTGGCCACGCACGGCGGCATCCTACCCGCTTCCCTGCGTCCGGCCGTCCTGACGGCGCTCCGGCTCGGGATCCACGTCGACTCTGGACTCCACGAGTTGATCGGCGACGACCCCGAGTTCGCCGCGGCCGCGCGGGCCAGCGGGGCCCGCATCCGGGACGTCCGGCGGACCCCGCCGCGCAACGTCATGCACCCGTTCACGGGAGAGATCCTGCGGGTGGAGAGCGTGCGGCTGGCCGTGCTGGGGACCGATTCGGGCGTCGGCAAACGCACCACATCGGTGCACCTCGTGCAGGCGCTGAATGCCGCCGGCATCCGCGCGACGCTGGTGGGGACGGGGCAGACCGCCTGGATGCAGGGGGTGCGGTACGGGGTCATTCTCGACAGTCTGATCAACGATTTCGTGTCCGGCGAGATCGAGCACCAGGTCTGCCGCGCCTGGCGGGAGGAGCGGCCGGAGGTCATCGTGATCGAGGGCCAGGGGTGCCTCACGCATCCCGCCTACCCGGGCGGGTTCGAGATCGTCGCCGGCGCCCAGCCGCACGGCTTCGTGATCCAGCACGCCCCAGCCCGCAAACACTACGACGGCTTCCCGGAGTTCCCGCTGGCGGGCCTCGACCGCGAAGCCGCCATCCTCGATCTGCTGTGCGGCCGCCCGCTCGTGGCCATCACTCTCAACCACGAAAGTCTCACCGAGGAGGAAGTGCGCCGGCACGCCGGGACACTGGCGCGACGCTTCGGCGTCCCCTGCTGTGATCCGCTTCGGGAGCCGCTCGACCCGATCGTGCAGGAACTGCGTCGCCGATTCCCCCGCCTGCCCCGATGATCCGGGTCCGGAACGCGACGGCGGTACCGATCACCTTCCGCCTCGTCGAGGGGTACCGCATCGCGGGCCACAGCTACACGACCGCCGACAACATCGTCCTGAAGGTGACCACGTCCGACGGCCGGACCGGGTTCGGCTGCGCTGCTCCTGCCGAAGAGGTGACGCGGGAGTCGGCGGTCGTCTGCCGCGGGGCCCTCGACGACGTCCTGATTCCTCTGATCCGCGAGATCGACGTCAGCGACTCGGCCGCCGTCGCGGCGCGGGCCCGTGACCTGGCCCCGCAGGCTCCCGCCGCCCGCGCCGCCGTCGACATGGCGCTGCTGGATCTGCAGGCCCGCCGGGCCGGAGTGCCCCTGGCGCGCATCCTCGGGATCTGCCGCGGGCGGCTGCTCACCAGCGTGACTCTCGGGATCGATGACCCCGTGGAGACCCTCGATCGGGCCCGCCGCTGGCTGGATCAGGGGTTCCACGTCCTGAAGATCAAGGTGGGAGAGGACTGGGAGGCGGACGCACGGCTGGTGCGGGCCCTGCGAAAGGCCTGCGGACCGGAGGTTCTGCTTCGCGCCGACGCCAACCAGGGGTACTCCCCGGACACCGCGCTGCGCTTTCTCGCCGCCGTGGAGGACGCCCGGATCGAGTTGCTGGAACAACCGACGCCCGCCGGTGACCTCGAAGCCCTCGCCCGCGTGACGCGCGGCTCGAAGATCCCGATCATGGCGGATGAATCGGTCCTCGATGCCGACGGGGCCCGGCGTCTGGCGGAACGCGGGGCGGCGCCGCTCGTCAACATCAAGCTGATGAAGACGGGGGGGATCCACGAAGCGCTGGCGCTCGGCCGGACGGCGGCGGCCGCCGGTCTGCGCGCCATGATCGGCTGTATGGATGAGTCGCGCATCGGCATCGCCGCCGCCCTGCACTTCGCGCTCGCCTGCCCGCCGGTGGATCGGGCGGATCTCGACGGGCATCTCGACCTCGCCCACGATGTGGCCTCCGGCGGAGTGCGGATCCGCGACGGCTACATCTTTCCGGAGTTTTCCCGTCCGGGCCTCGGGGTGACGGTCGATCTCTGAGAACCGCGTGGCCGCCCGGCCCGCCGCGCCACCTCGATGCCGTACGTCTTCACCTTGCGCTGCAAGGTGCGCACGCCGATGCCGAGGGCGCGGGCGGCGTGGGTGCGGTTGCCAGTGCAGCGGCGCAAGGCGCGCCGCAGCAGGTCGCGCTCGGTTTCCGCGAGCGTGCGCACCGCCGGGATCCGGCGACGCCGGGGTTCCGGGCCGAGCGCGTCGCGGATGGTCCGCGGCAGGTCCGCGGCCTGGATGTCGGGTCCGGAGCGGGTGATCGCCGCGCTCTCCAGCACGTTCTTGAGCTCGCGCACGTTGCCCGGCCAGGAATAGCGCGCCAGCGCATCGATCGCCCTCCGGGTGAGGTGGAGTCGTCCGAGACCGTTGTCCCGGCCAACCTGGTCGAGAAAGGTGCGCGCGAGCTCGGGGATGTCCTCACGTCGCGCCCTCAGGGGCGGGACACGGATCGTCAGCACTTTCAGCCGGAAGTAGAGGTCCTCCCGGAAGCGGCGGCGCGCGATCGACGCCTCGAGGTCGCTGTTGGTCGCCGCCAGCACGCGCACGTCCACACGCACCTCGCGGGCCCCGCCGACACGCATGAAGGAGCGCTCCTCGAGCACCCGCAGCAGCTTGGCCTGGGTGATGAGATCCATCTCACCGACCTCGTCGAGGAAGATCGTCCCGCCATCCGCGAGCTCGAACTTCCCCTTCTGGCGGCCGACGGCCCCCGTGAAGGCGCCGCGCTCGTGACCGAACAGCTCGCTCTCGATCAGCGTCACGGGGATCGCCGAGCAGTTGATGGCGATGAAGGGGGCGGCGCGGCGCGGGGAGTTGTAGTGGATCGCTTTCGCCACCAGTTCCTTGCCGACGCCGCTCTCCCCGAGGATCAGGACGGTGGAGCGCGCCGGCGCCACCTGGAGGATCTGATCGCGGACCCGCCTCATCCCCTGCGACTGGCTGATGACGTTTCCGACCACGTACTTCCGGGTCAGCTCGCGCGACAGGTGCAGGGCGCGATCGTCGCGGTGCTGCCAGTGAAGCAGCCGCCCGACCCGGGCCACCAGCTCGGCACGATCGATCGGTTTGACCAGGTAATCGTCGGCACCCTCGGTCAGCGCCCGGATGGCCCGGGGAATGTCCGCACGATCGACGATCATGAGGACCGAGGGGATCCCGGATTCCCGGCGCAACCGCTTCAGAACCTCCCCCGTCACCGTGTCCGGCAATGCCCCGTCCACGAGTGCCATGTCAAACTCGTCGCGGGTCGCCAGGTCCAGGGCCGCGGCAGTGCCGTGGGCGGCGGCAACGCGCAGGCCCATGGAGGAGAGAATCGGCGGGATCTCCGCCCCGGATGGGTGAACCAGGAGGATCTGCTTGCCTTCGATCGGGTGCATCGGTCCCCATTTGAGGCGCCGGAAATTCTGTCATTGTGGCGCACTTAAGTCAAGATTAAACCATGTCATACTGACAGTGTTGCGGCGCAGCAAAGCGTCTTTCGACCGCGACGTGACGCCGACCGTTACCGGGGGTGTGAGTTCAAGCCTATTTTTATCAGTGGTTTGTGTGAAGTATCAGGAGATGACCAACGATTTGTCCGAATGCGCGTCCGGTGGCAGTAATTTTGCATTTCTAATGATCCAACTCGGGAGGAACGACGGATGAAGAAGGTGGCTCGATCCAAGGGCGGTACGAAGCCGACGGGCAGGAAGCCGTCGCACGGCATGATCGACTTCAACTTTGCCAACGTTTCATACCAGATCGATCCGAACCGCCGCAAGGTCTATCACCGGTGGGTCGAGGTCGAAACCGCCAAGACCTGCCTGATCATGGGCGCCTGGACACAGACCCAGGGCCAGCTGAAACGGGCGGTTTAGAATCGCGCCTTCTTCGCGCCGGTCTTCATGGACCGGCGCGGATCGTTCCCCCGATCACTCGTCACACCCAAAGACAGAGCCGCTTCGGGAGTCAGGAGGCGGCTCTCCTTTTTTTCAACCGATCAATTCGAGCCGGGGCACCGGAAACGCGGGGCCGGGGCGCGCGAACAGGTAGCCCTGCGCGTAGCGCACGCCGAGGTTCTGGAGGCAGCGCAGCTCCTCCATCGTCTCGACCCCTTCGGCGATCAACAGCACACCCGAATTGGCCGAAAAACGGACGATGGTGGCCGTGAGGTCCTGCTTGATCGGGTGGAGGTGGACATCCCGGATGAGCGCCATGTCGATCTTGATGAAATCGGGCTTGATCTCCGCGATCGACTGGAGTCCCGAGTAGCCCGATCCGACGTCGTCGACGGCGAGACGAAACCCCTGGAACTGGAAATAGTTCAGGAGCTGGCGAAAGTGCTGGAAGTCGTTGACCTTCGAATGCTCGGTCATCTCAAGCACGATCTGGGCCGGCTTGAGCGCGCTGGCGCGCAGCAGATCGGCCGTCGCCTGGGAACGCAGGACCGGGTCGTTGACGGCGTCCGGCTCGATATTCAGGAACAGCAGCTGGTCGGCGGGCAGGCCCCGGGCGCCGCGGATCGCCCGATCCCGGCACAATTGTTCGAGGCGCCACACGGCGTCGTTCTCGTGCGCCACCTTGAACAGATGGTCCGGGCCGGAGAAGGACTCCATCGACACCCGGGTCAGGGCCTCGTAACCGAGCACCCGCCGGTCGCGGAGATCCACGACCGGCTGGTATACGGCGCTCACCGCGCCCGATTTCAGGACTTCCTTGAGACGCAGGGATTCATCCCGCTGCTGCCGCCGGCGCTGCTGCAGGGAGTCCGTGAAGGCCTCCTCCAGGGCCGAGTAGACCAGCCGCTCGAAGCGCACGGTCGGGTTGCGCGTCAGGACGGTGCATCCGACGTACAGACCGAATCGCTCCTGAACCTCCGCCGGCAGGCGGTCGCGCACGAACCGGACGAGTCTCTCGGTGATGCGCTGTCGCACCGCGTCGAGGTCGGTGTAGGAGATCCGGCGGGCGCCGCGGGGCGGTTCCAGGACGATGACGAAGGCGTTGCCGCTGATCATCACCTCGGCGATGTAATCCTCGCGTCGCAGCGCCACACGCTTGAGTTCGACCAGGAGGGACGCGATGCCGCGCACCAGCGTTTCATACCCCTGCCATCCCAGCGTCTGCTCGACCGGTTCGCCCTGCAGCACGCTGATTGACAGCAGACCGAGCTGTTCCGCGTGGCGCATCAACCGGCGGATGCGGTCGAGGAGCACCGGCACGGTCGGGAGGTCGGTGAGTTCGTCATACAGGAGGTTCGTCAGTGCGCGCGAAGGAGCGGCGGGCCGGGTTGCGGTGCGGGGGCGCGGACTGCGGAGCGGACGGCGACGGGGCGACACGTTGGTCTCAGCCCTGCCCGGTGCCGGCGAGGTGCTCCTCCTCGCTCTCCGACATCAAGCTTGACGCCGCCGCCTCCACCCGGTTGCGACCTTTCCCCTTGGCCCGGTACAGGGCCGCGTCGGCGGCGGCGATCAGGGCCTGGCCGTCCGACCCGTCATCCGGCCGGGTGGCCACGCCACCGCTCAGGGAGACGCAGCCGAGCGGCTGGCGCGCCGCGTTGGGATAGTCATGCCCGGCGACCCGCCGCAGGATACGCTCGGCGAACGTCAGAGCCCCGTCTTTAGGTGTATGCGGCAGGATGACCACGAACTCCTCGCCCCCGTACCGTGCCGCGATGTCGTCGGGGCGCACCATCTCGCGCAATAGCCGGCCGGTGACCCGGAGCACCTCGTCCCCCGCCTGGTGGCCCTCGCGATCGTTGTACTGCTTGAAGTTGTCGAGGTCGAACAGGAACAACGACACCGGGTGGTGCGCCTTGTCGGCCCGGGTCATCTCGTGCGCCAGCCGCTCCATGAAGAAGCGCTTGTTGTACAGGCGTGTCAGCCCATCCAGGTTGGCGTTCTCCTGGACCTGCGAGAACAGGGCGTAGTTGTGCAGCGCGATACTGCCGAGATCGGCGATGAGACTGAGGATGGTCTTCTCGTACTTGTAGTGGCGCGAAATTCCGCCGACGCTGATCACCCCCATGACGCGGCCCTCGTGAACCATCGGCGCGCACAATTCGGTGCGGAACCGGAGGTGACCGCTGACCTCCAGGCTGACCCCCGTCTGTCTCATCTCGCGGATGAAGTCGCCGGTATCCATCGGCACCTTGTGCTCGGCCACGTAGCCGATCCGGCCCTCGCCGACCTTGACGTGGAACCCCATCTTCACGTCCTCGGCGAGGCCGCGCTGGTTGGTCAGGACAAGCGTGTTCACCCGCTCGTCGAGCGAGAAGACCAGGACCTGGCTGGGGGCGAACAACTGCTCGGTGACTTTCAGGAGGAAGGGCCCGACGGCCCGACGGTCCATCCGGTTGTTGATCTCGCGCGTGAAATCGGGCAGGAGCTGGAAGAAATGCTGGAACCCGGCGTTCTCGGCCTCGAGCCGGGCCACGCTCGCCTTCATGTCGCGCAGCACCTGCGCCGCCATGTCCGCATCGCTGCGGGGGACCACCGTGCCGGTGAACGCTCGCCGGGTCCGGCGCCGCCCGAAGATCACGCCGCAGCACAGGGCGACCAGGACCGCGGCCGCCCAGCCCAGGTCGGGGAACTCCAGCAGTCTGGACCAGGCCTGTTTCAGAACATCCATGCGGCTCGTGCCCCCGCACTCCGCCGCCTCGGGGTCCAGGAATTCGCTCGTGGCGATGGCGCGCGAGAAAAATAGGTTCCGCCGATCCTCGATTCAAGGCACCCCACCACCACCGGACGCCGCGACCCGTCGCGATCACAATGTCGAAACCGGCCAACGCCCGCCGGCAACGCCCGCCGGGCCTTGACAGTCCGCCGGGCGGCCCCTAGAGTGGCCGTCGTCCCCCGAAGCGGCGAAGTTGCCGGGAGCCCGTCCGGACCGTGACCCAGTACAAGAGCAGCCCCCGCCTGGACCCACGTGCGGAAGCCCGCGCGCGGGTCACGGTGTTCGGCGCCGACGATGCCCTCGACCAGATCACCATGGAGACCAGCAACCTGAGCGCCGGCGGCGCCCTGTGCGACTCCGGAATGCCGCTGTCGATCGGACGGACGGTGCGGGTGCGCCTCGACCTGGTCGAACCGGAAAGCGAACCGCAACCGGTGGTCGTCGAGGCGATCGTCCTGCGGGTCGAGGGGACGGGACCGTTCCAGGTGGCGTTCCACTTCGTGAATGTCCCGCAGCGCGTCGCCGACCTGATCAAGCGCTTCGTGCTGCGGCGGATGCGAACCGCCGGCGTCTGATCTCCCGTGCCGGAGCGTCCCCGGGCATTCCTCTTCCTCGTCGCCCTGGCGGCTCTTTGCTTCAATGTCTGCGGACGCGCAGCGCCGGTCCCGGAGGCGCGCACCGTGGAAGACGGCCTCGGCCGATCCGTCAGCGTGCCGGTCGCACCGCGGCGGCTGGTGTCGCTCGCCCCGAGCGTCACCGACAGCATCGTCGCCCTCGGGCTGGGCGACCGGATCGTCGGGATCAGCGATTTCTGCGAACCCCCCGCCGGCGGCACCGCCCCGGTGCGCGTCGGCGGACTGGTCAACCCGAGTCTGGAAACCATCCGGGGGCTCGGCCCGGACCTGCTGGTCGCCTCCACCAGCGGCAACGAGCCCGGCCTGGCGGCACAGGCCGAGGCGCTCGCCCTTCCCCTCTACACCATGCACGCCGGCGACGTCGCCGGGGTCGTGATGGAGGTGGAACGGCTCGGGCGGGCTCTGGGGGAACCTGATCGGGGCAGGCGGGCGGCGGAGGCCCTGTCGGGGAGGATCGATGCGGTCGCCGCCCGGCTCGGGGCGCGTCCCCGGCCACGCGTGCTGTTCGTGGTGTGGGGCAATCCGCTCGTGGTGCCGGGCCGGGGCGCGTTTCTGACCGACGCCCTGGCGCGGGCCGGCGCCGCCTCGATCACCGCCGACGCTCCCGGGGGTTGGCCTTCCATTGATCTCGAGACGGCGGTGACGCGCGCCCCCGAGATCATCCTGACGGTTCCCCAGAACCGCGCCTTTCTCGACGCAGTCCGCCGGAACTCCGCCTGGGCCGACGTTCCGGCGGTCCGCCGTGGTGCCCTGGCCGTCGTCAGCGAAGCGATCCAGCAGCCTGGACCGCGCGTGGTGGACGGGATCGAGGAGGTGGCGCGGGTGATCCACCCGGAAGCCTTCCCGCCATGAAAAAACCGTGCGGACCGCTCCGATCCGCACGGCGGGGGATCCGGATCGGGCACCCGTCTGCCCGTCCCGGCACGACCGCATTGTCCCGCGCGGCCTCCGGCCCGGCCAGCAACCGGTCGTAGTTTGTGGGGTGCGGATGCAGCAGCGAAACTCAGACCACTTCGGCCAGCAACCGGGCGGTTTCTTCGAGGATCCGCCGGTCCTCCTGGTCGAACGCATCCAGGTCGTTGCTATCGACATCGATCTCGCCGACGACCCGCCCGTCCTTGAAGATCGGCACGACGATTTCCGATCGGGTCTCGTGGTTGCAGGCCAGGTAGCGGGAGTCCCGGCCGACATCCGGGACGACCACGGTGCGTCCCTCGCGGGCCGCCAGTCCGCAGATCCCCCGCCCGATCGGGATGCGCTCGTGCGGTGTCGGCAGCCCCACCTGGTTGTGCAGGACGAGGATGTCGCCCTCCACCAGGTAAATCCCGGTCCACGTGTACTTGGACCGGCGACCGCCGAGAACCTGCACCACCTGCCGCAGACGGGCGTCGCGGTCGCCGCCGCCGCGCACGACCTCGCGGATCCGGGCGAGAACCTGATCCGTCAGACTACCGCCGGGCGCCTGCTCCATGTCCCCCTCGAGGCCTCCCTGCCCGACCGCGCCGCTCCCCACTTATAATGCGCGGCGATGCTCGACAGGGTGCCGGTCGCGAAAATCCTCGGCTTCCTCTTCGTGGCCACGGTGATCCTCCTGGGGAGAATCACGTGGGAAGGATACCGGACTGCCTCCGGGGCCCTCCCCGCGGGGCCCCACATCCGCTTCGCCCTTTTTGGAATCGTGGTGGCGTTGTTCACGCACACGATGACGCTATTTTACTTCGTCGGTACAGGTTCGAGGATCAAAAAAGTGGTGGCGGAGTACGGCCTGCCGGCCGCGCTGGTCCACCGCACCCGGGGGTTCAAGGCCCGGCTGTTCCCGTGGCTG
>Ga0214473_10002600_pt1 | contig 22161 bp, 8 predicted proteins | sample RVTome_7_FD_203509 | JGI IMG/M metagenome (GOLD analysis project Ga0214473, IMG submission 203509) | Soil microbial communities from uranium-contaminated site in the Upper Colorado River Basin, Wyoming, United States - RVT98D197 | ecosystem: Environmental > Terrestrial > Soil > Contaminated >... | reverse complement strand
AACCCGCCGGTCACCTACCCCCAGATCAACGACTCCTCCTCCCCGAACCCGTACACGAACAACCTCCAGATCGTCGCTGCGCCGTCGTCGGTTTCGGAACACTTCAATTCGAGGTCCCAGGCGGCCTGCGTTTCCTGCCATAACCACAACAACATCGGCGCGAGTTGTTCCCAGTGCCATGGCTTCCCGCCGAGCTCCACCGCATCCACCAAGTACCCGACGAACTTCACGCGCGTTCCCAATCCGGACAACGACGCGGACACCTTGACGCGGGACTCCCACGCCATGCATTACGGGGCGAAGTCGGGGGAGACCCGGAATGCCGTCGCAGGGTATGTCTATGCCTTCGACTGCAGCACCTGTCATTACGGCTCGGCACTGGGGACCGATTCGGCCATGGGGCACCATCAGGATAATCTTGTCTCGGTCGTCCTGCAGGGGGCCTATACGAAAGCGCCGAACGGCCCGGCCGGAGCGTACGACAACACGAACTATTACAACCAGGGCCCGGGGTTCCCGTTCCCGCCCACCCGGACGGGCCTGCTGGACAATACGAACGTTTCGCCCAACGGGTGGGGGGCCGGGTCCCGCTACGGCGGCAACACCTGCCGCAACGTCTATTGCCACAGCTCGGGCCGGGCGCTCGCATCGATGACGCTGAACAACGACAACGATTTCCGTTCCCCCGTGTGGGACAACGGCCCCAGGCGCTGCAACGACTGCCACGGAAAAGGCACGGACAACACCGCGAACGGCGGCATCAACTGGGGGATGCCCAGCTACGCGAACGGAGGAGCCGGGCTCGACAACGCGAACTCCCATTCCGAACACGTGATCTCCAACCGGATCGAATGCTCCGTGTGCCACGCGGGGACGGTCTCGGGCACGGCGGCGAGCCGCGCCGTCGTGAGCACGGTGCCGACCCTGCACGTGAACCGGGTGCGCAACGTGCAGTTCGGAGGAGGAGCGACGGGCACCTACGACAACTCGACGAAACGGTGCAGCGTCGCCAGCTGCCACGGGGCCGGCAATCCCCAATGGGGCGGTACCCTGGTCGGCTGCAGCGCCTGCCATTTGTCGAACAGCGCGGACACCGATTTCTACCTGAGCGGGACCGACAACCTCTATTCGGGCTCGACGGTGACCAACATCGACAACACGGAATGGACATGGTCGGGGCACGCCCGGCCCACCACGGCGGGGGCCTACGAGAAGAGCGGCTACCCCGCCGCGAACTTCGGCGCAGCCGCCGGCTCCGGCGACTCTTGCTACTATTGCCATAATTACTATGTTTCGCACGACAACTCCGTGAATCCGTTCCGGCTCAAGGACCAGACGGGGGCCGCTTCCTACCTGGCGACGCTGGGCTGGAACGCGACCTGCATGGTCTGCCATTTCCACTCGTCGACGCCGACGCCGAACCAGCCCCCGGGATACCGGCCCGACAACACTTACACGCTGGTGAGAGCCGCTTCCTCCTTCGTGGACAACGCGCATTACGGCACGGAGCATACGTCGACCAACGGCGGGAAGTTCTGCTGGGACTGCCACGATCCCCACGGCGACCGTTCCCAGACGAACGGGAACAACATCTACATGATTCACGGCGGCACCGCGGCCCGCGGCGGCACCGCGGTCGGCACGCTGCTGCGCCAGAGCGACAACGTCTTCGGCATACGGGGGGCCACGGGCCAGCTAACGACCAACGCCTCGACCTTCACCGACAACGCCTCGGGGAGCAATTACGTCGACAACAACACCCCGAAACGGGGGATCTGCCAGGTCTGCCACACGCAGCCGACGACTGGACACTACCGGTCGGATTATTACGACGGCCACAACATTTCGACGCGGTGCACCCAGTGCCACACGCACAACGCGGCGTTCGCCGGCAGCGGCGGGAACAACATCGAGCAGTTCATGGACAACGTGACGAACAGCCCGTCGACGAACTACGAAGACCGCTCCCGGCACCCCATCGTCCTATCGACCCCCCTGACCTACCCGGCGGAGGTGAATTGCCTGACCTGCCACGGTGTGTCATCGGGGGCGTCGAACGTCTCGAACGAGTGCCTGACGTGCCACTATGAATACCGCGCGGCGGATAACACGGCACATCCGAACACCGTGATGGCGTGGGCGACCCCCTCCAGCCCGGCGACGCCGTACGCGGCGTACCCAACGGGCACGATCTACAACACGTCGCAGGGGGACACCTGGTGCCTACTATGCCACGGGGTAGCGAGCGGTCCGCAGCTGAACGGCCGCACGCCGCCGAACGTTCTCTCCGGCGGACAGAGCTGGAGCGGGAGCGGCGCGTCGGGGCACGGTGCGGCGTCGAGTCTCTCCGGCGGGACCGCCGGCCCGCCGGCGCAGCACTGCGGGGACTGCCATTTCTCGACGGCGGTCAGGACGAGCAGCCCCAACGGGAGGGACCAGACCTACCCCGGATTCCACGGGAGCGTGAACCGGAAGATGGTCCGGAACGACAACACCTCGATCCAGGATTATCCGCACCCGACGTCGGCGGACACGCGGTACGACAGCACGGACGAGCGTTCCACGCAGATGGACGCATGGTGCGCGGCGCAGTGCCACAGGAACCTGACCGACGGCATCCCCAGGAACGACAACGTGGTGATCCACACCTGGTCGGTGAATGCCGGCGGGGTCCGTTCCGGGACCTTGAGCCACCCGACGAACATGGCGGCCGTTCCCGACGCCGCGCGGTTCCGGAATCCGCCGGCACTGCCGCTGTCGGAATATCTGGGCGGCGGGGCTTCGCTGCCGGGTTCCGGGAACGAGGTCTGCGTCACGTGCCATGAACCGCACGCGGCAAGCAACACGCAGGCGGACAAGCAGATGCTGCGGATGGAGTGGAACGACAACAACTCGACGCTGTGCAAGCAGTGCCACCTATGAGGCGGATCTCCGTCGTCTGCGCGGCCCTTTGCCTGTCGCTCGCCGTGGAATCCCGCGGCGCCGCGGTGGAAGTGCAGGCGTTTTTCGGGAAGGAGGCCCTTCCGTTCAGCTGGGTTTCGGGCGTGTTCCGCGACGGGAACGACGTATGGGTCGGCACGAAGAACGGGACGAGGATCTACAGCCTCGCCGGTCAGGCATGGAGAACGCCGCCGCCGGGGTTCCAGGGGAACACCGTGACGGGCCTTGCCCGGTTCGGAGGGTCCCTGTACGTTGCCACCGACGCGGGGCTGAACATCGGCGGCCCGGCCGGCTGGAAAGCCATGGGCCGCATTGCGAACGCCGTGGCGTCCGACGGGGACCTGGCCGCTTCGGAAAACACGTTGTGGATGGCCGCCCGCACGATGACCGGGGGGCTCCTTCAGTTCGACGGAACCGGCTGGAAGCTCCTTTCCCGGGGGGAAGGAACGGGGGTGATGAGCAACATAACCCGCCTTTCCGTCTGGAACGAGGAACTGTGGGCCGGGACCACGAACAACGGGATTTACCTTTTTAAATCGGGAAAGTGGACGGTCATCGGCCCGGAGGACGGCCTCCCCGGGCTTTGGATCACCTCGTTGGCGGGGACCGACGACGGGATGTACGCGGGTTCTCCCGACGGGCTGGGGTTTTTCAACGGAAACCGGTGGCGGGTCTACCGGGTGGCGGACGGCCTCCCCAGCAACAAAGTGAGCGCGCTGAAAGTATATAAAAACAGGGTCGTTATCGGGACGTTCGACCGGGGAATTTCGATTTTCGACGGTAGGCGCTTCCAAAACATCGGGCGAGCGGAAGGGCTTTCCGACGAACGCGTGGAATCGATCGAGGTCGTCGAGGACGTTGTCTGGGTGGGCACGATCAACGGGCTGTCGCTCGTCCGCATCCCCTGAAGCGGTTCCGGAAACGAGCGGGACGAGTGAAGGAGGAAAGAGCGTGGCGTACCGTGCATGGCGCCTGAATCGGGCATGGTTCTTCGCCCTTGCCGTGGGGGTCCTGCTCGCGGCGTGGAGCACGGGGCTGGCGGACCACTCGAAGATGGACCCCAACGCCAGCTGCTATGCGTGCCACACCCTCAAGACTTCCGAACTCCTGTCGGCGACAAAGAGCATCCGCACTTCCAAGCCGAAGATGACCAAGCTCGCGGACAACACGACGTGGGCCGCGGGGATGCCGCTTTCGTGCGATTTCTGCCACCAATCGGCGACCGACGTCCCTTCGCTGGTAAAGAGCACGAAAACCTCGCGCCACCCCGTGGACACGATCGGGAACGAGACGGACCCGACCCGGGAGATTTCGTGCAACGACTGCCACAACGCCTACTGGGATTCGGCGGTCCCCGCCAACGACAACCACGAGGTGACCCCCAAGACGCTCCTGACGCAGGACAACACGGACGGCTACCCGGACCACAAGGGGCTGGGATCGGACAACCAGTATGCGCACAACCTGCGGTCGAACCCTCCCCATCTGTCGAAGGGATACACCGGGAGCATGAGTTTTTCCTCGACGACCCCCAGGATTTCCGACGGGACGTTCTGGTCGTCGTCGCTCGACGGAAGCAACCTGGTGTGCTTCGTCTGCCACGGGGGGTCGTCGTACCAGCCCCCGTTCCGCGGCGCGTCGGGACGGTCGCAGTACAACGTGATGTCGGACTACGCGGCGTCGGGTTCGGCGGCGGGGCACAAGATCAACGCGAACTTCGGCTCCAGCGGGGCCCTGGCGCAGGGCTCGAAGCTTCCGTGCTACGACTGCCACGCTTCCCATGGGAGCGCGAGCCGGCGACTGATTTTGGACGGATATTTCGCGAGCGACAACGGGATGCGGAACATCGAGGGGTCGTCGAGCCTCGCGGTGAACACGTTCACGAGCAGTTCCCCCGGCCCGACGGGAGACATCGCTGTGTGCGCGGGATGCCACAACACGGGGCTTGCGGCGACGGCGTTCAGCGCGACGGGAAAGGTGGAGAAGCTCAATCCGATGGACCCGTTCGTGAGCAGGGCTACCAGCCATTCGGTGGTCGGGTCGTGGGCCTCGCCGTCGACGACGAGGGGCTGCCTGGGATCGTTTTCGGGTTGCCACGCCAGCCCGCACAATCCGATCGGGGAGAGCCTGGGGGGCCTTGGCTGCTCGACCTGCCACTCGACGATCTACACGGCGATGCAGTCGTCCACGGGGTACCACCACGCGATTCTTTCGGACAACGCGACGGCCCCGTACCCGACGAACGCGACCCCGGGCTCCACGCCTGCGGACCGCACGTGCCGGATCTGCCACGTGGACCATGATTTCTTCAGCACCCAGGTGGATTCGAGCCATCTCCGCGCGCGGAACCTGCGGCAGAGCATCTCGGTGCAGCCCAACGACAACGTCTCAACGGCGAGCCCCCTGAACACGGACTACGACAACACGCTCGGGGGGGTGTGCACCTCCTGCCACGTCAACGTGCAGACCAAGAGCGCGACGAACCTCCGATCGGACAACGTGTGGCAGACCTCCGTGGTCAGCCAGGCGCTGTACGGGGTCGGCGCGCACAACTACGCGGTCACCTCTCCGTACATCAAGAGCCATTTCTCGTCCGACAACTCGGACGCGACGAGCATCTTCCGGGCGAACTGCACGAAATGCCACAACGACACGATGCAGAAGAGCTTCCAGGACAACAACGTTTCGTATCCGAACCAGTTCGGCCTGCACGACTCCGGGGCGGGAGGCGGCAGCGTCGTCGACAAGCTGCTGGGCCCGCTGGGGGCGACGAGTGTCGCGGAGGTCGCGGGGGAGAACTTCTGCTACCGCTGCCACAGCCACAGCACGGACACGCTGCTGAACGGCCCCTCCAAGACGCAGGACGGGTACGACTGGTACGGCGGCAGCGTCAAGGCGATGACGCAGGCGTCGGAGAGCGTCTTCGGGGAGTTCCAGAAGACCTCGCGGCACCCGGTCAAGACGGCGGACCAGAAAAGCGGGACCGCGGTGGTTTCCTGCGGGAACTGCCACAACGCGCACGCCGTGGGCAGGACCGCGGACAATGCGGCGGTATCGAATCCCGACAACACGTATGCGATGGCCGTATACACCACCATGGCGGGGCGGCTCAACTTCTGCCTGGCGTGCCATGACGGCGCCCCCCCGGACAACACGGTTTCCGCGACCCGGCTCGTCCCCGCCCGCGTGCGGGTGGATAACGCCGTCATGAACAAGTCCACGTACGCAGCCAGGGCTCACTGGACCAGCGGCCAGGGGCAGATGTTCATGTCCGTGCTGTGCACGAATTGCCACGACCGGCACGGCGGAACGTTCGCCAAGCTCCTGGACAACGGCGTGAGATACCACCGCGGCCCGCAGTGGACCCCCCCCGCGTGCAACACCTGCCACGGATTCACCTCCCCCTCGGCGCCCACGGGGAACAACAACACGGAGTGCTTCCGTTGCCACACCTACCAGGGGACCGGATACCCGGCGATCGAATCGGACCGGACGGCGGGGGACAACGGCTATTTCGCCGCGCCGGGTACTTCTACGCGGTTCTCCCTCCGGTATGCAGGGAAGACGGTGTACGAGGGGTCGTACTCGCCGCACAACAACACGGCGAAGACCTTTTCCGGGTTCGACAACGTCACGCGCACGGTGAGCGACTGCAGGAATTGCCACGACGTTCACGGGACGGCGAACCCTTACGCACAACTCAAGGGGACGTACCGCTCGGGTAATTACGGGCTCTGCTTCCAGTGCCACGGGAAGACCACGACCGCAACGGACAACATCTCCCGGTACTATCCGACGGCGGCCGGCGGCGACAACACGGACAGCGCGAGCGCGACGAACGCGGGCCACAACATAAAGACGGCGGGGGGGTACCTGCCGCAGTACGCCGCACTGCCGTGCTACGACTGCCATGTGACGCACGGAAGCAAGAACTCGAACACGCAGCTCAAAAGCGACCAGACGGAGCGCGGCTGGAGCGGCCTGGGCGACACAAAGTACGGGAGCACGCCTTCGGACAATGCGGCGGACAACAACAGCCGGAGGTTCTGTTTCGGTTGCCACGTCGCTTCGGACGGTTCCGGCACGGCGACTGTGGAGAACCTTTCGCAGGCGGGCGCGAACCGCCTGAAGCTGCCTTCTACCTACGGGATCGAGGAGCACAAGGGGGCAGGCGCGCAGGGGTGCCACCGGTGCCACTACGGGAAGAACTACAACGACAATACGTACGGCCCGCACTACCCGGCGACCGGACTGTGCGACACGTGCCACGAGAGCCAGGGGACGAAGTCCGCGGGGGTCCCGACGTACAACGGGGCGCACCAAAGGCACGTGGACAACACGACGTACCGGTTTGCCTGCAAGGAGTGCCACAGCTGGACGAAGGGATCGGGGCAGGCGGTGCACAAGAACGACAATTCCGCCTCCGCGATCCACGCGGAAGTGGCGTTCGACAACCAGGGCTCCTCGTCGTGGGACAACATACTGTACGCGGTGTCGACGACGTACAAGTACAGGTCGCTCTATGCGAACCCATACGGCGCGGGCGTGGTCTCCCCGGCATACTCGGGAGGCACTGACAACGGAACGGACGGAAAGCAGGCGCTCCTGAAATGGCGGAACGGCAACTGCAGCAACGTCTGGTGCCACAGCACGGCGCACACGGACAACGTGGCGAGGACCGTCGCATGGCAGTCGGGCGTGCTCCCTTCCGGCTGCACCGGCTGCCACGGCGGGGGGAAGGCGGTCGCCGCCGCGAGCCGGATGGGGGCGGCCAACAACGGCTCCCCGGCGCACCTGGCGCACATCAACTCGAACCTCAGGTGCTACAAGTGCCACTACGGGACGATCACCGACAACACGCAGGACACGGCGATCAACGTCTACGACAACCACGTCAACGGCGTGAAGAACGTGCGCTTCCCGTCCGATGTCGGCGGGACGTGGGACAACACGAACAAGACCTGCTCGGCGACCTACTGCCACGGCACGCCGGCGACGCTGCCCAAGTGGGACAACCTGTCGACGGTTTCCGGCTGCGGCGTGTGCCACCAGAACCAGGGGGCGGGGGCGACCGGCAGCTACGCGGGTCCGCACCATCCCCACACCGTCAACAGCAAGCTCCGGATCGCTTGCGAGACGTGCCACGCACTGAACGCGGCCGCGCATTCCAACACGATCCACGCGGGCGGCCCCGACAACGCGGCGTCGGGGAAGACGGCGGAGATCCTGTACACCGATAACGCGCAGGGCCAGACGTACTCCGGGGTCGCGTTCCTTGCGAGAAACCTGTGGAACAACCCGTTCGACAACAACGCGGCGCTCACGCCCGCCTATGCGGGAGGGGCCTCTTCCGTGGGCAACGACGCCGTCAACGCCGCCATCCACTGGACGCAGGGGACCTGCAGCCAGGTGTGGTGCCACTCCAACGCGAAGCCCCTGGGCTGGAAGGGGGTGGCGGGGAACAACGCCTTCCGCTCCCCGCCCTGGGCCTTTACCGCCTGCAATTACTGCCACAATCCCCGTCCCACGGACGTGAACTGCACGCCGTGCCACCGCGGCGTCGGGACCGCCGCCGCCATGGCGGGAGCGGACAACCTGAGCAACGCCCACATCACCCACGCGGCGACGGATCGGTACTACTTTTCCTGCGACGAGTGCCACGCCTGGACGGTGCCCAACGACAGCCACGGCAACTCCGGCCTCGGGATCATCGCGGGGACGGGACACGACAACCACGTGGACGGGATCAAGACGGTCAAGTTCGGCACGACGCTGCGGACGACGGGAATCAACCAGCAGGGAGGCACCTACGACAACGCCGCGTACCGCTGCTACAACACGTATTGCCACAGCAACGGCACCGACAACGCCACCTTCAACACGGCGGCGCAGCGGCCGGAAGATAACACGATCTCCTGGAACTCGGCGGCGGGCGGCACCTGCCGCACGTGCCACAAATACACGGCGGCGTCCGGAAACCCGATGGTCAGCAACGCGCACGACAACCACGTGAACAACTACGCCCGGCTCGGGAAGTACATCGCCTGCTATCAGTGCCATTCCGGGACGGTGGACGCCACGGACAACGTTCCGTCGACCCGGAGCTACCTCGACAATCACGTCAACGGCATCAAGAACGTCTATTTCGGCGCGGGCGTTGGCGCGTACGACAACACCCGGACGTGCTCGAATACCTATTGCCACCAGCAGGGGAACGCGCTGCTGTCTTCACTAACGCCGGGAGACAACCTGACTCCGGCGTGGACCGACAACTGGGCGTCGCTCTCCACGATCTGCAAGGGATGTCACGGAAGCCAAACGGGGACCGGTTACAGCAACCCTTCGTACTACGGGGAACCGAACTACGACAACAACATCGGCGGTTCCGGAGCGCGGAACAGCCACTATGTGCACGTCAACTTGACGGCCGAGGGGGTGAACTGCCTGAAATGCCATCCGGATGTCGTCACGGCGGGGAACGCCATCGACAACGCGAGAGCGGCGATGCACATGAACGACAACGTGGAAGTGGCCCCGGGGCTTGGAGAGACGTTCGTCTGGGACCAGGCAACCAAGAGCTGCACGAATATCGTTTGCCACCAGGGAAACTCGACCCCGGTCTATTGGGGAGGGCCCGTCATCCCTTGCACCGCGTGCCACTCGTTTTCCCCCGTGGGGGGGGCGGCTCCGGCCCGTGTCTCCGGCCCGGCGCCCTCGCAGGCTCCCAGCTTGGCGTCGTCGCGTGGCGCCAGATCGGCGACGACGCCGGCGATCGGCCCTGCGGCGTCCACGCTTTCCGTTCCGGCGCCGTCACAGGTTTCCGCTCCGATCCAGCCCCGGCTTCCGAAGTCCGGACGTCATATCAAGCCCATCGCCAGGATCCGGATCGCCGGCGGATGGGACAACACGGGGCATGGACGGACCACGGGGAACTACGTTTCGGGAAATCCTCCGGCCAACGCGTCGAACCGTTTCTCCGCCTGCACCAACTACTGCCACTCCGGCAACGCCATGTTGACTCCCCATACGGACAACGCCGCCGGGCGCAACTTCTTCCGGCTCGCGACGGGCGGGGGGGGCGTCGCCCGGGCGGCGATCGACTGCACCACCGCCAACAACGTCTGCAACCAGTGCCACGCACTCGGTGGAGCGCTCGCGGCGCAGGCGACGCGGAAGGTCGGGGCGGCGCACTACGGGGCGAAGCACTCCTCGCCGGGAAACAACGGAGGGTACTTCTGCTGGGATTGTCACGACCCGCACGGAGGGGGCAACGACTTCATGATCCGGGACCGCGTGGCGGCGAGGACCGACAGGGGGGCGAACGGCGCAGGCCTCGGAATTCCGATCGTGACCCGGGCGACGTCGTTCACCGGCTCGGGGACCTACACGTGGGGTTCCTACGTAAAGGCGACCTTCGACGGCCTCTGCCAGGTCTGCCACTCCGCCGGGACGGGGATCCGGCATTTCCACAACTCGGCGGGCGGGTATGACAACGTTCATAATCCCGGAATCCGGTGCACGACGTGCCACACCCATAAACTGTCGGTGCCGGTCATCGGTTCCGTTGCCGACGACACGTTCAAGGTGCCCGGGATTTCAGGGAAGCTGGTGGCGGGAGACAAGGTCACCGCGATCCTGGTCGCGGTGCCGGGGGGGAAGGCCTCCTTCGACATGGGGAAGGTCAAGGGGATCCCGATGGCGGAAGTCCCCGCGAGCCCCGGCGGGCCGGGCATTCCGGCCGTCGACAACGGGACCTACCGGGGGACCTACACGATCCGGCCCGGGGATGACTACATCGAAGGGCGCGTCGTCGGGCAGTTCGTGTCCTCCGACAACGTCGCAGCCGTGCCGCTGGCCTCCGCCTCCAAGTGGACGATCGACACGCAGCCGCGCGTGGCCTACGCCATCGACAAGACGGACCTGCCGGCCGACTCGGCCAGCAAGGCGAGGGTGAGCCTCGTGGTGAAAGATGCCAACGGGAACGTGCTCAAAGGGAGGCGCTTTAAGCTGACGCTGGCGACGACCGACGAGTATACGGGCCTGGTGGGCGCCGGAAACTTCGGCAAGGATGTGGGGGCGACCGTCGAGGCGCTCTGGCAGGGGCAGACGGATGCCTGGGGGACGGTGGAATTCGACTACAAGGCGGGGTTCGCGGCGAAGACGGTGATCCTTGCCGCCAAGGACCTCGAATCGGGCGGAGTCGCGGTGGATTACATCACCTCCTACAAGGAAGCCTCGATCGACATCATGCTGACCCCGCCGCGAAGCCTCGCCGCCGCGCGCCGCGGGCTTCAGTACGTCATCAAGATCGAGGCGACCCGCACGGTGCTCACCGCCGACGGCCAGAGCAGGTCGGTGATCCGGGCGACGGTGACGGACCCCGGAGGGAAAGCGGTGGCGGGCGACAACGTCGTGTTCACCCTGTCGAGCCCGAACGGGTCGATCCGGACGATCGAAGGGGTCACGAACGCTTCCGGGGTGGCGACGGCGGAGTACATCGCGGGGAAGAAGATCGGGATCGTCGTCGTCACCGCGACCGATATCATGAGGAACGTCTCCGCAAGCGTCAGCATTGTCCTCCTGGCAGATGCCCCGGCGAAGATCTATCTCAAGGCGAGGCCCGAGAGCCTTCCGGCGGACGGGTTCAGCCGGTCGGACATCAACGTGAAGGTGACCGACATCAACGACAACCCGAACGACAACACGAAAGTGGACTTCCGGATCGCGAAGGGGACGGGCAAGCTGGATTCCCAGGAGCGGGTTACGGACCGTTTCGGCGAAGCGCTGAACCGGTTTACCGCCGGGACCGTGCCGGGGATCGCGACCGTCCTTGCGACCGTACGCTCGAAAGTCCCCACGCTGTCGGAGCTGGCCAAGGCGCAGAACGTCCTCTTCGTCCCGTATTCGGACCAGGGAGAGGAGATCCGGGTATCCCGATGGCTGAAGAAAAAGGGGGATACCGCATTGAAGGGCGAGCCCGTCGTGGAGTACACGATCGGTCGGGGCGACACGGCCTATACGCTCAACGCGCCGTACGATTGCCGGATCGACTTCCAGTACGTGGAATACTGGGACCGCGCGCAGACCGGCGACACGCTGGCCCAGATCACGCCGGTCGTCATCCCGGGATCCGCCGGCACGCCGCCCGCGGCCATCCCGGCAAGCCTTTCCCCCAGGAGAAGGTAAGGGGCAAAGACGGCGAGCTAACAAGGGATTTCGAAGGCAGGGGAGGGGGGTCTCCCCCCCCCTGTCCACCATGAATCCCGTCGTGTTTTACCATTTTCTTTTTTTTGTTCCAGCCCGTTGAATCTGCTGTTTTTTTTCCCACTCGTCTTGCTTATAATACACCCGACGTGCTCGCGGTACGTCGATCGGTGCGCCAATCGCCAGAGGGGTGGCATGACCGGACGGAAAGCTTGGCGTCTATGGATTTGTCTGCTCACCATCCTGATCGCGTTCCGGGCGGAAGCCCTACCCCCCCCACGGCCCGGCCTCGTGGACCCGTATACGCTACGGTACCGGACCACGGGCCATAAGGTCCCCGTGCTCCCGAAAGCGGTCCGGGAGCATCGAATTTCTCCCCAAAAGGGGAAGTACCCGCTCGCCGCCGGTTTCTTCGCTGCGACAAGGTCCCTCGTGGCGGGGACAACGTCCGGCGTGAGGCCCCGCGCGATACCGACGCCCGCCTCCGGCGCCCTCCGCCCGCTGATCGTCCTGGTCGACTTCGCGGACAAGCCGCACGATGACGCCGCTCACCCGGCCTCGGCGTACACTCCGCTCTTCTTCGGGAGCGGAGCGAGCGACCTCAGCGTCGCAAACTACTGGAACGAAGTGTCTTACGGGACGTTCACGCTCACCACGCTGTACAACCCCGACAGCACCTCGGTCGACATCGTCGGGTGGATCCGGCCGGCGGCATCCCCGACCCTCTCGGGGGAATTCCGCTCGACGATCGTCTCCTACGCGCAGATCACGGACTCTGTCACGGGCGTCAACCTGACGAACCTGCGCACGCTGGTCACCGACATCGTCGCATACCTCGACGGCGCGCCGAACAACCTGGATTTCGCACCGTACGCCGACCCCGCCACGGGGATCGTCCAGTCGCTGATCCTCGTGCATGCGGGGGCAGGGCAGGAGGACACGGGGAATACCGCGGACCTCTTTTCCCACAGCGCATCCCTGGCATCTCCGGCCGGGACGAACGATACGGACGCCGGCGGCCATCAGGTCACGGTGGCCGACTACAGCGCCGTTCCGGAACAACTGAGCTTCGACCCCGCGACCGGCGCATCGACCCCCGTTCTCATCGGCGCGGGGGTGATCGCCCACGAAATGGGCCACCTGTTCGGCCTTCCGGATCTCTATCCCACGTCCGGAACGTCCGGCCAAACCGGCGGCTACTCGGGGGTCGGCGTGTTCGACCTCATGGGCTACGGGCTGTGGGGGAGCAACCTGCTAGCCCGGCCGGACAATCCCGCGCACCTTTCCGCGTGGTCCAAGTCCGACCTGGGGTGGGTCACGCCGACGGTCCTTTCCGCGACGTCTTCCAATACGCTCCTTCCGGCGGGGTCGACGGCGTCGGCCTACAAGGTGTACCCCAACGGGCCGGGGGACGAGTCGCAATATTTCCTTTTCGAGCTGAGGGGAAAGGACGGCCCCGGACTCTTCGACCGGTACCTTCCCGGGAACGGGGTGCTCGTCTGGCGCGTGGACGCCGAGCAGATGTCCGATCAACGGTCGGCCAACTCGGCGAACAACGATTCGAGCTTCCCCGCCCTTTCCGTGCAGGAAGCGGATCTCTCCGGCGCAAGCCCGACGCCGCACCTGTTCCAGCCGTTCTCCATCGGCGCCGACGCGTTCGGCGTCGCGGGTGATTTCTTCTCCTCTTCGGGCCAGGTCTTCTCCCGGGTCCTGCCGGTGGACGGCCAGAACCTCACCAATTCTTCTCCGACGATCAACACCTCCTCCGTCAACCACCTCTTCGACGCCGGGTTCCTCGTCACCGTCCGGAATTTCGTCGTGACCATCGTCACCCGGATCGTGAACGCGGTCTTCGACCTGGCTGTCGAGCTTCCCTATTGGAAGGTCTACCGCTCCACGGATGCCCAGCCGACCCTGAACACCAACAAGACGCTTTCCTACGGCTTCGACGGTTCGAACCGGACCTGGGTGGGGACGACGGACCAGGGAATCTGGATTTTCGCCTTGACCACGTGGACCCAGATCAACTCGGCCCTTCTCCGGTCCTCCCGGATACAGGCGATGGCCTATGAGCCCTCCACCGGCTCCATGTGGGTCGGGACCGATCAGACGGTGGCGAAGATCCGGCTTGACCAGGTCCGGAGCGACGAAATCTTTCCCGCTTCCCCCTCCACCATCAGCGTGAAGGGGATCCGGATCGCCCGAGACCTGACGAAATGGATCGGAGGGGGGCGACAGCTTGCGATCGTCACCGACACCGGGAACAACCAGCCCAGCGGTCTTGCGTACACCGACCTGACCTTCAAGGTCCCCCTCCTGTCGGGCGAGCAGATCACCTGCGTGGAGCTGGACAACGTCTTTTCGACGGACCAGACCAAGGACATTCTGTACGTCGGCACGTCCGTCGGGAACATCTACAGGAATTTCCGGGAGGCGGACAACGCCGTCTTGAGCCTCTACACCCTGTCCCTTCTTTCCTTCGAGAAGATGACCGCGCTGTCGCTGGCGGCCAACTCGCCGGGGGCCATCAACACAATGGCCATCGACAAGACGGGGCTGCTCTGGGTTGCGACCGACCGGGGGGTCTTCGCGTTCGACCGCGGGGACCCTTCGTCTTCCGACCCGGGCATCCGCTCCGACCGGTACAACCCCTTCGACCTTGCCGGGGACAACACGGTGGCCTCGCTCGTCTACTTCCCTCCTTCGTTCACCGGGACGGGGGCCCACGGGTCGGCCGGGTTCATCGAGCCGACCGGCATCGCCTTCCAGGACACGGGACAGGCGCGCAACATCGCCTGGGTGTCCTACGGAGATACCGTCGGCTCCACGGAGTCGACTTCCGGGGGCGCGGAGCGAATCGACCCCAACGTCCTGCTGAACACCCGGATTCCCAAGGACAACGCCGCCGGCATCAACACCGTCGATTCTGCGCGGATCGGTCATGCGACGATGACGTTCACGAGGAACGCGTCCAACCCGGAAAAGGGGCCGGCCGTCAACGACCTCATCGCCGCCGCGGGGGACGGCTCCTCCAACCTATGGTTCGGGACGAAAAATTCCGGCGCCGTCCGTTTCGGTTCGGGGGCCTCGCTGACCCTCGACAAGACGATCTACATCAACGATTCCGCCGTCGCAAGCGTGACGTTGGTCGACGAAAACGCCGTTACGCCGTCGCTGGAGGTGACGGTCACCGGAACGTCGGACGGGACCGGGTTTTCCATGACGCTTCCCAGGGGAACGGACAACGTCTACCGCGGCACGTTCGGCTTTTCGACGTCGGCCACCGACAACACGAGTGCGCCCAAGGTCATCCTGGTGAAGAACGGGGATACCGTGACCGTCAGCTACCGGGACATCAATCCGCCCTCCACCAAGTCCGCTTCCGCCACGTGGAGGAGCGTCTTTCCCTTCCACGACAGCCTGTTCATCGGGGGATGTTTCCTCTCGACGGCGGCATACGGCTCGGCGATGGCGCCCGAGGTGCAGACGTTCCGTCGCTTCCGGGATGTCTGGCTCCTCCGGGCCCCGGGAGGGGAAGCGCTCGTGTCCGCGTATTACCGGGTGAGCCCTCCTCTCGCGGCGTTCATCGCGGGGCGGCCGCTTCTGCGGCTTGCCGCAAGGGTGTTCCTTGCCCCCGCGGTCCTTCTGGCGAATGTCGCCGTGGGCGCGTGCCTTGCGGAGAAAATCGCCTCGTTGCTGATCGTCCTGCTCCTCCCGGGGTTCCTTTTTCTCTTTCCTCGACGAGCCGTCGGACGGGCCGGCCGCCTTTGACGCGCGGACCCGGATATATTTTATGGATGGTTGCGGCCGCGGTCCTTATGCTGCTGGAAGGTTCCGCGCGGGGGGCGGGATTGATCGGCGGGAGCTACGAGTTGACCGTCGATGAAACCGTCGACAAGACGTCGAGCGGAACGACCCGGGCCAACCGGTCGAAAAACACGCTGGACTTGCGGTACAAGGGATTTCTCGCCCCCGTCATACAGAACGAGCTGACCTTCAAGGTGGAGCAGTTCCGCGATTCGACGGGGCCCGACACCGTGAAAATCTTCCCGGGGATATCCCTGGGCTACAAGGGATCGTACTGGAACGCCGGCGCGAAAAGGACGATCGAGGATTCGAACGAGATCGGGAAGACCGCTTCCATCACCGACAGCTACTTCATGGAGGTGTTCCTCGTGCCGCCGAGGAGGCTTCCGGATTTCAAGGGGAAGTATACGCTGGAGACGAACTTCCAGGAGGGATCCACCGATATGCGGAAGACCTCCTGGAACCTGTCGTCCAGCTACCGTCCGTACGATTGGCTCGACGTGAAGGGGGATTACTCCCGGAACCTGAACGACGACCGGCTGAAGGCCGACTCCGACACGGAAGAGGAAAGAATCGGCGGAACGGGAGGCATTCGACACTTCATCTCCAACAAGATCAAACTTGATATACAGTACAAGGTGGAAAAGAATACCGGAGCGACTCTCCTGGATGCGGGAGGAGCGAAAAACCAGAAAGAGGAAGAGACGCAGACGGTAAAGAACCTGATTTCCTTCCGCCCCTTCAGGGACACGAATGTCGACGCATCCTTCGACGGCGAGCTGAAGGAGAACCACGTGAGCGGGGAGCATAACCTGACCGGGAACTTCAAGGTTTCCGCAGGGCAGAAGATCGGGCAACCGTACGACCTCAAGGCGGATTTCGGGCGGAACATCACGGAAGCGCGTCATACCGCGGATGACAATAAAAAGACGGAAGACACGGTAACGGTGGATTTGAGGGCGAAATATTCGAGCCTGCTCGATTTTTCCGTGAAATACCTCAAGAAGGACACCGAAGAGGACCACCCGTTCGACCTGACGAAGAACACGTCGTCCGGGAACGAGGAGTGGACCGCTTCCTGGGTGTCACAGATCCTGCCCACGTTGAACGCGTCGTTTTCCTACGACAAAAACGATACCTTTACCCGCGGGGCCAAGTCCGCCGTCGACACCCGGTACAACCTGAAAGCCAACGTCGCCCTGAGGGACATCAGCCTGACGCTCGATCCTTCCTACGAAATCGCGTTCAAAAACGACCTGGTGACGATGGTGAAGAGCGAAACGCGGGACTTCCGCGTCCCGCTGACCTACAAGCCGATCGAAACGAACAACATCAACACCCTCCTGTCCCACACATACGCCCGCAAGGAGGATTCCCTGGCGAACAACATCAACCGGACGGACAGCACGGCTGGAAACATCACGTGGAAGGACCCCCTTCCCGGATGGATGGTGGGATTCGACGTCACCCGGCAGGCGACGGACACGAGCAACGACGACCTCCCGCCGGACATCACCACCAATTTCGGGGTGAAGGCCTCCTACAAGTACCGGCGGCTGGCGTTCGACACGTCCTACAAGTACGACAAGAAGAAGATCTCCGACGACAGCGAAAGCTTCGACGCGAAAGTGGGATGGACGGCGCCCTCCTGGGACGCCAGTCTCGCATACGCCTTCAAGAAGACGTTCTCCACGGCTCCGAACGAGGGACAAAGCATAGGTTTTGCCTTCCGATACGTTTTTTAATACCGGGCACGATCAAGGAGAGAAGAATGAAAAACTGGAAGAGGATGGCGTGGCTGATCGTGGTGACGGCTCTCGTGGCGGGATGCTCGCGGCCGGTGATCCGTGAGCACGCTCAACCCTCCAAGGCCAAGGATACATACCTTCGCATCAAGCGGGTCGCGATCTTCCCTCTTGAAAACTATTCGGAGACCCGGGACGCGGAGAAGATGGCGGACTCGCTCCTGGTGCCGGCGCTCCGGCTGGAGAAGATCTTCAACGAAGTGGAGGATACGCGGTTCACCCGCGACGTGATGAAGAAGCTGAAAATCACCGGGACTGACATCCTGGAAAAGGAGGTCGTCCGGAAGCTGGGCGACGAAATGAATGTCCAGGCGATCATTTACGGGAAGATCCTCGGCTACGGAAAGGGGAAGGAGAAGGATGCGTCCTCCCAGGTGACGATGGACCTGGCCATGGTCGAGCCCTCCACGGGGAGCGTCCTCTGGGTGGGAAACGTGACGGTGATCGGGGGGCTGACGGTCGGGAAGATCTTCGGCGTCACGGAAGGAAAGACCGACGTGGAAGTCGCCAGGGATGCGGTTCGCGCCCTGGCCTCCCGGCTTGCCGGCGAAATACGGCGGGCGCGGGAACAGGAACGGAAGGGGATCGTCGCGGAGCTGAAGAAGGAAGAGGAGATCGAAAAGGCGAGGCTGGACAAGCTGAAGGGGGAGACCGGGAAGATCCAGGAGCAGCTGGACAAGGCGAAGGCGGAGGCCGGCGCGATCAAGGACGCCGCCTCGAAAGAGGCCCAGGCGATCAAATCGGATCTGGAAATGCAGAAGGCGGCGCTGGACGCGGAGAAGGCGAGGACGACGTCCGCGCAGCAGGATATCGAAAAAGAGAAGATGAAGGTGGAGATGGAAAAGAGAAAGATCGAGGAGGATGCGAAGAGGATCGAGGAGGAAAAGAAGAAGCTGGAAGAATTGAAGAAGAAATCCGAGGGGGCGATCAAGGAGGAGGCGGTCAAGGAGGGCGCTTCCCCGGCCGTGCCGGCACCAGCGCCGGCGGCGCCTGCTCCGGCTCCCGCAGCGCCCGCTGGAACGCCGGCGCAGTAGGATAGCCCTCCGTTGAGAATTGCGGGCCAAGGGACGAAAAAGGGAGAATCCGGCGCCCCGCCGGCCTGTCCGGCAGGGGCGTCGATCGAACATCGAGAGGAGAAGAACTTGAGGAAAGCATGGTTCGGGAGGATTGGATCGGTTTTGGCGGCCGCGGCGGCATGCGGCCTGTGGATGGGATGTTCCACCGCGGACGGGAAAAACGAGATCGTGGGGACCGCCAACGGCGAGGAGATCCGGGTGGTCGAGCTCCGCGAGTTTCTTGGGATCCGCAGCGGTTCGACGCCCGCGTCGGATGTCCCGGCGGAAAAGAAAAAGGAAGCGCTCGACCGGTTGATCGGCGGCCGACTCCTCGCGCAGGAAGCGCGGGCGAAGGGCCTGGACAACACCGAGGAGTTCCGCGCGCAGATCCGGCAGAACGAGCAGGACATGTGGATCACCGCGCTCTTCCGGAAGGAGATCGACGCCAAGTCCTCGGACATCGACAAGGAAGTCAAGGCGGAAGCGAAAAAAATGATGGACGCGGACAAGAAGCTCACCGAGAAGGACGCGGAATCGCGCGCCGGGAAGTTGACGTACGACATGAAGGTCCGGAAGATCCAGGAGGAATTGATCGCCGCCGCGAAAAAGGAGGTCCCGCCTTCCGTCGACAAGGCGCTGCTGGAAAGGATCGGAAAGAAGGAGAACGTCGCCGACAACGCGGTCATCGCGACGGCCGGGGCGGAGAAGGTCAGCTACGGCGAAGTGAAGCGGATGCTCCAGGCCATAGGCGCGGGCGCGCACGGTTCGGAGGACCTGTCGCGGAACCCGACGGCGATCGAAAGGATCCTGGACCGGGAGCTCACGAAACGGGCCCTTCTCGGCCTGGCGAGGAAGCAGGGGATCGAAGGGTCGAAATGGCTGGCGGAAATACGGAATGAGATGGAGAGGATCCTCCTCATCAACATCCTGGCGGAGAAGGAGATTCTCAAGGGGATCGTCGTGACCGACAAGGACCTCGAGGCGACCTATAAGGAGCACGCGGAGATGTTCGTCCAGGACGGGAAAAAGATTCCGTTCGCGCAGATCAAGGAGCAGATCCGGGGGTTCGTCGCGACCAACATGAAGAGAAAAGCCATAGAGTCGTATGTCGAGGCGCTGAAAAAGAAGGCCAAGATCACGGTGAATGAAAGCGTTCTTGCGAAGGTTTGATACCGGGAGGGGATGCGCATGAGGAAGCGGGCGCTGCAGGCGGCGGTTTTGGTGCTGGTCCTTTGGGCCGCGGGGCAGGCGGTCGCGGAGACATCCTTCGAGCTTCTCTATTCCGTCGGGGGCTTCGGCATCGGGCGGCAGAGCTTCGACCGGCCCGTCGACGTCGTTGAGGACCGGGAGGAAAACGTATACGTCGTGGACCAGGGGAACAGCCGGGTCCAGGTACTCGACCGGAGGGGAACGTACCTCAGGGAATGGGGGGGTCGCGGGTTCACCCCGGGCCTCTTCGACAAGCCGGCGGCGATAGCGATCGAACCGGTCGCGGGTAACCTTTTCGTGGTGGACCGGCTCAACCATCGCGTCCAGAAGTTCGATCCGAACGGAAAGTTCCTGATGTCGTTCGGACGGCTCGGCTCCGGGGACGGGGATTTCAACCGGCCGATGGACATCGCGCTGGACAGGAAAGGGAACATCTTCGTCGCGGACACGGGCAACAACCGGATCGAGAAGTTCGATTCGAGCGGGAAATTTATCCTGGAATGGGGAAAGTACGCGCGCCGTCGCCGGGGAGCCGAACTGACGAACCCGGTCTCCATCGCCTATTCCGATGAAGGGTTCGGCTATATTTACGTGCTGACTTCGCCCGAATGCGTCGTGCAGAAATATGACATCGACGGGGTTCTCGTGAAAACCTGGCCGATGCGCCCGAAGGGGGGAAACGCACTCTGCGGCCCTTCCCGGATACGGATTGAACCGCGGAAGTATACGGTGTATATTGCGGATACGGAAAACAACCGCTTGATTCTGTTCGACAAAGAGGGCGAACCCCTGGGGGAGTTGCGGGGAGGGAAAGTCCCGCTTAAGAAGCCCGGCGGCCTGTTCGTGAACATTTCGTTCGGGGAGAATGTCGTCGTGGCGGACACCGGCAACCATCTCATTCAAAAGTTCCGGAGGGAAAGGTAGTCATGCGCTTTCCTGCGACGACTCCGCTTCTTCCCGTTATCTTTCTCTGCTGCATGGCGTGCTTGGCGGGAACTGCGCTTTCCGAGGAAAAGGCGGTGACTCCACTTGCGGGCGGGATCCCCATGATCGAGGGGATCAAGATGCTGGATGTGGGGGCCGCCGCGCCCGATTTCGGCATCAAGGACTCCGAGGGGAAGCCGTTCCGCCTCTCGGAGGAGAAGGGGAAGAAGGCGTTCCTCCTCGTGTTCTGGTCGATCTTCTGCGAACCGTGCCGGGGCGAAATGCCGGTCATCCAGAAGATGCACGAGAAGTACCGGGAGAGCGGCCTGAGCGTCGTGACCATCGCCCTCGACGGCGAGCCGCTGATCGGCAGCATCTCCGGGTTCATCCGCCAGGAAGGGTACACCTTCCGGGTGCTGATCGACGAGCTGGATTCCCAGGAGATGTTCAAGGTGGCGGATCCCTACGGCGTGGCGGGAACCCCGACCCTCTTTCTCCTGGACCGCGCGGGAAAGGTGGCCCTCGCCAGGGCGGGTCGGTTGACGGAAGAGGAGTTGGAAAAAGCCATCCAGGCGGTTTTGAAAAAGTGAGCGGGTGATGTGGGCGGCTCTCCGCGGTGCGACCCTCGCCGCGCTGTTCTGCCTTTGGGCCGGGAGCGCTCTTGCCGTCGCCGTGGGGGAGCCGGCGCCGCCCATCGAGGGGGAGGACCTGAACGGGGAACGGGTCGTCCTGGAGTCCTTCCTCGGAAAGAAGTCCGTCCTCCTGAGATTCGGGTCGATCTACTGTTCGACCAGCGTGTCTTCCCTGGAGGATATCTCCCGCATCCAGCGGAAGTTCAAGCCCTCGGAACTGCAGGTCATAGGCGTGAACCTGGACGTCTACGGCCTGGCGCGGGTGCGGAGGTTCTACCGGGGCTACGCGTCCCTCATCGATTACCCGATGATCATCGACGAGAAGCTGGCGGCCTCCCGCCCGTACGATATCCGGTCGATCCCCGCCCACGTCGTCATCGACAAGGGCGGGTTCGTCCGGTACGTATCGACGGGTGCCTCGGGGCAGGACCTGAAGACGCTGGAAGAGGTAGTCACCAAGGTGGTCCAGGGCGAGAGCGGCGTCGAGAAGCTGGCCAAGGAGCTCCCCCTGCAGGTTTTCCTGCCGCTGAATTTCACCAAGACCTACCAGGAGTCGATCTATGTCGTGGGTAAGACAAAGCCCGG